>JACCDW010118806.1_pt1 | contig 26860 bp, 21 predicted proteins | sample 7449781 | NCBI WGS metagenome assembly JACCDW01 (sample SAMN15323449, study PRJNA562643) | freshwater metagenome | isolation source: river surface water | place: USA:Blue River Watershed | collected 2017-08-18
CTAAACGATTATTCTTTGCTTGATACTGTGCCCACGCATTGTTGGCACCTAGTGTGTTGTTTAATACTGTTGAACTTAATTTGCCACCGTACCAACTGTTGACTGCTAAGAACAATGCAAATACAGAAATAACCATACCTGCTTTATCTTTGATTTTTGCTTCACGCTCTGAACGTGATCCAGGTGCTGGCTTTGGAGCATCCGGATCCTTAGGTTCTTTGTTAATCATTTTCAATATTGTGTCGTGTAATGCCATTTGCGCTCCTTTCGAAATTTATTTCACGCTATCAAAATTTTCTTTTTGGTCATTATACCATTTAATCCATGCATCTACTTTGACTCGACATTCATAGTAGGTGCCGTAATTTACTACGACCACATCAAGTAATTTACTTAATTCTTGAGTTTCTTTTGTTGCTTCTTTGAGTTCAGGACAAGCCTGCATAATTTCTGGTATAGCTTCTGGAAAACTTCTTTTTACTGGCGTTGTAGCCAAGCAACCAGTTAGTAATACAGTAGGAATTAAAAGGAGAAGTTTTTTCATTTGTTTTCTCCTGGTTTGATATTTTTTGCCGCGGCATTATGTAAATCAATTGCTTCAGGAGCAACTTTACATTCCTTGTCAATAATTTTCTCAACTTCTTTAATTTTTTCTTGTATTACAACTTGTGTATCTTTTACTGTTTTAATTTTGTCAACATATACTTTTTGTACAACAACGTTGACTTCTTTACTCTTTGTTTCAGATACTTTTATTTTTTCTTCAAGTTCTGCTACACGGGCTCTCCATTCCATTTCAACGCCATACCCACCCCTCAAATAAACACCTGCAACTAGAAGTGCAATACTTACTATTTGCAATAATAGGTGATATGGTGCTATTGCAGGGAACCATCTTACGATTCTGTGTAACAAAAAGAAAGTTAAGAAAGACCCAATAGCGCCAGCCAATAGGATTATGTTTATAATCCATAACAAAAAGCTATCAGGAACGAAACTTAAGATCCACATTTAGTGTGCGCCTAAAACATGTAAAGCATGATTGTAATGCTTGATACGATCTTCTAATCCAATAGTTCCGCCATTAATGCGCTTAGTCATTGTTAGGATATCTCCTTTATCGGCCCATTGATTTAAATTATTATTTTCCCAGAACCAGCAAGCACTTTGTACAGCACCTTCAAATGTCTGCAAATACTCGGCAGCTTCTTCAACAGATATCTCTAAGCTGGCTGCGAACCAAGTATAGTTGTCTTTGCCAGTTAACTGAATTAGACCACGTCCGCAGTAGCGGAATCCATCGCCTGATTCTTCTGGACCATTGCCCATGCGACCACCATAGATTCTGTTAGCGATGGCTTCTTGTTTGTTAGGCATAGATGCATAACGATTTGCAATAGCATCATCTGGAAAATATTTTGGAAATAATTTTCTTAATGTTGCTGCCTTGTAATTTAAATTTTCTTTTAATGCTCTAAACCCACCACTTTCATGTGCGCATTGTGCAATGAACGCTGCCACACGTGGGGGAGTATTGATTTCATATTCTGGAAGTATTTCGTTTAACGCTTCATACCAATTGTCTATATATGGATTTCCAGGAATCATTTGTGCTAACTGCTGTTTTGTGAAATCAAATGTAAAACTCATTATCGCTCCTTTAGATAAGTCTGATCAATAATGCTTGATCATTTTTACGTAGCATGAAATTTTCGCCTAATTTGATAATTTCATAATTGCCAAATACTTTGTTTAAAAAGACAGTCTCGGCTTGTGCCTGTTCGTCTAGTTGTACTGCATCATTATTCCTTGACAAAATTGATTTGTAATTGTCAAAGTCTTTAACTTCAAAGTTAATATTAACACCAAATGGTTTGCTTAATTTAACTGTATTTTCTACCATGTCAATATCATCGTACATAGTTTGATCTAAAAATTCTTTTACTGTGTCAACTTTGTTTTCATGTAAAAACGCATCATAACTATCTGGATCTAAGGGAATATCTTCAGTAATGTTTTGTAAGTTATAATCCTTACCTTTCCATTCTTTATGATATCTATATCTCCACTCATCAATACCAGTCAATTTTCTTAGTCCAGAAACAATTTCTTCAATGTGTTCTGGTAATTTTTTATTTCTTTCTAATTCGACAAATACACTATACTTGCCGTCACTTTCTTCACCACTACTGATATCAGCATCTAATACGTAACCATAGCCTCGTTCAATGAACTCCATTAGGTCTAGTGCCGGTAATCTGTCTTTGACTCTAAAACTTAAAACAGCAACATCTCTGTCTTCACCCATTTTACTTTTATATGTGTCTATCATAAAAGTATCTGATACTAGATACTTTAGATCGTTGGCTCTAAGACCTTCATTTAATAAATTAGGCATTTGGATTCATCTCCGCATTTTGAGCAACGTCTGGATCAGTAATAGATTCTGCTGGGTTGTCTGCAATTCTCATGTCATCAGCCATTTTGTCATTTTCTTTTTTAACATAGCCTTGATATATATCTTGCATTAATTTTTTTGGCATTGAGATAACAACTAGCCAAACTTCTTGTTCATCTATTTTGCCTTTTTTGCTTCCTGGTCTATAGTCATCAGGGCTTGTAATTTTTCTTGGTACAAGCAGTTTATCTTTTTTGTAAACTACTTTGCAGTCATAATCTAATAGTCTTTTGCCGCCATCAGGATTTGGCATTTTTTCATGTGGCCACATAAATGTGCATTCTACTGTATATCTGTTTACATTAGGACCTGCAACTAATTCGCCATCTTCCCAATTTTCATAAACATAGATATCTAGCTCGTCTAGTACCCTTTCAAAATCCTTAACGATGCCTAGGGCGTTGTTTGTGCCGTAGATTTCTTTGGTATTTTTAATGACTTCTATAATATCAAGCATAATTTTTGTCCTCGATAATATTTAGCAAGAAATTTGGGTATATGAGCTAGGTTTTTTCCTTTGGATTTAAATATTGTTGCAGGTCGCTTTACAAGGAGGTGTTCATTGTCAAGAGCGAAACAACGAGAACGTAGTAGTTCTCAGCATAATAATCTCATTGAGATTAAGCAGTATCAACATAAAAAACGTCAAGTCCATATAGTTCCTCGCAATTTGAGCCAGGAAACATACCTAGAGTTGCTAAGAAATCCACGAAAATACATAACTTTTGCTATCGGACCTGCGGGTACGGGTAAAACGTTATTGGCTGTGCAGATGGCTATCAAAGCATTGCAAGAAAAGACTGTCGAAAAGATAGTTATCACACGCCCAGCCGTTAGTGTGGACGAAGAGCACGGATTCCTACCGGGTACTTTGAATGAGAAAATGGCGCCTTGGACAAGGCCTATTTTTGATGTATTTGAAGAGTATTACACCACTCAGGAGATAGCTCGTATGATGGATGACGGTATTCTAGAAATTTCACCACTAGCCTATATGAGGGGGAGGACTTTTAAGAACAGTTATATCATAGCAGATGAAATGCAGAATGCAACACCCAGTCAAATGAAAATGCTGTTGACTAGGTTAGGAGAAAATAGCAAGATGGCGGTCACCGGTGACCTGCAACAAGCCGACCGCCCAGTTGCAAATGGACTCTTAGACTTTATCGAAAGATTCAATACAGTTAATCAGCATAAAGCAGTTGCTCTAGTACACTTTGATGTCAAAGATATTGAAAGGCACGAAGCTGTAAAAGAGATACTAAAAATTTACGGAGACACTGAATAAAAAAGGGGCTTAGGCCCCTTTTATTTCCATCCAAGTATGGTCACCCATATATTTTACTTGTATTTGATACTCGTAATCAACGGGCGGTCCCGAACTCCAATCATTTGGCCCATGATGAACCAATAGAGTTTTTTCTTTTCTCTTATCCCATACTAACCAATAACACTGACCCATAACAACTTGAAACTGATATTCTGCCGCATGAACTGCGTCAGTAACATCAAGACGTCTTTTAATATCATCTGCTTGTTTTTGTAATACAGCTACCAGTTCCATAATACGATCATATTCTTGCTGGGCATACAGCCTAGCATGGTTAATCATTATGTCTTTTTGTTTGGTAACTGGAATCAAGTCAAATTTAGGCCCACCTGCTTCAGTAGGATATGGAGTGACATTTCGATTGAAAAAGGGAACAACGGAGTCCCCAATGTTTGCATCGTAACTGTCACGTCCTTTGGCTAGATTAGATTTTTTATTTTCCAAGTTTTGCTAGTTTAATTAACGTAGCTGACAAATTAATTTCTGGATCAGCAATTAATGTATGATCCACAAGACCTTGTTTGATAATAATCACTGCTTGATCTTGCATTTCTTCATCTTTACTAAAGACATTTAAGTTGTCATACATCCAGCGATAAACACTTTCTAATTCTTCTGGTCTAGCACTAGAGCAAATTAGTTTTCTTGCATCACTTATTTTGCCCGCCTTAAACAGCTCTACCATCTTAATTTTCCAGTCTTCCATGCCAGCATCAGATTTTGATGGTGCAAGTAATTTGCCGTCTCGACAATTTTGTTGCACCATATTGATGCATTTTCTAAGATCTGGATAAGTGACTTTTACATAAGTGTCCAACGTGTCTAAGTCAAATTCAATACTTTCCTCAACCAAAATAGTTGCCGCTCTAGCAGTAAATTCTGTTTGATCAATCTTTTCAAAGTGAAAAGTTTGGCATCGACTGCGTATCGCAGGGATAATTTGACTAGGGTGATTACAAGTTAGAATGAATCGACTGGTACTAGCATACTCTTCCATTACACCACGCATGGCCGCTTGGGCTTCTGGAGTCAAGTAGTCAGCTTCGTCAAGTAATACCACTTTAAATGGCCCAAATGGCATCATGCTGATGAAATTAGTAATCCTATCCCTAACTTCACCAATGCCACGCTCTCTAGATGCGTTAATTTCTAAAACATCATAATCAGGAACATTTAACTCGTTCAACAAAAGTTTTGCAAGAGTAGTTTTACCAATACCTGGGCTTCCGCTTAACAACAGATGTGGAATACTGCCTTGTTTAATCCACGCTTGTACTTGTGCTCTTTGATTTTCGTCTCTAAAAACATAACCGTCAACTGTTTTTGGACGATATTTTTCTACCCATAATTGATTCATACTTCATCCTTGTCGTGTTCTTTACGATCGAGATCAACAGATATCTCATGAACTCTGTCAGCACACTTACGAAGTTCTTTAGTCACTTCATTGACTCCGTGTTTTATTTCAAAAGTTCTTGCTATATCGTGCAATTTCATGACTATTTCTGGCAAGTCATATTTCATTCTTCTAAACTCTTGTTCATTATTTTAAGTTCTTGTAGTTTAGCTTGATACTGCTCTTCTGTCAAGGCGTGCCAACCACAGCAATCACCTGTTGGACTGCGTCCACATCCACATGAACCAATCTTCTTTCCTTCTTCTGGTACTCTTACTTGCATGATTTTTTCCTTTTTAAAAATATTGTCCCAGTTGCTGTCAAATGTTTTTTGATCAACACTGAATGGTCTTGGTCTAGACCCTTTGCCGCCGTCGCTCATACTAGTTCCTCAACAATACCTAAAACTTCTGCTAGAATAAACAAAACACCAGCGGTTATTAATTGACCACGAATTAAAGCAATGCCTGCTCCAATTCTAAAACCACTTTTAACAAGACTGACATAAAAATGTCCTTTACTTGGATCTTTTGGTTGTATTTCCATTTTCTGTTTTATTTTCTTTTAAATTATATTTAGAAAGATTTACTTGTTCTTGTGCTTGAAATTGTTCTTGCTGAGCATAGTATTCTTCCATCATTCTAGCTCTAGAGTTTCTGGTATAGAAATAAACTCCAAACAACGCTCTTATTGGCCAAGTAAAGATGACCAATATGAAACAAAGCAAGACTCCTACACCTAGGCTAATGTGTATGTAGGTATTAAAAAGCAGTTCAAGCAACATTCGCCAAAAAGAATAGACGCTGGTATCAATCCCTAAACTATCTAAGTCCTTCTCATCAAAACTCCTAATATGCGTAATAAGACGCTTTCGAAGATCAGAGTAATGCGAGTGTAAAATATCTAAGATACCACGATAAATGTGCGCTAACATTGTTGCCTTTCATTAAAATATGTGTGACATTCATATTATAAACGAAAGAGCAACTAATGTCAATACTACAATATTATCAAATATCTCCGTCTTTTCTATTTTCGGAATGATAAGGATTGAACTCTCCACCAGGATATCTAGCTTTGAGTTTTTGGACGTTTTCGGCTATAACGTCATTTGGGTCTAAATTTAACGCTCTACAGGCATTGACCCAGTACCACATGACATCGCCTAGTTCACGTTTCATGTGAAAGATATTTTCTTCGTTTAAAGGCTTACCTTGGAAAAACATCTTTTTAGGAATTTCACAGAACTCGCCTGTTTCTGCAGCCAGTCCTAGAGCCGCAGTCAGTAGTAGAGGTACATTGATATCAGGGCCGTGCGTGTCTGTTTCGTAATTAAAATTAGCATCTAGCTCGTCACATCGATTCATAAAAGTTGTGAGATCGTTGCTAGGCTTACTTGTTACTGCTTCGACAAAGTTTTGATATTTGTTTAAATCAATATTCATATTACACCGTAAAATTCATTGCGCCAACTTTGACTCTGTAGTCATCTTCATCTGGTTGTTCGTCACTGACTAGTAAGATACCTTCAAGATCAATTACATGTAGGACAATTTCTGTGCCATCAGCTTCTTCGTAATTAATGCCTCTAGTCCATCTTCCGTGTTGCATTAGTAGCCACTGTCCTACTTTAATGTCCTTTTGCTCATTACCAATGAACTTTACTTGACACCATCTTGGATGCAATCCACTACTTTTGCCGTCATCGGATGTTAGCACGATACCGCTTTTAGTTTTGCCTTCACCAAAATTCATATTAGTGACCATAACTTTATCACGCAATGGTCGTAGCTTGCCCTTAACAGTCATTTACTTCTCCTGTGGTTTATTTTTTCTATTTTTAGCAAGAATTTTTTGGGCTTCTTCTGGAGTTATTTCTGGTTCAGGACCAAAATCTTCCGTAAATTCTTCGTGATGTAGATTTTCTTTTAATGTTTTTTCATGAACAATATCATCACGAGTTCTAACAATAGTTCCGTTAGATCCTATTTCATCACCTCTAGCGTTTACACGCATATTACCTACGGCCGGAGTCAACTCATTAGCTAGACGAAGTGCGTCAAAATCAATGGTTTTCCCTTGCATAGTTTTATAAATTTTTCTTTCAGACATTTTAATCTCCTTGTTCTTATACTTATTTTAGGAATTCATTGATGTCTAAATTATATTTTAAACTATCAATTTTGTGAACACCAATTAGGTAAAGTACATAACTCGCTACGCTACTACCTCTACCAACACCCCAAACAACATTGTTACTTCTTAGCGTATCAACTAGATATTTCATAAAATGTAGTAATTCTATCATCCCATGTTTAATATATAGCTCAAGTTCCATATCTACTCTGGATCTTTGTTCTTCAGTTTCGCATTTTGAAAACAAAAATTCTATCAAATTTGGGCAATACTCGTTGGGCATGAACCAATTTTTTTGATGCTCTTTATCAAACTCATCTAGTGGAATTTCGATATTTTCAATTGTGTGTACTTGTAAATTTAAGCCACAGCTTTTTGCTGACTCGTTAAATTTATTCACGATATCAGAACTTGAAAAATTAATTTTGGAAATGTCTAGGTCAGGGTTTTCTAAAAGTAAATCTAGAACTTCATGTTCTTCTCTAGTTACCTGACCATAAAGATTACTGTGCATTACAGTATTATATATGATCTTGTGTAAATGTCAACCGATATTAATCAAGCCATCAAATTCGTCACCAATATCTGATTTGGTGTTTTGACGATTGAACTCTCTAGACTGTTGTTCAGCTTTGTAATCTTCCAATAACATCAAAACCTGCTGTGAGGCAGAAGGGCTAACCTGAAGTACTACAAAGTACTTTTTGGTCAGCTCTTTGATCTTATCTTCAATTTCGTTATCTGTTAGAGAACTAATATCGACTTGTAGTGGATGCATTATGCTTGTTGTTTGAATATATCAACTAGTGTAACGTATGTATTGATGCCGCCGTCAGCAGTGGCTACTTTAAACAAGTAAGTTTGAAGTCTGTTAGAACCATCTAATCTAGTCAAGTCAACGTAGTTATTGTTTCCAAATCCTTGACCTAAGTGTATATACTTGGTAGGACTTCCTAAACTATTGTTGATAACACCAGACTGGAATCTTGCTTGCTTTGTTCCGCTAGAAGAAACCATTTCTAAATAAATTTCTGAATAGCAACCTACGGGCCAGTTATCTATTTGAAAAATGTTCACGTTGTTGCCTAAACTGTAACGTCTGTATTGATATTCACTGAATGTGATAACACTGGTTGCGGCAGCAGATGTCAGTGCTGTACTACTAACAATGCCTGAGTTTTTCAAAATTAAATTACTTAGGGTATTATTACCCATGTCATTGTTTTGTGTTTTATCAACTGCATTGTTATTTAGATAAGTGATTTCACTTTGTGCTGTACCCAGCGCAGTTTTGATTCTAGCAAAGTTATCTCTAAAACCCTGTGAATCATTATCTACGCCTGCGGCCGGATAGTTTTCGTTAATTGTTGTGTAAACAATGGCGCTTGAGCTCATATAATTTCCCTGTTAATAAACTTGATGTATTTATCCCCTGTTTCACCTATAGGTGATTGGATTATTATTCTGTCAATCTTGAAGTTGAGAGCCTTGAAATCAAACTTGCTTTTTTCAATTAATCTCAATATCTTTGCACTTTCCCCAGGTTTTAAGTAACATATTGGAACTGCTTTGACATATCCTATAGGATTTCCAGTGCCATCTTGACTAGTGTTCATCCATACGGGTCTATATCTTTCATCTAAATTAATATCTCGTTGTACAGATAAAAAGTCTTCTATGATGGACACACGTTCTGATACTAGACCCCAATCATCAGATTCAGAACTTGACCCAATAATTCCGCCCCAGTCTTCATAATCTGGGCTCACTAGTACACTATCTGTATCCTGCAATTTTACTCTTTTAATGGCTTCTTGCATTAAAATAATACTGCTTGGATAGATAGTATCTAAACCGGTATCAGTAATCACTGTATCATTTTCATCTACTCTAATTTTAGAATAATCAACGGTCAACGGGTCATAGTCAAATGTTAATTTTATTTTTTCTGATACGCTTACATTGTTAATTTCATAAGGATCACTTATCTCAACATAGATAACTTCGTATTCTAAATCATCGCCATTTTTAGCAATGGCTACTTTGACGTCACCAAAATACAAGGGTCTGTCATAATAATTTCTTTGTACAGCACTTACATAATTTTCAGATTTAGTATTTTCAATACCACCAAGCAACAACATTTTTGGCACACGTTGCACACCAAAATTTGGATCTTCTTGACGATACAAACTTTCTGATAAAAAGATCGTGCTGTCTGTGATAAAATTAAAATATCGATCTCTGCTTTCTTTAGCTAGGAAAGGTTGTAGATATATGTTTGTTAATGAAGTTGTCGTACTTGTTTCGTAACTTATGTTAAAATCTTTTTCTAAAGCACTGACGTTTTGGGTATCTTTTGCTTTAACTCTAAATCTCAATAATTTGTCAATAGAAGTGCCGTCGTCACCACTTACTCCATTTATTGTAAATTTTCCTAGACCGTAATTGTTGGCATCAATAGTAGTAGCAACTCGTCTTGTGTAAACAAATGGACTCCAATTATCAAGTTCTTGATACCAGTTACCAGTTGAACGATATTGGTTGATACAAATATAAAAATTGTTATTAAATGTTACTACATCGTTGGCAACGTAAAGATTGTTGGTATTATAATAACCTCGATATGTATTTCCAGTAGTGGGAGTTATTTTTCCAATAATGTCTCCAGTCAAACCTAATGTTATATCAGTTGGCAAGTTGTCCAAAGACTTTAGCGTGATCAATATCTTTTTATCTAATCCGTCAAAGAGACTATTGTATTTGAACCAAACATCGTATTGTAAATTAGTAGTTGGAGCAATCGCTGTACTTGATTTAAAAAATACGTTAGGATCAAACGCTGTTTTGACTGATATATCTAATCTTTCTAAAACTTTCCAAACGCCGTTTATTTTTCTAATAGCTTGATATAATCCAGAGCTGTTTAGCATTTTATAATCATTGTTGCTTCCAGTACTGTTGCTTGGCATACTGGTTACTACTGTCATTGAAACAGGAGTCCATATGCCTTGTAGTCCTACATATCTAAAATCTAAGACCCCAAAACTGGTTTCTAATAAATCTAACCAATAATTGTCAACTGATGGGTTGGTTGGTTTTGTAGTTGGAATATCGACCAAATCCCAAGTTAATGTTGAAGAATTATATTTTTTAACACTAAATTCTATTTTGTTGTAGCCTAAAATTACAGCAAACGCATCTAAGTTATTAACAATATCGCTTTTTAAATTAGTGTAGGCATCATATTCACTGAAATATGATTTGATTACGATCCTGTCCCAAAGTCGTGTATCGCCATTGTATTTTTTCAATCCAAGGAATAATCCATTTTTCTTTGTGTTAGTATATACAAGTTCTATGACACTGGTTTCATTAAATGGTGGTATGAAAATATAATAACCATTGGATTTTTCTTGAGCAGATTGCCCAACTACCCCTGTGCTATGTCTCAGTCCAGGATTATAATATGAACCATCAATAGTTCTAAAAGATACTGCAAAGTTTGTTAGCTCAACGTTAATTTTATAGCTTTGACCTTTTTCTAATATAACTACAGGATTTATACCCATGTCGTCTATTAATATGTCGCCCCTATATTCTTTTAGGGTTAATTCTTTATAGTTAACACCTGATGTTTTTCCATAACCAGGAATTAATTCGTAGATAACAGAAGCTGACGGTAGTGTTGATTCAGCTTGAATTTTTAATAAACTTTGCTCGTTAGGTTTTAATGTACCCACTAGAGTTGGAGTTATAAATTCAACATCGCCCTGTATATTTCCTTCTACAGTTAGTTGGAATTCTTTAAAGGCATTGGCAACTTCCACGCCATCTAAAACTCTTTGTACTTTGACTGTAAAAGTATATGTCTTTGTTACGCTAGGCTGATAAGGGATGAATCCGTTTATTTCGCCACCAACTGGATCTAATTTTAAATAAAATTCTTCAGGATTTACTACACCGCCACTAATATATGCGGTATAGAAAGTACCAACAATAGGGTTTACTAATACAACATCTGAATAAAGTTCAATTTTAGTTTCATTTACTATTTTAACATAATAAACATCATCGTTAAGTTCAGTGGTTCCTAATATATTAGAAATCCTAACTCTGTCACCATCTTTAAAATCATGGCGTTTATTTAAAGTGACACTAACTGGCGACTGTAATTCTATGTTGACAATATTAAAAGAAACTAAATTTCTTTCATTGTCGGTAGGACCAAAAAGACTAGGCGTACCATCAAAATTAAAATCCATAAGACCAAAATAAAGTTTGCCAACAGTTGGGGTTGGATCAAAAACTTCAAGGTCAAAAATAAAATTATTATTACCTTTTACCAGTGGTAAAATACTTGGACTGATCCATACTGGTTGTTGAATGTAGGTTCTACTGGTATCAAAATCTAAAGTATCTGAAAAGATAAATGTTGTGTCTACTCTAAGAGAATCTTCACTCTTTACAAATATAGTATAGGTTTTGGTGTCAGTTAAATCACCATTGGCCACTGTGAGAGAAAATTTATATGTTTTAGAAATAATTCTAGAACCAGCAGTTGGTGGCCCAAAACTAATTCTAGGAGCAACCTGATAACTACTTCCAGGATTAACAATATCTAATTCTACAACAGTACCATTGGTAACTCTAGCTACCAGTTCCCCATCCAAGCCAGGTTGTAAGGTACATATAGCTGACGCACTTGATCCAGTGTTTTGATCTTTAAAAATTATTGTGGGAGGTACATCATAGCCTGTTCCAGGCTCTGTTACTACAATACCAGTAACAACACCTCCTGATATAGTTGCATATCCTTGGGCAGTCACTCCACCAGTTTTTGTGCTATTTGAAAAAATAACAGTAGGCGCAGTTGTGTAACCAGATCCAGGATTAGTAATAACAATACTGCCAACATCTACGCTACCGCCAACAATTATTAATGGATCCAATAAGTATCCGTTGCCGCCATAGGTAATTGAAGCTGTGTCAATTTTTCCGTTTACGATAGTTGTGGTTCCTCGAGCAGGTTCTACTGGAGTACCGTAGTCGTAAGGATTAATATCATAAAAGTCTTTGTCGTATGTTCCTTGAACTAATTTGAAATCTAATTCAAGATCATCTTTTATGGTGCCATACAAAAGACCATCTTCAGTGATCTTTAGTCCAGGTGGCAGTTCACCTTTATTTTCTTCTAAGTAATATCTTAATTTTTGTCCTGCTGGAACACTTGGCGCAACAGCGTCAAATTGAAAGTTTACTGTTGAATTGTTTAAAATAAAATTTTCAGTGTTCAGACCTATTTTTAAAGTTCCTTCTGGAGTAAGGAGTGTTGGTTGAGCATTACTGATTATAGTAATATTAAAAGTTCTGTCTTGTACATAAGTTTTGCCGTCTACGTCTAAAATACTAGCTCGAAGAACAAAATCGTATGTTTTTGTTATACCGTCATCAAGAGGAACACCAAAAATAGTTTTGGTAACTGGATCAAGTTTTAATCCTCTAGGTAAACTTTTAGAAATAACGTTAACTTCGTTAGCGTTTGCTACTTCTAAAATAACAGGCGTGATTGTTTCGCTTTGGTAAAAACTACCAAGGCTACCTGAAGGAGTGATCCAAATTGGTTTTACTGTCATTTTAAGCCACGTGTGAAATACGCCACCAACTGCTGTTCAACCAAATAAATGTGCTTGAACCGTTGGGATCAGATGCGGCAATGTTAACAGTCCTAGTGACACCATTAATATTACCACTCAATACCAAATATCTTGGTCTTGTATCTAAAGCATTACCATATGTTCCACGACTGGACATTATAATCATTTTTATTTGACCAGGAGATCCGTCTGGTAATGATGCATAGGCTAATCCTGCGGCATCATCTACCCAGTTAAATGTTCTAATAAAAGTTGTTTGTGTTACCAATGAAATAGCTTGTTCTAAAGTATTTGAAGGGAATTCCATGGTGTCTGAGCCGTTTAACCATAATCTGCTATTAACTAATTTTAGATCACTGCTGGTAACTACTACTGCGCCACCACTTCCGCCAGGAACTAGATTTAAATCACTTCCACTAACAGTTTGTGTTACTGCATTAGCATCTATTTTAACGTTGCCACCTTTAATAAAACCACCAGTACTGGTCACGTTGCCAGTAACTGGTAAGTTTCCACTAACAGTAATACCAGATATGGTGCTTTTTAAATTAACTTGTACACCAGTACCAGTAGTTGTTGTTGAAATATTAGTACTGCCAGCTACTGTAAAAATAGCACTTCGTTGTACATTTAATGTTCCACCAGTGTCACCTGATACAGGCAATTCTTGAAAACTTGCATCAAATACACTGCCAGTTTGATCATCGACATATTTTTTACTTGCGGCATCGCCATCACCTGTTGGAGCATCAGTTGATAAGTTGATAATTTTCTTATTGCTTACATCAACTGTTGTAGTAGGATTTAAAATAATTTTAGCAGTAGAACTAAAAGTTTGATTGCCAGTGCCTGTTAAAGTTAAGAAGCCTGCACTGACTGTGCCAGTTGTTGTAATATTATTAGTTGAGTCGATTGTTGATGTGGTACTTAATGCATCGTTTAAAACTATTGCAGTGTCACCAGAATTTTTACTTATTTCACTGATAAAAACTCTGTCTAAGTAAACTTCACCACTGCCATTTCTTTTAACAAGTGTATTATTGACGCTAGAAACAGAATCGTTTAGGGTGTACAATCCTAAAGATTCAGTATAACTTAAAGCACTTCCTGGACTAACACTAAATGCTGATCTTACTTTTGTATCATTGAACCATTGATTTTCCACTTCACCAGTAATAGTAATACCACTTTCAGCGTTGACCACTTGTGAGTCAAAGGTTACAGTTAAATTTACTGTTCTGTCATTGGCTGGAGTGGGAGTTGAACCACCAGTTAAAGTAATATTAGTGATCACTGGATTACTGATCTGTGTTCCTTTGATCTGCATTCCTACGCGGAATTTTCTAGCGCCTTCATTAGTTGATGGCTCTCCAGCATTAACAGTTAAATTAGATTCTAATACGGTTATTACTATGCTGGTAACAAGTGCCCCACTACTACTAGGTACGTTGGCATTTAATGCTTCTTGACGTAGCTCTTCTATTTGTCTAGTATCAATGGTGATATTTTGTGTGCCATTAAATGTAAATCCGTTAATAGTTCTAGCAGTTTGTAATGCAGTGGCAGTACTAGCATTACCAATTAAACTACCAGTAACGGTAGCATTGAAACTGTCTACAAATTCAATGCCATCACTGGTTGATTTGACTCTTAAAAGTTTACCAGCATGTGTAGCGTAGCTATCAGGAACATCAGTAAGATTTAATAAAGTTGTACTTCCACCACCTCCACCACCACCTGGCACTGTCCAAGTCAATAGATTGGTTCCAAGTTGTACTGTTAAAACTTCTCCAGGAGCGCCAATTGTTTTTGGAAAACTATATCCTGTTCCGCTAGGACCTGTTGAACGACCTTCGTCTGGAAAAGCTGGATCAAAATTTCCATAAAAGTTAATGTAATGTGAAGAATCATCATTAGCCAAAATTAAATCGTAAGGGATTGGTCCGTTTACACCAGGAGATATGTTACCAATCCTTGGTGTAATTCTTGCAACATTTATGTCAATTTCAGAGATAGTTGTTCTGCCATTTCCTCGAGCAATAATTGCATCACGCAGATAATCAACGTCACCTGATCTTACTCTAGCAACAAAAGAACTATAACTTGCGTCAGTTTCAATACCGTCATCATAGGCTAGAATTCCAAGATGACCATGTAGTACATATTCTGGTTGTGTTGGAAGATTTAATGGGTCATAAGTTAAAACATCACTTGGATCAATTAGGTTAGTTGATTCAAATCTAATACCAGCTCCAAGAGGAAGTGAATTGCTGCCGTTAACACTGGTTGTTTGCAACCTCAATGGTTCTGAAAAACCATAAGGTTGCTGTGTCATTGTTAACATTGTTCCAACTGGTCCTTGATCTTCAGCTGGAGCAACTCCAGGAGGAGCATCACCGCCATGAAATCTGCCATCTATACGCAAAGGCATTGTGGTAGTAGGAATTAACGATCCAGTGACTTGTATGTTTCCTTCACCACTGATAAAATTGCCATTTAAATCTAATCCACCACTAATGATGTCACCAGTAATGTCTCCACTAAATGATCCAAAATGACTACCTGTGATTGTTTGTGTATCTGAATCAACAATAACGATTTCTGGATAGTTTGGGTCAAGAGGATCAACTACTCTTAATGCCACATTACCATAATGAGTACCAGTACTGTTACCAGTTAAATTTCCAGTGAACGCACCACTCGTAGCTGTAAATCCAGGAGCAGTTATTGTGTTATTGGTTGTAATAGTTGTGGCTGTGACTGCTTGTAAACTTGTGTTCGCCAATACAGTCAATGTACCATTAACAGTGGCCACGCCAGGATAAACTCCAGGAGTTACAATTCTACCTACTGTTAAATTGTCAGATGTAATATTTCCTGTAATAGAAATATTTCCTAAACCACTAATATTACTACCATTTAAATCTAAGTTTCCACCTAGTAATGGCAGTGTATCTTGAATTAAACTAAACTGTCCATTAATAGTCAATACATTGGCATTTAAACTAGTGGTAACACCACCAGTTCCGTTAAATCTAAATTCAGCACCAGGGCTTGTTGTTAAGAAAACGCCGTTGTTATCTTCAGAAACTAATTTTGTAATAGATGCGGGTGTACTAAACGTGCTGGCGATAGTAATAACATTGCCTGACTGATTAACTGTTATGCCTGAACTAAGATCACCTGCAATGGTTCTAAAATTTAAAGTTTCGTTGGTTTTGCCCGCGTAAACTTGACCGCTACCACCCCCCAAATTTGCACCAACGTTGGTTTCGCCACCTATTGATGCTAGAAATTGAAAGTTGTCGTTAACTTTCAAAAAGGCTGATCTTAGATCATCGCCTGTACCGTCATTTGGGTTTGTTCCGATGTTTACGTATTGAATTGGCATTTTTCTTCCCGTTTCTATTATTTACCGTTTTATAAATCTGTGATCAATTACAGTCTTCCTACTACTATTTCGATTACACCCTCAACCCCGTCAAAGTTTTCTAGTGCCTTACCAATAATAGTTCCAATCTTAGGATCCTGTGTTGGTCGTGCATAACCACCACCGCCACTGACCATTAAATCACCTTTACGTATTTTTCCTCTAACTTTACAAGGAACACGACCTTGTAGTGCCAATGCTACCACATTATCACCAGTAAGCTGTGTATTCATTAAGTGTGCAGGATTAGTGGAAACTACGCCTGCAACTCTGCGTGTTTCGTCTTCGGCAATAGTTACTTCAAACTCACCACCAAATTCTAAAACAGTACCTGGTTCGTATGCGGCATCTGCTTGATAATTTTCTGCTAAGTCAGCGTAGTTGGCACTAGTGGCTTTACCTTGGAAAGTGTCAGCCTTAATTGTACCATTTAAACGAACTGGAATAGTATTGTTACTACTTGCAGTATCGCTTGGTGCGTAATCAGTTGTACCACTTCTTAGATTACTTGCCGCACTGGCTAAGCCATTTAAAGCACCGTTAAATTGTACGGCATTGATATGCTGATCACTAGTTCTTCTAACAATACTGTTTGAAGTAGAAGTAGAATCTGCTAGTATGCTGATAGTACATGATTGGCTTCCGTTAAAGGTCACTGAGCTTGCACCAGCTCTAATTGCAATATCTCCACTACCAACTGCGGTGCCACTTAGACCATATTGCAATGCTCCAGAACTACCAGCGAATGTAGCAGTGCCGTTGAATACTGCGCCACCACCTTGTGTACTTGGCGCACTTGCACTACCAAATGTACTGCCTTCAAATATATCGCCATAGTGGTTCTTAGCATAGATATTTCTAAATCTTAATGAGCTAGTACCAATATCTAACTTGTCACCTAATCCAGTTTTAACTCCAATGATTGGAGTAATACTTGGATCACCTGCTGGTAAGCCGCCTGAGTCAGTCATGACGATCTTACCTCTCATCTCACCACCACGTTTTAATAACGCACCAAAAGATGAACTACCGTTCCAGTTTGTGGCAAGTGATGGACTCAATGCAGTACCAGAATCAACTTGTTGTCCACCTAATATGTCATCGCTGATTAAAACTTGAACTGAGCTTGAACTTAGTCCTAGCAAGCTCTTTAAATCAGATACTGGAACTTCAGTGATAGTACCAATTGAAGTCTCGCCTTCAGTTGTGTTATATCTACCTAATAGTCTGTAGTTAGTAATTTGTTGTATTCTATCTAAACGGACACCAGTATTTTTATTTTCTGATTGACGTAGTTTTATGAAACCACTGTCACTTACAAATTCAACACTGTTAACTGCGGCAATACCAAAACTATTGGCTGCTGGCACAGTTCCTTCTGCAACTGATCCTGACTTATTCAACGCTATCTTACTTTGTTGTATGTTAGCGTTGCTCTTAATCATGCCGTCATCAATAACACCAGTCTTGATACTGACTGTCATAGTATTGGCGGCTCTAGTAAACGAAATATCACTTCCACCAGTAACGGCTGCATTTACCATAGCACCTTTACTACCTGTTGGAGTAGTACCAGTGAATACCAATAAGTCTCCGCTCGAAGGAGTTCCAGTTATGGTAACGTCAGCAATCTCACCAACAAAGTTTTTAGTATTGAAATAGTTCAAAGTCACCAAGTCTGAGTTAACAGTTGGATCTGCAGATCCAGTTACCTTGTTACCATTTAGGTCAATATTTCTTGGAGTAGCAGTTATACCTGCTACTGCTGTGGCACCGCTACCAGCTTGCAACACTGGAGTAAGAACAGCGGCAACAGTTGGTGATCCGCCACCAGTTATAGTAATAGTAGGAGCCGCTGAGTAACCTGCACCTGCGTTTGTAATCACTACTCTGTTTATGATTTGATTAACACCACTGCCCTGCATGATTACATAGCCAGTAGCTCTTACGCCACCTAAAACTGATGGATTACTAAACTGTATAGTTGGAGTTGAACTGTAGCCAGTTCCTGAATTAGTAACTGTAACACTAGCCACACTACCACCAATAATAATAATTGGTGCTTCAGTGTATCCATAGCCGCCACTGTCAACAATAATATTATTGACACTTCGTGGTCCAGTTCCAGCAGTTAAAACAGCTCTTGCAGCCGCTCCTGCTCCACTAGTAGAGTAAAATACTACTACAGGTGGTACAGTGTAGCCACTTCCATTGTTCTGCATACTTACACTGGTAACAGTGTTTCTAATGGTTGTATTAGAAAGAGTAAAGCCTGTCCAACCAGTTCTAACACCACCAGTGGCTATTGCTTGATCCACATATTCTTTATTGGTAGCATCAGTTGATTGAGTAGGTGCTTTGAGTCTTAAAATTTTGTTAGAGTTAAGATCAATGCCACCTTTATTGTTTGCAACACCACCAACAGATGTGTCGTCAGCAATCATAGTGAACGCTAGTACGTCAGTTCTTCTTCCAGTTGTTTCAATTTCAAAAGAACCTTCATAGTTTATAGTGCCACCAGCAAACACGTTGTCTACGTATTTTCTATTAACACCACCGTCAATATTAGTGCTGTTGACTATTCTTTCAATCTTGTTGAGACCAATGTCTAGGTCTCCAACCATAATGCTTTCACCGTCTAGTCTTAAAAGACCTTTTTGTGGAGTATCAGTGTTGTCAATTTCAAATCTACCATTAATTAAACTATTAATATAAGTTTTGATAGCTTTTTGTGTTGAAACAATGTTGTCACTGTTGTCGTCAAGTTTTGTGTCTGTAGAGAATTGATTTACTGAGGCACCAGTTAAGAAGCTCAATGCTGTAACAGCAGTAAGACCAATCTTAGCTGAAATACTAACAGATCCATCTCCTTGGTTTACGTTAAAGTAACTACCAACTCTAAAGTTACCATCTTGGTCAGTACTTACGTGGAATACACGACCAGTGCTAACTTCTTTTACAAGAGAGCCAGAGCTTGGTGTATTAACAGGAGGCCCATAAACGTTGTTAGGATAGTTAGAATCATCGTAGCCACCTGCACCAACGTTTAAGAAATCGTGTCCAGTTGCACGTACTGTTGAGAATGTTGTTGTGATACCAATCACATCACCAGCCAAGTGTCTGTTGTCTAATGCAGTATTCAAGTCAAACAAGTAATCGCTACCTGGACCTGTAACAGAAATCTCAGTGCCTGCTGGTATTGTTTGTGTAATTAAAGCACTTATTCTAGCTCTGTAGCCAATTGTGTTTTGATTTGCATCAAACAGTTGAGTTACAGTTCTAATAAACGTGTCTTCTGTGACTCCTGGATCTCCAATCTTAGGTATTCCAGGTCCAGACAATACTGCGCCATATTGCAACGAAGTAGCATTTGGTGGGAAGTCTATTGATTGTAGGGTATCTAATACCTGTTGTTGTACAACAATGTGTCCGCCTACTGTGCCAAATTCAATGATAGCAGTGATTTGATTCATTAATCCTTGTACTGCCAATGCGGCACCGCCTTCAGCAACAATTCCACTGTCTATGGATTGTGCTACATAATCTGGATCTAATGGATCTTGATAACTTCTTCTAATGCCTAATTCTCTTGTAGGCGCCGCACTAATACCATTCTGTACAATGTCAGTCACAATGGTCATTAGTTCTTGAACACGAGTATTATCAACACCTGCAACACCAGGCGTTCCAGCTGTATTTTGAACCTCATTATTACCAGTTGTTCTTGTTACTGGAACTTCTAATACGATTTGTTGTGCTACTGTTGATGCTCTGTTTAATGCCGCAATAGTTTGTGTTTTCTGATTAGCTATAACGTATGCTGAACTAGCAGTACCGTTATAGTATTCTAAACCAGCTGTTCTACTTGCAACATTACCACCATACTCTAAGTCATAGGCAATAGCATCAATAATTAAACCAACGTCTCTCCTACAAGTAGTTTGATTATATTGGAACCCGCCAGCATAGGTAGCGTTTAGGAAAGTGATAACACCGTTTTTAATACTTTCTTCACTTTGTAATATTAAAACTCTTTGAGCACCTTTTGCGGCAAAATTAACGCCATTAGATAATGTTGGTGGTATTGCGGTTGGAGCGGAAACAACTCCAGACCTAATTACGTCAACAAATATCTGTGTTAGGTTAGCCGCAGATGTTGCGGCAGCAGAAGATCCAGCAGTTAAACTAACATCTTGAGTAGAAGTGTTACCTGTTGTAGGCGTAATTGCTACATTTTGTATAATATCTTGTACAATGTCTTTTAGATATTCGTAAGTAAATGCTGTGACTTCTTCTTGATCTGGCACATAAATTTGAGCACCTAGATAGTAAGAATTTGCGGCAGATACAGTTTGACTGTTGCCACCGTAAAGTATGTCATAGGACATAGCATCAACAACATAACCCACATCTCTTGAACATGTTGCAGAGTTATAAGTGAATCCACTAAATGCATCTAAAAGATATGTAGATGTTGCGGATATAATAGATGTCTTATCAGTATCTAAATCACTTTGTGCTGTTTGTAAACTTGCACTGGCCCAGCTTGTACTTGGATATATAACAGCTGGTAAAACACTTAATGTTGCGGCACTGATCACATCTTTGATAATTTGTACTCTATTAGTCAAAAATGTAGCTTCAGACGTTGTGGCTACGCTTCCGCTTGTATCTTGAGTAGAAGTATTGCCTGCTGATTTAGTAATTGTGATGCCTTGTATAACATCAGAAACAACGTTTTGTAATCTTGTCCAAGCATTTACGGTAGCTGTAATTTCAGCAGGTGTAGCAATTACAGGATTAGTGCCAACGAAGTACGCTTCAGCTGCCACCACTGACGCACTGTTGCCACCATAAACTACATCATAACATAGTGCATCAACGATATAGCCTGCGTCTCTTCCACAAATATTAGTATCAATTCCTGAAGGAGGGCTGTTAGCATTAACATAAGCAACAATCTCATCCTGGATAAATGATCTATTGTTGAGCAATTGGTTTCTAGCATTTAAGCCAGTTACACTTGCTCCTACAGGATCACTCCAAACAATCGCTGTATTTGTTCCATTTAAGAACATGTCAATGACAGTATCAAAACCTTCTGTTAATCTTTGAGCCGCTAAAGGATCTGAACTCACAGAGTCAATTGACAATGTTTTGGCTTTTCTCATGCCAGCCAATGTTTGAATCTTTTGATCAGATGTAACGTATGCGCTGTTGGCTCTTTGATATGCTCTTCCCTGTACAACAGAATTAAAGTTTGTACCTAATGCAAGGTCATAACCAATTGCATCAATGATGTAGCCAAGATCTCGCTCGCACTTAGTTTGAACAGCAAGAGAATAGGTGTAGCCAACAAAGTTTTCATTAATATAGGCTACAATTTCATTTTGAATAAATGTTCTATTTGCTCTCAATACGTCATGTGCATTGATGATTCCAGTTGCAGTATTCAATGGATCACTGAATGACAATGCTGGAGCCGCACTTGCGTTCACAGCATTAATAATAGCTGTGACTATGGCCATGTTGGCACTTATAGCTGTTTGAGTATCTAAGTCAGTTATTAGTGCGTTAACTAAATCTCTAGCCTTATTGATGCCGGCAATTGTTTGTGTTTTTTGTAATGTGGTTACGTTGCTTGAGTAACTTCTAATATAAGCAAGACCAGCAGTTACTGAACGATAGTTAGTTCCTAATATAACGTCATCTAATACAGCATTCACAATCAATCCAACGTCACGACGACACTTTTCTTCGTCATAGTTAAAACCAGGATATGATTGGGCTAAGAACGCTATTACTTCTTCCTGTATAAATGTTTTGTTAGCTAACAGTTGTGCCACGCCATTTAAATTACTACCTCTATATGGTAATTGTAACTGTGGAGAAGTTGCACCAGTGTATTGGTTTAATGCAGTTTGGGCCGCAGTTGTTGCAAAATTAATCGCATCAATTGTTTCTGGCTTTTGCTGACTTAACACCAAGGCGGCACTTGGATTACCTTGTTGGTAGTAACTTACACCAGCCGCACGACTTCTAACATTACCACCGTAGGTCAAGTCATAAACAACTGCATCAATAATATAGCCAACGTCACGAGCACAAATGTCAATGTTGTATGTGAACTTTGGATAAATGGTAGCTAGGTAAGCAACTGTTTCTGCCTTAATCCATTCTTTGTTAGCTAGAATTTTTTGCGTAGCATTAACATTGAACCCAGTTAAAGGATTAACTGTGGTTGAGATAGCATATTTGTCTTCAGTAATACCACCGTTTGGAGTTTTACCTAAAATACGATAGATACTTGGATCGTAGTTGGAAGATGAGAATCTTAAAGCAGAGCTATTAATAATAGCTGGTCTGTTTAGAATTTGACTTACGCTAACTGTTTTTTGTTGATACAAGTTAATTGGATATGCTTGTGGTTTGTTAAAACTATCTAAGTATGTTGGAATAGAATTAGCCAAGGCTGGATCAACACTAACAGCCCAATATGAGTTAGTAAATGTAAATGACTGTGGTGTTGGTGTATCTAGAACAGTTGTATCTAAATCATAATTTAGAGTGACATCCCAAATGCCATCAACACGTGTCTTTTGACCAGTAGCCTCTTGATTCTGCATGTTTACAGTAAGAGGAATGTCTAGATCCACTGCCCATCTATTAGATACAGCATCATAGGTTGGAGTACCAATTATTGTATATCTGTCATAATTTAACAGTAGACCCATGTTGGTGTCCAAGTGTTGGAAAGTCCATCCAGCTTTTGGTATCCAACTTAATTCTAAACTTCTATTACTGATTGTTTGACTAACAGACACTGTGGCTGTAGTTGAACTTGCCACCGCAGTAATATAAGTATCTGATGCAACACCAGTACCAGTCACCAACTGACCAATATTTCTGCTAGATAAATTGGTTGCAGTTAGTGTTGTTCCGCTGATGGCGCCTGTTGTTATATCTGTTGTGGTATAGATATAGATTGTGGTAGCACCAATCTTATTATCGTTGTCGCCTGTAGGTGCTGGTCTTGGAGAAGGTTTGAACGTGACTTCTTTTTGTGAAACTGCTGTGACGGTATATTCAATATCGTCAATAATAGTTCTCATACCAACAACTGCTGGACGTTCTAGTTCTTTTAGTTTTAATACATTTTGTCCAGAAGAGTTTTCATTAGCTACTCCATCAAAACGTGCCTTACCAGATATGTTGATTGGATTAGGATCTCCTTTGATAGAGTATACTATGTCTTGAGAACTTGGTAATAAATTAGCAACAGCCCTAGCTGGCAAATCTGCAAAGGCGTAAGTGCCTAAATCATTGATGTAGTCAGTGCTTTCAGTTGTATCTAGAGTAAACGTTTTTTCTCCAGTTACAGTGATAGTAAATGCTTGACCATCAATGTCTGTTGATCTTGGTGTAATGCTTGGTGGTATAGCAGGTAATTGTAGACCTTTGATACTGACCATTTGAACGCTGTCACCAGTTTTAAACGGATGTGCGAAATATGTGGTAACAACCAAAGGACCGTTGGTCAACGAACCGCCACTTAGTCTTGCTCGAGCAATATTTTTAATTGGTAATTCGTGTTTGGTTAATTTAAATGTTGCGTTACGTATTGGTGGACTAGATAATCCGCCAATAGTAAATCCTACAGCTCCCACGTTAGCTTCAGATGTTAGATCATCTATGGCAACAGTCATTATGTTACCAATGTCTGATTTAATACGTCCTATCTGGATAGCTTCGTTTGGATCACTGCCTTCAGACTGTAGACCAATTATACCATAACAGCTTGAACCTGTAATAGAACGAATCTGACCACCTGATTTAGATAGATAACTTGCACGACAGTAGTAAGTAAACTGGCTAACTGCTTCTGATACACCGTTGTTATCACAAACAACACCATAGCCTAAATCGTTGATCATGGTAAAGTCATTAGACAACATAGAACGGTTACCAGCAGTTTCTATTAGAATCTGTGTACCATTTGGAATGAATCCGTTTGGTAGATAAGTGTCATCAACTTCAATAGGCGTTGTACTACTCAATGTCAGTGTTGCTGTACCATTAGCATCTGGTGTAGTGGTATCAATGATAACATATTTTTTCTTAGACAAGAAGAATGTGTTAGGAGTTTCAGGTGTTCGAACAAGACCTGTTACGGTCATCTTAAGTCCACTAGAACCTTGAGTTCCAGTGAAAGGATCAGTGTAACTGGTGTCTAATACATAACACACTTGGTTACCAGCCATACCGTCAACTAATTGACCGCCACCGCCTTCTCCAGCAAATACGGCACCAACCTGTGCATATGGAGAACGTGTTCTAATTTGTCTAGCAGGATCAAAGGCCATAGCAAAGCCTTTGAATCCAAGGAATGTCATGTTACGCAATTGGAAAGCATCAGCTACTAATAGCGCATCACAATGCTCATTGTCTAGGAAAAACTCGATGGTAGTAGAATCTGGAATAGATTGACCTAACGGTTTTAAATCACCATTGTCGTCAACAATGTCCATGATATAGGTTCCAGTGGCAATGTTTAAGTCTGGATTTGGTTCTTTGTAGACAATGTTGATTTCTCTGCCAACTCTATAAACGTTAGGAACACCGCCTGTAGATCCTACAATAAATCTCATTCCACTCTTAGGACGATATGCACTGTTTTTAATTTCTAACTTGGTACTGCCAGCTACGTTAGTTGTACCAACAGATCTTGCCAGTTGATGATAATAGTGAGTGTTGTACCAGAATGTGGCCGACTGTGCCCTGTCGCCACGAACAAATTTAATTGCTTGTGTTCTAGTGGCGTCAACAGGACCTGGTTTTGGTTTGACTAGTGTACGTCTAAATTCATCGCCTTTGATAGCAACGTTTGGTGGAACAACGATAGGTGCTTCTTCAAAATAAACACCAGATTCTACCATAACAGTGATTTCTGGTTTTGGAACAAAGAAGCCTCTAAATCCAAAATCAACTTTGGATATAGTACTATATGGACCGTCTTTCTTGTTGGCCAATGAAATTAAAATTTTTGTATTTGGTGCAACTTCTGGTCTAGGCCATAAAACTTGTGATTTTAGATCAAGTTCAAAGTTGTTAGCATCAATAGCATTAACTCTGTGTATGCCATTCATGTTTCGTGTATCTAAAGATCCTAAGATTGCTCCACTTACTTGTACATAATCACCATCTTGATATCCGTGATTTTGTAGACTTACACGCACACGTGTCTTTGCTTCTGTACTAGGATTAAATGGAGGCTCAACTCTAGATATTTGTATAGGATCAACTTGATAAGGTATGGTTTGTAAATTTATTAAATCAATAATTCGTTTCGCATATCTACATGCGGCATTTAATGTTCTAAATGCTTTGCTCCAACTGCGACCAATTTCTTCTTCTGGAAATCCGTAGACTGGGTTTGGACGATCGTTGGCAAAGTCCCATATATCGTCGTTACCTTTGGTACTAACGTAAATGTTGCCTACCGCAGAATAAGACTTAGAATCTACATATCCTTTTGTGGCAGCACGATAGTCGTCTTGTACAAATAATGTACCATCTGGATATCTGTCAAGACCAACATAATCACCAGGGTGATCATTTAAGATTAATGGACCAGTCATGATACCCATGCCTTTGTTTACAAAGCCAGTTGCAGGATCAAGTGTTTCTGTTCCTTGTAATGATAACTTTGTATCGACATATTCTTTACGTGCGGCATGTGCAGGATGTGTACCTTGGAATTTTAAGAATACATCAGTTTTTGGTGTAGTTCCATCGCTGCCGATTAGATTAATTATTTTGTTGCCAGCATTAATGTTACCGTTGTCTGGTGTTGGACTAATTTTAAAGTTCTGACGCATTACGCTACCAGCACTTAAATCAACAGTTCCCAATCTGTCAATATTATCTCTGTTTAGGAAATTCTGATAAACCCACTTGCGTGTAACTGCATCTTGATCAGCATCAGGATCTCCTAAGGCACTTAGTTTAAATCCACTTGCATCTAGATTATTTGAAAGTGTTGGATTGGGGTCTTGACGTATTTGTACGTTGGCGATACTGAATATGATTTTAGAAGGATCACTTGTGGTATCAATACTAACACCAGTTGATGCTTCCAAATCTCTACTAATTACAGTCTTCCCTAAACTGTCTAAGCCTAAAACTGTGTTAGGTCTTAGTGGTTTAATAACGTCTACAAGATTATCAAAAGTCAAACCTGCTTCTAAGCCTTGACTTGCATAAAGTTCTTGGAAATTTGAATTTACTTTAGCAAACGCATCACGTATGCTATCACCTGTTCCGTCATTACCTGTTAAACCAATATTAACGTCTTTTCTTGCCATTGTTAACTCCAAAGATGAGTGTATCTAATACTTTCTAAGTTTATTTACCTTAAAATTTTATAAACTTAATGTAAATACCCGTATGTTTA
>JACCDW010784233.1_pt1 | contig 26858 bp, 28 predicted proteins | sample 7449781 | NCBI WGS metagenome assembly JACCDW01 (sample SAMN15323449, study PRJNA562643) | freshwater metagenome | isolation source: river surface water | place: USA:Blue River Watershed | collected 2017-08-18
GCGACTGTTGTCTGCAGTTATGTGTGCACGGATTTCATGGTTTACGAGATCATTCCGGCTTCCTCGACACGCTTCCCCTGTCTCAACAGCTAAAGTCGAGACCGTTCACCCCCTATGTAATTGTCAAACAGTTACTGCTTTTCTCTTACTGCACTGCTTAGTGTATTGAACGCTGGCGGCAATAGAGAAATTCCCCAGATCGCTGAGCGTAATCCGTAATTGAAAGCCGACTGCCAATCGCCACAACTGGCGCAGATATCCGACTTACCAGTCGTCTCGACCGCTTCGGTTCTTTCCACTGACGCGATAGGAAATCTCGCGCTCAATCTCGCGAGTGGCTTGCTGCTCAAGTAAGGTCTCGCGCTTATCGTGCGCCTTCTTGCCCTTAGCTACAGCGATCTCAACCTTTGCCCGACCATCTTTAAAGTACAACTGCAACGGAACTAAGGTGACACCAGAATCTTTTGTCTTAGCCGCAATCTTGCGAATCTCATCGCGATGGGCCAGCAATTTTCGCTTACGACGCGGGGTGTGGTTGGTCCAAGTGCCTTCGGTGTATTCCGGGATATGAACACCATGCATCCATAGTTCGCCATTTTCAACCATCACAAAGCCATCAATAAGTGATGCGCGCCCGGCGCGAAGTGATTTAACTTCGGTTCCGGTGAGGACGATTCCGCATTCGTAAGTGTCAAGGATGGAGTAATCGTGACGCGCCTTCTTATTCTGCGCGATCAGCTTTTGACCTGTCTCTTTGACCATGGCTTAAGGGTATCGAACCCACCGCCACCGCCTTACATCAGACCTTTAGGTAGCGGCGAAGCGTGATGAGCGAGGCGAGAATCGATACGAAGAGACCAACACCGAGCAAGATTGCAGATGAGATCCAGACCTGATCCCAGGCGAAGAACTTGGTAAATGTGAGAAGCGGAGCGACCTTTGTGTCGACCACGTACTTCAATCCACTGAGCAACCCAGTGGCAAATCCCCAACCAAGCACAGCTGAGAAGACGCCTTCTAGCAAGAATGGAAGTTGGATTGACCAAGAGCTTGCACCGACAAGTTTCATCACACCGGTCTCGCGACGACGATTGAAGGCTGCGATACGAAGAGTGTTAGAGATCAAGAGCGCTGCAGTAAGGACCGAGAAGAGGCCAACCAAGAGCGCACCATTACGTAGAACATCGAGGAGGCGGAAGAACTTCTCCAAGATTGATCGCTGGTCTTGCACGATATCAACACCTGGGCGACCCGAGAATGCGCTGACGACAACATCAAATTGCGTTGGGTCTTTCAACTTCACTCGGAATGACTCTGGCAGCTGATCTGCGGTTACGTTCTGCGCAATCGCTGAGTTCTTAAAGCGCTCCTTAAAGCGTTCGAATGCTTCTGTCTGAGACTCGTAGAAGATGCTATCTACAACAGGAAGTGCCTCTAGATCGGACTTAATTGAAGCGCGTTGTTCAGCGGTGACAACACCGTTTGCGCAGGTTGGTGAATCCGAGAGAGTTCCACAGAGGAATACTGAGACCTCGATCTTGTCATACCAATAATCCTTCATCGCATTGACCTGTGCGTTTGAGAGCAAGCCAATTCCGAGAAGTGAGAGTGAGATTGCAACTGTGACCACCACAGCAAATGTCATGGTGAGGTTACGGCGAAGTCCGATGCGAACTTCTTTAAAGAGGAACCCTGCGCGCATTGTCTTCTCCCTTAACCTGTATATCCATAGACGCCACGAACCTGGTCGCGGATAACGTGTCCGCCATCGAGCTCGATTACACGCTTACGCATCTGATCTACGATTCCTGAATCGTGTGTGGCCATCAAAACAGTTGTGCCCTCGCGGTTGATGCGGTCGAGTAACTTCATGATTCCAACGGAGAGCTCTGGGTCCAAGTTACCGGTCGGCTCATCAGCGATGATGATCGGTGGCTTCGTTACATATGCGCGAGCGATAGCAACGCGCTGCTGCTCGCCACCAGAGATCTCTGACGGAAGACGATCGCCCTTATCTTCAAGACCTACGAGTTCGAGCATCTCTGGAACTTCGCGGTTGATCTCTTTCTGCGAATATCCCAGAACATGCAATGAGAAAGCGATGTTCTCGGAGATGGTCTTATTTGGAAGGAGGCGGAAATCTTGGAAGACAGTGCCGACGCTACGACGAAGCTCTGGGACTTTATGGTTTGCGAGCTTGCCAAGATCTTTACCTGCTACATGGATAACGCCCGAAGTTGGTCGCTCTTCACGGAGGATGAGACGCAAGAAGGTGGACTTACCGGAGCCTGACTTACCGACAAGGAAGACGAACTCGCCCTTGGTGATTTCGAGGTTGACGCTATCGAGAGCTGGACGCTCTTGGCCGGGATAGACCTTGGTGACATTCTCAAAGCGGATCAATGCAAACTCCTTCGGGGGAACCTCGGTTGCGAGGGAACCTCTTGAACTGGTTGGAGTTTAGGGTACCCACCCCGAATATGAGCGTATGTGAGCGCTATTCACGCTCAGGAAATCATGTGAATTTGGTCAGGTTACGCAGATTGCGTGGAGCGGCGCCAGCGAATTCCAGCTTCAATGAAATCATCAATTTCACCATCAAGGACTGCAGATGTATTGCCAGTCTCATGGTTATTACGGAGATCTTTCACCATTTGATATGGCGCGAGAACATACGAGCGCATCTGATTGCCCCATGATCCGCTGTTATCACCCTTGAGTGCATTGATTTTCGCCTGCTCTTCTTGGCGACGACGCTCTAGCAACTTTGATTGAAGAACTGCCATTGCGGTCGCTTTATTCTGAATCTGAGAACGTTCGTTCTGACACGAAACGACGATGCCAGTTGGAATATGGGTCAATCGCACAGCAGAGTCGGTTGTATTAACGCCCTGTCCCCCAGGACCCGATGAGCGATAGACATCAACGCGAATCTCTTTCTCATCAATCTCAATGTGATCGCTCTGTTCAACAACCGGAACTACTTCAACACCGGCGAAAGATGTGTGGCGACGTGACTGTGAATCAAAGGGAGAGATGCGCACCAAACGATGTGTGCCCTGCTCTACCGAGAGCGTTCCATAGGCATATGGCGCACTGACTCTAAATGTTGCAGATTTGATTCCCGCCTCTTCGGCGTAGGAGGTTTCCAATACATCGGTCTTAAACTCATGCCGTTCGCAGTAACGCAGGTACATGCGGAACAACATCTGCGCCCAGTCAGCTGCCTCTACGCCACCGGCTTCAGAACGAATAGTGATCAACGCATCGCGGTTGTCGTATTCACCAGAGAGCAGAGTCGTAACTTCTAACTCGCTAATCGCTTTCTTCGTTGAATCTAATTCACTCTCGGCATCGGCTAAGGCCGAACCTTCGGATTCCTCAGCTGCCAACTCAAAGAGAATTGGGAGATCATCAACTCGGGAGCGAAGCCCCTTTAACTTAGAGATGGTTGCCTGGGTGCGAGATAACTTACTTGTAACTGCCTGCGCAGCCTCCGGGTCATCCCAGAGATTAGGAACCCCGGCAGCTTCTTCTAGCTCGGCCGCTTCCTTCTCTAACTTTGGAAGATCGAGAACTTGCTCGATGGATTTAAGGGTCGCGCTTATCTCTGCAATTTCAAGAGCGTATTCGCGAGCCATGGGGAAAGGATAGCGGGGCAGGTCCGGACTTCAGTAATCAAGTTAGCCGATATCCAGACCATAGTAATTATTGGTCTCAGCCCTTTCGCCAATTGCGCCAGCTGATGTTGAGATTGGCACCTCATCAATATGGATAAACGGAAGTGGAATTGGAATTCGCGCAACAGCAGATACTTGTAAGAAAATCTGAAATCCATCACAGTGAAAATCATCAAGTTTGATACTTTCGAGATTTGCACGTGACGAATTACCCGACCAGGAACTCAGAACTTCTCTTGCATCACGCAGACCAGCGTTGCAGTCAATCGGTATTCCCGGATCCTGCTCACCGTTTCCAAATAGATTCTCGGCAAGTTGCAGAGCATTATATTCACCGGAGTAATAGCTCTTCATATCTAGATTGCTCGCACCCCTCTGTGCGGCAGCCTCTGTCGCCTGTGTTAAAGCTCGCTTTGCTAGATAAATCGTTGAAATATCGCTCAAGAGAAGTGCTGTCGATAAAAGGATCGCAAATAGCCCAAATACAAGAACTGATATTGATCCTCGAGAGTCACTGTAAAGCTTGCGCCAATACCTCTCTATAGCCCATCGAGATTTCACTTTAAGCTCTCTCTTTACGCCCAAGGAGAGACATACTCAACCGCAAAGAATGCACGACCAGCTCTCTTTGAATTCAGCCTGATCTCAACTCGGCTATCAGGAGATATGCACGGAGAGCTCTCACATTGATAGCTATAGGAGAGATCACCTGAGCGTGCATCATTTGCAAAGCCGAGCACATCCGAACCCTTTTGAAAGACTTCCGCGGTAACCCGAGCTGCAACCTCATCATTTTCACTAAGTACAAATGCGCGAGCCATCTCACGTCCTAAAGTGCGCATTGATGATTCGGTGTCACTCTGTAGGGCATATTGATTGAGGAAGATGAATAGCGGGATAAAGAGTGGAAGAGCTAGGGCGAGAAATTCAACCGTTGCACTTCCCTGCTCTTCATTCCGTAATCGCCTTAACAGCTTATTCATCGCTGATTCTCTACTATCGCCAGACCCTCAACATCTACGCTCCGAGGGCGACTGACAACCCCTAATCCCCCAGCGAGGAGATTTGGAATCGAGACCGCCTTTCTCGTCACGATCAAATCAAGGTTCTGGCCATCACCACTACTATCTATATGGAGAAAACTGTCAGAGTCTAGAAATTGACCCGAGATGGCTCGAACGCTCGCCTGGTCTTGGGCCTTCATCTTCGCGAGATTGCGAGAATGTGTTGATAGGGAGAGTTGAATCCCAATGAGGAAGAGAATAATTAGAGGCACCAGCACCATCGATGCCTCAGCGCTTCCCCGTTCATCACAAAGGGAACGCCAGCACCGGCGAAGCAAGGCCATTGTCAGCGAATTCCATTCATGGCGTCCAATGAATTCCTCAAGATTGCAGTCAATCGCGGAGCTGCGATAGTCCAAATTGCCGTTACCAATCCCGTTGTCATCAATACGACCAAAACCCAGCCAGGAACATCTCCTCGCTGGTCGGAGATTGCCCTAAATACTCTTGAGGAGCATAACTCTTGACGTTTGCGCTCTAACCAGAGGAGCGCGTTGATAAATAACGAATTTATCGAATCTGTATTGACTATCTTCTTCATTGCATTTCTCCATATCTATTTTCATATTATTTTTTACTTATATCTTTGATCTGCGATTGTTATGTGCCTTTTCGGGTCATCTCGTCATGGCTAACCACTAAAGTGATTGAGTGAGTTGAGTGAGGGGTAGAGCGCAAAGAGAATCGAAATTGGAAGGATTAGGAAAACGACGGGAATCATCATTGAGATCTCGGATTTACCCGCTGCTGTCAGCAATCTAACGCGCTCTTGGTTGCGCGATTCGCTGGCGCTATGAACAAGCGTCTCCACCAATGGAGTACCACGAGAAATTGAGATTATTAATGAATCTACAAACCTGCGGATTGAGTCGGAATTTAAACGATGACTCATCTCATCGAGAGCCCTAGTCAGAGTTGCTCCGCGCTCAAGATCGATTATGACTTTTTCAAATTCAGCAGCTATAAAGCCATCAGCCCGTTGTGAGATCCGTTTCAAAGCTGTCGCAGGGCTCTCGCCAGCTCCGACTGCCAGAGTTAGCATTTCAACGACGGAAGGGAACTCACCTTCGATATTTGCTCGTCTGCGTACAACTCTCTTGCTGAGATTCCTCTCTGTTGCTAAGAAGGCAGTGCAACTAGAGAGGAGAATTAGGAAGATTGCACTCGGAAGTGGAATGTATGAAAAGAGAAAGGCAAAGATTATGATCAGAATTAGAGGCAATGTAATTATCAGCTGCGAAATCCTGAAATTCTCATAATCTTCCTCTGATGTTCTTCCAAGTTCTGCGAGCCTCTGCCGTATTGAGGTCTTACCGGGAATGAGAAAGCTCTTCCTAGAGATCAAATCAAAGATATTTGACGGGCCGACAAAGATAACAAATGCACAGAAGGCGAAAAAAATAGGAACGGTAATTGACTGAGCCATTATTTTTTACCAAATATTCGAACCGGCTCGGGTAACTTTGATAGATGACCCATCCACATATAGGCAACTGCGGTGGCGCCGATACCACTTGAGAGAATAAAGATTCCGGTAGATGAATTAAAAGCCTCGGCTGTCGACGGCTGTGCTGAGAGTAAGAGCAGCAAGATCCATGGGGCTGCGGCCGAGAGATGGGCTGAGTTTCTGATCCAACCTTGCTTCGCAATGATCTCTCTACGAAGCGTTAGATCCTGGCGAGTAAAGTCCCCCAGCTGCCGCAAGAGTGCAAGGAGTTCGGAACCGCCCAAACTCTTGGCAAAGATAAGCGACTCGAAGAGTTGGTCAGCTGCGCGAATTCCAAAGGAGCTCTGTAAGTGAGAAATAGCTTGCTCAAAGTTCATTCCAGCCAGTAGATCTGCTTCAAATGCGAGGAAGTGAGTTTGTGCAATTTTTGGACCACGTGTTCCAAGACTTACTAACGCTTCATTGAGAGAGAGCCCAGATTGCACTCCGGTAATGACATGATCAATAATCTCGGGAATCGCTTGAAAGAGGAGCCAATTACGTTTTGAATCTACTGTGCGATTGGATATTACTGAGATTAAAATTGCAACAGCTGTGAGAGCAAGTGAAATAGTGAGCGTTTGCGTCCAAGAGAAGGCGATAAGAAAAATGCCACCTCCGACAGCTAGGAATTTGAATTCTCTACTCCTGTTATCCATTAGAAAGTCTCGCTTTCAGCGTAAGCAAACCCATCCCGCTGACATACTCCGACTCGGTTAATTTCCAGATACTCTCCATTTCGATCCGGTTATTCTCACTTCGCCCGGTTACAAACGAGATTTCATGAACTCTTCTCTTCCCATCTGAACCGAGAGCTATGTGGACAACCACATCTATTGCCGATGCAACGGTCGGAACAATGAAGTCGTGCGAGATATTTGATCCGGCAAGAAGTGGCAGAGTCTGTAATTTCATAATTGCGTCATAAGCAGAATTTGCGTGAATAGTTCCAAGACCTGGCAGGCCCGAATTGAGAGCAATCAGAAGATCTAGGGCTTCTGCTTCGCGGACTTCACCAATAATTAATCGGTTCGGTCGCATACGCAGCGCCTCTTTGACCAACTTTCGTAGTGAGATTTCACCCTCTCCCTGTAGATTCGCACTTCGAGTTTGAAGTGCGATGACATCTGGCAATCGAGGCTGGATCTCAAAGACTTCCTCGATAGATATAACGCGCTCAGAACCAGGAATCTCGCTCGCCAAGGCGTTAAGTAAAGTTGTCTTTCCAGCTTGAGTTCCACCACTAATCAGGACATTTAACCCAGCGCCGATTACTTGAATCAGTAGCTCAGCCATCTCCAAAGAGAGCGTCCCTCTCTGCGAGAGATCGAGAAGCGTCGAGTTTCGGGTTGTATGTTTTCTAATATTTACCGCCCAATGCTCTGAAGTGATTTCAGGGATTGCTACATGGAGTCGGCTTCCATCTGGCAACCTGGCATCAACGAATGGGTGAGAGAGATCGAGCCGTCTGCCACTCCAAAGCAAAGCTCGGTCAACGAGCTCACGTACTTCAGCGAAGCTCATTAGGAGAGTTGTCAGCTCGCTCTTGCCGGCTCTCGCGATAAAAATTCGCTCAGGTGAATTAATCCAAATCTCTTCGACCGTGTTATCTTCAATAAATCGGTATATCGGCCCAAAGACAACCTCTGGATCCATGGCGGTGTTGGCTCCCATGGCCCGAAGGTAGAGAGATAGCGACAAGTCTTCGTTCGAAATTTAATGAGTTGTGGATTAACCACATTTAATCAACGCCTGTGTGCAAAATTGCTACTTTCGGTATTGCGGCGCTCGATCCAATCTATTTAAGAGGGAGAGTGCGCCATCTCCCTCTTCAAATGGCGTGGAGGAGTAGGAGAAGTTGAACTCCTCATCGCGCCAAATTCGTATCAAGCGAAGTGCAATCTCGTCAGAGTTTGTATGGCCGGGCGTTAGTGCCAGCACAAATTCATAGCGACCGATTCGTGCCGCAAAATCACTCTTTCTAATGCTTCGGTTAATAGCTTTTGCAAAGTTAATAATCGAAACCTCGTAATTGGAGGTTTTCGTAGCGTCAATCGGTTCGATGAGAAATTTCATGAGTGTGAGAGGTTGCTGACTTCTCTCAATAATGGCAATCTCTCGATATAAATATTCATAGAAATATGCAGGTGCTGGAAGAAATGTGAGTGAATCATGCACGCCATCATGAGAAATCGGATCAACCAATCTGGAAGGTGATAAGTTTTGTTTCATGAGAAGAGATACTGCAGGTCATTCGCCACGCCTAACAATCTCTGCCGCCCTATTGCTTATCGAAGCAATCCTCGTACTCGCCCTAGCCATCTACATGATTGATCTCGACATCTGATAGTGAAGCACCTTCTAACTCCTCAGCTGCCAACTAAGAGAGAAATCGGAGCTCATCAATGTGTTAGCGAAACTTCATCAACTTTGAGATTGTTGGCTAAGCGCGAGACAAATTACTAGTGACAGCCTGCGAAGCCTCTGGCTTATCCCAGAGATTCGGCGCTCCAGCTGCTTCCTTCTCTGGCTGAGGAAGACCAAGGTCCTTCCCGATGGATTTAACACCCACGCTCAGCTGTGCAATTTCAAGAGCGCATTCGTAAGTAATCTCGCAAGGGTATCCCTTGACAATGCTTATGTGCCCTCTGAACTAGTTCCTAATTCAGCAGTTTGGCTTTTGCTTTCTCAAATTCTTCGGGAGTCAAAGCGCCACTGTCAAACAATTGCTTAAGTTGTTTAAGTTGTGACGAAAGATCCCCATCTGAACTCTTTACCGCGACTGGAATCTCGGAAATTGGAGGTTCAGCTGTTAGAGGTACCTGCTTGGCGATGGCAAACTTGAGTTTGGACTCACACTGAAGCGCACCACCTTCTGATGCCATTTGTGTCAAGGCAGTAAAAGGGTTCCCTGAACCTTTGCCACTTGTCGTTACGCCACGATCAGCAGTTCCGGTGACGCTCACTCTCGAGCCATCACCGTATGAAATCACGAAGCAACTCAATCGACCATCCCAAAATTTCTCATTCTTATACGTCTGAAAAGTGACCGAAAAACTATTTTTGTCTATCGAATCAATTCCATACTTTAAATCTGCTCCAGCGATTAGTACTGCACTAAAAAGTCTCTCCCGAGAGACGTCTGGGTACTCGCCAGACATAACCGGTTTCATTAATTCTCGATTTTTCGCAGCACTATCTTTCAGTTTGCCGACAAAACCTTGAGCTTTTTCCGGAAATTCGGAAGTGGCTTCTAAGCGGTCTGCCATTTCTTCCTTTGGTTCATTTTTCTTATTTTTATCGAAAATACCCATATCTAATTCAACCCAAAGTCACTTAAAGTTGCAACCATAATTTCAAGACGGGGACACCTCGGATCAGAGGTCTTCAACAAGGCGAATGTTCATGAAAATGACAAGATATAGTGCTCACATGACGAATTTGATTTCTCGACTTTTAGTCTTGGAAGCAATCCTCGTGCTCGCCCTAGCCACCTACATGATTGCTCTCGGCTTTACGCACGATAAAGCTTGGTTGCCATACCTCAGCGTTACAGGGTTCGCTCTGGCAGGATCCGCTGCGCTCTATGCGCTCTCCTGGGGCGCAAAGAATGGTCGCCGATGGGCGAATTCACCAGCCATTCTCGCTAATTTAATTGCACTTGGCGTTGCAAAGTATCAATTTGAAGCTGGTGCCTATTGGCTAGCGGTACCGATTACGGCGATGGCAATCAGCGTTGTAGTTACCGTCTTTCTCAATATTAAGAACCAAAATAAGTAAGAGTTAATGGCGGCTTCTACCAGGGAACTATCTGGTGATCTTCCCAGAGCACGCCAGTTGTACTCTTCTGGAAATCATCTGATGCCTTATCGAATTCACGCGTAGCCAACCAGATTGCAGTCTCTGCACCTTTCTCTGCACTTCGCGGTGCATCAGGTCCGCCCATATCGGTGCGCGAGTGGTTGGGACAGATTGCATCGACCAATACTCCGCGAGCGCCAAGTCCAGTCTCATGGGCAAGGTTGCGAACAAGTGCATTCACGCCGGCTTTGCTGATTCGATATGGCGCAAGGCCTCCGGCGTTTCCAGGTCCAGACATTCTGCCGAGACAAGCCGAGAAGATAACGATGCGACCATTGCGCGCTTCAACAAGTGCTGGTGCAAGTCGATTAACAATTTGAAAGACCGAGTCGAGATTGATCGACATGACTCGACGCCACTCTTCATCAGTTGTCTTTAAGGTCTTCGACATCTTCTCGCTCATCACTCCATGGGCGAGGATGAGATGTGTGATATCGGCATGAGCTGTTGCAATTGTGGCGAGCGCTGCAGAAGTAGCAGTGGAGTTCTCAAGATCGATTGGATAGGTTGTTATTGACTCAGCACGACCATCGCTACGTAGTGAAGTTGCAGCCGATTCCAAGCGCGCCGGATCTTTCGCTACGAGGATGAGATCAAAGCCTTGGCTGCGAAGGGCCTTCGCTGTCTCAAAGCCGAGGCCGCGGCTGCCACCGGTCACCAGCGCCACCTGTTTCGCATCGCTATTCATGGGCCAACCATCTCAGCGGGTTGCAGCCCTCGCCACTTCAAAGTGCAGGTAGGTCGCAGAGCCGTCCTCGAACAGGTCGCACCGCTGGAAAATGTGCTCCATCTCGCGCCCGGATGCGCCTTTTCACCATTTATATAGGTGCCCGGCAGCCGTTACTCTTAGCCTGCTCCACGCGTGGTTACGCGAGAGCGGCCGGATTGACGATCGAAACGCAAAGGAGCGCTTACGTGTCTTCAGGACAAGATTTTGGTGCAAATGATTGGCTCGTTGAAGAGATGTACGAGCGTTATCAAGCAGATCCATCGTCAGTACCTGCAGAGTGGGTGACTTACTTCCTGTCCGAACAGAAAAACAATAGCGCTGTGGCAGGGGTTCCTCATCAAGGCACCACTTTAGGTGGCGTGGCTTTGACCTCAACACCACCAACACCTAAGCCTGTTACTCCGCCAAATATTTCTATGCCTGTCCAAAGTCAATCGGTTAGTCAGGTGGCAGGGGTTCCAGCTCAACCACAGACAACACAAGTGAGTGCCGTAACGCCAGCACCAGCTCAATCACAACCTGTAGTTCGCGAAGTTGCACAGACCCCAGCCACACCTGCACAGGCAGAGGTGAAGCCTGCTCCAACTTTGGCATCACCAAGCGCATCAACAATGGAGCCGCTTCGCGGCGTTGCCGGTCGCGTTGTGCAATCAATGGAGGCGTCGCTCACCGTTCCAACAGCAACATCAGTTCGCGCGATTCCAGCAAAGTTGATGATCGATAACCGAATCGTTATTAATAACCACCTTGCTCGCGGTCGCGGTGGAAAAGTCTCTTTCACACACATCATCGCCTATGCAATGATCAAGGCGATTCGCCAGATGCCAGAGATGAATGCATTCTTCGGCGAGGTAGATGGAAAGCCAGCAGTCGGACATCCACAACATATCAATCTTGGTATCGCTATCGACTTGGCAAAGCCAGATGGAACACGTCAGCTATTGGTGCCATCGATTAAGGGTTGCGAAGCACTTGATTTCGGCCAGTTCTGGGTTGCTTATGAAGAGACGGTAAAGAAGGCTCGTACCGGCACTCTCACCGTCGAAGATTACGCAGGTACAACTGTCTCGCTCACAAACCCAGGAACTATCGGCACAGTGCACTCAGTGCCTCGCCTAGTTCAAGGCCAGGGCCTCATCATGGGCGTTGGTGCAATGGATTACCCAGCAGAGTTCCAAGGTGCATCAGCTGAAACGCTCGCTCGCATGGCGATTAGCAAGATTCTTACCCTTACCAGCACCTACGACCACCGCGTTATTCAAGGTGCGCAATCAGGTGATTTCCTTAAGCGAATTCATGAACTTCTGCTCGGTGCTGAAGGTTTCTACGATGAAATCTTTACTGCGCTCCGCATTCCATACGAGCCAATTCGTTGGGCGGCAGATTTTGCAGTTACCAAAGATTCTGAGATTGATAAGACCGCGCGCGTTCAGCAGTTAATCGCTGCCTATCGCACCTGGGGCCACTTGATGGCAGATACCGATCCACTTGTCTATCGTCAGCGCACACATCCAGATTTGGATGTGCAGACCCACGGACTTACCTTGTGGGATCTCGATCGTGAATTCGCAACGGGTGGCTTTGGTGGCAAGGCGTTTCTTCCACTACGAAAGATTCTCGGACTTCTTCGCGACTCATACTGCCGCTCAATCGGTACCGAGTACATGCATATCTCAAACCCAGAAGAGCGTAAGTGGTTCCAAGAGCGACTCGAGACAAAGTTTGAGAAGGTCGATCGCGAAGAGCAACTCCGTATCTTGCGTAAGCTCAATAGCGCAGAGGCATTTGAATCTTTCTTGCAGACCAAGTTCGTCGGTCAGAAGCGCTTCTCACTTGAAGGTGGCGAGTCGGTAATTCCATTGACCGATGCAATTGTTTCGGCAGCTGCAGAGCGCGGACTCGATGAGGTCTGTATCGGTATGCCACACCGAGGTCGCCTCAATATGTTGGCAAATATCGCCGGCAAATCTTCAGGCCAGATCTTCCAAGAGTTCCAAGGCCACTATGCCGAGAACGAAGTTCATGGCTCTGGCGATGTGAAGTACCACTTGGGTACTGAAGGTGTATTTACTGCTGCATCGGGAGCTACTACCAAGATTTATCTTGCAGCTAATCCATCACACCTTGAAGCGGTTAATCCCGTACTCGAAGGAATCGTGCGCGCAAAGCAAGATCGCCTCAATAACAAGGGCGCTTACTCTGTTCTGCCAATCTTGCTCCACGGTGATGCATCATTTGCGGGCCAGGGCGTCAATATGGAGACCTTGCAGATGGCTGGCCTGGCTGGTTATCGCACCGGTGGAACTATCCATATCGTGATCAACAACCAAGTTGGATTTACAACATCACCACATGCATCACGTACTGCACGCTACTCAACCGATATCGCAAAGATGATTGAAGCACCTGTCTTCCATGTCAACGGTGATGATCCTGAGGCATGTGTTCGCGTTGCGCGCCTTGCATTCGAATATCGCCAGGCATTTAATAAAGATGTTGTCATCGACATGGTCTGCTACCGACGTCGCGGCCACAATGAGGGCGATGAGCCAGCATTCACACAACCGCTGATGTACAAGTTGATTGGTGCAAAGCGCACTACTCGTACTCTCTACACCGAGGCGCTCGTAGGTCGTGGCGACATCACGCCAGAAGAGGCGCAACAAGTTCAAGCCGAGTACCAGGCAGAGCTCGAAGCGGTCTTTGCATCAGTGGCAAACCACGTGCCTGAGCACGATCCAAACTTTAAGGTGCCAGTTGCTCCGGCAGCAGAGGCAGTTCAGACCGCAATCTCTGAATCGCTTGCACGCGAGATTGCTGCGACTCAAGTGGCTACGCCAGAAGGATTTAATCTTCATCCGAAGATGGCGCCACAGTTGGCCAAGCGTCCAGAGATGCTCAACGATGGAACTATCGATTGGTCGATGGGCGAGCTCCTCGCCTTCGGTTCAATCTTGAAGGAAGGCCATCCAATTCGATTGGCTGGACAAGATTCACGTCGTGGAACATTCTCAAACCGCCATGCAGTAATCATCGATGCCGAGAATGCAAATGAGTGGACTCCGCTTCGTTCAATGATTCAGGATGAGAACCAGTTCTTCGTTATCGACTCATTGCTCAGCGAATACGCTGCGATGGGCTTCGAATACGGATATTCGGTCGTTCGTCCAGAGGCGCTAGTTATGTGGGAAGGCCAATTCGGTGACTTCTCAAATGGCGCACAGACCATCGTCGATGAATTCATCTCATCTGCTCTTCAGAAGTGGGGCGAGCGTTCATCGGTTGTCCTCCTGCTGCCACATGGATATGAAGGACAAGGCCCAGATCACTCATCTGCGCGTATCGAGCGTTATCTACAGCTCTGCGCTGAGAACAATATGACTGTTGCCCAGCCATCATCTCCTGCCTCGTACTTCCACTTGTTACGTTGGCATGTAGCTAACCCAACACGTCGCCCAATGGTTGTCTTCACACCAAAGTCGATGTTGCGCCTCAAGGCTGCAGCATCACAGTTAAGTGATTTCACTAGCGGAACATTTAAGCCGGTAATTGGTGATGACAAGGTGCAGAACGCAACTCGTTTGATCTTCTGCTCCGGAAAGATCTATCACGATCTTGTTGCAGAGCGCGAAAAGCTCGGCGAGCACTCCACCGCGATTGTTCGCGTTGAACTTCTCTATCCACTACCTATCGATCAGATGCGTGAGGAAGCTGCAAAGCATCCAAATGCAACACTGCTCTGGGTACAGGATGAGCCAGCAAACCAAGGTCCTTGGTCACACATTGCGCTTCGCACCTCTGAGGCACATGGTGGTCGAGCAATCGATAACCGTGTATTCCGTCGTGTATCACGCCGATCAACTGCATCTCCTGCAACTGGTAACCATCACTTGCACGAGGAAGAGATGAAGGCGTTGTTGCAAGAGGCCTTTACTCGCTAATTAACTAACGCTGTTCGCGCTTTACTCTGAAAAGTACTCGCGCCTTTACTGAGGTTAATGGCAACCATCCCCATTGGCGAGAATCTGTGCCCGCTTCGTTATCGCTGCTGAGGTATAGCTCGCCAGCAGAGTTAATCTCAGTGAGCCGCTTTACATAGAGAATCCCAGGCTGCTCATCGCGTTCTATCACCAGGATTGCGCCGATCTTTGGCGCGCTAGCGAAGTTCTTCCATAGCGCGAGGAGCCAATCCCCCGACCGGTATGTGGGAGCCATAGAGCGCCCCTCAACAATTACCGTTGCTAATCTCGCCATGGCTGAAGTCTAAGGCGGCCATCTCCGTGATGCGCCAGCACTTGGTTGGCAGTAATCTGTCGCCTATGAGAAACCTACTTACAACGCTTTTGGCACCAAAGACCACTGTCCTAGCTCACTGCGATCTTCCATGTGGCGTCTATGACCCAGCACAGGCTCGCATCGAAGCTCTCTCTGTAAAGGCATGCATGGAGAAGTACGCAGCTAATACAGATGTTGATTTCCGCTCACGCTCTGTTGCAATCAAGGAAGAGCGCTCACATGCAGTCAAGGATCACCTCTGGGTTCTCTGGACTGATTACTTCAAGGCGCCACACTTCGAGAAGTACCCACAGCTCCACACTCTCTTCAATGAGGCGACAAAGCTCGCTGGTGCAGCTGGTACAAAGGGAACTCAAGATGTTGCAGTTGCAGATCAGTTGATCGCAAAGATCGATGAGATTGCAGCTATCTTCTGGGAGACAAAGAAGGCTTAAGTTTTAGCTCTTAAGTAAAGATTCAGCGGCAGTTCGAGCGAGGAAAGTTACTCGTTCGACTGTCGCTCTCTTTATTTGTGCCTGTGCAATATGTCGCTCATCTTGATAGATATCGCACTCAAAGGTGAGTTCGCGTCCCTCGATATTGGTACAACGGGCAGTTGCGCGAAGTTCGTCACCTACTTGGGCTGATGCCATTAACTCGATTGAGGTACTTAATAGGAAAGTGGTCTCTCCGTGATCGAGAAACTCGGTCAGCGCCGTTACCGTTGCGCTCTCCATCGCATGGAGAAGATGTGACGTTGCAACTATCGGAAGCTCAGAGAGTCCCATCGCCAGCGCAGTATCGCCAGCGCGAACCGTCATAACTGAGAAGCCGACCGCCCCTAACACCTCTTCTGCCGGCTTCATTACTACTTTCCAGCCTCGTCGGCATCGATATCGATAAAGTGCTGAATGTGAGTCTGTTCGATTTGAATCTCACGGTGTTCGATATTGCCAAACTCATCTATCTCAATTGAAATCTCGGTCATACTAAATTGCGTTACAACTTCGGTGCCGCCAGCCATCTGCGCGCGTAAATTTCGACGAATTTCTTCATGGAGATCCTGCGGCGCAGATTCGTTACAGCTACGTCGAAGGGTTGCTTGCAGTAGATCATGCATCGCGCGCTCATGGGCAATCTCTTCAGTGCATGGCAGACATGCGTTGATGTGCTCTTCAATTGCAGAGCGCTGCGGCAACTGATCGAGCTCGCCCTCAATAATAAAGATGACCGACGAGAGGACATCGCCACAATGAATCTCAATGTAACTCATCGCTCGCCCTCCGCCTCTTTCTTCTTAGCGCTCTCAACTGTGTAGCCGAGCTCCTTGGCATAGTCGGCGAGCTTTTCGCGAAGTTGCTTGCGACCACGATGAAGTCGTGACATCACTGTGCCACCTGGAACTCCCACAATCTCAGCGATCTCTTTATACGAGAAGCCTTCGACATCTGCGAGATAGACAACCATCCGAAACTCTTCTGGAATCTCTTGTAGCGCGCGCTTAATGTCGCTATCTGGGAGATTCTCAAGCGCCTCAACTTCAGCTGACTTTCCGAGATCGCTCGTATGTGATTGCGCTTCGGCGACCTGCCAATCTTCGAGCTCACCTTGGGCGATCTGAGGGCGGCGTTGATCTTTACGATAAGTATTGATAAAAGTTGTAGTTAGTACGCGATAGAGCCAAGCGCGCAGGTTGGTGCCCTCTTCAAATTGATGGAAAGAGGTAAAAGCTTTGAGGTATGTGTCTTGCACTAAATCGCGCGCATCTTCTGGATTCTTTGTATAGCGAAGCGCTGCTGCATAGAGCTGATCCGTGAAGGCGAGAGCATCGCGCTCGAACCGAATGGTGCGATCGGCCGCGCTCTCTAGTACTAAATCCTTCGATGTCATTACTTCCATCCTAGCGCGGGCAATCGCCCTTCTCACCTTAGAAGAGGGTCTGCGGCTCTCCGAGATCGAATGGCGCAAGAAGTTCTGGGCCGTTATTGGCGACGAGATTGACGCGCGGCGCTACCGGGCGACTTACCAAACCTGCCGCTGGCTCAGGGTGGCTCATCAACGCTTGCAGCTGCGCAATATCGCGGTTACGTGGATTGAGCCATTGATCCCATCGATCGCGCGCCATAAAGACCGGCATCCGACTATGAATTGTCACCAACTCCGCTACCGCTTCTCGAGTGATAATCGAGGCGCTCTGAATCAACTCGCCTCTCTCATTTCGCCAAGTGCTACAGATGCCGGCAATCGAGAGCGGCGCACCATCGCTGCTGGTGATATAGAAAGGTTGCTTCGGCGGATATTTACCAAGTGAGGTCGCCCATTCGTAGTAGCCAGTTGCCGGAATTAAACAACGAGATGTTCGAAAGGCATCTCTAAAAGTTGGCTTCTCATGTATAGATTCGCTCCGCGCATTAATGGCATGTGATTGACCCGCACGCGCTTCAACTGTGTTCGTCTGCCATGGCGCAATCAATCCCCATGATGCGATATCTAAGTGACGAGATGTTGGGTGTTCTGAATCGCTCGCGTTCTCAGCGCTATCTTTGACGATATAGATCTCGTTTGTTGGTGCGATATTCCAATTAAGTGGCAGCGTCGGATTGTTATCGTTACTTTTGAGGTCGAAGAAGGCGACAATCTCCTCTTGGCTCTGAGCCATCGCATATCTGCCGCACATGTCGCGATTCTAGCGAGGTACGATTAGCCCATGACATCTGCTCACCCGCTCTGGCCGGCGCCATTTCGCGGGAAAGTTCCAGTCGATGCAGTTGTAACAATTCCTGGCTCGAAATCCGTTACAAACCGAGCGCTCATTCTTGCAGCGCAGGCTCAAACACCATCGACTCTTCGCCGCCCACTCGTCTCCCGTGATTCTGAGTTGATGTCTGCTGGCCTACAGGCAATGGGCGTTGGTATTGAAAACGGCAGCGATGCGCAAGGAGATTTCTGGAGAATTACCCCTGCAAAGCTCACTGGTCCAGCTCGAGTAGATGTTGGAAATGCTGGCACGGTGATGCGCTTTCTGCCACCACTTGCGGCGCTGGCCCACGGTGATATCGAATTTGATGGCGATCCACGCAGCTATGAGCGACCACTTGGCCCAGTAATTAAGGCGCTCGAAGATCTTGGAATCGAGATTGAGCATGAAGGTCGTTACTCACTTCCAATGATTATGAAATCACGTGGCGCAATTCCAGGTGGCGAACTCACTATCGATGCCAGCGCATCGAGCCAATTTCTCTCAGCGCTTCTTCTCGTTGCACCGAGTATGCGAGATGGCATTACGGTAAAACACTCTGGCAAGAGCTTGCCCTCGATGCCCCATATCGAGATGACTGTGCAAATGCTCCGTGATTTCGGCGCGCAAGTCACCGTTGATTCGGCAAATAACAGGTGGCGCGTAGAGCCGGGGACGCTCCATGGCGTTGATCTAGTAATCGAACCAGATCTCTCTAACGCTGCACCGTTTATCTCACAAGCGATGGTCTGTGGTGGCTCAATAACTATCGCGGATTGGCCGCGCGCTACCACGCAACCGGGTGATCAACTTCGCAAAATCTTTACCACTATGGGTGCCCGCGTTGAATTTGCCGAAGGCGGATTGAAAGTAACCGGCGGAGAATCTATCCACGGAATCGATATCGATCTCCATGATGTCGGTGAGTTGACCCCATCTATCGCAGCTCTTGCCGCGCTTGCAGATTCACCATCGCATCTGCGAGGTATCGGCCACCTCCGCTTACATGAGACTGATCGTTTGGCCGCTCTCACCACTGAAATCAACGGACTTGGTGGTGCAGTCGTAGAAGAAGAGACTGCACTACACATCACACCGGCACCGCTCCATAAAGGCGTATTCCATACCTATGAGGATCACCGATTAGCGACCGCAGGCGCAGTCATTGGCCTTGTCGTAGATGGCATTGAAGTTGAGAATATCGCCACCACACGAAAGACGCTCACCGATTTTCCTGGGCTCTGGAGTAGCCTCCTCAAGTAATGATGAGTAGAAGCTGATTCGATGGTGAGCCAATGACGCCGCGCGAATACGATGAATCTGATGTACGTATCCGGCCATCACGCACGACTCGTCGCCGAAGCAAGGATCGCCCATCTCATGATGGTTCGCAGACCGCGCTCGTAATCTCAGTCGATCGTGGTCGTAGCGGTTGTGTCATTGAAGATGGCCCACATCAAGGACAGTTAGTTGTAGCGATGAAGGCGCGCGAACTAGGTCCGAAATCAGTTGTAGTTGGAGATTCTGTTGAGATTGTTGGCGATACTTCGGGGGCTGAAGGAACGCTTGCGCGAATCGTCAAGGTAAATGAACGCGCTAATTCGCTGAGTCGTACCGTTGATGATGCGGCAAAGCTAGAACGCACTATCGTTGCAAATATCGATCAGCTACTTATTGTGGTTGCCGCAGCAAACCCAGAACCGCGCCGCGGCTTGATTGATCGCTTCTTGGTTAGTGCATTTATCGAGAAAATCCATCCAATCATTGTCGTAACTAAGATAGATGTAGCGCCTATTCCTGAATTTATGGAGCGGTATGCAGCGCTGGGAGTCGACATCATGACCACATCTTCAAAAGTTCAAGATCGACCAGCGCAAGTTGCGCAGATTGCAGCAGTCTTAAAAGATAAAGTCTCGGTTTTGGTGGGCCACTCTGGCGTTGGTAAATCAACGCTCATCAATGACCTAGTCCCCGAAGCTGATCGCCTCACCGGAGACGTAAATGATGTAACCGGCCGAGGTCGCCACACCTCATCGAGCGCAATCGCACTTGCCCTTCCCGAAGGCGGTTGGATTATCGATACCCCAGGAATTCGAGCATTTGGCTTGGCACACCGCGATCCGCGTGAAATCGTCGAGGCTTTTCCAGATTTAGCTGAGGTAGCAAAAAATTGTCTCTCCCACTGTTCGCACGCTGAAGAGTCTTGCGCTCTCAACCAATGGGTTGTGAGTGACCCAGAACATAGTGGTGAGCGTCAATTGCGCTTGGAGAGTTTACGGTCGCTCTTAGATGTAAAGAGTTACGTAGAATCTCCCCATGAGCAGTAGCCAGAGCATCGGAGAAGATCTCACCCTCGCGCACCGCCTCGCTGATGCCGCAGATGCAATTACTTTAAAGCGCTATCAAGCGATTGATCTCGCCATCAGCACCAAGCCAGATAACACTCCAGTCACCGACGCTGATAAATCTGCGGAGGAAGCAATCCGCGCACTCCTACATGCACATCGCCCTGACGATGGAATCGTTGGTGAAGAGTTTGGCAATGAAGGTCTAGAGAAGAACCGCTACTGGGTGATCGACCCAATCGATGGCACTAAGAATTTCCTACGAGGAGTTCCTACCTGGGCAACACTTATTGGGTTGGTAGAACGGCTCCCCGATGGATCACAGCGAACCATTGTTAGTGTTGTGAGCGCACCAGCTCTCTTCCGCAGATGGTCTGCGCACCTCGGCGGCGGTGCATTTGTCACCCTCAATCGTGAGACAACAAAGCGAATCCATGTCTCACAAATCTCTAAAATTGAAGATGCATCAATCTCCTACTCTGATTTCTCTGGTTGGGGTCAGATGCTCGAACCATTCCGCGCACTCCTTGCCAGCGCTTGGCGTACTCGCGGCTATGGCGATTTCTGGTCACATATGTTGGTTGCCGAAGGAGCGCTCGAAGCTGCAATTGAACCCGAGCTCGCGCTCTGGGATATGGCAGCGCTCGATCTGATTGTGACCGAGGCAGGTGGCAGATTCTCGAACACCAAGGGCGTTCCTGGCCCACATGGCGGCAATGGCGTCTCCACCAATGCGGTAATTCACGATCACATTATTACTACGCTCAATTCAAACACTCCGAGTGAGGAATAAAGAGATGGAAGATATTCAGATCGACCTAGGTCGCCATAAGCAACCGAAGGAAGAGCCCCTTCCAGAGATCGATCTATCAAAGGCGACGCTGGTAACCCAGACCTATGCCGTCTCCGGTATGACCTGTAGCGCCTGTGTTAATTCAGTTGAGCGTTCGCTCAACGCGCTCCCAGGCGTAAGCGCCTCAGTTAATTTCGCATCAGAGACTGTCCATGTAGTGGCCCCTGCTGAAGTCAAAGCAGAGATGATTATTAAGGCGGTCAAGAGCGCAGGCTACAGCGCCTCGCTTTTATCTGATCAACAAGACCCAGCGCTCCACCGTAAAGGTGCAGCGAAAGCGCTCTTCTTTGCAGCGTTACTTGCAATACCTACTATCGCGATCTCAATGGTGATGTCTTGGCACGATCCAATTAACACCTTCTTAATGGATCTCTTTAACCAATACAACATTGCGCTGCCACCACATGCCCATCACCAATTCACAGCGTGGCTGGCGCTAGCGCTGACAACACCGCTCATCACTATTATCGCCTTCCCAATTCACCGGGCCGCGATCCGCAATTTCTTCCACCCAACGATGGATTCGCTCATCTCACTCGGTTCAATCGCTGCCTATCTCTGGTCTATCTATGCGACCTATACCAATTCAGGTGATGTCTATACCGAAGTTGCCGCCGGCGTACTTCTCTTTGTGATTCTCGGCCGATATCTAGAGGCGCGAGCTAAGCGAAGCGCAAGTAGCGCGCTCTCCTCACTCTTGGCCCTTGGTGAGAAGGAAGTCATTGTTCTTCGCAGCGGAAGCGAAATAGTTATACCGATAACCCATCTCAAAGTCGGCGATGAATTTGTTGTAAAGCCTGGCTCACGAATCGCAACCGATGGAATCGTGATCTCTGGTCTTTCATCAATTGATAACTCGCTAGTGACCGGAGAATCTCTGCCAATTGAGGTCTCACCGGGCTCGCGAGTTATTGGCTCTGCGCTCAATCACAACGGCCGAATTATCGTTCGAGCAACTCGCGTAGGCAGCGATACCGAGATGGCACGAATTACTGCGATGGTTGTAACAGCGCAGGGAAGTAAGTCACCAATCCAACAGAGCGCAGATAAAATCGCAGCAATCTTTGTGCCAGTGGTGACTCTCCTTGCAATAGCTACCGGGCTCTACTGGTACTACTTAGCAGGCGAGAGCCTAACCAAAGCTATCTCTACCGCTATTACCGTTCTTGTTATTGCCTGCCCATGTGCTTTGGGGCTGGCAACGCCGGTGGCTCTACTCGTGGCATCTGGTCGCGGTGCCCTTCGCGGCATTGTGATTCGCCAACCTCGCGCGCTATCGGCAGCCCGAGAGGTAGATGTTGTAGTCCTAGATAAGACTGGAACTCTCACCGATGGCGTGATGAAGGTTCATGAGGCGGTTATTCCAGTTTCGGCACAGCGCCCATTAGGTCAATCTTTCGATGGCGTACTCAATGAGAAGAACATCCTCTCGCTCGCACTTGCGCTCGAGAGCCAGAACGATCACCCAGTTGCAATGGCGATTGTCGAGTACTGCACCGGAAAATCTGCAGAGAAGTTATCGGTCTCAGACTTCACTCAAACTCCAGGTTCTGGAGTAGCTGCGCGCGTAAACGCTTTTGGAAAGAACATGGTGGTGCTCATCGGTTCGCCAGCTTCAATTACCCATAGCGCTACTGCACTCGATCCAATTCTCACTGATGCGATTGCAAAGGCGGAGGCGGCCTCACACACAGTTTCACTCCTGGCCATCGATGGCGTTGCCGTTGCGCTCTTTGCAACGGGCGATATCCTCAAGAAGGATGCTGCCGAGACGATTGCCGCACTCAATTCTCGCGGAATAACTAGTTGGCTTGTCACTGGAGATCATCGCGAAGCGGCGCTCTCTATCGCTGAAGAAGTTGGCATTCCAGCAGATCACGTACTTGCCGCAGTTACTCCCGAGGGCAAGATCGAGAAGGTGCGCGAGCTACAGAGTAGCGGCGCACGAGTTCTGATGATCGGCGATGGCGTTAATGATGCCGCCGCCCTCGCCCAAGCAGATCTCAGTATTGCGATGGGTACCGGTACTGATACCGCGATTTCAACTGCCGATATCACTCTGATGAGACCGCAGCTTATGGGCGTCATTGACTCGTTATCGCTTGCACGAAAGACGTTAGCGACAATCCGCACTAATCTCGGTTGGGCCTTTGCTTACAACGTGATTGGTATTCCAATTGCTGCTGCAGGCTTGATGTCACCGATGTATGCAGCCGGCGCGATGGCGCTGAGCAGCCTCTTTGTTGTAACCAACTCTCTACGCATCAGATAGCCAACTAATGCCAAGCTTAAGAGCCTCAAGTAAAGTAGTGGCATGAAATCTCGTCGCATCTCCATTGGTATCTCAGCGGCGTTGATATTCGCTCTCGCTCTACCCGCTAGCGGTGCGCCAAATTCAGCGAAGCCAAGCCCCACACCGCAGAACGGTAAAGGCAACACCCAAGGTAACGGACAGGGAAATTCTGCGGGCAATGCGCAAGGAAACTCGCAAGGAAACTCTGCCACCAACTCAACTAGCTCTTCGAACAATTCATCAAACGCAAGCGCCACCAACAACGGTGGTGGTTCGGCGAATTCGGCAAATAACGATAAAGCTCAAGGCAATGGGAATACATCGAACGGAGCTCAAGCCAGCCCTAATTCATCACAGGCAAAGAAGTCATCAAATTCCAAGTTAAATCCTGCAAATACAACTGCGGATAAAGTAAATTCAAGTGCAACCAGAGCCACAACAGTTCGCTCTCGAGCCAGCGCTGATTGCAAAGCGAATACAAGTACTGCGAAGGCGAAGCTAGAAGCAGATCCATGTTCAGACTTCATCATTGTCTTTCAACCTGGTTTAGCCCGATCAAGTTCGCGCGAACTTTTAAAGAGCCAGGGCGCTCAGTTGAAGCGAGAGTTCTCAGCAATTTTCAACGGCGCAGTTGTGACCGGCCCTCTCTCCAAGATGCAAGCGCTAGCTAATAATCCAAATGTCCTCGTCGTTGAAGATGATTTAGAGGTCACTACTACAGCGATTCAGACGCCGGCACCGTGGGGGTTAGATCGCGTTGATCAACGAAGCCTCCCGCTCTCAAATTCCTATGATGATGGTGCGAAGAACGGTGTAAATAGCTACGCATTTGTCGTAGATACCGGAATCGATGCCACAAACCCTGAGTTTGCTGGTCGAGTTGCCGCTGGTTTTACCGCCATCGCCGATGGTCGCGGCTCACTTGATTGCAATGGCCATGGAACCCACGTTGCCGGAATTATCGGAGGCACACAATATGGAGTAGCAAAGAGCACAACTTTGATACCTGTACGTGTGCTTGACTGTGCTGGATCAGGATCATATTCGTCGGTCATTGCCGGCCTTGATTGGATTGCTGCGAATTACCGAACCGGTGACGCTGCTGTCGTAAATATGAGTCTCGGAGGTCCAGCTAGTTCCACGCTCGATGGAGCAGTTCGCACCTTAATCTCTAAGGGAATTACAGTGGTTGTTGCAGCTGGAAACTCAGCTGCAGATGCTTGTAACTACTCACCATCACGAGTGCTTGAGGCAATTACAGTAGGTGCCACACAGAGCGATGATAATCGCGCCTCTTACTCCAACTTCGGCAGCTGCCTTGATCTCTTTGCGCCTGGAACTTCCATAACCTCTGCTTGGATAGGTGGAACAAATACCATCAGCGGAACCTCAATGGCATCGCCTAACGTCGCAGGAATTGTTGCCAGATTTCTTGCCACCAATCCGACTTTGACACCAGGTCAGGTGGCTAATTCGCTGAAAAATAGCGCTACTAAGGGCGTTGTAGCCAACGCTGGTAGCGGTTCGCTCAATCAATTGGCATATCTTGAGGTAATAGCGGATACCTCTACTCCAGTTACGGTAGATCCATCCCCTACATTTAAGAAGACGAATCCAAGAGGGCGAAAGTAGATCTATTCGCCTTCTTGATTGCCGTTAAAAGTTCGGATTAGTGAGATTGCTGTGATGTAAATCGGGAATGCAATCAAAATTATCAAAGATGGAGTTGAGTATTGAACGCCATCGACATTCGAGTAGTTCCAAGATAGTAAGAACAAGTTGACGATATAAATAACCGCGAAAGGCAGCGTCACTTTTCGCCACATCTCTACTCGAACCAAGTGCGGGAATTTAATATTGGTTAGCTGAGATACAGCCAGCAACACCGTAGCAATTGCAACAGTCCGTTGCGATAGATCAAAGACCAAGAAGGTCGGCACAGCGAGATTCCAAATTGCGGGAAAACCGTTGAACCAGTGATCATCAGTCTCAATATCGGTGCGGGCGAACCAGAGCGCGGAAAGTAGCAGGACCATCGCGGAGATCAGAGTTTGAAACTCTGCCGGCAACATATTAAGGCGAACCATCAACGCCACCGGCACGACAACGCAGGTGAGGTAATCAACGATGAGATCAAGTACATAGCCATCGACGCGAGGTGCGCTAAAGACAACGTCAATCTTTCGCGCTATCGGCCCATCGAGGCCATCGAGAACTTGGCAGGCAAGGAGCCAGAGAAGTGCGCTCCGGATATTTCCATCGATAACTGCTTGAAGAGCGAGGAGTCCGGCGGCAGCACCGCTTGCCGTCATGACATGGAGGGCGTAGCCAGCGCTGCGATTGAGCGCCTCACCTGAGATTGTTGGCCTAATTAGCGGTGACATAAGGCATGAGAATAGCTAATGGCCGTCTCAATTAACATCAATTGAGACGGCCACTAGCCTGAAGTATCTCTACCTCGTATTGGTAGCGGGGGCAGGATTTGAACCTACGACCTCTGGGTTATGAGCCCAGCGAGCTACCGAGCTGCTCCACCCCGCGTCGGTATGCGTAATTCTATGTGAGTTACGCATACATCACCAAATCGAGTCTTACTTTGCTTGTGCTTGCGCTGCAATCGCTGCTGCAATCGCTGACTTCAACCGCTCCTGCGCGCGACCATAGGCAGTCCAGTCGCCCTTTGAGAGAGCTGCCTGACTATCTGCCATCGCTTGCTTTGCACTCGCTAACGCTGATGCGAGATTTGATTTCGAATCGGTTGAGTTCGGTGTTACTGAACTACCGGCGGTCGAAGTTCCAGAGTTTCCTCCAAATACTTGATCGAGCGCACCCTTAAGCGAACTATCAAATCCAATTTGATCGCCGAAGGAGACGAGCACCTTCTGCAATAGTGGATAGGCAGCTGAGTTAGATGTTGCACGAACATAGACCGGCTGGACATAGAGCAAGCCACCACCGACCGGCAAGGTTAAGAGATTTCCGAGAACCACATCGGAGCCACCTTGGCGGAGAAGCGAGAGGGTATTTGCAACCTCAGGCTTAGCCTCAAAGTTAGAGGCAATCTGTGATGGACCAGAGATTGCAGTGCTTCGTGGCAACTGCAATACCGTGATCTTTCCAAAATCCTTACCTGGCTTTGAATTCACAACTGCAAATGCGGTGAGGTTCTCACGAACACCACGCGGAACAAATGGAGTAGTCAGTGAGAACGCTGGCTCCTTCTGATTTGGCAGCTTGAGCGTTAGGTAATACGGAGGCTGTACGCCCGCGTTGCCACCAAAGGTTGATGGATCGCTAGGTACGCGCCAGAAGTCCTGACCACCGTAGAACGATGCTGCATCCTTCACGTGATACGAGGAGAGGATGTCGCGCTGAACACGGAAGAGATCTTCTGGGTAGCGGATATGCTCGAAGAGATTCTTAGAGATCTCGCTCTTAGGCTTCACTGTATTTGGGAATGCCTTCATCCAGCTCTTCAAAACTGGATCCTTCTCATCCCACTGATAGAGGCTGACGGTGCCGTTATAGGCATCA
>JACCDW010521339.1_pt1 | contig 26830 bp, 31 predicted proteins | sample 7449781 | NCBI WGS metagenome assembly JACCDW01 (sample SAMN15323449, study PRJNA562643) | freshwater metagenome | isolation source: river surface water | place: USA:Blue River Watershed | collected 2017-08-18
ACAGGAAATCTGCTTTTGTATGATTCGTAGGCTTTTTTAACTAGTCCTTCAAATGCTCGAGGCTGTACTTCTTTACCAGCTTTGACATATTCTTTGAATTTGTGCATAACAGGAAAATATTCTTTGCGATAAAACGAAGGCTCGTTATTCATAAAGCACATTACATCGTCGCAAAGATCGTAACCTAGTTCTTTTTTACTAGGTTCATTAAGTTGATATTCCATCATTTCTTTAATTAACATATTACCAAGCCCTACATGACCAATAACGTGCTTTCCAACGTGGACCTGGATTGTCGCAGTTGTGACGAGCACGGAAGTTTTTACGGCGTCCAGGAATATGCTTTTTAATGCTTAACTTCTTGTCGCCAAAGTTTACTTTTACAACTTTGCCGTTAGGCTTCTTAACGTATACTTTAGATTTCTTAACATCGCCTTTCATAGGCTTACCTATAGGCACATTACGACCTTGATATTCGGCTTCTGTAATTAATTCTATATTTGATTCTTTTAGCATTGAAATGGCTGTACTGTCTAGGGAAATTAGAACACAATCGTCCCAACTTTCTACTACAGTAGTTTCTATAACTAGATCTTCTCCTAGTTCTATATCAAACCCGTCCCCGGGATGAATCTGAGAATCAAATTCTTCAGTTAGCGATTCAACTAATTGAATATATTCGCCTAAAGTTTTAATGGTCATAAGAAATCCCCTAATTCTACATATTTATCGAATTAGGGGATCGAGATTAAGCTTTAATTACAGTTTCAACTTTGCTAATACAGCTACCAATGAAAACCCTAACTAGAGTCATTGCTTTTTCGTTCTTTACATATAAGTAAGACCCCCCAAAGCTACGATTTTTGCTAAGATCGTTTTTTGCCCTTTTAGTTAATTTTACAAGGTCGTTATCCTTAGTCCAGGTTAAAAAACTGCCGTAACTCTGCGTAGTTTTTCCTAAAAATACCTTATAATCATAGTCGATTTTTTTAAGAATCACTGAGCGTTGTTGTAACGAGGGATTGTTTTTGTTAGGCATTGAAATATAAGATATCCTAGACGGGTCAATGCCTGCTAGTTCTTCTATAGCCTTAGTATCATTAGTATAATAATTAAGATATGGTTGCTCCACTCTAATATTAAAATCTTGATATTTTACTAGGCTGTCTAATATTTTATAACAAAAATCAATGTCGTCTGGCCCTTTAATTTTAATCCAAAACGGCTTTTGTCCTTGATTGAGTAAATCTAACTTTAGCTTAACCTGTGAAAAATCAGCATTGCGAAAGTAAGAGGCAACAGGACATACAATAACAATCTTGTATTGAAATTTGTCTGAAAACAGACTGTTTGTATCTTTAATTCGTATCGATTTCGACAGTTTCATTAATTGTTCTTTGTAATTTAGGTTTACTGACAAGAATCAAGTTATTATCTTGAGTGTTAATAGTAATAGTTCCGCCATTCTTTAACTCTCCAAATAACATTAGTCGACTTAGTGGCCTCTTAATTTCTTTATCAATAACACGCTGTAATGGTCTTGCCCCCATCTTAGCATCAAATCCTTTTTCGATTAACCAGTCAATTGCTTCGTCGGTAATTTTAACTTTGATATTCTTTTCTTTAATTTGATCTCTAAGTTCCATAACAAATTTTCCTACGATCTTAATCATAGTAGTCTTTGTAAGTTTTCCAAATGTTACAACGGAATCTAATCTATTTCGGAATTCAGGAGCAAAGAATTTCTTAAGTTCTTTATCTTCATAATTACGTTCCTGACTTCCAAAGCCGATTTGATTCTTTTCAGCTTCTGCTGCTCCCGCATTAGTAGTAATAATCAAAATAAGATTTCTACAATCCGCTTGCTTTCCATTTGAACCAGTGACAAATCCGTTATCCATCATTTGAAGTAAAATAGTTGCTACATCCGGATGACTCTTTTCAATTTCGTCTAGTAACAACACACAGTTAGGATTCTCCTGAATCTTAGTAATTAACAATCCAGCATTTTCTTCAAATCCTACATAGCCAGGAGGGCTACCAATTAGCTTAGATACTGAATGTTTTTCTTGATATTCACTCATATCAAATCTAACTAGTTTTACTCCAAGATGTTTAGCTAGAGATTTAGCAGTTTCAGTTTTACCTGTACCAGTTGGTCCCATGAAAACAAACGCCCCTACGGGCCTATTTTCAGGTTTTAGGCCTGCTCGACTTACAAGAATTTTATCTACAATTTCTGTAATAGCAGTGTCTTGTCCGTATACTTCTTGTTTGAGTTGTTCTTCTAAGCTGGCAAGATTGTTACTTTCTTGTTCAGCAATTTGTTCTACCGGCATTTGAATCATTTTAGCAAGTTCAAATTGAATAGATGATTCTGTAACAATTCTGTCGTCGGCTAGCTTTAAATTAAATCGAGAGCAAGCACAGTCAATTAAGTCAATGGCCTTGTCCGGCAATTTTTTATCAGACTGATATTTAATACTCAATTTTACTGCGGCCTCAATAGCATCCTCTTTAATTTTAACATTGTGATGCTGTTCGTAATATTTTTTAATGCCTTTTAAGATTTGAATAGACATTTCACGTGATGGCTCATCAACAGTAATACGTTGGAATCTACGCATCAAAGCACGATCTTTTTCAAAGTGCTTACGATATTCTTCCCACGTTGTTGACGCAACTACTTTAATACTACCCTTACTTAGGGCAGGTTTCATCATATTAGCAAGATCGTTGGCACTGTTATTTGCTGATCCTGCGCCGCTAATCATATGCGCTTCGTCAATAAACAAAATAGTTTTACCTTTTTTGTTTAGACCTTTGAGCACTAACTTAAACCTTTCTTCAAAGTCTCCACGATATTTAGATCCTGCTAGCATAGCACTAACATCTAAATTATATACTACGTATTCTTTTAAAAAGTCCGGAACTGCGCCGTTCACAATGTTATGTGCTAGACCTTCGGCAATGGCAGTTTTACCAACACCCGGATCTCCAACAAGGATAACATTGCTCTTACTACGTCGGCCTAACGCTAACGAAATATTTTCTAATTCGTCTACACGACCAATAACAGGGTCTACCTTTCCTTTTTTCACTGCTTCGTTGAGGTTAGTAGTAAATGCTTTAATAGCACGATCACCGCTATTATCTCTATGATCTTCCTCGTCTGAAGTTTCAGTTACTTCACTGTTTAAATAATCAGCGAATTTTTCTTTATCGATATTAGCTTGATTAATATAATATGTGGCCCAGCTACGCTTTTCGCTCATCATGGCAAGGAAAACGTCAGTGGGTTCAATTCGTTGACGGCCATTGAACAATACTTGAGTAAACGCTCGATTGAGTACACGCTCAACTGCTTGTGTCTTGCGAGGTTTTACATCTTCATTAGTTGTTGTAATTTCGTCACATTTAGTTTTTAGATAATGTTCTAGATTTTTCTTAATGTAGTCAGGATCAGACCCATACCCTTGAATACAGTTATAAAAACTTTCTTCGCACAACATTGAAAAGAGCAGGTGCTCAATAGTCAAATATTCGTGCTTTAGTTTTTTAGCTACATTAATTGCCTTTTCAAATACTAGTTGTAGCTCATTACTTGGTTCTACCATTACGTTTCCTTTGTTTTTTAATTGCTAGGTCTAGCTTTAATTTACTTACCTTTGATGTAAAACACACACCTTCCAAATGATCGTATTCGTGAAGGAAACATCGTGCGTCTATACCGTCAAATCTTATTATACAGGTATTTTTATCTCTGTCAAGAAATTCAGCTACCACATTTTCTGGACGTTTAATTGGTAGCATAAGATTGGGAAAACTCAAACAACCTTCATAATCTTGTATTTGTTCTTCGCTTACTGCTAAAATTTTCGGATTAAAGACAGCAAATGGTTCAGTTACTCCTTGTAAATTTCTTGTATACATAGTAAACACTCTAGCATTAATGCCGCATTGAGGTGCGGCAAGTCCAATGCCATTTTCTGCGTACATGAGTTTTACCATTAATTCTTCTAACTCTCGGGGATCCATTACAGGATCGTCGAAATTAAAATCCGGCATTGAGTTATCTAGTATTTCATTTGGATATGTGATTAATTTTAGCATATATATTTTCTAATTCTATTCTTATGTCTGGATCATTAATAGCTGGTATGGCTACGGATACCTGAATAATTAAATCGCCAATACTGCCATCTATACCTTTAAAACCGTAACCTTTGCTAACATATTCTGATCCAGATAATATTCCAGGTTTTAAATTAAATCTGATCTTTGTTCCGTCTGGAGTTTCTACTATCTTGTTACAACCGCACATGGCTTCAACAATGTTAATTTTAAGAAACGTTACAAGATCGTTGTGCCTTCTATCATAGTTTCTATCAGCTTCAACCATCACTGTAACGTTTAAGTCTCCTTTGGGAAAGTTGACTAAGGTATCATCTCCCATACCGCTATATCTAATTACCTGTCCACTTTGAACTCCTGGTGGAACTTTGATTATCATATTTTGCTGCTTACCAGATGGTAGTTTAAAGCTAGCTTCTAAGTCGCAACCAGTATAACTTTGTCTAAAGGTAACAGTACATCTAATGTTTAAATCTTTATTTTTAGCTCTATTTGGTCGTTGACCTCCCCTAAAGAACTGTTCAAATGGACTGCCGTGTCCAAACATAGCGCTAACGTCTTGCCAACCCTGCCCCATGCTTGCCGCATGAGCAAATGGATCAAACCCTTGGTTAATACCATGCCTTTCGTTATCGTACTGGGATCTTTTTTGTGGATCACTTAATACATCGTATGCTCTGCTTATATTCTGAAACTGAGCAGTATCACCTCCCTTATCAGGGTGATGTTTGGCTGCTAATTTTCTATAAGCTTTTTTGATGTCATCGGGGCTAGAATTTTCTGACACTCCGAGAATTTGATAGTAATCCATAACTTATTATATAGTATTTTACTTTAAAAGTCAAATTACTAATGAAAAAAGGCACAGCTATGCCGTGCCTTTTAGGTTTCCGAGCAATTATTTTTTTGCTGGGGGGATTTCAGTGCCTTCTAATTTTTTGCGAACTTTGATTTGTTTACATTCTTGGACAACTTTTCCGTCCTTGCCTTTGACTTCCTTACCATCTTTATCTTTCTTTGGATGGCATACTGTTTTCATTTCGCCTTTGCCTGGACCATCTTTGTCATCGGCAGCATAAGCGCCACCTACTAATGCCAAACTGGTTATTAGTGCTAGAATTAATTTCATGTTATTGCTCCTTAAATTTCTGGGTCTGGTGGCTGAACAGGCATTGGCTTGCCTCCTGGTCCACTCATTACTTGATTACTGGTAAATGGTGCTGACATTGCTGCTGCGGCACCAAATCCTGCTGCTCCCATTGCTGCCGCTGGGACTGCTCCGAACCCTGGCTGGCTCGCGCCAAATGAGCTTCCGCCGCCAAATCCGCTTCCCATTGGTGCCGGGTTTCCGAATGTCTGTGTAACGGTTGTGGCCATTGGAGCACCAAAGTTGGGCGCGGCTGGCTGTCCCACTGGCGGTGGAGGCGTATATGTTGTTCCGACATTTGCTGGTAAACTGATTCCGCCATTGTTAGCTCCTCCAAGTTTTTCTTGTGTACGACCGTAGGCTGCGATACCTAATACAGCGCCCATGGCAATGTGATACAGACCAGCGCCTTGAAGCGTGATAGGTTGCCATTGTATGTTCACCTGTCCTTTACTAATACTTTGTAACACACTCCATAATACAGGAAATATTACAAAATCTGCTATACAGGTCAGCATATATGACCATCCCATCATAGGACGCCATTTGCTGTTCATCCAGTCTTCTTTCTTCTTTTCAGAAGCACTCATCTTTTCATATTCTTTTTCGCTCATCGCTCACCTCTTATAATGTTATTGGTAGCCATAACCATAATGCTTGGCTAACAAATAGACTTCCTGCGGCACCAACAACTAAACTTATCCAGAACATTGGCATGCTTACAGCAAGAATGCTGGCAGTTAACAATACAATAGCAATTTGTAATACACTACCGCCCCATGTAAACCATGGTGACTTTTTGCGAGCTACTTCTCGTTCAGCTTCTAGTGCTTTGGCTTTTTCGGCTATTTCTTTTTTATCAGCTTCCATTCTAGCTGCTTCTGATTCAAATTTAGCTTTTATTGCAGGATCTTTAGCTTCTACAGCAGCAGTTTCGTATAGTACAGCACGAACGTTCTTAGCTTGATACCATGCCCATTGATTGTTAGCAGCAATAGTATTATTCATTATTTTACTGCTGTTCTGTCCGCCTATCATAGTACTAATAGCTAATATGGCAGCTAAAAATACAATAACAAAACCTGCTTTATCTTTTATCTTAGCTTCTCTCTCGCTTCTGCTAAGAGGTTTAACTTCTGCTTTTACTTCGCTCATTAGTGTGCTCCTAAAACATGTAATGCGTGTTCATAGTGTTTCTGTCTATCAGCTAGACCTAATGTACCGCCATTAATTCTTTTTGTCAATGTTAAGATGTCACCTGAATCTGCCCATTGATTAAGTTTGTTTGTTTCCCAGAACCAGCAAGCTGATTGTACAGCACCTTCGAATGTTTGTAGGTATGCTGGTATTTCGTCAATAGGAGTTTCAATGCTGTCAGCAAATGCTTGATAGTTGTTACGTCCAGTAAGCTGAATTAACCCTCTACCACAGAATTTCCAACCATCACCTGATTCTTCTGGACCATTGCCCATACGACCGCCATACGCACGATTGGCAATCATTTCTTGTTTATTAGCATATTGATTAGCTATGTCTTGTGTAGGGAAATATCTAGGCCATACTTTCATTAAACTAGCAGCACGATAGTTTAAATTTTCTTTTAAGAATTTAAATCCACCGCTTTCGTGGGCGCACTGAGCTATGAAAGCTGCTACACGTCTTGGGGTGTTAATATCATAGTCTGGTAAACATAGAGATAGGGCGTTGTGCCAATAATCAATGTATGGGTTACCAGGTATTAATTGAGCTAGTTGCTCCCTAGTAAGAATAAAACTCATTTTCGCTCCTTAGTTAGATCACTTTATTTTATCGTATATTTCTTTTTGTTGCCTATACCACTCGTTCCAACCGTCATTTTTTAACGAGCATTGATAATATAAAGTGTAGTTATTGACCACTGACTTTAGTAAGTCAGTAATCGCCACCTTATCCCCTTCAATTTGTTTAAGATTAGGGCAAGGTTCAGTAAGTTCTTTGATTGGTTCTGGAAATTTTGGTTTAGCAGCAGTTAATTTAGGTAGTAAACTACAACCGTTTAACAAAATTGTAATTAGTATGATACCTAAATATTTCATTTCTTATCTCCCTTTGCTGGAGGTTTTGCTGCTTCATTGATGCCTTGAATCACTAAGCTAGGTACAGGACATTCTTTTTCTGCTCTTTGTAGTTCTCTAATTTGTTCTTCTAATTTTTTACGCTCTTCTTCGCTGAGGTTTCTTTCTTTAACAACTTCTTGAGTAATTACTACTGGGTCGCCTTTGACTACTCTGTCAACATATCTAATTACAGTGTCGCCCTTTTCTTTTACAACACGATCTCTGTAAACAATTTCTTTTTGTATTTCAACATTTGTTTCTTTAGCTTTAGCTTCTGCTGCTGCTATTTCTGTTTTAAGTCTTTCGTGTTCTGCCTTATATTTTTCTTCATTGGCAATTACACCTTGAAAGTAAACGCCTACTAAAAGCATCAAAATAGAAATAACTTTGATTGGTAGTGCGTTATTAGAAATAAATGGAATCTTTTTTAATATCCAAGATGCGATTAGTCCTAGTACACCAGCAATTAGTACGAGGGTCCAAAACCAATCAGGTAAAAAACTCAGAATCCAAGTTATTTGCCACATTACAATTTCTCCAGTACAACCGCATAGTCATTGTTTTCAAAGACAAACCAGTTGTTTATTTTAGTAATATTATAGTTGCCTAGATATTTTGTTAGATACAGTATTTCAGAAACGTCTTTAGTTTCAATCATTATGCGTCCAGGTAAGCCTTCGTACACTTGATGACGCTGACCGAACCCTTTAATACGCATTCTTAACGGTTCTGAATACCTTTTTTGAAAAACTAAATCGTTGTTATCAGCACTAACGCTTTCTAGATAGCTTTTATTAAAGAAATTACTAAAATTATTTAAGCTATTTTCTTTAATAGCTATTTCATACGAATTTTTATCTGTTGGAATAGTTTCTTGTAATGCTTCTAACGGTAATGAGTTAAAACTCTTATAATATCTAAATTTAAACTCATCAATGCCAGTTAGTTTACCAACACCATCTAGTACTTCTTGAATTTGTTCTGCTATTCTTTTATTTCTTTCAATTTCTATGAATACTTTATAGCGTCCATCTTCAAGTTCGCCGGGGCTAGAATCCGCATCTAAAACAAAATCATAACCACGTTCTACAAAATTTACTAAGTCTTGAGCTGGCGCAAGATCTTCAACAGTAAAACTTAAGACTACTATGTCTTTATCGTCGCCCATTTTACTGGCATAGCTGTCAACTTCAAAGATGTGACTTACTAGATTGTGTAAATCATCTGATCGTAGAGATTCTTTAAACTGTTGGCGCTGCACTTGGTGCTCCTGGTTGTGGTGTTGCCGGCGCAGCTCCACCTGCTGGTGCCGCCGGCGCTGCTAACATATTGTCTGCTGCTTCCGCAGGAGCAGCTTGAGTACCTTCTGTTCTACCAATGCCTATACTTTCTCTCATCTTGGTCATGTAACCTTCAAAAGTATCTGCTACTAGTTTTCTAGGCATCATAATTTCTACTACCCAAATTGGTTTACGATCTAGCTTGCCTTTTTTAGTACCGGGTCTGAGATCATCAGGCTCTTTAACTTGCCTTGGTTCTATTAAAAATGTTTTTTCATAGCGTACTCTACACCCATAATCCAATAGACGCTTTGCAGCCATGGGATCAGGCATTTTTTCCATAGGCCACATGAAGCTGGCCTTAACCCAATGACGTTCTACAAAAGGGCCTTCGGCTAATTCGCCATCTTCCCAGTTTTTATATACGTACATATCCATTTCGTCTAAAACACGTTCAAAATCTTTAAGTTCGCTTAAACTGGTGTTAGCACTATAAATGGACTCAACATTTTTAATAATGTCTAAAATATCTCTCATTTTACGTCCTAAAAATCACTATACTTATTTAGTCGGAGCTAGATCATATCTTATGTTATTAAATTTCTGTAGAATGGTTAAATAAAAATGTAGGACCTCTGTAGTTATCAAAGGCGGTCGCTACAAGTCCTGCTTTTCTAAGTGGGAGAACTTAATGAGTAAAAGAGTGAAAAAACGCTTTACCTCTAATGTAAACGTGATAGATTTTCAAGCATATACACCTCAAAAAAAGCAAAGAGTTACTTTGCTGCCTCGTAATAAACACCAAGAAGAATACCTGTTCAAGCTTCAAGACGACGCTAAAAATATAGTGTTTGCTTTAGGCCCTGCTGGTACGGGTAAAACTCTATTGGCTGTTCAAAACGGGATTAAAATGCTAAGAGATGGATTAATTGAAAAGATTATCGTTACAAGACCCGCCGTAAGTGTAGATGAAGATCTAGGATTCTTACCAGGTACTCTAAATGAAAAGATGGCACCGTGGACAAGACCTATTTTTGATGTATTGGCAGAATACTATCAACAAAAAGACATTGAAGGAATGTTATATGATGGAATAATTGAAATAAGCCCACTAGCATATATGCGCGGCAGGACATTCAAAAATGCCTACATAGTAGCAGACGAAATGCAAAATGCCACGCAGAACCAAATGAAAATGTTACTGACCAGATTAGGAGAAAATAGCAAGATGGTTGTAACAGGAGATTTGAACCAAGCAGACAGATTAAAAGACAATGGTCTAATTGATTTTGTAGGTAAACTACAAGGTAAACGATTAGATCATATAGACGTAGTACAATTTGACCATAAGGACATTGAACGTCATGAAGCAGTAAAAGAAGTACTAGAAGTATACGGAGACTAAAAGATAAGGGGGCCTAAGCCCCCTTAATCTTTACCAGTAACAATTACTGCTACCTTGTCTACCCAAACAATACGGCCATAGCAGGCTATATTCCATTTTGTTTGTCCGTGTTCTTCAGTACACTCGGTGAATGTTTCGCCGACGATGCGAACATCTGTTGCCAGATGTTCGACGCCATTCTCAAATATACGCCAGACTAGATCGCTACCGTTGTGTTTGGTATTGAATCTAACGTGATACTTATTCATTTAAGACCCATTGATTGACGAATTTTAGTTGCGCTGATATTGTGCGTTGCTTCGTCAAATACTTCTTGTTCGATCTTATAACCAACATCTCTACCATAGGTAATGTTTACAATATTTGGCACGACTTGAATCTCGTACTGACCTTGATAAAGAGGATCTAGGTCTCGACGGATAAAGCTTTTTACTTGCTCAATGGCAAATGGATTACTGCCATTCCAGCCTTGGCAATCACGAATCATAATACATACTTGACCAGTTTTAGCAATAGCACGTTCGAATAATTTACGATGCCCTTCGTGCCACGGTTGCCAACGTCCTAGCATTTGAACAGTTTCTTTTTGCCAATCAAATGTTGGTCTACGCTTTTCGTCTAAAATATGCTGACCTACAAACTCTACCCACTTTTCTGCGTTTTGTTCTGTAATACGGAAATCATACATATCAGGAGGAACAAATGCTTTGTTAGTGTCTTCATAACGTCCAGCCTCAATAGTATCCATCCAGATAGTCCAATCTGCTTTAAAATTATGTCGCATTTCTGGAAGAGGTGCTACAAAATCGCAGATTACGAAATCTCCAGAGCACTTAATAGCAAATTCTAACATGCGAAGACTTTGACGAATGCGACCTTCTTTGCTAAAGTCCCAGTCATTATAACGTCTACGAACATCGTCTGCGTTAAACCAATCTACTTTAGCCGTCCAGTAAGCGGGCGGCATTTCTAAATGCATCATGCGCTCGGCAGGCATTTGGTCAGCTCTAGAAAAATCTTCTAGATACTTTTTTAATCTTTCAGCAAAATAGGTTTTACCGCTGCCTGGCAACCCCATAATCAAAATTCTTTTAGCCATGTTTTATTACCTCTATGTTTGATTTAGTTAAAAAATCAATCCCTGCGTTATCCCTGTAGTGTTCACCAAAATAGACACGACGAATCCCGGATTGATATATTAATTTAGCACAATCGATACAGGGACTATGGGTAATAAAGAGATCTGCTCCCGCTCCGCTATTTGTTGATCTAGCTAATTTGGCAATGGCATTTGACTCAGCATGTAGTACTTCTGGTTTAGTTTTTAAACCGTATCTGCGATTAAAGTCGTGTTCGCTGTCATATTCTTCATATGGATACTGTGCTTCGATCTCTTCTGGACTAAGCCAGCCACCTGCTCCGCGATCATATACTTTGTCTTCGCAGTTATTATCCCAACCAGCTGGCATGCCGTTGTAACCATAGCTAATAACTGTATCATCTTTGACAATGACAGCACCGACATGGAGGCGACGAGCATGGCTAAGTTCAGCAGCCCGACGAGCCCAGTCCATGTAGAGATCGATGTACTTCTGTTTCATTCTTCTAGCAGATCAATTTTATTAGGTTGGTCTTTCCATTGTTCAGCGTCGGGCAAAGGATCTTTGCGTTTAGTAATTACAGGCCATTTTTGACTTAGACGTCTATTTAAATCTGTCCAGAACACTGTATCAACATTGGTGTCGTTGTCCGGCACAATAGCATCAATAGGACATTCTGGAATACACACTCCGCAGTCAATACATTCGTCTGGATCAATTGTTAAAAAATTAGGTCCTTCATGAAAACAATCAACCGGGCAAACATCGACGCAATCAGTATGTTTACATTTAATACAATTCTCTGTTACTAGGTGTGTCATTTTATTCCCTTATAAATTAGCAAGTCTTACTAATGTAGCAGCTAGATTAATTTCGGGATCGATCACAAGAGTATGATCTACAAGACCTTGTTTAATGATTAATAGTGCTTTGTCTTGAGTCATTTCGTCGCCAAAAATTTCAACATTGTCGTACATCCATCTATAGATGTCTTCAATCTCTTCTGGTCTAGCTTGACTACAAATTAGTTTACGGGCATCTCGAATTTTGCCCTGTTTAAAAAGTTCAACCATTTGAAAGCGATAGTCGTCGTTGGACTCGTTGCTTTCAGGTACATGTAACTTACCATCTAGACTGTTCATTTGAACATTATTGATAGTTTTCCTCAGATCCGGATACGATGACTTAACAAATGTGTCTAGTGTATCTAAATCAAAGTCAATGCCTTCTTCAACAAGAATTGTAGCTACTCTGGCAGTAAACTCAGTGGCATCAATTTTTTCAAAGTGGAATCCCTGGCAGCGACTGTGGATAGCAGGAATAATTCTATTAGGGTAATTACAAGTAAGAATAAATCGAGCAGTAGTATGATATTCTTCCATAACACCGCGTAAGATAGCCTGTGCGTTTGGTGTTAGATAATCTGCTTCGTCTAACAGAACAATCTTAAAATCACCAAACGGAATCATACGAACAAAGTTGGTAATCTTATCTCGAATAGTTTCCGCATTATTCTCTCGACTGGCATTAATTTCCATAATGTCGAGATCATTAATTTCTAGTTCGTTGAATAGAACTTTAGCTAAAGTAGTCTTGCCAATACCGGCATTTCCGCTTAATAAAAGATGAGGAATAGTTTTTTCTGAAACCCAGTTTTCGATTTGATTTCTTTGATGGGCGTCCCTAAAAACATATTCTTCAAGTGTCTTTGGTCGATATTTCTCTACCCATAAGTCTTTCATTGGTGTCTCTTTTCTCTGGAGGTAAGTTAAATTTGGTTGTTAATTGATCTAGGCTTCTTTGTATTGTACACTCAGCCACTCCTAAATCATAAGTGGTAATGGCACAATTAGTCGGAGTATTTTTTACTGTTTGAATACACTCTTTTACAACTAGATCGATTAGTTTATATAAACGATCTTTTTCAAATGTACTACTAAACCCTGCTTGACTAATTAGGTTTTCTTTCACGATTAAAAAATTCCTTTATTGATTTGAATAGATTATAAAATCTCATCGAATGAGGATTAATGTAAGGCGGGTGAAGCGGGCAGCGTCCTTGGTTATAGTCGCACACGGGGCTATACTCTTTGTGACAGGTATTACAGTTCATTTGCTATCCTTTATAGTTTTCCACATTCTTTTTTGGTCTTGTTCTTTGAGCCATTGTTCTTCACCTGAAAAGGTTGGGCACGATTCTAACGATTGATCTATAAGCCATTTTAATTGATATAAATCCTGTTTTATTGGCCACTGCGAAAATCCGTCATTATAAGGAGAACAAACTTCAGCTCTCATCTTATAAATCTGTTGTGTGATATTAGCTATATCCCAAGTGATACGAAAACTCATCTTTGTATTTTACTACAAAAATAAGAGTCAGTCAAGACTCTTATGGTTAATTTTTCAAAAAAGGTTTTAGATTAGGAGGTTGCCAACCTTCTGGCTTTAATACCTTGCCATCTTCACGCTTACGAACCTTGCCAGTTTCTTCGTCTATCTTGGCAAAGTTTGTTCGCATTACTTCATTCCATGCTCCTTCACCGTCGGCACCCATTGAGTTGATTGCTCCGATAGTTACAACAAGAATATCTATTAGGGCATCTAACTGGTCTTCTTGAGTCTTGGCATCCTGTAGCTCAGTAAACTCTTCTTCAATGAGATTTTTGTAAAGGGCAAATTGTCTGCCATTTGTTTCGTTTACAGTTTGATCGCAAGCAATCATGAATTTGGTTTGATCTTTAAATGGATTTGTCATTCCGCACCTAAATAGATATCTTGAGGTTTTTCTTTTGATTGAAGCATTATAGCTTTAGGTTCTACCATCCTGATAGTTATTTCTTTACCGTTGTCGTCTACGTTTATGCCTCTAGTCCACCGACCGTGTTCTACATAAACCCATTCTCCAACTTCAACATCAGTTTGTTCGGGACCTATTGCCCATACACGGGCCCATCTTGGTTTAACACCGCGACCTTTGCCGTCGTCTGATGTAATAATAATACCTGAACTTGTGCGTTGCTCGTCAAAATCCATATCAGCAACTAAGACATTATCTCTAAGAGGTTTGATTGTGCCCTTAACAGTATTCATTTTTTACTCGCTAGGTTTTCCTGTGTAATATTCAGTGACAATTTCTTCACGCTTCTTAATGATTTTGCCTCCAGGACCAATTTCGTCTCCTCGAGCATTTACTCTAGCATTTCCTACTGCTAAAGTTGTTTCATTTCGAATACGTAATTTATCAATGTCAATTTCTTTACCTTGCATTGAACGATAAATTTTTTTACCTGCTTCTTTTTGAGCCATAGTAATTCTCCTTAATAACTATACTTATCTTAAAAAGTCTCGCCAGTCTAATTTATATTTCAAACTGTCGATTCTGTGAACGCCAATTAGATATAGCACATAACTGGCTACACTACTTCCTCTGCCAACTCCCCATACTACATTGTTTGCTCTACAAGTATCGACAAAATACTTGAGCCAACGTAGTAAATCTAGCATGTTTCTTGCTCTAAATTCTTGTAATTCTTCTATAAGGCGCTGATAATTTTCTTTAGGACAGACATGTACTAAAAAACCTTCAATATCTAAATTTTTATATTCTTCCGGAATAAACCAGTCAGCCTGACAAATTTTATCAAAATCTTCAATACTTATAGCCGATTCAAACTCTGATGCTAAGTTAATTGGATAGTGATTTTTTAATTTTCTAGTTTCCGGTGTGTCTTCTACAAGAATTGCTTGTAATAAATCGTCGTGATTTTGATAAATCAATCTCATAAGATCAGATTCTTGAAAGATAGGAACGCTGTATTTGTTTAGATTCATTAAAGTATTTTAGTTTACTTTAATTAATTTGTCAAGATTTTTATCTCTGTTTTGGTATTGTTGCTGTAAAGCTCGTTGACGCCTTGTGTTCAATTCTTCTCTGTAAATGCCAATCAAAACGTTCATTTGTTGACGTACATGTGGATTGTTTGTCATCCAGTATTTTTTACTCAGGTCTTGAAGTCGAGATTCGACTTCGGCGTCTTTAAGTTGAGAAAAGTCTTCAGCCAGCGGATGAATCATCCAAATTCTCCTACATATTTTACATAGACAATGTTAGGTGATCCTACATTTGGACTAGGCTGCTTCCAAGCTTCAATAATTTGAACTTTAGCATTATCTGCGTCTAAAACGAGTTTTTGTTCTGGAAGAATTGGACTGTTAACAGTTAATGTTAAATTAGTTGCTGCTGTAACAGCCTGAGATATAAAAGATGTAACTAAAACAGTTCTAGGTTGTATAGCTAGTGTACCTGAGGCTGCGGTTAGAGTAATCAACGTACCTGAAATATCTTTCAATCTAATACCAGTGCTGTCAATGATACTGTGAACGTAATATGTTCCAGCAGAAATACCACCAAATCCGGTTCCGGTAAATGTAATTGGCATGTTAACATACATTGACGACGCAATGGCACTACTTAATGTAACTCTGTTGGCATTAGCTGTAAGAGGAAATGTAGCTGCTTGTGTACCGCCTGTGTAAGTTCCTGTGGCTGCTGTTATAGCAGTATATGAACCAGCTGTACTTGATAGCTTAATATTTCCGCCGTCTTTAAACGCATAATATTCTGTTGAATTATTAATACCAGTTAATCCTGTAGTGTTTGCTAAGGTTACAGGATCGCCGTTGTTAACCGAAGCAATTGAAGCAGCCATTACTACAACTACTTCAGATCCTACAGTAATATCAGAATAGTTAATTTGTACTGGAGCTACAGTAGTAGTAGCGTTAGCTGCTCCTAATGCTGCCACTGTTGATATAGAAACAGAGCCAATTAAGCCAGTACCGTATAAAAAATTAGCTGCTTCAAAAGCTCCGCTGGTAATGTTTCCTGTTGGAAAACTAAATTCTGTTGAAGTAGCCGAACCAACTTTAGCATTTCTGTGTGCTCCAGTTGTTTTTGTTAGCAAAGCTCCAATTTCGTATTTTACTACCCCAGCACTTTCAGTTGAGAATGTAACTTCTTTTTGCGAAATACCGTCACTGCGTAATTCTAATCTAATTTTACCATACTGATCTTCTTGCGGCCAGTTAATAAATGTTAAGATACAATTATTGTTAATTTGTAATTGTTGATATTCACCGTCATTTAAATTAACATTACTGTTGGTAGTGATCGTAGTTTGATAGGCCGATCCGTAAACTCGACTGGTAACAGCATTGCTAATAAGGTTTCCGTCAAAATCATTGTTTTGATCTGTTCTAGCAGCGTTGGTTTGTAAATCAGTTATTTCACTGGCGGCTGTAGCTAGCCCAGTTTTAATGACATTGAAATTGTCTCTAAACCCTTGGCTGTCATTATCAACGCCTGCTACTGGAAAAGCGTCGTCAATTGAAGCTGATACTATTGCACTGGTCATGTTATTGAAGTCCTATCATTTTTAAATACTAGGTATTTATCTGTGTTGTAACCCTCTTCTACAGAATCTATGATATATCTATCAATGGTAAAATCTATTAATTTAAAGTCAAAATCTGTAGTTTCGAGGTGATTTTTAATGTTTAACATTATGTAATCTGCTCCGCCTGGTTTGCAGAAACAAATTGGAACAGCAGCAACATAGTCTAATTCTGTAACGCTGCCTTGTTGAATACTACGCATCCATAATGGTAGATAATTCCTCTCCCTAGCAGTATCGATCATATTTTTAATTCGATATCTCCATAGGCTTATACTGCTAGGAAATCTTACACTAGATCCTGGATCACCAGCAAATACTGTGGTACTGTCTAAGGATACATAGAAAGGATTGGCTCTATTCCACGTTTGACTATCTAACGTAAATGGCCCTTGATAAAATTGATTATTTTGGTCTACAGTAATATTATTGCTACTTGATTCTAATTTAACAACCTGCGGCAACGGTTTAGATTTTCCGTTAGGCAACTGTTTTTCTAATGGGTCTATCATTTTAATGTAAACGATTTCGTATAATTCTGTGTTGGTGCCGGGAAGTTTTGCCACAGCCTTTTCAACACTGCCAAATTTAAATCGTTTAGGTTTATGATTTTTTGCCATCATAGCAATGTAGTCTTTGCTTTCCTTTGTCTCAATTCCGGCAAATACAAGCATTTTTAAATTTCTTTGAATACCAAACTCTGGATCATATGGCCTGTATATTAATTCAGGAGTAAAAATTTCGTAGTTATTAATAAATCCTTTGTATAAATCTCTTTGACTTTGTTTAAGGAATGGTTTAGCATACAAATTGCTATAATACTTTTGATTAGGATTGCTTACACGAACTGTGAATTGTCTTTCGATAGCACTATATCCTACAGGATCAGCTGCTTGTATAGTAAACTGATATGTTCTATCTAATGTAGTTGTTTGATTATCAATGGTCGTAGTTTTTGTATCGAGCTCGGTCAGCGTTAATGTTTCAGCTTCGAAAGTATATGGTTCCCAGTATGTACTGTTAAATGTTGGATCACTTGTATGATTTGATAAAGATTTATAGAACATTGGTTCTGGTTCTGTTCGTCCCTTGGCAATTTTCATTACTGTGGTACTTCCTTTGTTATTATAACTAAAATAATTCAAAGGAGTAATTTGTGTTTGACCTTCAAATGTGTTAGCATCAATTGCTACGCTGATAGTTCCGCTACCAAATGTTCCGGGGTCTTGAGCATATACAAGGGTAATAGAATTTGATGAGCTTTCTGTAGCAAAAAATCTACCATTGTACGCACTATTACTATTACCATTTACTTTGTAATAGTACTCAATTCCATTTGGTATCCAGAAGGTCATATCATTCACACCGTCGACACCATCTAAATCAGCACCGCTGATAGTGATATAGTCTCCCGGCAGATATCCTATTCCAGGATCTTCTAAATAAATTTCAGTAATACCAGTATACCTAGCTAAAGCATCTGACGGTTTATATATTTTAAATTGTGCGCCGACGCCTGGCCCTGTAGTAGATTTTACATTGACAGTTCTAATAGATATGACATCATTAGTAACTGGTGTTCCGGTGATACTACCTTTAGGAAAAGTTGGCGCAAGCGGAATATTTTTTTGTTTAGGTATACTAAATTTTACTCTATTATTGCCGGATCCTATTCTAGAGTTTATCTTAATAGGACCGCATTCAATAGCAATACTTGAGTATGTGTTAAATGTTAAATCATCAGTGACTATTCTTACAAGGCTATTGTCTCTATATCCATGATCTATTTCAGTAACAATAAAACCAGTGTTCTTTTTTCTTACAATAAAATTTATAGCTAATGTACTATTTTTTCTTACTACACTATTTGTAGTATAACTTGTATTTGGTTTCCACATCCCTTTGTATAACACTTGTTGATTAATTTCATTTGTTTTACCTACAATTTCTCCGTCAAAGTTTAAACTTAACCCCGGAGGCATTTTCCCATCAAGTTGCTTATACATTATAGTACCATTAAATGTACTAGACGCATTTACAAATAATGTGCTTACGTAACCTGCTAATATGGTACCTAGGTCGCTAGGAGTATTCCAACTCATTGCACTGTCAACTTCGCCAAATATTTTTACAGAAAATACTCTACGACTGCTGGCTACTTCAGAGCCTTGTCCAAATCTTATAGCTCTAACAGTAAAATTATATTCCTTGGTTATAGCAGGTTGATACGGTACTGTGCCAAACACTTCTGCTTTAACTGGATCAAAATCCATACCTGGCGGCAATACACTGTCGTCGCCTATAAAAATAGCAGTACCGTTTGGAATAGTTACATCTAACGGTTTGTCTAATGTCATCCTATAGATGTCTCCACCTAATTGATCTACATCAGTTATAATATATGTAGTGTCAGTAGATCCGGGAAATTCACCGTTAAAATTTAATTTATACCCTACTAGAGGCTCTGCTGTAGCTCTAGTAATTCTTACATTTAGAGAACCTAATCTATTGTCGCTGGCTGTTTCTCTAAATGCCATACCATTCAGTCTAGCATTTATACTTTCAAATTCGTAAACAATAGGACCTAAATCTTCATTAAATCCTTCCCATGTATCAATTTTAAATGTTTGATAATTGTTTGCTCGACGGAATCCTAAGTCTGCTGGAGTAGTAAAAATAGGAGATCTTACATAGGTTACATCAGCAGTATATGTACCACTGCCTGCTGTAGTAATTACATTGTCTGATCTAAAGAAATCATCGCCCACTACATAGATCCTATATTTTCTTGTAGTAAATGTATCTCCATCTGTAATAGTTACTATAAATTCGTAATTTCTGTTTAACTTTCTTGGGCGGCCTGTAGGAACAAAGAAATCGTACACAGTTAAGTCATAAACATAGGTATCGTAACCATTAGTTGGTCTATAACCAAAATCGTATGCTACATTATCAAAAAGATCTGTATCGTATGGTCCTTCACCTGCGTTTTGGGGAACTGCTAATAAAGGTTGTACAAATCCAGTTATACGACCGCTTTCGGTCATTATAAGTCCGGGCGGCAGTTCTCCTCCGTCACTGGCTATAAAAAATTTAAGTTTTTGTCCTGCTGCGGTGTCAGTATCTACAGCAGATAATTGAAAGTCAATATAGCTGCTGTCTAAAATATAATATGCCTGATTGGCGCCAACTGGCAATGGACCTGCGGGTGTTAACCATTGAGGGTCGTCACTGCCTTCTATACTAATTCTAAAAGTTCTATCAGAAAAATTTATACCTTTTTTAGCTCTAATTACAAATTTATATTCAGTAGTCCTAGAAACTTCGAATGGAGTACCTACAATATTAGAACCTAGGAGGCGTAAACCTCTCGGCAAATTCCCAGAGATAATTTGATATGATACGCCCGTAACTGGTGTTACAGGTAATGGCAGATTAACAGTAATTCTTTCTTCGTAAGTTCCGAAGTTATAGTTAGAATCTTGAGTCCATACAGATAATGGCATTTTAGCTCCGTTTTAAGTATTTACCCAAAAAAAGATAATGTATTGAGCACTGTATTAGGTGCGTCTAATTCTAGGTCTAGGAAAAACTAGTCCGCTAGCAGGACGTACCCTATAATTAACTTTTGGAGATAAAAATCCAGTTAATTCTCTTTCTTTATAGTAGTATAAAATCTTGTTTGGTCCACCTTGTAAGCTCAGATCGTCAGAATAGCTACCTCCTGTGTCTGACATAAGCCCGGCTCTAGCATATCTAGTAATATAATTTCTTGCTTCTGTCTGATCCATATCTGGATATTCTTCTAAGGCAAGCGCGAGAACTCCGGATACTTGAGCAGCAGCAATACTACTTCCTTCATATTTTTGATAGAAATATCCAGGCCATACCGTTCCAGTAATTGGTGTTCCCGCAGAAACGTTTGGCCCTGCGTTAGTATATGTAAACGTATTTGGCCCGGTTACAGTAATTGGCGTCATTCTAGTTATAAAATTTGGATCGTCTATGATTTGTATTGTAATTAGATCGCCGTTGTTTAGTCCGTGAGCTATAGCTGTTGTAATAGTAGCTGTGCTAGTAGCACTAACTCTGCTGGCATTTGTAATACCTACTTCATATAATGTATTTCTTACTGTGCCCGATGTTCCTGGTCCTAAATTATCGTAAACACTTGAAATTATATTTTCTCCAGGTGCATATAGATCCACTCTTGGCCCAGCATTGCTAGTGAATGTTTTAGATTCAGAACTGTTAGACGACTTTAAAGCACCGACACAGATAACATTAGCATGTGATCCGGGACTACTTCCTCGATGATAGTAGTATTCTACTCCTTTTTCAACATAATAATTGTTATAATCTAATCCATCAACAGTATCAATTTTAAAATTGTTATTCCCAGAACTGCCTACAAAAATTATTCCGTCGTCAATACAGTCTTCAATGTCTGCATCTAGTGCTGCGTATCGTTGCGGAACAGTTGACGCAGATAAATTTATGCCATAATCAAGTAGTTGAGCTGATGTAAACTCTCCTCTGTAATTGGCATTAGATCCTACATGAAGCTCTATTCTATTATTAGTAGCTTCAAAGAATTTCATTTCCCAAATCATTGTGGGATTATTAACATCTCCGCCCTCTGGAGCATTGTGCCCTTCCCATCTTATTCTATAAATTCTGTTTGGTGTAGTACCAGTTGTTTGAGTGTATACTTTTCTAGCACTTAAATCTGCGCCGCTGATTACAATTTTTCTAGCACTAGGACCAGTTGGTTGCGGTTCTTTATTAAAACCTAAAACAGGTCCACCGCCAAATACAACAAAACTGTTAGAACTAACATTGAGATATGCATCATCACCGACTGTGCCACTACCGTAGCTTGGTCCATAATTGCTTCCAGCAAATACAATATTAAAGGGTAATGCTATAGACCAAACAGCATCGTCATATGTATTAAGTCCGTTAGTACTAAAACCTGTTGGCGGGCCTGCATCAATCATGCCCGAAGATCCTCCCAATGCTGCTGGAATAGATGTAATTGTTGATGTAGTAGAATTTGTTGTAGTAATGTCAAAGCCTACGTTTTCCATAGTAGAACTATAAAATGTACACGTAGCTGTTGTTGTTCCTGTTACTGTAGTACTTTTAAAAAAATTCACTGTAAAAACATAATCACTACCGCTTTCTGTTATACTAGTTATTCGTGCGCCTTTAATCCATCCTGTAGCATTACATTCAATATAATCGCCTACTTGGACAGTGCCAGTGAGAGATGCTATGGCAAATGAACCTGACCCAACGGATCCTGAACTACTGTTAATAACAGTGGTAGCTAACGTGCTTCCAACTTGCTGCCCTCTAAGCTCCCCAATCAGTGTATTTGAATTACATACTCCGCTAAAGCCTACATCTAATGGTGTGTTACCAAGATCTGTAGCTTCAATAACAGATCCTCTATAAAAAATTTTACTAATATTAGTACTATTTCCACCTGTGTAATTGTTTCGAGCAGTGGTGCTTCTTGACACGCCCCAACTACAGTTAACTAGAGTAGGAGTTCTGCGACCAGTTGTCGGATCTACGGGTTTATCTAAATGCCAGTATCTTACATAATCTATAACATATTCTAATGGAACAAAAGCATTGCTATTGGAATAGTCATGTCTTATATTGTATAAATTAGCATCTCGAGCCCAGCCTTGTGTGTTGCCTCCAATAATACCGGCTACAACAGTAGCATGATTATTTGAGCCACTGTAATTGTCGTATCGATAATTTCCTGTCCATGTTCCTAAATTGCTGTCTATAAACACACTACCGCTAACAGATGATGTGGTTACATCGTTGCCTGCGTTTGAATATGTAAATGTAGTAGAGTTTATTACAGTAACAGGAACATTGGCAGCAGCAAACGAGCTAAATCCAACAGTGGTTATGTTAATACCTATAGTTTGGCCGTTTGACAAAGAATGTGAAGAAGAACAAATTACTGTAGTAACATTTCCACTGCGTGACACTGAAGATACAGATCTAGTGTTTAAAGAAACAACGCTGCCAACATTGGCATAACGAAATCTGTTTATAGTAACACCGTCACCGCCGCTACCTATAGGTGTTGAACTCACATCTATGATTGCTACGTTAGAAACATTAAAAGTATTATTGCTGGTACAAACCACAGTAACATAATTACCAACTTTTAATCCGTGAGCAGTCTTTGTTGTAATTCTAGCTACATCTGCTGCTCTTTCTATTCGAGCAATTTGGGTGCCAGTGGTTCTTACCTGTGTGTCGTAATTAGCAAACCAATCAATTTGATTTGCTCTAGCGCTGTATTCCACATGATTGGGATACATAATTTCGTCTACAACGACTACGTCGACATCTTGTCCAGTTCTATTAAGTGTAATAGATGCTACTTTATCTCCATTCCATGTAGGATCATTTTTAGTAATATATGATCGGTACAGGCCGTAATTTTTATGACCAAATGCTATATCGGAAGATCTATTAAAATTTGCTAATTGAGTTGCGTGTAACTCAACTTGTAAACCAGATTCAACAGAGTTTAAACTAACAGCAGCAACTCTGTGATCTTTTTTAAGTTCTTCTGCTTCGTCAACACTTAGCAAATAGTGAGTATTTCTGCTAATAGCTCGTCGTTCGACACATTCTACTTCTCGACCAGGAATAAAAGATTTTTGATTTTTCTGCTCCATGTCGGCATAAAAACTTTCCAGGTCGCTTTTATTCTTTAATGTAACAATGTATTCTTTTAATAACATATTAAGCTTCTAAGTCTACTAGAGTTACTGTAACAGTGATGGTAGTAGTAATACCTGATTTATTAGTTATTCTTGCTGGAATTTCAGCTACTGGCGGCGAAGCATTATTCCATCCTATAACGGCTGGACTAAGCAAAACAGTTTGAGAGCCAGTCGTAATAACTTCTGCTACTACTCCTGCACCTGCTAAAGGATCTTCACCTTCAAGTCTACTTTCGTCAGCAGTTCTGCTTGTAGTGTCTGTGTACAATCTTACCCATGCTGCTGCAGATGTTTGTATTTTTAACAGCGCATAAGATTTTGCCGCACTAGTTATAGTTCTGTTTTCGCTGGCATTATTTGCTAAAGAATTAGTTGTAGTGTTAGTTGTTCTTCTAGTAGCAAGACCAGTACCACCACCTGTGGCATCTGTATCATTTACCCAAGCAGTGCCGTTGTATTTTATAACTTGACCTACTGAAGGAGATGTTACTACAACATCAGTTAATCCATCTAAACTAGTAGAACCTCCTCCGCCTCCTCCTGTATATTGAGGAATGTTTAGTGTGTTGCCTATTAATGTAGCAGCACCAGAAGTTCCAGTTGTAGTAAGAGTCAATGGAGCTTGAAAATCTGTTCCTGAAACTGCGGCAGAAATCGCTGTACCGTTACCTTTTAAAATTCCAGTAACAGATGTTGAAATTGTTATAGCAGGAGTTGAAGTTGCTGTAGCCACAGATCCTGCAAAGCCGTTAGCTGAAGTTATTGATACGCTGGTAACTGTGCCGCTGCCGCCACCTCCGCCGCCACCCCCTGTGGCATCAGTGTCATTGATCCATGATGTACCATTCCATTTTAACACTTGTCCTACTTGTGGATCAGTAATAGTAACATCATTCAAATCATTAATATTAACTGCTCCACCACTGCCAATTTCTGATTGATTAGCAACTGGGACCCAATTGCCTCCGTGTGCGTAATATAACCTTGCTTGATCGTGTACATGGGCAATCATGCCATGATAAGTAGTAGGATCTACTTCATTGTTAAGACTGACTAGTGTGTCCCAATGAAATCTGATTTTATTTTTTTGAGCAGTGGTAGTAATTACTTCTGTGCCAAAGTCACCTGTCAGTGTTCCACCTAATGTTAATGATCCAGATGTAGTAACACTGCCTGATAATGTAAGACCGTTTACTGTACCTGTTCCGCTAACGCTGGTTACAGTTCCACCTGAACTAGCTTCAGCGGCCGGAATCCATGATACTCCATTGTATTTTAATACTTGATTAACACTTGGTGTTGTAGAAGATACATCTACTAGATCCTGCAATCTTAAACTTTCTAAACCGCCAGCATAGGGCAACGTATTCCATTGTTTAATACCATCGCCTACTTTAAATTTTCCTGTATCTGTTTCGAATCCAGGTTCGCCTGCTGCTAAAACTACAGTGCCATTTGCTGTCCAATTTAGTGACGATCCTCTTCTAATTTGAATTTTAACGGTCATTACAAAATTCCTTTAAGGCGTGCCGCCCTCTGCTGTGCCACTAAATGACGATGTTTCTGGTGCTCCACCATCTAATGATGATCCAAATACAGAACTACCAGGAGCACCTCCGCTGATTGACCCCATTGTCCATTCTGGTGCTATTTCTCCTAAGTCTACGTTATATGATACTGGGTTAGTAATTCCATTAAAGTCAACATTTAATGCTTGAAATAATAATTGTATAGGATTGGTAATATTTTCACCAATAACACCTAAATCAAAGTTACTAAGAGATAATTCAAAATTTGGTGTTGCATTAGTCCAAATGGCACCGTCATATTGTAATATTTGTCCAGGTTCTGGAGCACTAAGTTCAACATCTTCTAGCTCATCAATACTGCTTACAGAAGCAGAATTTATCCATTTTGTTCCGTCGTACTTTAGTGTTTGATTTAAAACTGGTAAAAGTATATCGACATCAGCTAACAAATTTAAATTTGCGGTTGTATTGATCCATTTTGTTCCATCATATTTTAAAATGTCATCTACAACTGCTGGTGATAATTCCACGTCAGTTAATGAATCTAAACTTACAGCCGGTATAATTTGAGGTGCCCATTCGGTACCCTGCCATGTTAAAACATGCCCAACGCCTGGTGAAATAGAGCTTACATCGCTTAAAGCAGATAAAGTATGGTTACTAATATCGGTTACTTGACCAAACACATTACCAGTTAAGTTACCAGTTACATTACCAGTTACATTACCAATTACATTGCCAAATACATTACCAATAACTGGCCCCGTATGAGTGCCTACGCTGTCTCCAGTTAAATTGCCAGTAAGATTACCAACAAATGATGCTGATATAACATTATTGGATTCTAACGGGCCTTGTATAAAAATTTTACCAGTTACTGTGGTCAGTATTAAATCTTTATCTGATTGTATCTGTAAATTGTCATTGGCTCTAGTTTGTAACAAACTTGTACCTGGCGCACTAACATTGTTACCGGTTAGTATTAACGCATTTAAATTTACTGGTCTATAATTACCGTTTGTTGAATTATATGCGTATAAATTTAAATTGCTGTTTTTAGTATAAATTTCTAACGGTAAATCTTCACTATAAATTGATCTACCATTAGTGTTTAAATCTCCACCTAATTTTGGTTCCGGATCTTCTTCTACAGCATTAATACTGTCTACTGGACGAATTGTTATAGTGTTACCGTCGCTGGTAATTGTTACATTATCGCCCTGCTTAATGCTTTTAAATTGAAGTGTAGTGCCGTTTACATCGGCGTATACACCATGGGTACCTGGCTGACTTAAACCTAAGTTTTCACCATCTTCGACTTTTACAATATCTAAATAATCAAAATTATCTATTACTTTAGTAAAAGCCGTGCGTAGATCGTCGCCTGTGCCGTCGTTTGCGTAAGTACCTAGGTTAACTGTTTGTATTGCCATAGTGCGCTCTCTTTACTATATTTACCCGATTTACCAAGTGCCCCCACTCCAGGCTATACGCTTCCAAATATTAGTATAGCCTGTATTTGAAGTTAGCGTCACAGTCGACGGTAATGCGACACCAGAAGGGTTATCAAATATAAAATTATAGTTGCTTCCAGAAGCACCACTAAATGCTGTCAGAGTCATAGTTACTCCACCAATTACTACATACCAGCCTGCTTGAGGAACTGTGTAATTTGGATTAGCTGCCATATTCACACTAATAGTATTAGTAAATTCTCCAACATTAACCACTGTAAATGTTTCTGTAGGCGCAGTTCCAAAGTTAGCAAAACAGTAATAGATATAGTTGCTATCAAATGCTACTTGCCCTTCGACATCACCCACAGCACCTGTACTATGTGCGGGTACAGCAGTTTCGCCAACAATTAACTTTTGTGAAATAACTTGTACAAACCCACCTCTAGTGTCACCCAATAC
>JACCDW011207652.1_pt1 | contig 26829 bp, 35 predicted proteins | sample 7449781 | NCBI WGS metagenome assembly JACCDW01 (sample SAMN15323449, study PRJNA562643) | freshwater metagenome | isolation source: river surface water | place: USA:Blue River Watershed | collected 2017-08-18
GGTTAAAACATAATGGTATCGGTGTTGATACAATTGGTAAAATCTTTTTTAATGATAAGTATGATAGCAGTAAAAAAATGGAAGGTGTGTTTGTCGATGTATTTGTTTTTCGAAAAGAAGGAGATCAAATTGTATATACTCACGTATTTTTATGAAAATGAATTATACCCGTTAACCATGTATCCATTCGGAAACTCTGCGTTATACGGCCCTAAAGACCCAGAACCTTATTGTATCCGATCTTGGGGTAAAAATTGGAAAGATCCTCCCATTGGCAAATCTCTAAAATACGTGATGTGCGAATATCAATTTATGTTTTGTATAACAATTTGTTTGTTGACAGCAATCGTTGTTTTATCATTTAAACTCTGAATCTTTTTTCTGTTGTCGTTTTTTCTCGACGGATTGAACAACCGACATACTAGTCGATGTTCGAAATGTTTCGTTATAAGAAATCGGAGGAGGCATTTCAGTGGCCGAAAACAAAGGTGATGGAAAAGGTGTTGTAAATACAGGAGAAGATTGTCTTGTCACATCCAACACCGTAAACAACCCCGAAGTTCCTTGATATGCTTTACCAAACTCTTCAATCATCATATCCATCGATGAATCTGCTCGAAAAACCGTCATATCTACGTCCATCATTGCCAACTCTTGTACTTGATCAAACGGTTCTTTCCCATCAGGGTCGCCTTTCGGATAACGATCTCCTACGGTAATTGGATGGTAACGTGTTCCGTGCGCAGGCGCATCCGCTACAAACAACAGCGTTCGAGAAGGTGATGGACACATGGGATGGGGTGCACGAAACCATTCGATCGCATGTTCCAAGGCTCCTGCGACGTCTTCTGCAGAGTCATTTCCTCCTTTTGCAACCACTTTTCGAAGGAGTGTTTGGACGTCTTCAATGGTTTCCGTAAACGGATGTAACACGTAGCGTTCATCGTCTCCGATGTCACGATAACATATTAAACCAAGACGTAGATGGGATTCAGGATACTTTTTTTGAATCTCATCGAATGCTTCGAGAACGGTATCCCTTGCCGAATTAATCCATCGTTGCATACTACCTGTGGAATCCATTACGATTAGTACATCGATATATTCTTTTTGTTGACCAGGTTCGTCGTTCATTTTATGATCACTCATTTTATTTATTTACTATTTCCTTAAGATAGTAAATTTTAATTTTATCCTCTAAAATATAAAAGAAATATGGCAAATCGAAGATTTCCTCGTTTAGAGATGTTCAATGTAATGCCAGGATACGTATCACGTCCGACTTGTCCAAACAAAGAGGCTGTCCTTGCCAAACCTCAATGTTTTGATGTTATTTCCACAGAAGATTATGATATCTATGATTACTTAAACGCAACTGATCTCCCTGCAAAAGAACGCGCCGCTGAAAAACGTAAACGAATGATCATTTTTTATGGTCAAACATCTGATAATGTCACTCCTTATTGTTACAGTACGGAGTATATTGAACACATCGATCCACTGACACATGTTTATACAATAGATTGTCGAAAAAATCCAGTAACCCGTCAATATTACGGAACCTCTGCCGGAAGTATCATTGACACACCCATCATCCGTCTTGATTTTTCAGCCCCTGTTTATTTGGATTTAGGTCAATTCTTATCTACTATCCGAAATAGCGCGACGAAGATTTTTTTAATCACTCCTTACGAACCGAAACTAATCGTACAACGAACAGCATCAATCGGGACACTCGATGTCATCGGCGGTGTACCAAATCAGGATATGGGTCGTTATGTTAGCGCGGATCACTGTCAAGCAGGTACAAATAAAGAAATCAGTCAAATTTCTTCTTGTCCCAAATATATTATTGACGAGTATTTTGGAAAAGACGAGCTCTCGGGTCGAGACAAAAAAGCAGTCTCGCGTGCTGAAGCTGCCAAGAAAAAAGAAGAAGAACTCCGAGCTGCTGCTTCTAGAAGAGTCGCTTCTCGACGTGAAAAAGAAGATGCAAAGGCTGTCGAACGTAGTCGAAAAGCTGCTTCTCGTCGTGAAAAAGAAGACGTAAAGGCTGCTGAACGTAGTCGCAAGGCTGCTTCTCGTCGTGAAGCAAAAGAAGCAAAGGCCGCTGAAAAAAGTAGAAAAGCTGTTTCACGTCGGGATGATGATTCAGAAGAAATGCCATTAAACCAATGGTTTCAAAGACGATCCTCTGCTTCGCGTGTTGTAAGAGAATCTTCTGATGAGATACCGTTAATTCAATGGTTTCAGAGACAATCACGTAAATCGGCTTCGCGTAAATCAAGAGTTCCAAGATCACGTAAATCGGCTTCTCGTAAATCAAGAGTTTCAAGATCACGTAAAACAGCTTCTAAATCAAGAAATGTCAAATCTAAATCCGTTAAATCTAGAAGAGCTTTGTCAAGAAAACCACGCGTCAAACGAAGTGCGGTGTTATCTCCCGTAAACGTATCGCCCGTTAGAAATGTTTCACCTGCTTCTCCTGTAAACGTTTCACGAAATGTTGTTTCAAGAGGAAAGGTTTCTCGTGGCAAGGCGAAGACTTCCAGACAACAATTATTGAATGAAATCAAAAACGAGTGTAAAGAGGATGGAGACGTCGTCGTGTTGGAAGATTTTGTAGATATGGATTTGAAAGACTTAAAATCGATTGTCAAGACTGGAAAAGGAGCAAAGAAGAATTGTTACAAGGCAGAAACATTGTACAATATTTTACGAACGGCTGCTGAACAGAATATTCCCGTCAAAGATCCATTAACCAATGAACGCTTAACAAAAGCAGAAATCAAAGAGGTGATGGATAAGATGCGAAAGATCTCCAAAAGAGCTCAAACACCTCGCGCCAACACCAATATGGATCCATTTGCATATATGGATACGATCCCCATACTCCACGAACCAAGTTATGTCACTTTATATTACGTAAATCCAAACCCACACCATCCGTCAGAGAAGAATTTAGGCGTGATTCCTAGAGATGCTCGTTTAATCAAAAAAATAAACGACTTGTACGAAGCAGGACGCTTGCTCCGTTTGGCTCCAGGAGGTATCTACGAAGCGCCTCGAATTCATCTTCATAAGAAATTGGATTATTGGAAAGCGGACCGAGAACGATTGATTAATAAGATGATTGATGAAATTGATCAATTGTTGTAAAGTTTTGTAAAAATAATAAAATGAAGGTATATATGTTTATAAACATATATAAATTTATAAAATGAGTATCGAATTACTTCGAGAAGATTTTCTAAGGTTTTCAAAATTACATAGTTGGTATAAACACATTCCATTTGAAGGAACTGATTTTTACGTTTATCTAAAAAAAGGACAACAGATTCGACACCCAATTGATCCGCAAGTAAATGACGAAGAAGGCGTGCATTGGTGCTTTACAACAGACCCTTTATTTGTCAAAGATAACGCGATCGTTACCGATAAAGGAGAGATTGTATCAACAGTTAGTTCCAAACTTGCAAAAGTACGTTTTGGTCCTTTTTTGAGAGGAGATGCAATGGGGTGTCATATCATTATGAATGATTACGGAGAAGAAAAGTTTAATGAATGGTGTAAGAATGTGTATAACATAGATATTTTGAATATTATTTCAAAAGATATACATGAAATGTTTCAAAAAATGGAGTACATCGCTGAAAAAGAACAAAACCTATATTGGGAGCGTCTTCAAACTTCTTTATTCTGTGGATAATGATAACAACCTTTTTACCATCTCAATATATATTTTCATCGCATCTTCTTTCAACATTCCTCGGTTTGAAAACCACACACTCCATTTTGCGTACGCTTCTTTCTGACTCGTCCAAGGTTGATCAGCGTAACAATCGCCTTGAGTTGCCTGTTTGTAAAGACCGTATAGTTGGATCTGTATGTTTTCATCTATATCTAAATCCGAATTTGCCAAACGATGTGACATATCTTCGAATTCATCTTGCATACTTGTTACTTTATTAATTTATTAATAAAGTATAATCTTTATTCCTCCTCGTAAAGCCAATCATACTCACGACGGTGGTACTTCATCCATTGTCGAAAAAATGGATTGTCTTCGCTCACTTCCATAATACTTGACAAACGACACTCATTCTCCCTTGATGCAGGGTGGTCCTTTGCAACTTTGAAGGCTTTTGCGTCTTCCAACGTTTTTACTTTTTTTAACAACTCTTCTTCGTAAAGGTAAAAATAAGAATCATTTCCGCCATATGCAAAAGTAAACACATCGGTTATGTTTTCTTCCTCGTCCACCTCACACATCAAATAATATTCAATGATGATATCTCCTTCCGTATTGTCGTAAAAGATGTCTTCAATGCCTTTTCGAAAGAGATGAATGGTTGTCATATTGATCTTATGTTATATTTTCTATAACATAAACAAGAAAACAAGAAATAAATCAATTTTATTTATTATTAACATCATCTCCAGTCATCTGTATCATACATTTGGTATTAAGATCTTCCTCATGTGCTTCACGGATAACAACAAATCGGCGTTTTCCTTTTTCACTTTTTTCACACACAGAAGCTGCTTCGCAAATAATATCATCCTCTCCTACTTCAAAACGTCGGTTACAACTTTCCGGAACGGTGATGTTATTTAGTTCCTTTTCAATAGCTTCAATGTAATCGATCATTTCTTTCGAGAGAGACATTATTCTTTATTTTTAAAACCTTTTGTAGAAAAAATTCAATTTTAAACGTAATTAAGGCTTAACATTTTAAGATTATATTAAAGATTAAGTTAAATATGACTGAAATTTATACCGTACGTCTAATGGACGGAACGCTTCTTGAACAACGAGTGAACTCGAATATTTTGTCGAAACTAGGGGATTACCTGTTTGACACGGTTAATGAATTTTACAAGCAAAATGACAGTAACAGTTTTCCTTTTCGCAGACACCGTCTACACTATACCGTAAACAAAGATGAAAAAATGTGTAATGTATGGCAAGATGCTCCCAGTATTGATTGGATTAACCTATCACCGGAGAAAAGAGAGATCAATCTCTTTTTAGAAAAAAATGAAAACGTAATTGTTGACGCGTTAGACTGTTTCCAAGTGGGTAAAGTTGACGAAATGAATAATGGTGTAGAGAATAATACTCTAACTATCAAATTTCCTTCTCGTTATTATGATGCAACGGATCGGTCAAGCGTTCCCCATAAGACAAATCTAAAGAATTTGCTTGAACGCATTGCAGAGAAATGGAATATCACACGTCTATCCATTGAAGACGAACATCTTCAGTATATGCGACCTCTCTCGCAAATCTATGGAGATCGAATCACCCATTTATCGTTGAGAAATTGTTGGGTTAATGATTATGACACTCTTAGCTTAAAACTAAACTTTCGCTTTCCCAAACTTACACATCTCGAATTACCGATGGTGCATTATAGTGATGGTTATAGAAGTGTAGAATTACTGTTTAATGAATCCGATTTATCCACAACCTTATTCCCGTTTCTTGAACAAGTGAGTTTTATGATCAATGTAGGGTTTGTTGCAAATACAAATATCCAACAACTGGAGCGTTGCCTTTTTTCAAATCAATGGAAGTCATGGCCCATAAAAAACATGACCACGTTTCGACATCCTAAAGTTATGAAAAAGATAGATGGCACAGAACGAAGAATCGATCACATATATCTAAAATTCGAACTACGTAAAGAGGAGAAACAACCCGGATATAATCAAGAATTTGAATTTACGTTTGAAGATAAAGACGAAAAAATTTTGTATGAAAGAGAATGTGAAGAAGAAGCTTTGCAAGATAATGAAGAATTTCAAGAACATATTAGAAGAGAAGATAGCGATAAAGAAATAAAAAAAGTAAAAGAAGTGGAAGTGAACGTAAAAGAAGAAAAAACTTCCAATTGTTGTATTATTTTATAAAGAAGATTTATATATAAAATATATAAAATGGAGGTTGCATTTGGAAACTATGACGGTTGTTTGAAATGTGTGAACGGATACGATAATAAATGTAAAAAATGTAATAAAGCTTATCATCAAACCGAATACGATATCTACCACTATATGTCGTATATCACAGAAATATTGTATTATGCAGCAGTTTTACGCCTATTTATTAAATTTTTTTGGAATCTCTAGGTATATTTCTGTCATTACAAAATTGATTTTTTAAGGTTTCTTAAACTAAATATTAGGCTGAAGAGCACTAAACTTAACGAATATGCCTGAAGCGAATCACGGATTTAATATTTCCATCAAATCGATGTCAGGAGACCTCTATATCGTACCCTTTATTCATGACGACAATGTCAATTATTTGAGTGGAGTTAGAGTGTACCTAATGGAAATGTATCCGGAAGCATTTCCGGAAGATGTATGTATCCGCTTTTTTTCTCACGAGACTGATGTAGAAAAACATCTCATTGATGGGATTCACGAAGGACAGATAATTAACTTTTTACTGGTTGATAACAGACCTGTTTGTCAACACTGTTCTGAGCATTTTCACGTGTATGAATGTTGTGAGTGGTCAGAAGATCCTCAAGATCGTTGCAGGCCTTGTCGACAAACCGGCTATCATTGGCATGATGGATGCCCTCCTCCCGTATAAGATATAAGATATAAGATATTATATCTTTTATCTTTTCTCCTTATAAATAAAATGTCAGCAGGAACAATTACTTATTCAAACACCACCGGTTTGATGATGTCAACCATTACGATCGAACAATTAACCGTATCCTCTTTGGATAATGGTTACGCATACGTCGAATCAAATGTCTTAAACACAACTGCTGTCATTCCACGCGCAGACATCGATCCCACCATTAACTCGGACATCTCCGCGCTTCAATCTGGATTGTCTACATTACTTCCCACAGGATGCTTGTTTCAATACGCAGGAGGTGTCGCTCCTTCTGGATGGCTTCTTTGCCAAGGACAAGTATTAAGCATTTCGTCTTATGCCAACCTCTACAGTGTAATTGGTACAACATACGGAGGAAACGGTGTCTCAACATTTGCCCTTCCCGATTTACGCGGTCGTGTACCTGTTGGATCAGGAGGTGGTTATTCCTTGGGTACAACAGGTGGTTCCGAGACGCATACACTCACAGTAAGTGAGATGCCAGCACACAACCACACGGGAACCATTAATTCTGATGGAGCACATACGCATACCTACCAAGATGCTTATTTTGCAGAAAATGCAGGAAGAGCTGGAAATAATGTATTTGGTTTATCTGCAGGTTCAGACTATGATAACAACTTTTACTATCGTACTACATCTGGTGGATATACTTCGGATCCAGCAAATGCATCTACCTTTTTATCTACAGGAAGCAGTGGTTCCCATACACACACGATGACGAATAGTTCGACCGGTGGAGGATCCAGTTTTAGTATTCTCCAACCCTACATTACGCTTTCGTATATTATTAAATATTAAGGCATAAATTAAAAATATATAAAATTTATATTTTTAACACATTATTAAAATTATTAAATAAAAATGTTCACTCGCCTTAAACAATACAAGCCAAAAAGCAATACAAACTCACTACCTCGTTTTGTAGAAAGCCCGGTCTTAGATATGTCTGAAGACATACCGTTAAACATTCGGTTTAGTCATTTAAGGGTCCAAAAAAAATCCAAAAAAGTACCACGCAAACCCGCTTCACGGTCACGTAAAGCCACCTCACGATCACGTAAACCCGCTTCAAGATCACGCAAACCCGCTTCAAGATCACGCAAACCCGCTTCACGATCACGTAAAGCCACCTCACGATCACGTAAAACCGCTTCAAGATCACGTAAACCCGCTTCACGGTCACGTAAACCCGCCTCACGATCGCGTAAACCCTCTTCACGATCACGTAAACCCGCTTCACGGTCACGTTAATCACGAATATAAAAAATATAAGTTTGAAGTTAAATATATTAATTTTTAAAAGAAAAAGTAAAGATAAAGAAATGATCTGCGATCTCTTGGTAAAAGTTGCCACATTATGCGGTATCTTTTACACTTATCACCGTGAACCAATTGCCCACAAAACAAGGCAACTGCTTTCCGTGAACGATCACATTGAATGCTTTGTTCAGGATCATTCTCCCCGTTTTATGGGTGAAGAAACACGTCTTTTTTTGTTAGAAAAAGGCGACCACGACTACCCCGTTGTTTATAACAAACATCTCGACTTTACCCGTCTTTATCAAAATTGCAAACACGCAAAAAAAGATTGCGAGGAAGAAGAGGAAGATGAAGAAGAGGAATGGGAGGAAAGAAAAGAAAGACGTCGTAGATATTGGCTTAAAAAATTAGCCAAAAAACGAGAAGAAGAACGAAAGACCCGAATCCTCTCTCTTCTCCCCACACGTAATCCGTCTTGGCCCAAACCAACTTCTTTTAATCCGGGAAAACGCGCATTTTTGAAAGATCGTATGCATGATTTGAAAGCAAGTTTACTATCTGGAAAGCTCAGTAGTACACAATTAACAACTGTTGTTAAACAAATCAACACGATCAAACGCCAGGTTGCTAAAGAAAACGTCAAAGCAGCCATTCAAAAACAAAGAGACTTTCAGCACTCCAAAAAGGGTTTGGAAGCACTTGTTTTTTGTACCAAACTGGGTGTTAAAGGAAATGCCCTAAAAGGATGTCTGCAAGATATGCAATTGACTGGAGGTAATAAAACCGTTGCTGCTAAATCTGCAAAATTAACTCAGAAGGCGTTGAATGTAAACAAAAAAGTATCGATTGTTTTACCCTCATCTACCCCCGTTTTTCGAACCGTGTTGCCAAATCGTGTTTCAGTCGTACCAACACAGGTTGTGTATCCCCACAAACCTTCCGTACCTAAAGTTGTCAACATCAACACACCTGAACGAGTTGTTAAAGCAGTCGTTCAACCGATTATTCCTAAAAAAGTTCTGATCCCGGCAGCCGTTCGATCAGCCGTAACAGGAAAATCTCGTGTATGTACAGCAACGGGTGATCCTCATTTTACAAACTTTAACGGGGATTATTTTCACCTTCAGGAACCATCCATTTTTACGATTGCCAAGTCAAAGGATGGATTGTTTGAAGTACAAGTCAAACAAGATGGTGCGAAAAATATCGGTGATCCTTCCTATGTACGTTTAGCAAAAATACGTTACGGAAACAATATCTACACCTTTAACTTTAACGCAGGTGGATTTCTCGTGAGCCAATCTGGTTCATCACTTTCAATTACTGTCCCTGGATCATACGAAGGGTTGATGATGGGTGTTTGCGGAGAAGATACTCCGATAAAGGGTGCTCATAACTTTAAAGGACCTAATGGAGTAGTGATGGATGTTGATTACGGAAAACCGAATTGGGAAATGGGTGGACACGGTGGTCCCGATACCAAATTGTCGAAATGGCATCTTTCGTGGAAACCTTCACTTGATCAATGTATGTTTGGATTGGATGAATGTAAGAAAAACTTGGCAGGAAATATGAGAACAGTAGCCAAGCGAGTTGTAAAGAAAAGTTTAAGAAGACGTGGATAGATTAATTGATGAGCATAATATGCTTTCTATAAATCATATGGTGGATAATTATGTAAAACAAAAAAAAGAAGGGGTATATTTTGCAAATATGCTTTGTCATATTGATCAGCAAACGGTGATTTCTTGTATTGATACTTGTTACGCTATTCTTTCACAGAATTACTCCATTAAAAAAAATTGCAAACGATTCGAAGCATGGAAACATAAAGTAGTTAATAATGAAAAACTATCTCACCCTTTTAGTATTTATAATGATACTCGTATCATTCGTAACACTCACATTATCATTGTTTGTACAAAAAAAGACGACACGCTAAATGGAGGAAATCTTTTGATTTATAATGATAATAAACTAGAAAATGTATTGAAACTCTCTTCTGGAAGTGTTTTATGTATAAATGGAAATACATTCCATTCACCGCAAATAATGTCAGGAAATGGTGAACGTAATTGTATCGTTTTAGAATTTGAAAAATGTTAACTTTAAAATTGATTTTATAAGCGAAGATTTATTTAAAAATCACACACTTACTTTACAAGAATGATCAACGATATTCACGCTTCTCTGGATTCCGTCAAGTCTGACATGCGCCCGTGGGTTTACAACCTTGTTTCCTCTCGTATTCAAAAAGCGTTGCACGATGGAGACCAAGCAGCGCTTGATGCATTTCACTATCTATGTAATCCTGCTGTCTTGTTTTTTATGAGCGATGTTCAACAATTTGCCAAGGTTCAAGAACTTCTACAATCTTCGGAACATCGCGAGGAACACCTTACCGCCATTCACAACGCCTTTAATGACGTTTACGGAGACGTTGAGGGGATGTAAAAGGAATAAGAGAAAATAAAGATAAAATAAAAAAATAAAGATGGAATAAGACAAATATAAAAATTTATACAACATAATGTATAAATTCAAACAAGATTTTCAAACAAGTGAATGTTCTTCACAATTACATCCCATACCTCTTTTGTTTCCGATGGATACACTCCTCCGCAACATACACGGTAATGAACGCCCTCAATCATTTGTTTCACGGTTGACCAATAAGAAAAAATGTACGGACTTGTCCCAAAGCGATACATCGGGTGTTGATCGTTATATGTTTCGTAATGCCTGTAAAAAGTAAATGTATGAAAAGGAATGATTGTTTCCTCGATTTTGTAATAAAGATTTACAGTATGTTCAGAATAATATTCATCATACAATTTCATGTCGATCGTTAATTGAAGCTTTGGTTCTAAGAGAAGAAATATTTCTTTATTTTCATCATTATCTTCGTTATCTAATATGAATCGAAGATGGTATTTTTCCCATTCTGGATGTAATTGAAGAATGGTTTCTTCGATATTTAATCTATTTTCCACTTCGATCATGTCCCCGTTTAAGCATTTTACATACATTATATTATATATTATAATTGAAAGTATATGTATAAATCATTTTTAACATATACTTTCAATTATACTCCCACATTATTTCAGACAACTCTGGACTGATTTGCTTCACCCATTCTTTTGTAATCAGTTTCGCATTGCTATCAAACGAACCAAGATACAATCGTATTCTTCGAAAATTTCGATAAGGATTTAGTTTTCTATAAAAATAGTATAACGTCTCTGTGTGATCTTGAATAAAAACGGCTTGATCATAGTCACTTTCCCCAACCCCATCTATAAAATAATGTAAAGGATATTCAGGACGTTCCTCGACATTAAGACTATTATCAATGTCACGAGCAATTTCTTTTAATGTCCGATCAAAAAGTGAGTGAGTAGAAGATAAAACAACACCCCTTGCTCCATCAAAATTGTATGTTACAATCCAATTGTAACTGATATATTGAAAATCGTCCTCTCGCATCTCTCGAAGATCAAGTATTTTTTTATGCTCTGTATTGTAAGTAATCAATCGTTTCGGAATCACTTTTTTAGGATTCTCATTAACGATCACGTGAAGTGTACGATGTTCTTCTCGTAATTCGTGTAGATAAATCTCATCTCGAAGAGAATAGGGATGATCCAAACCAACAATCAAAGACATTTCAAGCGGATCGGCTTCTATACATAACATTTTAAGTGCACGCTTTAGGTGTCCTATCGTATGATTGCGATTCACTCCAAACGACCATTCCTTCAATCCCATAAACGAATGAACAGTAATCGCAAAATCGTTTTCCACCAATGGGGTTTCTTCGGTAAGGAGATAGATAGAAATCATTTATTACTTATTATTTATCCTTATCCTTTTCTTTCAAACTTTCAATTTTATATAAAATTGAATTTTCTAGCTTATCTTTTCTAAAAAACAAACGATCAAGATGTCAAACCTATTCAACGGATTCGCCAAAACCATTTTTGCCGACGGAGTACCTCCTATCATTACACCCGATCTCCGTGATTTTCACGGTAAACACTACAAGCTGCTTTCGACTGACGAAGACGAACGAGCTCTCGTTGAACAAACAACTGTTTTTTACCGAGACAGCATTTACACTGTTGACTACATTATCCAAGGAAATACTCAATACAAAGTGATCTACAAAAAAGACACGCTGTCTCCCTTTCCGCATACAGTAGACAAACGATCTGAACAAAAAACATACACCCCTTCGACAATTTCTTGCAGTTCAGGAAGCTTTCGTGATGCTGCTTACGCGATGATGAAAAAATAAAAAAGAAAATAAAAATGAGAGGTAAGTATTATGTATGAAAATGAAAAGAGAATGAAAGAGAAATTATAAATGTAAATTTATAATTTAAGATATTAAGATTTTCATATATAAAACATATAAAATATGACGCAATTATACAAAGACACGCTTAGAAACCAACTTGTTTTTTTAGACACACTTGACGAAAAAACAACCAATGAATGGAACGATGAATTTAATAAAAGAGTAAAACGTGTTGAACACAGTATAGGATCGCGTCTTATCACCGCTCTTTTTCGAGAAAGACCTCGTGATTCCGTTTGTTATACATTAGAACCTTCTGTTACCTATATACCATTTTTCAAAGATCTTATTCGTTTATCACTACACTATTTTGAGAAAGCGGGTCTGAAGGTGGATTATAAAAAATATGGAGCAACGGTAAAGATGACTCGTTACGACGCTGACCCAGAGTCACCTGATGAATTTGTTAGCGAAAAAGGGATGATTCTTAAAAGATGTGTCAACCATTCTAATCAATATGACAGTGAAACGTTTCTTCTCGGACACACATGTATCTTTTGTATCCAAAAAGACATTGATATAAAAGGCGGAGACTTGTCATTTTATCCCAATTTTCTAGATCAAACGTCCATCACAAACGAGTTTTATTATCTATTAACCGGAGCATGCAGTGCCGATTATACACAACTTTCGGTTCCCTTAAAAGTGGGAAGTGTAGTCGTGTTAAGCGGTGATACATGGCATCTTTTGGAAGATATGAAAATGAAAAAAGGAAGGGAAATACATTTGATTACAGCAACGTTTCATTACGGAGAACATTTTTAAATCAACTCAACATCTTCAACTATATAAAATAACCCTTAAAATAAATATAACGAACAAACTTAAAAAATAATACACATTGATTTTTTATCTTTTTCATAATCATAAACAATATATTCTAAATCTCCTTCGCCAAAAAATAACTTACGAAGAGATAGTTTCTTAGCCATTATACCATAGAAAGTATCTGTAAGTTTTTTAATATAATGAACATTTTTTTTTAATTCAATGTCTGAGTCTAAAAATTCATTGTTTTTACAGTTCTCTCTCAGATACTTATCAAATGATGTAAAAAGATCCGAGACAGTAGATGGGGTTTCTTTAAGAAAAGAGATTGTGTCTTGAAAGTCGTCGTTTTTTACCACATTGGAAAGAGGTTGTTGGATAAACATTAATATATCCCCTTTTTTAGACTCGTATTCATCATTTGTGAATCCTAATTTGCCATACCAAGAAATTCCTTCTTTAAGATATTTAAATTCTCCCAGAGGAATATCGATTTCTTCCTTAATCGTACCATCTTTGTCTTTAGCGTAAATATATAAAATAGACGCATCTTCTAAAGTGATTTTTCGGTATTCATATTTTTTTGCAAAGTAGATTACCTTATTTATAAAAAATATTCCTCCATTATGTATACCACATTTATTAAGATATTCTATATGTATATATTTATCTTTATTATCCACAAAAATATTTAAACATAATTCATAAGGATGTTCTTTATCGTCTTTTTCCTTATTAGGAGATAATGGATTGTATATCTTGATATACATATTTCCCCATTCTTTATTTACTGTATCTTGTATAATTACAAAATTTTCCGAATCAAAGTGGGAACGGATAATTTGATCCATATTTATTAATATAAAAAAGTAAATTATAAAAAAATTATAAAATTGATTTAGATAGACATATTTCCATAAAAATAAACGATATTAAGAATATTACTGGAATATGTCACACCCCGTTCAAACCGAAAGATCTGCGCTTGTCCTTCACGACTTGGAGCCAGAAAAAGTTCGGCTTCTTCAGACGTGTGCCGAAGATGTGGATGGAAAGTTGATTTTTCATCCCGAAATCCGAATTTTCGGAAAAATAGCTCACCAGCACCGTAGCATTGGTTTCTTTTCCGATGAGTCGATTGGGTACAGTTACAGCGGTCAAATTGCAAAGTCTGTGCCTTTATCGGCGCCGCTGAGGGAGTTGCTGGATTTTATTAACCAAAAATTTGAGGCGTCGTTTAACGGCATTTTAATCAATAAATATTTGTCAGGAGAGGAGTACATCGGAAAACACTCGGACGACGAAAAAGCGTTAGAAAAAGGAGTGGGTGTGGTGTGTTGTTCCTTGGGGGCGGTGCGAAAATTTCGCATCCGTGAAAAAGAGTCGGGAAAAATGGTTGTGGATGTCCCGACTGAAAATAACAAAATTATTCAGATGAAGGGTGATTTTCAAAAAGAATTTACACACGAAATTCCTGTGGAGAAAAAGGTGAAGGGAGTGAGATACTCGTTCACGTTTCGACGCCATCTTGAGTAATCAAAATAATTTATATCATATATTTTGTTATGGTTGTTTTTTGACACGTTTCAGTCAACATTCCATTTGCCCATATTCCATAATTCATATTTGGATTTGGGTGATGTAAACAGATATGATAAATCGTTTCATCTGATTCTTCCTTTTCATAAGGAATCGCTCTATCGTCAAGACACGATAGAAGACGATATTTATTATCGGTAATACAAATACGTCTGATCATTTCTACTGTCGACTGCTCTTGTTTTTCTGTCAGTTGATCCACTAACACAGAGTGTCCTCCGGTAAGAACAAGATCTTGTGTTAAAAACGAAAGCGAATCCTTTTTATAAACAAATAGTTGTTCTTGTTTGTCTTTCTCTCTCGAATGATGAATATCCGTATGACATATGATATCAATTGCAACATCTCCATGAAGATATGTTTTTATCATATCTCCAGATTTCAAGTGTTCAATCCTTCTATATTTATTGTCCTTGCATAAGATTGTTGTACCTTTTAAAAAACAAATTGCGGCAGTGACCGTTAACGTAAACGTTGTAAAATCATAACTTCCCGTATTTCTGACCAATAATGTATACACACCCGGAGCTGTTCCAGAAGTCGTAGAGATTACACCCGTTGATCCATTGATTGTAATCGTTCCATAAGAAGAAGAATCACCTCCGGATTTTTGAACAATCGAATAAGTTGACGTGGTACCTGCTGTAGTAGATAACCCAGCGTTTATGGAAGAGGATGCTATTCGTACCAAATTTGATCCAGAGATATTTGTCAATGAATACGGACTGTATCCCATATTCAAAAGTTCATAAGGTTGCCCGGTTACAGTTGAAACCCATGTTGTTCCAACGGTAGGATTAGGAGTGCCCGTCAATACACTATTTGCATTTGTATCATTCCAACCTGTACTACCATTTGCTTTCTCAGAATAATTGTTAGACCATGTAGTTGTACCATTTCCTTGAATATCTGATCCATTTACAGAACTTTGATCACCTACAATATAACCAGTCAATAATCCATTGTTTCCGCATGCATAACAACTTGAAACTGTAACTGTCCAAGTTCCAGCAGCATTTGGATTGACGCGGGATAAGATAGCGCCAGCCTCTTGAGTTGTCGATATCAAATTTCCAGTAGAATAACAATTTGTAATTGTAATCAAACAGTTACCACCACCAGGAGTATTAACCGCTCCAACAATTCCTCCATTACTTACTTGAATACTTCCAGTAGAATAACAATTAGAGATAACACATCCATTTACTCCTTGTCCTGCGCTATCTCCTACAATACCTCCTCCGTCATAAGGTCCTGTAACTGCTCCTGTTGAATAACACTTCGTAATAACTACATTATGACACCAGTGACCCGCAATACCTCCTGCTCCTCCTCCTTGTATTTCTCCTGTACTCCAACATGATTCACACACCAACGATCCTCCATTATCTCCAGCAAATGCTCCCGCAATACCACCAGCATTATTTCCTATGATTCCAGAGCTAGAACAACCACGCAAAGTTAATATACCTCCGGAACCTGCATAAGCACCTACAATTCCACCTCCTTCAATACCACCAGAAGATGCACAGTTCACAATATAGTTGTTTGTTACATTATAACCAAAATACATTTTTCCAATCCATCCGCCATTTATTTGTGTTTGATTCGCTCCTCCGTTAATATATAGATTGTATATGGCTATATTTGAGTTTCCACTTGTAATTCCGTTTCCGTTTTCAATAAATCCATCATAATTGTTGGTGTTTATAGTAATAGTAGGCCTTGATCCATCATTGTTTAATGTTTTTGAACCAAATTGAATATATTCTGTTGCACAAATAAGATAATCAATATTATTGTTAATAGTAATATCGGTAAGAAATTTTATCTCTAAAAATCCACCATTTGTATCTGTATTGTAGACATAACTTGGAAAATACAAAACAGACCAAGTTTGTTGTTCATCATTACTCCATTCAATAATACCGGAAACCTCTCGGATGTATAAGGTTGTACCTCCAGAACCTCCTATTGAAGCTGAGCCCACTGGTTGAGAAAGCTCGTTCATCGGACCTAAAAGGAGACGTGGTTCGTTTCCGGTATTTACTGTTTCGTGATAAAGGCCTTCTGAAAATACGAAACCCGTATTTTTCATGATAGGGTAATGAGTTTCTTCGACGACTAGTTCACCCTGTGAATCGGTCAGATAAAGTAAATAGGTATTGTCAAATGATTGGGTATGACGAGACGTGTCAATATGGGGCAGCGTATCACCTTTGATCCATCTCATTGGTATTTTTTGCACTCCACTGAAATCAATGTTGAAACATTTTTGAAGGGCAGACGAAATATCGTCTGTGATCTGAATTTCAAAATAAACATGGCCTTTTTCTAGTCCATCTATTTTTTGTTTTGCGTCAAGGACTTCTTGCAAGTGTAAAAGATCGTTTATTTCAGTGTCTGTTAACACGTTTGTATAGGAAGAAGTTGCCATTCTTTTATAAATTGTAAAAGAAAGATAGCTTTATTTTTATTTTTGATAGACATACACACACAATTTTTTGTGTGTGTAGATGTATGATTTTTTAAAAAATAGAAACTATTTTTACATAAATTTTTTACTTTTTTCATATCTCTAAAAATTTATAGATTAATTTATCGGTTAAAATTTTTAGAATTATTTTTAAACATTTTTCCATTTTTTCGAAAAACGGTTTTCAAGATTTTTCTTGTGATAAACACTATTTTTCTTGTATTAAACAATATTTCACAAGAAAAATATTGTAAAATAAAAATTTAAAGGGTTTGAATAAAGAGAAAATGGACAATGTTGAGAATTTTACTTGCGTTTTTTGTTCAAAAGAATTTAGCACTAAAAACACTCTATTACGACATCAAAAGACTACAAAAAGTTGTTTAATAATTCAAGGCAAAAGTGAAGGTTCGGGTATAGAATGTGTGAATTGTAAAAAAATGTTGGCCGTCGAGTATTATAAACAACACGTCACAAAATGTAATCTTATTTTCGAGAAATCAAAGACAGAACAAAAGGAGGAATTAGATAAACTACAGAAGCAAAACAAGAAAATAAAAACAGACTTAACCGAGTCTAAAAAATGTATTGATAAGCTAAAATCTGAATTGAATGAGTCAAAAAACACCGTTTCTAAATTAACCCAGGAAATCGGTAAACATAAGGATTCGATTACACTTCTCGAAAAAGAAATCGAACGGCTGCGTTCTGCCAACACAATCCTTGAAAAACAGAACGATAAGCTTCATACCTCTTCTACCAACGTGACAATGAAATTGGCAGAGAAGGCAAATACGGTCAACAATACGAACAATACCGTCGTGATCAATACCAATCAACTTACGAATGACGTCTTACGTCAGTGCGCGACCACTTTCACGATTGACAATGCTTATAACATTAATGGGATTACACGACACCTTACTAATTCTTTGGAAGAACATATTATATGCACCGATCCCTCAAGAAATATATTTAAATACACCAACGAAAAAGATGAGGAGATTGTTGATCAAAATTTAGAGATCTTGCTGCCACAGTATCTTACGGCGGTAAAGGATCGTAATAATTTTCTTTACAAAGAGGTGTTTGAGTACTTTAAGAAGAACAATGTGTCACCGGATGTACAAACGGATTATCGCGTGTTTTATAATGCCTTGAATAACATTATCGAAAAGACAGGACAACAGAATAAATATACGGAAAAATGTAAACAACAAATGGTAAGGGAGTGTAAAAGGAGGTTTTTAGAAAGAAACAAAAACAAGGAAAAGACGATTGCAAAGAAATTGAGCGCGGAAGAAGTGATGATGAATATCATTGAGACAGGAGGAACGGTTCATGATTTTGTGGATCGTTTTTTTAGGGATTACAATTTAGATGAAGAGGAAACGGATGACCAGTTTACCTATCGTAGAGAGATGGAAGACCTTTTTCGACAAAAGAAGAAAGAGTGGCGAGAAAAACAAGTCAATGAGATTGTATAACATAAAATTGAATTATAAACTCATAAATATAAACAAAAATATACAATCGAGAATTATGCAGTCGAGAATCTCTTCATATTCAGTCTTTAGCTCCAAGACTCTTCCAGAGTTTCAAGAACAGGATCCAAACAAAATTCTTTTTCCAAACATCAATGTGTTGGATGATGTTGTGTTGAAAAAAACCGAAAAAAACGAGCTGGCGTATCAAACATTTTTCAGCAACAAAGTACTTGAACAGGTATCTCCTCATTTTCCTCTCTTATACAACAATACGCCATATGTTATGATGATGGAAAAATTTGACGGAGACTTTTGCGAGGAAGAGAACAAGTTTGAGTCGGTCGATGAGTATATGTCTTTTTTCTTACAAATCATAATGGCATTGTATACCATTGATTCGTACGGAAAATTCCACGGTGATCTCAATCCAGGAAATACTCTGTTTAAGAGGATAAAGGATGAAGACGATGAAAAAGGAGGATATCTAAAATACGTGATCGAAGGTGAAACCTATTATATCAAACATTATAACAGATTGTGGGCGGTCTCAGATTTTGAGTATACGGGAGAGAAAGGAGAAGTGTTGGAGACAAGTGGAAAGAAAGGATTTGATAAGGATTTTTTCAATAAATTGTTTCGTGAGCATATTAATGATATCAATACCAACGAAATAAAAGGCTCTTGGCTTTATGATATGTATACCATCACGCGTTTCACTGAATTCCATAAAATTACAGACCGAGTCTTTCAATTGATGAAAGAAGGTAAAGAATACTCACTCAACCCGATTAAGGCGAGTCCTCTCCTGATCAAGAATGATATATCACACATCTTTATTCGAGGAGAATCGGCGTAGGTGTAAATAAAGAATAAAAATGAAAATTTATATAATCTCCCTTAAGGGAAATTATAAGATATATGAATATTGTGTTGCACACCGAGGATAATTACAAGAGCGTGGTTCACTCTGATCCAAAACGTGTGTCCCGTCTTGATATAGACGAATTTGGAGCTTATGTAGAAAATATCTATTCCAACCATCTTCAGTATAAGAAAGAGGAAAATACATTTTGCCAATCGGTTCATATTGGTATTCGGAATGAGGAGAAAAAATATACATCATTTGTGTTTAGTGTAATGTTTCACCCGTCGAAGGGATTTACTCATTCCTATTTGATGAAAACTGAATGTATCGAATATGTAGACAATTTTGAAGGAGAGGATGAAGATGAACCTAAAGTAGAACGTCACGATTGGGAGGTGCCGATTTCTTTGGAGAATGTATGGTTTCCAACCTTTCGTCAATTGGTGGATTTTCTAAAGGCGGATTGTCAATTTCCAACACTTGTATACGAAGATACATTTATCGATCATGTAGATAAAGCGTTAAGCATAAAAAAATAAAAAATAAAAAAATAAAATTGATTTTTCAGGTTTATATTTCAAAAAATATAAACACGATCCGAACACCCTGAATATGGAACGCCAATTTGCAAACACTGACGAGTTGACCATTAATGCGTTGATGGTGCCTCTGCCTCCTCTCGACGAAGTTCTTCCCGTACCTCCGCTGAATCGACACATTGTCGCTTTTGATTGGACGGCCTTACCAGCTTTTCCTGCTGAGCCGGTTAGTTTCGCGCTGAATCGACAATTTGCCGATTCGGACGCTCACCCGGTCAGCTCTTTGATCCCCTTGCGGGGATAGATTTATAAAAATTTATAAAAACAGAAAACAGACTAGAAAAAATGATAGAAAAAATTTATAAAAACAGAAAACAAGAAAAAATGACGTAGAAAAAATGATATATTAATTTTATAAGAACCTACTTATAAAATTCAAATTATTTTTTCTATTTTCTCTTTTTCGCACTTTTCTTACTTTTTCTTATACTTTTCACTTTCTTTTTTGTTTTTTTGTTTTTAAACGTTTTTAAATGATAAGAACGAGGGCGGGTTTGGATCATATCCCAATCCATATCTTCTGTGTAAAAAAATGGTTCTCTTTGACTATTCACTTTTTCTCCAAAAAACTTATTGATTTTGTGTTGTTTTTCGGTACTTTTTTGTTTTTCCAACAAGACTTTTGCCACGTTTGGACGAGGAGCTGAGGGAAGCGGTGGGCTTACTGAATAAAAACGCTTTCTACGACGTATTGTCGTTCTTGTCATTTATATTTTATAATAAAATATAATTTATTGACCCATTTTGATTTTTATTAAAGACTTATTTGTCCTATTTTAGACAATTCATAAATAACACAAGTAGCTAACTTGTCAACCGTCATCTTGGGATTCGTATCAGCCTTTAGACGATCGATTTCAGACTGTACGACTAAAGGTTTAGCAGCCTCTTTAATATCCGTTCTATTTTTAACAGCTTGGGTGCTATTATCACTAAAGGTTAGATTTCTTTCAGATTTTGCAATTAATGCTGAAGGTGTGAATTTAACAGTTTGTTGACCAGCAGGAGCATTTGGATCGTTTAGAGTAAACTCAATTGTTTTAATATTATCACCATCCCGATCAATATCAAGTCTAAACATTCCAGGCGCATAAACGGACGCGATGCCATATAACATGATTACCCACGCAGAAACCATATCATTATTTCTCTTATTGATGTTTGGATTTTTAAGAATAGAAAGATACATTTCAGTTAAAAGTGTTACTATTCTCTTACCATCCGAATCGATTTGTTCCCTACTTTTTCCTCTGCACACAAAACGTTCTTCTGTGAATTTCTTCCCGGTCACGTCTTCATAAATAGCATTCAACCCACCGTCTGAATCTTTTCCAAATATAATGGATAACATTCCTTCACACGCTTTTTGGTCCATTTCATCTTGTTTCGCGTCAAACTCTTCAATAACGGCTCCGGTTGCTTTCAAGGCGATGTAAAGATTTCTCTTTTTGTGTGATGTTTTTACAGGATCATTATTTTTAGGTTTTTTAAACAAAAAATAAACGATCGCTAATACAACAATCACACCTACAGCAATGAGGATATACTTTTTATGATCTTCCTCCATATATTTTATATTTATATAAATATAAAATATTTATTTACGAAAAACTCAATTCAACTTCTACGCCACTTTTGATTTTTCCATATCCGATTAAACGGAATTGACGATTAAATTTTCTCGAGATTGCAATCGTATCTCCAATCTCTGCACAGATGGCATTGGACAATAAAATTTTACATAAATCATCCTTGACCTTTACCACTTTTCCTGAAGTTGTCATCGAATTGATATTGATCATTACCGTTTCGTCTTCGATTAGGGTTTTAATTTTCTCGTCTACGCCAATCACTTTTTTCATTAGAAAAAAATTGATTTGGATTTCTGAAAAAACAGGAGGGAGTTCCCCCTTACGACCCAATACCTGTCCTACAAGATTGTCACCTTTTGTCAATACAGGATCCGCTTGTAGACCCACACCGATCAGTCCTCCGGGTGTAGCGTATTCCAAACTATTTTCTTCCGATAACAACGTCTTGATTTTTGATAGAATCGGCATATACGTACCCGCATCGATTTTAATTCCAGGACGTATTTCTACTTCGTCACCCACTCGAAACACTCCTCGAACAATTGACCCACCGCATACACCTCCTTTTAGAGATGAAATGTCTTTAATTTCTCCTGGTTTGTTGATATCAAAAGATCGTATAATAAACATTTTGGGAGAGGATGTAAGGTCACGAACAGGTTGTGGAAATTTGGTGATGATATATTCGCATAACACGTCCATATTATAACCTAATTGAGCAGAAACAGGAATGATGGGTGCTTTGTCCCCCATAAAATTTCTTATTTTTTCGTATTGTAGACAAGCTTCGCTGTCTTTTACCAAATCGACTTTGTTTTGAAGGACGATCATATTCTCAATTTTTGACATTTCTGTAATCGCGATGTGTTCTAACGTTTGTGTTTGCGGAAAGGGTTCATTGGCGGCGACAAGAAGAATCGCGCTATCCATCACAGAATTTCCATTAAGAACTTGACTGATTAAGGAGTTATGTCCAGGAAGATCGACAAAGGAGACGTGTCTCTCCAGCGTCATTTTTTCACCGCAAGAACAATCGAGAGACATCACATTACCTGAGGTTGATTTGTAACAAGAAGGTCGAGGGCATTTTCCACATTTATAAATTTTACAATTGGCATAACCGATTTTGATGGTGATGTTTCTGGCCATTTCAGATTTAAATTTGCTTGTGTGAATTCCGGTTAAGAATTTGATCGTAGAGCTTTTACCGTTGGCGACGTGACCAAGGGTTCCGATATTTATCGTGGGCTGAAGATGTATGTTATCCATTTTTATTTATTTTTAAAAGTGCCTTATTAAGGTTATTCAATTTTATATTTCTAGAATATAAAAATTATAGATCGAGAATCATTTTAAATAATTTATTGGGAAGGATACACTTCCTTTCTTTTTTGACTATTTTATACACATCTAACGTAGACAAATTTAAAAAATCAGACAAAAATAAGATAAGTACAGTGGCGCTTCTTGAAATACCCGCATAACAGTGAAATAAAACTTTAGTTGAAATTTTATCTTCCAATTGGGTATATAACGTTTCGACGATTCGAGAAAACATCTCTCTCATGAATCGTTCCATATAGAAAGACGGGTCGTCTTCTATACCGCAATTAATAATTTTTTTACCTTTTTCTAAGGTAACTTTTATTTCACCCAGTTTTACATTATTATGGGGGTAATCAAGGTTTACAATTATATCAAATGGATCATAAGAAGTGGTCTTATTTCCGAGAGAGATATACGCATCATCAGAAAATTTATAAATAATATGAGTAGGAAATCGGACAATACAATCAATACACACGCCCGTAGGGCAACACACAAGTTTTTCATCACATTCCAAGCATTTTTGGTGGTAGTAAATAGGGTATCTAAGTATCGAATCTAGAGTTAGTTCATTAGTAGTACAATCGGGGTTTATGCATAAAGTTTGGTGGCAATCAGTACAATTCACTAAGTCTTCGTTACACAGTTTACATAATAAGGGCAGTTTATATTATATAAGTTATATATAATATTCTTTATTCTTCTACCATTCTTCTACCATTCTTCTACCATGAAGAATGGTAATAGAAAAACCAATTGTCGTCCATAGCCAACGCCTTTTGGAGAATGGTCTTTGTTTCTTCGACCGTTTCAAAAAACCAATCGTCATACTCAAGATGACTTTCGTTTGGCAACAATTCAGAGGCTTTATTATGATCTTCCGAAATGTCTCGTACAATGTCTAACAATTCGCTCAATTGTTCTCGTGATACTTCGTATCGATCGCGGTCATCATCTCCATCTTGAACATTCTTTACAAACCAAAGATGGATGTGATATGCTTTGCGCCAGTATCCCGCATTTGTACTAACACTGTCAATTGAACAGTCAAATATTTCTTGAAGCCTTTGTTTCAAGTCTCCTTCGTCGCTGTCGCAAATAAAACGTGTAGCAGTCAAGTACATATCGAGGCCCATTTTAATCTCTTTATTTCCTTTTTATGTTCCTTATGAATTTATCAATTTTATAATTTTATAATATCAACTTCCATCTGTTTGCAAAACACCTCGACAAGGGGGTCGTTTTTGTAATCGGATATGTATTTTATCGATCGAATACCAGAAGCCAAAAGAAGTCTCGTGCAAATGATACAAGGATAATGCGTGATGTAAGCAACCGAATCCTCACAAGACACTCCTCGTTTGGAACAGTCACAGATTGCGTTTTGTTCGGCGTGAAGCGTTGCTTGTTCGTGGTCGTCTCGTACGACGGAGACATGAGGACAACCAGGTAGAAATCCGTTGTATCCTTGAGAGACGATTCGATTGTTTTTTACAAGTACACAACCAACCTTTAAGCGTTCACATGGACTTCTTGTAGAGGTGACTTGAACAATTTCTTTAAAGTATTCGTCCCAGGAAGGTCGGCTCATATATTTGTGTTTATTTTATTTCTTTATAAATATAAAACAAGTATGCACCGCTCACGTCAACGAACTGCGATACGTGATGTTAGAACTCTTTTAGAAAACGGAGCAAACCCTAATACCGTATACCATCACAAAACAATGCTTATCGATGCATGCTATTCAGGTGATCATGATTCGATTGATCTCATATTAACTTATGGAGGAGATCCCCGATACAAAGATAATCTTGGTAAGACACCTCTTCATCATCTGATGAAAGCCGGAAATGTTGACGAAATCGGGGTAAATCGAATCGAACGATTGCTGGAAAAAATGATTCGAATGGGCGCGGATCTAAATGATCAAGATCATATGGGTAAAACTCCTCTTATTACACTTGCATCTTCTGCTTCACATATGAATGTGAACAATCGTAGAGATGTGTTTGAAGTCGTCAAAAGGATGGTCAAACACGGTGCTGATCTTAGCGTAAGAGATAATGAAGGAAATAGCGCTCAAGATTATATGCCTGAGGAGATTGAAAAATTAGCGAGACGAAAAGAGCAGGATGAATATGAAAAAGCGGGCGTGTTTTCGAATCTCGATCAACGAATAATTCCTGAAGATGTGATGAAGTTTTTATATACTCTAGCTCAATTGGAATCAAAGCGTAAAGTAGATAAAGAGAAGAGAGAGTTGATGAAGATGTCACCATCTATTTTTCAAAAAGGCCGTAAAAAGAACACTCGTAAGAACACTCGTAAGAGCACCCGTAAGAACACTCGTAAGAGCACCCGTAAGAACACTCGTAAGGTGGGATGTAAGAGTGAGCGCAAGATCAAGATCTAAATTGTGTGTACATTCAAAAGCCATTTCACTTTATCGGATACACTCATACATGGTATCCGGGCTGCGTTGAAGAGGTCTTCAAAGAGCAATATGATGAAAAAAGAACCGTGATGCGTCAAATTCTTGAAGATGAAGCGATTGTTCAGTCGCGGACTCTTTCAGAGTACTCAATATACTTGTTCATGAATGATTTTTTTAATTTTTTAATCCAATTAATAAAAATGTCTTCCAGATTCAGACCCGCACCTCTCAACATTGGCGAAATTGGCGAAATTGGCAAAATTGGCGAATTTGGCGAATTCGATTCAATAGGCGAAGAATGGACATCTCCGAGTGGCCGCACCTACTCTAATTTTTACCAAAGTATCTCCCCAGGAGGTACCATCTCTATCGGCGCTAACAAGTTAATGACGCCAAAAGGATCAACTCAATTGGACTCTGTCACGAATCGCGGATCAACTCAATTGGACTCTGTCACGAATCGTAGAGGCGGCTTTATTGGCACTCGCAAGAAAACTCGCAAGAGTGTGAAAAAAAGTGTGAAAAAAAGTGTGAAAAAGAACCCTAAAAAGAAATCGGTTAAAAAAGTAAAAAAATCTAATCGTAAATCTCGTAATGTAACACGTAAAACAAAGAAAAAGATGTAAAAGAAATATTACTTCTTTCGTCTGACGTGTCCCATACTGATCATCCAATGATTAAGGTTGATTGTGTTTTTTACGTCCATCAATATACACTCTTTTAGATCTCCATCACTATTATATACAACGGCATTGATTTGATTTTTAGACAATTGAAGTTGTTTCAGTTGTTGTCGAGCCCTTCGAGATCTTTCCAGTTCTTCGAGAATCGTCCAGTCATAGGGTTGAATGTCTTTCAAGGTTACCGTGATCAATTTTTTAATCGATTTACGATCGTCATTCTTCTCATCGTCGACCTCAAGTTGTATGGTATATTCGTTGATTACATCAACAATTTTGACATTTTCATATTCTACTGATGAAGAAACAGTACCCATATTTTATTTAAGTATATTATACACTTAAATATAAGTATTATCTTATTATCTCTTTTTTATACTTTTTTAGGTTTAGTCTTGCTTTTCTTATTTTTGTTTTTCTTGTTTTTTACATTCTCACTCTTTCTCACACTCTTTTTCTTACCCTTACTCTTTCTCACATTCTTTTTCTTACCCTTATTTCTGAATGCATATTTTCCCATTTTTTTAGACGGTTCGTCATCTTCTTCATCCTGTATATGTCGTTTGTATGTCACAAACCCGCGATTTTCTTCAAAGGTATAATGGTGTAACTCATCCACCGGGATAACCAAAAGTTCACCACAGTCTCCTCCGGTCATAATACATTGGTTTACGTCTTCTAAAAGGTTTTGGTTTTCGTTATATCCAATACCAACATAGATTTGGAAAACA
>JACCDW010508874.1_pt1 | contig 26824 bp, 22 predicted proteins | sample 7449781 | NCBI WGS metagenome assembly JACCDW01 (sample SAMN15323449, study PRJNA562643) | freshwater metagenome | isolation source: river surface water | place: USA:Blue River Watershed | collected 2017-08-18
AACAGTGCCTACATGGATTTAAAATTTTCATTGGCCCAGAATTTTCGTTTGCCAGCGGTGTATAACAGAGAAAAAAACGTTCGTGAAAACGAATGGCTTTTAGCCAAGGCTGGTGCCGAGTTAACACAAGCCGATGTTAACCGCGAAGTGCGCAAAACCTATTTTACGTTGTTACTGTTGATAGAAAGAGAAAAATTGCTTTCTCGACTCGATTCACAAAACATGCGTTACTTGTCACTCGCAGAAATCAGAAAGACCAAAGGGGAGATATCAGAATTAGATAAAGTGATTGCAGAAACACAAGTAGCTCATATTCGAACGCAGTTAGAGCGCATAAGAGCCGACAAGGACGAATGGTTGGCCCACTTGCGTTTAATTACAGGCATTAAGGGTGAAATACAACCAACAGGGACCTTGCGCGCTGAGCTAACCACTGCTGCGTCCAGTGAACACCCCGCATTAAGGATATACAAAATGCAGGAGCAATTGGCAAAGAGCAGTGTGCGTCATGAAAAAGCAGCCTTTATGCCGGAGTTCTCGTTAGGATACACGAATCAAAGTTTTCGTGGTGTTGGTCCCGATAACATTGATTATTACTACAACACCCGGTTTCATTCTGTACAATTTACCATGGGCTTACCTTTGTTTACTAAGGCAGTACGTTCGAAAATCAGCGCTGCGAAATTACAATCAGACATGGTAGCGGTTGAACGTGAATTGCAGGAAACGGTATTACAAAACAGAAAACAATTTTTAGAAGAACAAGCCTTGCGGTATGCCCGCTTGCTCGACTTTTTTGAAAATTCCCGATTACCCTCAGCCCAACGTTTACAAGAGGCTGCGGGCAAGCAACTTCAATCAGGCGAGATTAATTTTATGGAATGGGTATTGCTTTTAGGGCAATCGGTCCAAGTACAAACCGATTATCTCGACGTTCTTGAATTATATAATTCAACATTAATCGAACTACATTATATCAACGGCAATTGACAATGAAAACGTCTATCACCTTTACATCATTACTACTCCTGTTGCTGCTTATTTCTTGCAGTAACGAACCAAAGGAAATGGTCAAGGAGTCTAACTCTGCAACCTTGTTGCAGCTAACAGAAGAGGAAGAAAAATCATCGGGACTATCAGTTGTACGCCCTCATAAGCAAACCATTTCGCGGCTGCTTAAGCTCAACGGTAAAATTGAAGTGCCCCCGCAAAATATTTTGTCGATGAGCGTGCCCTTGGGTGGGTTTGTTAGGGATATTCAACTACTACCAGGCATGCAGGTAAAAAAGGGCGAATTGCTCGCGGTTATAGAAGACCAAGCCTATGTGCAGTTGCAGCAAGATTACCTAACGGCAAAAGCGCAATTGCAAAAAGCAGAAGCCGAGTATAAACGTCAGTCGTCACTCAGTGCCTCTCAAGCAAGTAGTGAAAAGGCCTTACAAGCTGCGGAAGCGGATTACCAAACTTTGAAAGTGACTGTAAGTGCGCTGGCTGAAAAGGTGCGCTTGATGGGTTGGTCGCCGGCAGCGTTAACAGAGGACAAAATAACGGGTGTGGTAAAAATTACTGCCCCTTTCGATGCCTTTGTTTCGAAGGTCAATGTTAATTTAGGTAAGTACGTGAGTTCGTCGGATATTTTATTTGAACTCATGAACAGTGATGATGTGCATTTAAATTTACAAGCCTTTGAGCAAGACTTACCCGAATTAGCCATTGATCAGCGCCTCTTCGCCTACAACAACAGTGATAATAAACATAAACATCCAGGGAAAATCATTTTAATCAGTCATGATTTATCGCCTGATCGCACCGTTGAAGTGCACTGTCATTTTGATGCTTACGACCCCACCTTGTTACCCGGCATGTATATGCAGGCAGAAGTGGAGTTGAAGCAACACGAAGCCATGGTGGTGAAGGAGTCGGCCATTTTATTTTATGGTGACAAGGATTATGTCTTTATTAAAAAAGCCAAGGGCATTTATGTGATGACCGAAGTAGAGACAGGTGGAAATGAAGATGGTATGGTTGAAATCACAGGTCCGGCCCATGTCTTAAACAGTGAAATTGTGGAGCAAGGTGGTTGGACCTTGCTGATGTTATTGAAGAACAAATCAGAGTAGAAATACCCTTTTTTGTTAAAATGGGTCGTAAGTTGGGAGCGTTTGTCCAGAAACGAACGTGTTAAATTTGCTATAATACTGATAATCAATTGTTTATTTTGAAACAGCGGTACAGGCAGCACCCCTTTAAATACGTATATTTGTAGCCCCGTTTTAAATAGGGCTTAAGGCGGGAATTCAAATGTATAACAGCTCAGTGCGGCCTTATCGTACTGATACAATTTAACAAAATGGCAGAAAAAACTGCAAGTGTTGGAAATCCTGAATTTGATTGGTCGTCAATTGGGAAGAAACAGGACAATTACTCCTCAGAGGAGAAAGCAAAACTGGATGAACTATATGGCCAAAACCTTAACTCGATTGCAGACCTTCAAATTGTTGAAGGTGTAGTTGTTGCTAAGAACAACCGTGAAGTAGTTGTAAACATTGGTTACAAATCTGACGGTGTTGTGCCTCTTTCAGAATTCCGTTATAATCCGGAATTGAAAGTAGGAGACAAGATTGAAGTATTCGTTGACAAGGCGGAAGATCAACAAGGTCAATTGGTGCTTTCTCACAAGAAAGCCCGTGCCGGCAAGAGCTGGGATCGTGTTAACGAAGCCCTCACCAATGATGAAATCATTAAAGGACTTGTTAAATGCCGTACTAAGGGCGGTCTCATTGTGGACGTATTTGGTATTGAAGCGTTTTTACCAGGTTCACAAATTGATGTGAAGCCGATCCGTGATTACGACATTTATGTTGGTAAGACCATGGAGTTCAAAGTGGTTAAAATCAACAATGAATTTAAAAACGTTGTCGTTTCTCATAAAGCGCTTATTGAAGCTGAAATTGAGAACCAAAAACGTGATATCATCAGCAAACTTGAAAAAGGTCAAGTATTGGAAGGCACTGTTAAGAACATTACTTCTTATGGTGTATTCGTTGACCTTGGTGGTGTGGATGGACTCATTCACATTACGGACCTTTCATGGGGTCGTATTAATCACCCTGAAGAGATCGTTAAATTGGACGAGAAGATTCAGGTGGTTATTCTTGAGTTTGATGACGACAAGAAACGCATTGCCCTTGGCTTGAAGCAGCTTTCTGCACATCCTTGGGATGCACTTAGTGCTGAATTGAAAGTGGGTGACAAAATCAAAGGTAAAGTAGTGGTGATTAACGATTACGGTGCTTTTGTTGAAGTTGCAGCTGGTGTAGAAGGTCTTGTTCACGTAAGTGAAATGAGCTGGAGCCAACACTTGCGCAGTGCTCAGGAGTTTGTGAAAATTGGACAAGAGATTGATGTAGTTGTATTAACCCTTGACCGCGAAGAGCGCAAAATGAGCTTGGGTATGAAGCAACTGACCACTGATCCTTGGAACATGATCATGGAGAAATATGCTAAAGGTTCACGCCACACTGGTACCGTTCGCAACTTCACCAACTTTGGTGTATTTGTTGAATTGGAAGAAGGTGTTGATGGATTGGTGCACATTTCTGATTTGAGCTGGAGCAAGAAAATCAAACATCCTAGTGAATTCTGTAAAGTAGGTGATAAAATGGATGTGGTTGTACTTGAAATTGATGGTGAAAGCCGTCGTTTGAGTCTCGGTCACAAACAACTCGAAGAAAACCCATGGGATGTATTCGAAACAGTATTCACCATTGATTCAGTTCACAAAGGAACAGTGATGTCTGTTAACGATAAAGGTGCTATCATTGGCTTAACTTATGGTGTTGAAGGCTTCTGCCCTGCGCGTCATTTAGCTAAGGCTGAAGGTGGTTCGTTGAAAGCGGAAGAAACTGCTGATTTCAAAGTAATTGAATTCAGTAAGGACGCTAAACGTATCGTTGTATCGCATGCTCGTCTTCACGAAGAAGTGAAGGAAGAATCACGTCGTACGGAGAAAGCTTCTCGTAAGGCTGATATCGAAGAGAGCAAGAAGGCCGTGAAGAAAGTAAAAGATAGCCAAGAAAAAACAACCCTTGGTGATATCTCGGCACTTTCTGATCTCCGCGATAAAATGGAAAACAAAAAATAATTCCACATTCTCCTGAAAGGGAGATACTAAAAACCTTCGGTTTTTAGTTTTTTGAGAGCCAGTCCTCACTAATCGTGGGGACTGGTTTTTTTTTACTTCCCCACACAATATGGATGTAAGTTGGTCGTTATACAAGAAATGCGCTAAAACTGCCTATGATAAAAACCTCTACTCCTAAAAACGATTTTCAAACATCTGACCTTGCCACCTCCCAACCCGCTTGGGCTCAACAAAATGTGTCAGAATTCACAATTGCCAGTTTGCTCAACTACAGCCGCTCGCTTGAAGCTGTTACAACTGCAAACACCGGTGCGTTACTGTTAGTGAATAATTGATTGAACGAACGAATCGTAAAGTCCCCTTTCTCGGTGAGGAAGGGGACTTTTTTGTTGCCGTAACGAGTCATACAGAAACCGTAAGTGGCGATCAACCACAGCCACAGTGTTGCGCCACTGACCGCAGGGGTAGCTGGGCGAAAACAGGCCCTGCATACACTTGGTTGGCGGAGGCCCCGCGCGAAGCAGCGGGGACCCCGCACGACCTAGTGTATGCGGGCCTGTTGAGCCCACTACAACCGGAGGGCAGGGTGCCTTCTTGAGCAGTGGAGGTAGGAAGGCAGGCGCCCAAAACTATTTGATAAGGTTCGCATGCATTCACTTTTCCGATAAATGAGGTCCACTTGCGCGGAACAATGTTAAATCTTCCCACGTGGGGATTGTCCCGTTATTTCTTAACCCATGTTAACTAAATTAGATGTTGCAACACACGAAATTTGTACCATCAAAAACGAGCAATTATGTCAACTACAAAATGGGTTTTAGATCCTTCACACAGTGAGATGCTTTTTAAAGTAAAGCATTTGATGATTACGAATGTAAAAGGCGAATTTCGCAAGTTAACGGGTGAAGTTCTCAGTGCTGGCGCCGACTTCAGCAATGCCAAGGTGAATTTGGTGATTGATGCGAATTCGGTAGATACCAACGACGCTAACCGCGACGGGCATTTGAAAGCGCCTGATTTTTTTGATACGGCCAACCATCCTGAGCTGACTTTTGAGAGTACCTCGATGTTGAAATTAGATGATCAGAATTATCAATTAAAAGGGATGCTTGGCATAAAGGGTGTAAAGAAAGAAGTTACACTGGATGCAGAATTTGGTGGCATTAATAAAGACCCTTGGGGAAATGAGAAGGCTGGATTTTCGGTGAGCGGAAAATTCAACCGTAAAGATTGGGGACTCAATTGGAATGCTGCCCTTGAAACAGGTGGTGTGCTTGTTAGCGAAGAAGTGAAAATAAACGCTGAGGTGCAGTTTGCAAAACAAGCCTAAGCGCAAGTAACCGGGGCCAGATCACACACTGTGTCCCGGTTTTTTTTACCCAAAATTAAAATTACTGGCAACAACACCCTTGCCATGCCAATAAAACAACTTAACACCCTTACCGATTCTTTTTCAAAATCACCGAAAATGCCGGTGGTGTTTATTGGGCACGGTCACCCAATGAACGCGTTGTTTAACAATGATTTTACGACCACCCTCGGCGCCATTGGGTCGCAGTTACCGAAGCCGAACGCCATCATGGTTATATCAGCACATTGGTTAACACGTGGAACCCATGTATCGGTGAATGCGAAGCCGCCCACGCTTTATGATTTTGGCGCATTTGATAACCGCTTGTTTGAAATTAAGTATCCAGCTAAAGGCCATCCTCAATTAGCACGAGAGGTCGTACAACTCAACCCCTTAATAAAGGAAGACGCCCACATGGGGTTGGATCATGGCGCTTGGACGGTTTTAAAATACCTGTATCCACGTGCCCATGTACCCGTGTTTCAATTAAGCTTGGATTTGATGCAGCCGTTAACTTATCACTATGAATTAGCGAAAACGTTAAGGCAGCTGCGTGAAAAAGGCGTATTGATAATTGGAAGTGGAAACGTGGTGCATAATCTTGCTCGATTAAATTGGGGCAACATTCAAGCCACAGCAGATGATTGGGCCATTGAATTTGATTTGTTCGTGAAGAAACATTTACAAAACGGAGACCACCAGGCCTTGTTGGGGTATCGGCGTTTGCGCGCCGGACAACTGGCGGTGCCATCAGAAGACCATTACTTGCCATTGATATATGCAGCCGGTTTAACCGATGCCACAGAAACGGTGACATGGCTGTTTGAAGGCTTTCAGTACGGTAACATTTCGATGCGTTGTTGCAAAATAGGGTAGTGGGACTATTCACTAAGGGCCGTTAATGAATTTTTTGGCGGGTAAATTCAGCCGTACATTAAAACAGTAATTTGTATTCCAAATAGGCACTTGGTTTAAGTGCTTTGTTACAATTTAACGACGAGCACATGCAGGTATCCAAAAACACTTATAAACGAGTTCTTTTATTGTTCTTTTTGATGCTGCTTGGTAGCCAACTATTTTCGCAACACCAGGCGTTGTTGTATTATTTGTTGCGCCAACCGGTTGTTAAAACGGCGCGACCGCCCTTGTTAATTCTCTTACACGGTTACGGTAGTAACGAAGCTGATTTATTTAGTTTGGCTGAAAAATTACCCCCCGAATTCATGGTGGTGGCCGCTCGTGGTCCCTATACGTTAGCAGAAAATAGTTACGCTTGGTACCACGTCGATTTCTCAACTGGTTCGCCAGTTGCAAATAAAACCGAGGAAGAGCAAAGTCGAAAAATGCTGTGTGATTTTATTACTGTTTTGTCACTCAAGCACAAATTTGATTTGACGCGAATTTATCTCGCTGGCTTTAGTCAAGGTGGTATCATGAGTTACAATGTTGGGCTTTTATCCCCTTCGATGGTAACTGGCATAGGTGTATTAAGTGGTCGTTTGCCTGATGAAGTGAAGGCGCGTGTAAAAGTAACGCCTGAATTAAAACTCTTGAAAATTTTTGCAACGCACGGCACATCGGATGCCATGATACCTGTTCAATATGCAGCGATGGCCCAAGAATGGATGAAGAAGAAAGGTTTGAAGCCAGAAGTCTTTATACTTGACGGAACGCATACCATAACTCCTGAAATGCTAAAGGCGTTTAATGATTGGCTGTTGAGGTGTTTGGCTGCACCGCAATAATCTGTCAACCATTACTTAGTCATTAAGAAATTTAACACCTGCTCATTTTGAAAATGAGGCTATAACTGTTAACTTTCGAATATGCGCAAGCTTGTCATATTCCTATTATTCTTTATGAGTTGGGTGGTAAGGGCACAAATCAATTTTACCCTAACTACTACACCAACAAATGGAAGTTTGACATGTGTTACTAAATCAGTAAAGGTGTCCGCAACAGCAGGACCCGTTTCTGCAATTACTTATACTTTTTACGGTCCAGGTAGTATTAACCAAGTCACCACCTCTCTTAATTGTCAGGTTGCAGGTGTGTATACCGTTAACTGTCAGTCGGGCACACTAACCGGTACACAGACTTTTGTTATAAATAGTGATACTGTTATTCCCCAGGTAGCGGTGGCTCCCAATTTTGCTAGTTTAACGTGCAGTGCACCCTTGGTTTATTTAACAGCCTCTACCAACGTGGGAAATGCAAGTTACATGTGGCAGGGTCCCGGTGTAGGCTTGCCTATCACCACCGCTGTTTACACAGCAGCAACAGCTGGCACCTACACGGTGAATGTACAGAATACGGTGAACGGTTGCGTGGGCAGTACTATTGCCACTGTAATGGAAGCTAGAGAATATCCTGTGATGCAACTCGCTTCCATTTACACGTTGGAATGTTCAGGAAGTGAATTACAATTAGCCTTACCGGCAGCCAATCCTATTCAGTATTCTGTAACAGCTACAAGTGGCGTAACGTATACCTTGGGTGCCAATTTGTTAAAGTTAGATCAACCTGGAAATTACACCCTAGCGGTTACCAATACATTAAGTGGTTGCAGTTCACAGTATGTTTTTTCTGTTTGGAATTGTGTGGGCTTAGAAACACTCAACGACGTTCGCATTTCCTTCCAACCCAATCCCACTTCAGGTTTAATACGGTTTACTTCGCCTGTTAATGGACCGGTTACGGTGAGTACGGCCGATGGTAAGAGTTGGATAGCCATTGCGGATGATGAAAATGGCCTCGATTTAAGTGATTTGCCTGAGGGTATTTATTTTATTGAATTTCAATACAACCATCAAAAACACCGCCGACGTGTGGTATTAGTTAGATGATCGTAATTTAGCTCTGTACTCTTCTTCTCTTACTTGGTAGGGATACCATTCGTATATAACATTGTCTTCATTAATGGTGTATCCTTGTTTTTTACAAGCGTATCCTTTTTTATATAGTTCTGCAGCGCTGGTGTAATCGTTTTTCTTTTGTTTACACAACGCAAGGTAAAAGAAGGCATCAGAGAAACACGGGTAGTATTTCAGGGCGAGATTGAGAGAGGCGATGGCTTCATCGGTTTTATTAAGTTCCATGCGAACGATGCCTAGATAAAAATATTCAAGAAAGTGTGCCTCGCTTGACCGTTTTTCGCCATCGGCAATTGAACGCGCTATTAATTTTTCTGCTTCAGGAAACCGATTCAACATTAAAAAACTTAACCCTTCGTAAAAGTCATAGGAGTGATCCATAACAAAGCCCACACGGTTGAGTGGCCTGCATTGCTCAAAATCGTTGATAGCACCTTGGTAGTCCTTAATAAATATGCACCGCATAAAACCTCTGTATTCTAGCCACTCTACATTTTTTTGATAGCGCACGGCACTGTCGAGAAAAGGAATGGCCAAACTGTACTTACGTTGTTTAAATAAGGGCATGGCTTTTTGTTGCCACGCCCAGGCATAGCGGTGATTAATGGAGAGAATTGTATCGAGGTAAAGTTGTCGTTCTTGGCTGTAGAGGTCGCAATGGAAGGTTTTTCGGAAAAGCGCATTCACTCTGGCAGAATCTTTAGGCAATACCGTTTGAGCATAGGTATTTGAAATAAGCGCTACAAGTACAATGAGAATGGTTTTCTTCATACTCGAATATCCAAATTAATTTTTGGAAAAACCGGACAGTAAGTTTTTTTAACGCAACGCTAATTGACGTAATAATTTCAGATTGGTACTATCGGCGTTGTTTTCCTTACTAGTTTCAAGTACTTTGGGAATTGTGTTGAAATGACGAAGGATAAAACGAAAGGGGTCTGTTCCCAATTCGCCTTGGCCGATGTGTTCGTGACGATCGAGTCGACTTCCGAGTGTGCCTTTTGAATCGTTGAGGTGGAAGCAGAGTAGGTGGTTAATACCTATAAGTGCGTCGAAGCCATCAATAAACTCCTGCATGCCGCCCTCGGTTCGGATGTCGTAACCACTAGCAAATGCGTGGCAGGTATCGATGCAAACGCCTAATCGTTGTGAGCCCGTTTGTTGCAATAATTCTGCGAGGTGTTCAAGTTTTCCACCAATGCTCGTGCCTTGTCCCGCTGTATTTTCTAATAGAATTTTGGATGAACCCTTACCTGCCAGTTTAAAAATTTGGTGTAAGCGTTTGGCAATTCGTTGGATGCCTTGAGCTGTTGTACTTTGTCCGGCAGCACCAGGGTGAAGTACGGTGTGCGTTAGTCCCAATGCTTCGCAGCGGGCTAATTCATGCACCAAGGCTTGAATTGATTTTTCTGCGAGCGCTTCATCTTCTGTGCCCAGATTGATGAGGTAGATAGCATGTGAAAAGGCTTGTTTCACACCGAACAATAGTTTGCTTTTTTTAAAAAGTGCGGCCTCTTCCGGTGTTACAATTCGTTCTGTCCACGTTCGTTGGTTTTTAGAGAAGATTTGGATGGCATCCATATCAAGCGCTTTCGCTTCTTGTAGGGCGGTTAAGTAACCACCGGCAATAGAAACATGTGAGCCTAGTAGCATTAGAATTTTCTTTCGAAGCTTAAGTAAGGCAGGAGTGTTGAACGATCGAGTTGAAAGTAGGTGTTGTTTTGATTCACCAAACCAAAAGCACCCAAGCCAATGCACAGGTTGTCGGCAACCACGAATTTAAGCGCTGAACCCGTAACAAAACTTCTAGCAGTTGGCAAGTAAATCGCTTCTGCGGTGAGAGCTACTTTTGGTGTGAACCGTTTGCCACCAGAAAGGCCAATGTAGGGCAACATAGAAAAAGGTCGACTGGTTCCAGACAAGCCGATAAGGGCATTGTTAATCCCAACTAAGCCGGCCGTTGCAGTAATGTGGCGGTTGGAAGTGCCTGTAGTAGCTTTCAACACGGTGCCCCAACCCCATAAAGGTGAAACTTCAGATGCTAAATTAAAGAGGTCGCCAATTACAAATCCGTGGGCACCTAAATAAACTTTTTTCTTTACTTCGAAGTGAGTTCTAATGCCAACTGATAGTGGAAAGATGGCGAATGCAGACGAACTTATGGCTACATTCTCATTTAAGGGATAATCTATGTGATCGAGGAGCAGCCATTGGTTATTGCCATGTAATTCATCTGGGTCAAATAGAAAAGCGGCATTTGTGAAAATGGCTTGTCGAGCGAAAATAAATTTGCCAAGAATAATCTCTTCATAGGCATCGCGGTCGTTTATGCGCGCATAGCTAACAATGGCGGTCTTTCTTAACTCTGTTTTTTCACGTGTTTTGATTTCCTGTATCGTAACGAACTTAGTGTCCTCGTTACTTACAATGCCTGAATAGGTAATGTCGTCGCTGGTTTTTATAGCATAAATCATGCCTGTATGAAACCACAACGAATCCTGTGCGCGAAGAGCTCCCGAAAAAAGTAGACATAAGATAAGGAGTTGGCGCATGTTACGAAATTAGGAAAAAATGGGACGCTTTTCCGACTGGTTAAGGCTCTTTAACACCCCATTCCAAAGTTCATTGCGCATTTCTAGGGCTTTTAAGCAAGCTTTTGTTGCTGTTTCCCATTTCGCGGGGTCGTCACCGCATAACTGTGCTGTCATTTCTAATGCTAAGTGACTGTGATGGTCGCCGTCTACTTCGATATGGCGATCGAGGTAGTATTTAAAATTAGCAATTTGACCAGGCACACGTTCATTCAAGTCCTCAACCAATTGCATAAACATACCGGGAATTAAGTCTTCGCGACCAAATGTAAACACGGCTGCAATTAAATGGGGCTCATTTGTTTTTAGGATATCGAAGGTGAAGGTTACAAATTGACGAGCTGCAAGTGGCGTATTGGCAGCGTGGAAGGCTGTTTCGAGGTCACCTGTTTTTTTTAACGTTTCAATGAACTGTTTTATACCGGTGGTATTGGCTCCACTCTGGTTCATTGCAGTTAGGTAAAGTTCAAAATGGCTCATGCGCACGCCGTGTTGGTCGACATCACTTTCTTCACCAATAACAATTTCGTTGATGAGGTAGCGGGTATTGGCGTTACCATTGGGAAACCAAGGTACTTGAGTACACGTGAGGTGGTTTTGGAGTGATTTTAGGAGCGACATAAAGTCCCAAACTGCATAAACATGGTGCTCCATGAAAATTCGCAAGTCCTCTATCCTTTGAATGGATTGATAAGATGGGTGTTGCAGGATGGTTTGCCGAATGGGTTCGATGGTTTGATGAAGCTTTTGAATACGTGAGTTCATTTTTTGATGGCATGTAGGATACGATCCTTGTTGGTAATGTCCTTAATGATTTCTATGGATTTGAAAAGTTGGGAGTCGTGGGCGTAGGCTTCAACGGCCTTTGCAGTGAGGGGATTAAGTTCAAACCACAAAGCACCGTTTTGTTCGAGGTGGTTATTACAAAAATCAATTATGCGTTTGTAAAACACCAAGGCGTCACTTCCGGAAAAAAGAGCAGAATGCGGTTCATGGTCAATTACATGTTGGGCAAGGGTCTCTTTTTCTGCATCACTGATGTAGGGTGGGTTGCTAACGATACAGTCGAATTCGTTGAGTTGTTCTTGTTGAACAACACTGAGGATATCAATTTCTAAAAACTGCACCGACGTGTTGAAATGCGTGTTGTTTTTTTGTGCAATGGCGAGCGTATCTGGACTTATATCAATGGCTGTGACGCTCGCATTCGTATGATGTTTACTGAGTTGAATGGCGATACAACCGCTTCCTGTGCCAATGTCGAGTATACGTTGATAGGAGTTGTTTTTGATGATACGCTCCACCAGTTCTTCTGTTTCAGGTCTTGGGATGAGCACGGCTGGAGAGACAAAAAACTCAGCATCAAAAAAGTAAGCCTTGCCGGTGACGTATTGGAAAGGGATTCCCGATTTAATTGCTTTAGCTTGGTCGTAAAGAACAATTAAATCACTTTGTTGTAGACGGAGGTGTAGGTTGTTTTTTAATTCTGATTTTGTTTTTTTTAAGCGTTGGGCACAAGCCTCGTAAAACATGGATTCAGCTTCGATGGGACCGTGAAGTTCATCGATTTGTTGGTGATAAAATTCCAGAAGGTGTTGAAGAGTATTGCTTGCTACCTGCATAACCGCTGCGAAATTACTCAATATGAATTAAAGCCAAACAAGAATTAGCCGTGTTTGTGGCGAATACGTGACAGCGATGGTGGTTTTATGCCTAGGTACGAGGCCAGGAGGTATTGGGGAATACGTTGTATGAATGCCGGATGTGTCCGCATTAACTCCGCATAACGGTCTTCAGCATCGGCACTTTGTCGTCGCACAAATCGGTATTGAAGGCTAACGAATGCATTTTGAATCAAAATGCGGAAGTAGTTGTTGATTGCTGGTAGGTTTTGGCAGGCTATTTCAAAATTAGTGCGATTGAGTACGAGGCAATGCGAATTTTCCAATGTTTCGGCGGTATAGATGCCGTTGCGTTGAGAGAAAAAACTGTAGAGGTCTGACATCCAGTAGTCTTCCAGGGCAAATTGGACAGCGTGTTTTTCACCATGAGCATCTACAAAGTAGGAGTAGGACGATCCTTTCAAGAAAAAATAGATGTGTTGGCATTTTTGGCCATCTTCTGCCAATAAGTGCTTTTTATCCAATTTTTTCTCGAATAATAACTGTGAAAAGGAGGAGAAATCGGTGTCGGACAATGGATTTCCAATGGTCCTTTCAATATTATCTCTCAGCAGTTGCATTCAATAAAGATAAGGAATAGCCAAATAAGGTAAACGGCAATAGCCAAACAAATAAATGCAGTAATTTTGCGTCATGAAAAAATTAGCTATAGCGCTCACCGTGCTTTGTTTCTCCTATATTAAGGCTCAAACATTGCCAGTACAGGTACCTATTCCTGCCCCCTATACCGATCCAAATATCAGTTTTAATCTGTTATACATGGATGCTGTGTCAAAGGATCGTTTTTCTGCTCTTTATTATCACACCGTTTATGGCAGTGTGATGAATGGCGCGGAATTTGTCAGAGATACGGGTGGTACCGTTTATTCGGACCAGAAGTTCAAGGAAATGGTGCCCTATAGCAATGGCGCTTTGTTTATTCGTAAACAGGTGTTTGACCTTAATGGTAATGTTTTAGAAACAATTGATTGGTTGTTAGCCGAACGTCGTCTTGAGTCGGAAAACACCTTTCGTTTGTATTTTCCGAAAGGACAAAAGCACCCTCTTGTAGAAAATCGTGTTAAAATGACACAGAGTATTTATAATGTTGGGGGGTTGAATGGGTTATCTGGCGAAGAAACCACAGCGTTGACCAATTTTATTCAACAGTTTATACCGAAGAAGGACGAACTTGGTGCTCCTGTAAAATCGGAACCACGTCCCGGTACAATAGCCGGCGATATTAAGGAAATGAAGCGCCAGTTTAAATCACTGCGTGAAGCTGGAATGGTTATGAACAACGACCTTCCTTCAAATGAAAAACTACTAACCCGCTTTCCGATTACATCTGATCGTATCGTTTGTGTAACGCGCACCAAGGGTGATTTATGTGAAGTGAAGTTTTATATAACTGAAGATTACAAGAGTTATCATTTCGTTGACAGCGACACCCTTCTTGGTGATTTTACGGTAAATGCTACTGGCGTGGTTTATGATGCCATGTCCCAGCCATCTGGTGCCATGGTTAATTTGCATGTCGAATTTAAAAATGACAAGGGCGAGAAGGTTGCGAAAATGCATACGTTCTATTTGAATTCGGAATACAAATTGAATCGTTGGGAGCATGTAGTTGGTAAGAATAAAATGAACTCCATGTCACCTGAGTTAACCTGGATTGATAATGGAAAGTTAATGGTGATGACCAGTAACCGGGAGAAAATATTCAAGCCGTATGTGCAAATTCACCGCTTCGATTATGGTAAACCGGCTGAACAATTATTCCCAGCCAATGATGAAGAGAAAGGTTCTGAGAAAACACGTTATGTAAAAAACTTGCAACCCGATCAACCAGTTCAAACACAAACTATGGCGCCTATTCCCGATGGCAACAAGCCGCTTTATTTCTTAAATGTGGGTGGTGTACAATACATTATTACCCAAGGCACGAAGTACAACGAGGCGCTTAAAATGGATGAATACTTAACGGTGCATATTTACCGTATAGACGTTAATGGTAAATTAACAGAGGAGAGCTTATTAAGTGATATTCGCGATACAAAACCATTTGGTTTTGAGCTGCTCAGTAAAAAAGCAGATGTTATCCACTATTTATTGCCTTACAACAACTACAAAGTACAGTTGATAATTACTGCAGCAGGTATTGAATTACAATTGCTGTCAGATGATAAGAGCAGCTTAAGAATGCAAGCTAATCAACGGTATAGTACGACCACTGCCAATGGCACCCTGTTGTTTAAGCAGGGTAACAACGGAAAGAACACCTTGTTGTTTTATCCTTCGAATTAACTCCTTACCTATGAAGGCCCCCACTAGGGGGCTTTTTTTATGACTTATTGGTAAAATAAAATCTAAACTATTTTACTTTTTGTTTAAGTTTATTATACCCAAGAAGTGATTTTTTATCTTATGGCGAAACTAGTAGTCATTTGTGGATTGTTCCTGAAATACCATTTTACCTTCTCACTATCAGTATTTGTTCGTTAAATCAAGGGTTTACGACGCTGCCGTTTACTCACTTGTATACTTGTTTTTACTTCAGTATGCTAATCAAGACATAAACGCTCGATTTCTTACATTGAATTATTTTATTCATTTTCAGTATTACTACTACCTCAATTAATGCATTAAAAATAAGGGGATTACTATTCAGTGTATTAAGTAGTTGATTACAATACTCTTGTGCACGGTATTCTATTTTATGTCGAAGCCTGTGTATATAAGCATTAATGAGGTTTCTGCGGGTTCTACCTGATTCCTGTACATAGTGATGAAGCATGATATTCCTCAATTATTACTTGGTAATTTCATCGTCTATTTATTCTATGAAAAAACTATTACTAATTATTTCTGCAGTTGGCACATTCAGTGTGTTCAATGCACAGCAACTCACGTACTCTTTCAGTACTTGTGGGGCGACCGGACGAACGGGCCCCACTCAATCACAAGTTAATGCAGCGTATCCATCAGGACATTTATTGAATGGTGCGGTAACCTCAAACAGTGGTATTCAAACATGGACTGTGCCTTACACAGGTCCATATGAAATTGATGTATACGGCGCTCAAGGTGGTAACCTTGCCGGTTTTACCGGTGGGTATGGTGCGCAAATGAAGGGCACCTTTACACTCACAGCAGGTACCGTTTTAAAAATTTTAGTTGGCCAAACTGCCGCTAGTATTAACTCAGCAGGTTCTGACGTTACCGGTGGTGGCGGCGGAAGTTTTGTTACTTTTTCAAATAATTCGCCGCTTATTGTGGCTGGTGGAGGTGGTGGTCGTCGTGGCTACAGCTCAACCACTCTTGCGAATTGCAATGGTACTACTGGAACATCCGGTCAAACGGATGCCAATAGTAGTGGTGCAGGTGGTACGAATGGGAATGGTGGAAGCTCGGGGGAACCTTCAGGTGGCGGCACCGGTGGCCCAGGTGGTGGATTATTAACCAATGGTGGTCCTTGTGGATCTTGCTCTGCTAACTCTTATGGTATTGCCTTTGTAAACGGTGGTGCAGGTGGATTTGGTAACTTCTATTCTGGCGCTAATGCCACTGATGGTGGTTTTGGTGGCGGCGGTGGCGGCTGTTGGTGCTACCGTGGTACTCCTGGTGCTGGAGGTGGTTATAGCGGTGGTGGCACCGGTATAAACGACCCAGGCGCTGGTGGCGGTGGATCTTATAACAATGGTTCTAACCAAACGAATGTAACCGGTGCTAATACAGGTAATGGAAAAGTTATTATCCGGTTATTGTACTTCGCCAACGTGGTGCAAACGTCCACTATTGCGTGTAATGGACAATCAGTAGCTGCGCTTTCAACAACCGTTAATGGAGGTGTTCCGCCTTATACCTATACATGGTTACCAGCTGGTGGAAATGGCACAGCCGCCACCAATCTTTCGGCTGGTGTTTACACGCTTACAGCGAAGGATGCCAACAACTTACTCACTTCTACAACCTACACAGTTAATCAACCTACCAACCTGGCCTCAACCATTTCTCAAACCAATGCGTTGTGTTATGGTCAAAGTAATGGTGTAGCAAGTGTTCTTGCATCAGGTGGTGTAGGTCCCTATACCTATACATGGACTGGTGCAACCAGTAATGCATCGGTGGTTTCAGGAATTCCCGCTGGAAGTTATTCAGTGGCAATTAAAGATGTCAATAATTGTATAACCAATACCGTTGTAACAATTACTCAACCTGCATCCATAGCTGTTTCCGCTGGTACTACTACCAACGCGGTATGTGCTGGTAACCCAGTGACATTAACAGGTTCTGGCGCCTCTACTTACACATGGAACAATGGTGTTACAAATGCTTCTGCTTTCACGCCTACTGCAACCACCAATTACATAGTAACTGGAATTGTGGGTGTGTGTTCAAACACGGCTCAAGTAACTGTAACAGTTAATCCGCGACCAGTTATTTCTGTAGCAAACGGTACTATTTGTACTGGACAATCGTACACAATAACAGCCTCAGGTGCAAGTACGTATACCTATCAATCTGGTGGCTCTGTGGTTGCTCCAACTACAAATATGACTTATACTGTAACTGGTAGCAGTGCAGTTGGTTGTGTAGCTACATCTGCAGCAACTTTAAACTTGGTGGTGAATCCACTTCCGGTAGTTGCTATCTCTGGTACAAACGCTGTTTGTAATGGAAATTCAATAGTGCTCACAGGTAGTGGTGCTTCAACCTACACGTGGACAGGTGCAACAAGTAATAATGCAACCGTATCTGTGGCACCTACTAGCAGCACAACTTACAGTCTGGCTGGTACCAGCAGTCTTGGTTGTGTTGGTGTAATTGCAACGAAAGCCGTATCAGTTTATACTTTACCAGTGCTCGCTATCACTGGCACGAATGCTATCTGTACTGGGAATTCAGCAGTTCTTACCGCTAACGGAGCAAGTACCTATACTTGGTTAGCTCCAGCGAGCAATAATGGAACTGTAAGTGTTTCTCCAACTAGCACTAGTACTTATAGTTTAATTGGAACAAGCAGTCAAGGTTGCACCGGCAATACTGCCAATGTAACTGTTACTGTTTACGCGCTACCAGTTATTGCAATTACTGGTAATACCTTTATCTGTATCGGAGAATCTTCTTCTTTAACCGCAACTGGCGCCAGTACTTATGCTTGGAGCTCGGGTCAAACAACGAGCAGTGTGGTGTTAACTCCTACAACTTCTGCTTCATACACAGTAGTAGGAACAAGTGTGGATGGTTGTATTAGCAGTAATGTTGCCGGTGTTACGGTTAACAGCTTACCAATACTTTCTATTAATGGCAACTTCACCATTTGTGCAGGAACTACTGCTTCTTTAAACGTGAGTGGTGCTAACACGTACAGTTGGAATAACGGGGCAAACACAACATCCATCTCAATTACCCCAACCATTTCGGGCGGTTATGTGACGTTCAGTGTTGCAGCAACAAGCACTGCAGGTTGTGTTAATTCGAAAATAGACTCGTTGCTTGTTAATGCTTTACCTACGATGACGCTTACCGGTGGAACGAGTGTGTGTAATGCAGATTCAATTGTTATCACTGCAAGTGGTGCCGCAACGTATAGTTGGTCAACCGGCGCCAACACGGCAACAGTTACACTCACGCCTAGCGTTAATACTTCGTATACCGTTATTGGGGTAAGTGCTGAGAATTGCTCTAACTCTGCAGTTCAATCCATCTCTGTAGTTGCATTTCCAACTATTGCCTTAACGGGTAATACCGTGATGTGTGCTGGTGATTCGTTAACGTTTAATGTTTCGGGTGCAGATACCTACACATGGTCTACAGGAAGCACCAACTCGTTTGTTGTTGTTCATCCTGCGACCAGTGGTTCGATTGCCGTTATTGGTGGTGTCATTCCTGGTTGTAATGATACGGCCATGGTAAATATTACTGTTAATGCAAATCCAACTGTGGTACCTACTTCTGCCTCCTCAATTATCTGTACGGGTGAGTCGATTGAATTGACTGCTAGCGGTGCAGTTAACTACACATGGAGCTCTGGTGCTACTACAGCAAGTGTGATTGTTAATCCAACCATTACCAGCACCTATACTGTAAATGCAACTGATGCGAATGGTTGTAAGGCAGACAGCACGTTGATGATTACGGTGTCTGATTGTGCGGGTTTACAAGCTACCGAAAGCAGTTCAGCAGTATTGGTGTATCCGAATCCGAATAATGGTGTGTTTACTATCGATGCTAAAGCTTATGGTAAAGTAGATGTTAACATCTACTCAGTAACAGGTCAATTAATTGTTTCGCAACAAGTAGTTGATTTAGCGCCAATCGATTTGTCTAAATTCGATAATGGTGTTTATCTTGTTCGCATAACCACTGCAAGTGGAAATGTTTTCAATAAACACCTAATTAAACAATAATTTATCTAGCTCTTAATAAAAGGCGATCCTTTCGGGTCGCCTTTTTTTTGTTTAATGATTTTTCTTAGGATCAAACTATTGGTGAAAAATGGACTGAAAGGGTAGGGTAATCAGGAGTGAAAACAATATTAATGTATCTTCGCTTTTATGTGGGAGGAATTTCAATCCATGTTTCGTCTCGGTATTTTACACATTGCCGATGGTACCGATCATATCTTGTTTTTAATGACTTTATTGCTTGCGTCAACTGCGCAACTCACCAATTTTAAACAGCTTTTGATTCGGTTGCTAAAATTGGTAACCGCCTTTACAATTGGTCACTCGTTAGCCTTAATGGCTGGCTCGTTTAAATGGGTTGTACTGCCCTCGGCGCCGGTAGAAGTGGCCATTGCGCTTACCATATTGTTGTCGGCTATTCACTTGCTTTGGCCAATATGGAAGGGGTGGGAATTGTTGGTTGTGCTTTTTTTTGGAACAATACACGGACTAGCCTTCGCAGGTTTGATGATGGAAATTAATGAAGCATCTTCAATTCTATTTATTGATCTTTTGGGCTTTAATCTTGGTATCGAGGCACTGCAAATGGTTATCATGCTTGTATTTGTGCCGATGTTGTATTGTATTGGTAAAGGACCGTGGTACTTACCATTCAAAAGAATAAGCAGTTATAGCTGCATTGCTGCCGGAACTGTTTGGTTTTTTGAACGCATTGGATGGGAATGGTCGTTATTGCAAAACTTTTATTGGACCTTTACACATTGGATAGTGCTGACGACAATCATCTTGGTACTAGCTGTTTTTTCTTGTAAATTCAAGGATAAGCAATCGCCATTGGGGCGCTAAATCAAAGTTATGAAAGTCTACGGCAAGGTAATCGTTGTAACAGGTGCCGCTAACGGCATGGGTAAGGAATTGGTTCTTCAGCTATTAAGTAAGGGTGCGCGCGTAGCTGCTGTTGATATCAAGGAGGCTGATTTGTTATCGCTTGCAAAAGTCTGCAATCAATCACAGCAACTCTCACTTCATGTTTGCAATATTACGGACCATGAGGCGGTAAAAAACTTGCCAGAATTAGTGTTGGCAAAACATGGTCAAGTAGATGGACTCATTAATAATGCAGGTATTATTCAGCCATTTGTGCGCATCACTGATTTGAGTTTTGAGGCAATTGAACGAGTGATGCAGGTGAACTTTTACGGACTTTTATACATGACAAAGGCTTTCTTGCCATTGCTATTAAATCGTCCCGAAGCCCACATTGTCAATACTTCTAGCATGGGTGGTTTTTTGCCGGTACCGGGACAATCGGTTTATGGAGCCAGCAAGGCTGCTGTCAAATTGTTTACAGAAGGGTTACGGTCCGAATTACTTCAATCGCACGTGCGAGTTACAATTGTTTTTCCTGGAGCAATTGGCACTAATATTGCACAGAATTCTGGCGTTGGTAACACCTTGGCTATTAATGAAGCAGACCAAGGAAAGTTCAAGATGTTAGCAGCTGATAAAGCCGCAGCCATTATCATTAATGGCATGGAACGCAATGCCTACCGAGTGTTGGTGGGTTCAGATGCAAAATTGATGGATTTTCTCTACCGACTACATCCCAAATTTGCCGCAGAATTTATCTATAAGCAAATGAAGGGGTTGTTGAAGTAACGGCTTGTTATTCTACTTTTACAAAGCGCTGCACCCTTTGTATTCCATTAGAATAAACAATTTGTAATAAGTAAAGTGCGGGTGGTAGGTTAGCTGTAGTGAGGACAAATTCTGCGTTTTCATTCTTGAAATTAGCGCTAACTTTTAATTTAAAAACTCATAAGGATTATGTGGAACTGCCGCATTAAAACAAAAAGCCCCGAAAATTAATAAAAACTAGTAATCGTCTTATTGGCATTTTCAACTAAACTCCCCAATCATTTATTCAACGTTTATTTTGGTGGTGGCTTCGGAATTCCTTTTTTTTGTAAAGTAGTAACGCTTAAAATCATGGGAATAATCGGTTATACGGGTAACAATAGTCGGCTTAACTATTTTCTGCTGCTTTTTCCGGTTATCGGCTTGATGTTTTTGAAATGTGCTGAACCTGTTAATAATGGCGTAGACCATACCCAGCATGAGGAGGCGATTCGTGAAATCTATGGGCGGTATGCCAATGCCATTGGCACTGGTAACGGTTTGGAGGCGGCCAGTTACTTGTCGGAGGAATCGACTATTTATTACAACGCACTAATCGACTTAGTGCTCCATGCCGATAGCAGTAAATTAGCCTTAACAGATCCTTTGGTTTGTTTCTCTGCGTTAGCGATAAAACAGACAGTGGATTGGAAAGTGTTGCGTCCCATGGCTGGAAAGGATTTATTTGCTTTTGCCATTGCCAATGGCATGATTGGAAGGGATTCTGAAAAAACCACCCTGGGCGACATGGCCTTTAAAAATGATACGGTTGTGGAGGCGGTGGTCCTGCTCAACAACAACAAAACAAATCAAGTGCAACGAATGCTAAAACAGAATGGAACCTGGCGTGTGGATTTGCAACTTCTTCTTTCTCAAAATGAATCCGCGCTTAAACAAAGTTTGCAACAATTTGAAGGCAATCAAATCCAAAAACTAACCGCTTATTTTAAAGCAGCTTTTGGCACTTACCCTGATAGAACTCTTTGGTTGCCTGTAGAAAGGTTTAATCGTTAAGCGTTTAAATCACCATTTATAACTGACCAAATTTATTATCTAAAATCACCAAAACGGACGAATTGGTAATGTTGGTGTATTAGTTTTTTGCTTCGCAAAAAACAAGCCGCTCCGCGTCTTGTCGTACGGGCTAACCACGAAGCAAAAAAGCCACGCTTTGCGTCAACTCCGCTCTCGCTCTGTTCCTCACTCTGTTTTATGTAGCCCGTACGGTCATTCCCGCAAGCCAACTGGCTTATTAAAAATACGTTTAGTTGGCTTGCGGGATAAACTTCGTTTCCTTTTTGCTTCGCAAAAAACAAGCCGCTCCGCGTCTTGTCGTACGGGCTTCCTCAAAACAAAAAAACCACGCTTTGCGTGGTTTTTTTGTTTTTCGTAGCCCGTACGGGAATCGAACCCGTGTTTCGTCCGTGAAAGGGACGCGTCCTAACCCCTAGACGAACGGGCCATCTTTTTACTTCCGATGGCGGAAGCCCTTGTTTCGGGATTGCAAAAATACGAAAATGTTTTGTTTCGGACAAAATTTTATTGAAAAAAAATGGTGGGCCTGAATGGCACGTCCAGCAAGGACTAGAGAATGATGTACAATAAATGACCAACTAAAAAATAGATGGTAATGCCAATAATGTCGTTGAGGGTGGTAACGAATGGTCCAGTAGCTAATGCAGGGTTGATTTTAAAACGGTTCATCGTCAACGGCACAAAAGTGCCAAGAAACGAGGCACACAATATCACAGTCAATAACGAAATACTTACCGTAGCGGCTAATTTCCATTCTTCAATAACATAGGCGTAACCCCAAATCAATGCCGAACATATCAACCCATTCACCAAACCAACCGATAATTCCTTGGCCAACTTGGGCGTAATTTCATCACCAATCAAGGTGTTATTGGCTAACCCTTGAACGATAATGGCACTCGATTGAACGCCTACATTGCCCCCCATGGCACCTATAAGGGGAATAAAATAGGCCATTTCGGGACGAATCTTAATTTCTTCTTCGTACGAACCAATGATGCGCGAGCCAATGATGCCTCCACACATACCAACTAAAAGCCACGGTATGCGGGCGCGGGATAACCGCCATAATTTGTCATTACTGTCTACATCGTCGGTAATACCACTCATGCGCTGAATGTTCTCATCAGCCGTTTCACGAATCACGTCTACCACGTCATCAATGGTAATGCGACCTACTAGGCGTCCCAGTTGATCTACCACGGGTAATACCACCAAGTCGTACTTCTGCATGAATTCCGCCACTTCTTCGCTGGTAGTGCTGGTGCGCACGTAATGAATGTCGGGGTCGTAAATTTCTTCGATACGGGCGAGTGGGTGCGAGATAATGAGCTTTTTGAGCGACAACATGCCAATCAAACGATCGTGTGTGTCGAGTACGTAAACTGCGTACATTACGTCCACGCTGTCTGCCTGGTTCCGAATGGCGTCGATACATTGCGATACCGTTTCAAAGGCATACACACTCACCATTTCTTTTGCCATCAAAGAGCCCGCTGTTCCTTCCTCGTAATTGATCAATTCGGCAATATCACTCGCCTGATCAATGTCCTCCATGTGCGAAAGCACCTCCTCTTGAATGTCCTCAGGTAACTCCGCCAATACGTCGGCTGCGTCATCCGATTCCATGTTGTCGATTTGCTCGGCAATTTCTTTCGAACTAAACGTTTCTAAGAGTTTCTCACGCGTGTCGTCATCCAGCTCCAATAGTACCCTGGGGGCCGTTTCTTCATCGAGAATTTCGTAGATGTAGGCCGCCTCGTCGGTATCGAGTTGGTTGATAATGGCCGCAATGTCGGGTGGATATAGCTCTTCCAAACGGGCTTTTAACCCGTTACTGTCGTTGGCTTCGATGGCCTCCTTCAGCGATTCTAAATAATCAGTGGTGAGCTCAAATTGCATGACCTAAAATCCGGGTAAAGGTAGGAAAAATGCCACGTAAAACGGGCATCCACCGTCGATTATTTGTTGCTGCCTATCGTCTTCAGATGAATGAATTGATAACAATTATTTAATAGTGCTCTCGTCCTCGTTTGAGCGAAGCGGAAACGAGGATGCTTTAACTTTGCGTTTCTAATGCACCATGCTGCTTCAGCGATTCAATCGCTGTTTTAGCACATCCTCGTTGCAAACGAGGACGATGGAAGCGTGCATTTGTAACGTATAAATTTCAAGCAGTGTCTTAAACGCTTTTCAAACACCTCCTCGTTGCAAACGCCGCCGATACAACTAAGCGTTTTAACGGCACTCTCTCGTCCTTGTTTGAGCGCAGCGGAAACGAGGATGTTTTAACTGTGCGTTTCTAACGCACCAAGCTGCTTCAGCGATTCAATCGCTGTTTTAATACATCCTCGTTGCAAACGAGGACGATGGAAGCCAGCGTTGCTAACGAATAAATTTCACGCAGTATTTCAAACGCTGTTCAAACGCATCCTCGTTGTAAACGCGGCCGATACATCTAAGCGTTTTAACGGCACTGTCTCGTCCTCGTTTGAGCGAAGCGGAAACGAGGATGCTTTAACTTTGCGTTTCTAATGCACCAAACTGCTTCAGCGATTCAATCGCTGTTTTAGTACATCCTCGTTGCAAACGACGACGATGGTCGGGATGTATTAGCTGTGCGCTTGTAACGCCCTATACCAACTATAAATATCATCTTTTCAATCGACCTAATTCTTCCTAACTTTCAACCATGAATCTCGAAGCTCATCTGCAGAAAAACGGTGGACGTGCCAATGTTGATGCCATCGTGAATTGGATTGGTGATAATCCTGCCCATTTTAATCAACTCATGCAAGTGATTAAACAAGGAAACGCCACCGTTATGCAACACGGGGTCTGGCCCTTGTCCTACGCGGCTATTGCGCATCCGAAATTCCTCAAGAAACACCTACCGCAGCTTTTAACGTGGTTGGGAGAGCCCCACCATCACGATGCCGTGTACCGAAACATTCTGAAGATATTTACCGAAGTTGAAGTTCCTGAAAAACACGCAGCGCCCATGTTCGATGCGTGCATGGCTTTTGCGCAAGCTGAACACCGCCCGGTGGCTATTCGTGCCTACGCCCTCATGATACTCATGAATTTGGTAAAACGGTGGCCTGAACTGGGACACGAACTTCACCTCCTGGCGGCTGAACTGCTTAAGTTGCCCCAACCATCGGGTGTTGCAGTTACGCTGAAACGTTGCATCGCGTTAACCCGAAAAGGTGTTTAATCATTGCCAATACTGGTAGTGAGGTTTTGGTTTAAGCGCATTTGTTGACGCGAACAATTTCGAAAAACATTTTTGCCACCAACGCTCGCGTAATTGAGCGTAAGCGGGGGGTAAATTTACCGCAGTGTGCGTGAGGGATGCGCAAGGCTTGGTTCTTTTTTGGCGATTGATAATTGGCGACAACCGCCAAAAAAAACCGCAGCGGAGCGGAGCCTGGAGCAGCCCGACCCCCGCACAAATGGGCTAAGGTTATTGTTGGGTACCACCCATTTGTTGCGAGGGGACACGCCCAAATAATCACTAACGTTGAACGTGTTGTTAATTAGTAAGCGATGGTACTTTCACAGTCCGATTTTACTAGCGTTATGAGGCTATGTTCGATTAAGTGCAGGAGCTACTTCAAATAAGTGCTTCGTTCGTTTCGGTTTCTTACAGCGTAAATAATTTTCTCAAAGACTTGCATTGTGAGTATTAGAATATTTAAGTAGTTTAGTCGTTCAACTTATAAGAAACACCCTTTCTTGGTTACTACTCGTTTTGAAAGAACCGATGTGCTTGCAAGCAAGTAGCTTCGTTTAAAGCGTATCAGTCAATGGGTTTACTTTAACGTTGGAATAAATTTGCAATTACGCGCATGGCCGATAATAACGATTCAATAAACGAGGAGGAGGCAATCAACCAGTCGTCGGATGCCGCTTCTGATGCGCCAACGCCGGCAATCAACCCTAGCGATGACGTGCCTATAACACAAGAAACTGAAAACACCCAACAAGACCTTGATACCATGGAAGTACACCATCATGCGCATAACCCTGCTGAACCACACCATAAGAAAAACTGGAAAGCCTATGGTTGGGAATTTCTGATGTTGTTTCTCGCCGTTTTTTGCGGTTTCCTTGCTGAGTACCAACTCGAACACAAGATTGAAAGCGATAGAGGCCGGCAGTATGTATTATCGATGATTGAAGATTTGCAATCGGACTCGCTTAAAATAAATACCTCGCTCGACTTTTGTAAAAAGCAAGTAGAAGGCATTGATAGTTTAGCAACGTTGTTTTCTAATCAAGCGGCGTTAAACGCAGATGTTAACAAGGCTTACTTGTTAATGGCCAAGTACACCATGGTAATTGCAACGGTGCCTTTTACAAAACGAACTATTTCGCAATTAAAAAATTCAGGCGGCATGCGCTTGATTCCGAATAAAAAATCGGCCGATGAAATTACCAAGTACAGCGAAAGCGTTGAAGTAGTGGAGTACCAAGGCAATTATTACGGCAACGAAATTGTGAGTGACGTTATTCGATTAAATAAAAAATTATTCTTCCTCAGTTTTTTAAATGGGCTAGAGAAGGGGGAGAAGGACGCTGCTGCTGATAAACCGCTGACATTCGCTAATGACGATAAACAATTAAAAATAGAATATGCCAATCAACTTATTTTGATGGCGGGCATTCTCGATAATTACACACGCATGTTAGAAGAACTCAAGGCGGAAATTCCAAAAGTCATCAACACGCTTAAACAAGAGAATCATTTGTAGTAAACATTTGCTGTGCCACGCTGGTTATCGCGTTTAAGTAGGAACAAGCATAAGTAACTACGATTGGCTTTCTTCACGTTAACGAAGCGCAACTTACCACTACAAATGGCTGTTCATTTTTTTGATTACTTTTTAGTTGATTAGGGCGCCTGCCGCTGTTTGCTTTAGTTGTTTATGGCGACAGGCGGCCTCTCAGTTCGCTCTCACGCACACTCTCACACTGTTCATAGCGGCACCCGGCTCTCCGGCTGTAGTATGCTTGCCGGTGCAAAAGGCCCCTAGCGTTGCGGGGTCTGCCCCCCGCAATGCTGCGGGGGCAGCCTCC
>JACCDW011969292.1_pt1 | contig 26783 bp, 28 predicted proteins | sample 7449781 | NCBI WGS metagenome assembly JACCDW01 (sample SAMN15323449, study PRJNA562643) | freshwater metagenome | isolation source: river surface water | place: USA:Blue River Watershed | collected 2017-08-18
CCCATGGAAGTGCGAATGCGAATCGGAATGGTTTTCCAAAAGCCCAATCCCTTTCCCAAATCCATTGCTGAAAACGTCTCTTATGGACTGCGAGTTCGCGGCATCAAAAAGAACAGCTTTATTCAGGAAAAAATCGAGAAGTCTCTTCAGCAAGCGGGGCTGTGGGACGAAGTGAAAGATCGCCTGGGGACCTCGGCCCAGACTCTTTCAGGTGGTCAACAACAACGGCTTTGCATTGCCAGGGCTTTAGCCACTGAGCCGGAAATCCTTTTGCTCGATGAGCCGACTTCGGCTCTCGATCCGATTTCAACGGCGCACATTGAAGAGCTGGTGGTGGAACTCAAAAAATCAGTCACCATCATTATGGTGACTCACAATCTTCACCAGGCAGCCCGGGTCTCTGACAATACGGCCTTTATGTACCTGGGTGATTTGATCGAATTTGGTCAAACCAATCAGCTCTTTACCACTCCGAAAGATCGCCGGACCGAAAACTATATCACGGGTCGATTTGGTTAAAAAAAGGACCAAGATCAGCTGCTGTCTAAAACTTTTGCAGCTGTCAGGCTCTCATTCAGTTTAAATTTGATTTGGGCGTGGTCCGTCCTCTGCAGTTCCTGGCCCCATATGGAACGTCTATTCAAGCTGATCGCTTTGCTCTTTCTATTTACGGCCTGTGCTCCTGGGAAGTCAGGTTTTCAGGCGTCTGATTACAATTACCGTCGGGTGGAAGCTCCGGCATCGAATTTCATTCAAGCTCAGGCCATTGTGAAATTTGAACCGGGATCCATCGTCCGCTCGTCAAATCGAATCACATTCAGTCCAATTGAAACCAAGTGGAACCAGGATGAGGTTCAATTCAAAGCCATCGTTAAATTCGGTGAAAAGTCTTTTGGGGAAGTCGAATTTCAAGGAGTTAAAGAAAACTCCAAAGTGATTTTAACTCCATCGAATCAGGAGCTTGCCGAAAAATTAAAAGCCCAGCTGATCTGCACGTCGGAAGGCGACACCTGTGACGAGTTTTTCATTGATGTGTTCTATTTGGACAATCAAATCATTTACCAAGACCAGATTATTCCGTCTCTGAAAAGCAAGGGCTCCGAGCAGGCGCAAAATGAAAAGCCTGAAAATCTTTTTATGAAAAGGCAAGCAACGGTGTTTCCGGCGGCACCTTCTGCTCCCGCAAAAACCGAAGATGCCGAAATTTCGGATGGCGGAGAAATTGCGGATGGATTGGGTGAAGCGGATGTCGAGTCAGAATCCTTTATTGGAGCTTCCGATGCGGAAATTCGCTCGTTGTTTAAAATTCCCGCTCCGATCGAGAGCACAGGCAAGAGTGGAGCAAGCACGCGCGATGAAGACTTGATCGAGCTTCGCAAGTTTCAAGTCAAAAACCAAATCATTGGCAGTCCTGTTCGGGGTCGCTTGGACAATGCCACTGATTTCCTGAAAATTTCAAACTATCCTGGATTTCACTTTTTCATCACCAATCCGCGTATCAAGGATTATTACTCATCATTTGATATGGCGGTTCTCGTGAAGAAATTGGGAGATGCATTGCAAACAATTCTCCCGGGTCGCAAGTTGGCGATCACTTCTCTTTCCAAGTGGGGCGGCGGCAGATTGCCTCCGCATCAAGGACATCAAAACGGCACTGATGCGGATTTCCGCTATCTCACCGATCACGAGAAACTTCCTTCCAATGTGGTGACTCGTGGGAAAGTGAATAAGACTTTGCTGGTGAGTCAGCAGTGGCAGTTGATTAAAAAAGCATTTGAAACCGATATGGTCGATGCCATTTTTGTCGATAAAGCCGTGAAGAAGGCCATGTGTGAGGAAGCTCGTCGAGTCCAGGATTATAAAAATGGAGATGACGACTCGCCGGCAGCTGAAATGTTAAAAAGAATTCAACACTGGCCAGGGCATGACAACCATTTCCATCTCCGTATTCGTTGCGGAGCGGACCAGCCTCGTTGCAAGAAAATCGAAATTTCCCTGCGCAGAGGCGTGGGTTGTTAAGAGAACGAGAAGCTTACTCTTCGAGTAAGCTTCGGAGCATCCAAGCGGTCTTTTCGTGAATTTGCAGTCTTTGAGTCAAAAGGTCCATAGTGGCCTCATCGCTTCCAGCTTCCGCAATATCAAAAATAGAACGAGCTGTTTTTGAAACAGCTTCGTGGCCATGAATCAGCCATTTCACCATTTCTTTGGCTTTGGGAACATCCATTGGCTGTTCCAGGCTTCCCAAGTCATTGAATTGGGCATAAGTTCCCGGCGCAAAATGTCCGAGAGCGCGAATGCGTTCTGCAATCAAATCCAAAGCATTCCACAGCTCTGTGTATTGCTCCATGAACATGATGTGCAGGGTCTGAAACATCGGTCCTGTGACATTCCAGTGAAAATTGTGAGTGGTGAGATACAAAGTGTAAGAGTCTGCCAGCAATCGCGACAATTCGCCGGCAATCTCTTTGCGCTGCTTTTCGGAAATTCCAATATCGATTTGATAACCTTGGTGGGTGCTCATTGCTTTTTTGGTCATGGAAGTCTCCTTTTTGGTGAATTTAGTTTTACCTTTCTTCATCCTCGTCCTCCCACTCCTCTTCTTCATCGTCGAGGTCTTCGTCCTCGTCCTCATCATCTTCGTCGTCTTCATCCTCTTCATCTGGCTCGACATAGTCTTCGTCAGATTCGATTTTGAAAAGCCAAGCATCATAAGGATCATCTTGAATCAGAGTGGGATCTTCAATCACAGTGCTGTTGATTTCGATCACGTTGCCAGAAACAGGAGCGTAAATATCGATCGGGCCTTCGTCTGTTTCCAAGGAACCACAGACAACTTCGTTTTCCACCAGTTCATTTTCAGATGGAAGATCCAAGGATTCGATTTTCTCAAAAGTTTCCAGGGCGTCTTCATTCAAGCCAACAGTGTAGATGTTGTCTTCTTTTTGAAACCAGAAACTGCCCATAAAATTGCGATATTGTTCTGCCATTTCTTCTCCGTTAAACAGAGGCTCGTCGAACCTCAAAGAAAAACCTTAACTCTGAAAATCAATGAATGACAAAAGAAAAGCGGCCTTTTTTGAGGCCGCTCTTCAATCGACAAAATGTTGCAACGTTCCGGATTAGAGATCGTAGTAGAGATAGAACTCGTAAGGAACAGGGCGCTGCTGAACCGGGCGGATTTCCTTATCAATTTTGTAGGAAACCCAAGTCTCAATCATATCAGCCGAGAAGACGTCGCCTTTTTTCAAGAAGTCGCCTTTGTGCTTCAAATTCATCAGAGATTCTTCCAATGAACCTGGAATGCTTGGAACTTTCGCAGCTTCTTCCGGAGCCAAACCGTAAATGTCTTTATCCAATGGGTCGCCAGGGTGGATCTTGTTCATGATGCCGTCGATACCTGCCATCAACAAAGCGGCCTGAGCCAAGTAGATATTGGCAGATGGATCTGGTGTGCGGAATTCGATGCGCTTCGCATTCGGAGAAGCTCCTGAATTTGGAATGCGCACAGCCGCAGAACGATTTTTGAAGCTGTAAGCCAATTTGATCGGAGCTTCATATCCTGGAACCAGACGCTTGTAAGAGTTGGTTGTCGGATTGATGATTCCGCACAGAGCAGGAGCATGCTTCAAAATTCCACCGATAAAGTAAAGAGCTGTGTCAGAAAGACCCGCGTACTTGTTTCCGGCGAAAAGATTTTTTCCATCTTTCCACAATGACATATGAATGTGCATTCCAGAGCCATTGTCGCCAAACAGCGGCTTCGGCATGAACGTCACAGTCTTGTTGTGGCGGCGAGCGACGTTTTTGATGATGTATTTGAACCACATCATTTTGTCAGCCATTGGCAGAGCAGAATCAAACTTGATGTTGATTTCCGCTTGTCCGGCAGAAGCCACTTCGTGGTGCTGTCTTTCGACTTCCATTCCGGCTTTTTCCAGCTCAATGCACATTTCACTTCGCAAATCATGGAGAGAATCGATTGGCAGAACCGGGAAGTAACCCTCTTTGTGGCGAGGCTTGTAACCCAGATTTTTTCCAGATTCATCGCGGCCCGAGTTCCAAATGCCTTCGTCGGAATCGACTTGGTAGAAAGCGCCGTTGTTGGTCTGATCGTAGCGAACGTCATCGAAGATAAAGAATTCCGCTTCAGGTCCGAAGAAAGCTTGATCAGCCAAACCTGTGGATTTCAAGTAAGCCATAGCTTTCTTAAGAACCTGGCGAGGATCACGATTGTAAGGTTGCAAAGTGTCGGGGAGAACAACGTCGCAGATGAAGGACACAGTTGGAACTTCCATGAAAGGATCCATTTTCGCCGTCGCAGGATCGAGCATGACAACCATGTCTGATTCTTCGATGCCTCTCCAGCCGCGCATAGAACTTCCATCAAATCCCAAGCCTTCTTCAAAAAGCTCAGCGTTCAGCATATTGGCTGAAATCGTGAAGTGCTGCCATGTTCCCATCATGTCACAGAACTTCAAATCGACCATTCGGGCGCCATTGTCTTTTGCAAACTGAATTGCCTGTTGTGCGTTCATTGCTTCGATCTCCTCTCAATTATGAGTCTTAATTTTAATTAAAGTGCTTGCTCGTCTCGTTCCCCAGTGCGAATTCTCACGGCCTGTTCAATCGATGAAACAAAAATTTTTCCGTCACCGATTTTGCCAGTGAAAGCGGATTTGCGAATAGCTTCCACAGCTTGATCAGCAAGGCCAGACGGAACGACAATTTCCAGTTTTATTTTCGGAAGAAAATCCACGACATATTCGGCGCCTTTGTAAATTTCAGTGCGACCTTTTTGGCGTCCGAATCCGCGGATTTCAGTGACAGAGACTCCTTCAACTCCAGCTTCAGAGAGGGCATCGACGACGTCGTCGAGTTTGAAAGGCTTGATGATCGCCTCAATTTTTTTCATCAATGACTGAGTCCCTTATGAGATGAGCTGACGCTCATGTGCAGGTTTTGAAGATTTAACCTCAAAGAAATTTTTCAGTCAAAGTCGATTGGAGTTAAATTTTGTGCCACAAATTGTCGCTAACGCACTCGGTAAGTGTAAGAGCTCTAATTTGGTAAAATCCCCGTTGCGGATCGGACACAGGTTTGGTACCTAGGCGCCTTCGCTGAACACCCAAAAGTGTTCGCCAGAAAGAATGCCGAGTTTTTATCACTGTAATTGATTGGGGGAATCAATGACTGAGATGAAATTTTTCGTTTATGGCTCTTTTTCCGAAGGGCTGGTTCATTTCCAAAAGATTCAGGATTTCATTGTCGACAAGTCATTGGCGACAATTCAGGGAACAGCTTATCGCTTAAAAGCGGGTTTTCCAGTCTTATTGCAGAAGGGTTCAGATCAGATTTCGGGGCATGTTGTCACTTTGAAGGCCTCGGATTTATTGATCAATTTGCTGGACGAATTTCATGGATTCAACCAACAAGACGAAGTCAAAAGCCTTTATTTTCGCCGCCAAGTCGACGTTCTCAATCCGGATGGCAGGGAAGAGATCGCTTGGGTCTACTTTCTCAATCCCGAAAAGCTTCCGCAAAATGCGGCTCTGATCGTGGGGGGAGATTGGCAATTGGCTATGAAAGTCCATCCGCCTTTGACCGAGAAATTGACGGATCGTCAGCGCACTTACATTCTTCGTTTGGGGAACTCGACGGGCCGGGAAATCATCCCGATTGATCTTCCTCTTTACCGGGAATTGATGAATCTCGAGTTGATAGTTGATAAGGGGCGAAGACTTGCGCTATCAAAGACAGGTCATGAAGTCTTCCGATACCTCAGCTGATCCCATTTTGACCGGCAACAATCCGCCACTGCAAAAGCCATCGCTTTTTCATGTGGCTTTGATTGAGCCTGAAATTCCGCAAAATACTGGAAATATTGGCAGAACCTGCGTGGGAACCAATTGCGACCTGCATTTGGTGGGCACACTCGGATTCCAAATCACTGATCGCAATCTCAAGCGGGCGGGTCTGGATTACTGGCAACATCTCAAGTGGACTCATCATCAAAAGCAAGCGGACTGGGAAAATCAGATCCAGGATCCCAAGCGAGTTTTCTATTTTTCAGCGAAGGGCAGCCGCAGTTATTTCGACGTCGAGTTTCAGCCGGGGGATTGGTTTGTTTTCGGCAAAGAAACGGAAGGCTTGGATGAAGACCTGTTGCGTCGAAATCCAGAGCAAGTTCTGCAAATCCCCATGTATGGTCCTATTCGTGGTTACAATGTCGCAACGGCTGTCATTGTTGTGCTCTATGAGGCCATCCGCCAGCTCACAGTTCGTGGTCAGATCGAACGCACTGAGAATCAAGTAACGCCTTGATGTTCCCGGGGGCGAGGCATAGACTCGAGAGTCTATGATTCAAACAGTTCTTCGCAAAATTATCGGTACTAAACACGAACGTGAAATGAAATCCATTCAGCCAGTCATTGATCGCATCAATGCGCTGGAGCCTCAAATCCAGGCCCTCACGGACGACCAACTCAAAGCCAAAACTCCCGAATTTCAAGCCCGCTTGAAAAACGGCGAAACGGTTGAACAAATCCTTCCCGAAGCTTTTGCTGTCTGTCGTGAGGCATCCAAGCGTGTCTTAGGAATGCGGCACTATGATGTGCAATTGATCGGTGGTTTCATCCTTAATCGCGGAAGCATCGCTGAAATGAGAACGGGCGAGGGAAAAACTTTGGTGGCGACATTGCCTGTTTACCTCAATGCCCTCACTGGTCGCGGTGTGCATGTGGTCACTGTGAATGATTACTTGGCTCGTCGTGATAGCGACTGGATGGGTCGTCTTTACAATTGGCTGGGTCTTTCTGTCGGAGTGATTGTTCATGATCTTTCCGATCAAGAGCGCCGGGACGCTTACAATTCGGATATCACTTACGCCACGAACAATGAGTTAGGCTTCGATTATTTGCGCGACAATATGAAATTTGATTTGGCTGATATGGCGCAAAGAGAATTGCATTTCGCCATTGTCGACGAGTGCGACTCGATCCTGATTGACGAAGCCAGAACTCCGCTGATCATCTCCGGTCCTGCTGAGGCATCGACAGACAAATACTACACAGTGAACAAAATCATCCCGCATTTGAAGCGTGATGTGCACTTCTCGATGGAAGAAAAGACCAAGACAGCTTCTTTGACTGAAGATGGAAATGCGAAAGTCGAAGAGCTTTTGGGAATCGACAATCTTTACGATCCTCAGCACATTGAACTTTTGCACCACATTTATCAGGGTCTGAAAGCGCACTACCTGTACCGCCGCGATGTCGAGTACATGATCCAAAATGGCGAGGTCGTGATTGTCGATGAATTCACAGGCCGCTTGATGCCGGGACGTCGTTGGAGTGATGGTCTTCACCAGGCCATCGAAGCCAAAGAAGGCGTGGAAGTGAAGAATGAGAACCAAACTTTGGCGACCATCACCTTCCAGAACTTCTTCAAAATGTACAAGAAACTGGCGGGGATGACGGGAACTGCCGACACCGAAGCTGTCGAGTTCAAGAAAATCTACAATCTCGATGTTTCCGTGATCCCGACCAACCGAATGATTCAACGTAAAGACCAGGAAGATCTGGTTTACAAGACGGAAAAAGCCAAATTCAAAGCCATCATTGAAGACGTCAAAGTTCGACATGAAAAAGGTCAGCCGGTTTTGATCGGAACTGCCAGCATTGAAAAGTCCGAATTGCTGTCTTCAGCTTTGAAAAAAGAAGGCATTCGTCATGACGTTTTGAATGCCAAAGCCCATGAACGCGAAGCGGACATTGTCGCTCAAGCGGGTCGTAAAGGCGCCATCACGATTGCCACCAATATGGCCGGTCGTGGAACGGATATCGTGCTCGGTGGAAATGCTGAAGTCATGGCGAAGAAATCGACTTCCCAAGATGAAGGACCCGAATTCGAAGAAGCGATGAAGAAATTCAAGCAACAGACGGACTCGGAAAAACCGCAAGTTTTGGAAGCTGGTGGTCTCTACATCATCGGAACGGAGAGACACGAGTCTCGTCGTATCGACAATCAGTTGCGCGGTCGATCGGGTCGTCAGGGAGATCCGGGCGAATCCCGCTTCTATCTTTCGTTGGAAGACAATCTCATGCGGATTTTCAATGGCGAAATGATTCAAAGAATCATGGATCGTCTGAATGTTCCGGATGATGAGCCGATCATGGCCAAAATGGTCTCTCGCTCGATCGAAGGTGCGCAGAGAAAAGTCGAAGGACACAATTTTGATATTCGTAAACACCTTTTGGATTACGACAATGTCATGAATCAGCAGCGAACTATCATCTATGGGATGCGCAAGCAGATCATGGCGGGTGAAAATGTTGAACGCACGATTTTGGATTTCATGGGCGATGTCACTTCGAACATTCTGGACACTCATGTTCCAACCGAAGGCAAACGAGAGGATTGGAATCTCGATGGCTTGAACACGGCATTGGCTCAGCAATTCGGAATCAAAATCGAGTTTTCAAGCTTCCCGCATTTGGATGCTGAAATTATCACCGACTCTGTCAGCAAAGCAGTGAAGAGCATTTACGACCGCCAGAAGCAGGGCTTGGGTCAATTTTTCGAACAGATTCAGAAAATGGTTCTTTTGCAGTCCATCGACCAGCGCTGGAAAGAACATTTGGCCCGCATCGATCGCTTGAAAGAAGGCATTGGTTTGCGCGGCTATTCTGGAAAAGATCCAGTGATTGAATACAAAAAAGAAGCTTTCAATGCCTTCGGCACTTTGAACCAACAAATCAAAGTCGATGCCATCGAGAAGCTCCTGAAAGTTCAAATCGTCGCTCAAGAAGCTGCGGATGCGATGAAGGATATGCTGCGCGGACCAGATTTGGAAGAGCTGGAATTCCATGGAGCTGATGAAGCTTCCACTGGTGGTGCTGTCAGTGTGCCTCATCAAACTCGACCGGCTCGCGACCAAGCATTGATGGAAGAAATTCCACCAGCGCCTCAGCGCCAGAAAATGCGAATGACAGCTGGACCTCCACAGGGACCAGACCGTCAGCTGAACCGCGCTGAGAGACGAAAAAATAAGAGCAAACATTGAGTGGACCAGGGGCTGGACTGAAGCCAGTCGCGTTGCTTGACGGGCTGAACTGTGTCAGCCTGAAAGCATGTCGCTGAAATGCCCCCAATGCTCTCAATCCATTGAAGCTGACTTTGGAGTTGTCACTTGTCCCAAGTGCGCAGCTGTTTTGTTCGTCGATATGGAAGGTCAGCTTCAGCTCTCTGAAAATGCAGGCGCAGAACCTGCTCCAGCCGGAGAGTTTCACGAATCTTGGAACCCAGACCAAAGTCCCAGCGAAACTCCTGCCGAATTTTCAGAAGAAGCTCCCATCGAAGTTGAAATGCCCGTCATGGATGCCGTCGAGAGTTTCGAAGAGCCTTTGAATCTTGATTCTTTGCCCGAAGAAACTCCTGAAGAAATGATGGAAAACGAAGTCGTGCCCACGGCCGGGTCGCAAGATCTTTCCGAAGTTTCTACTTTTTCCAATTCGAATATGGAAACGGGTCCCCTGTCTTATTCGGTGTTGATCGAAAATATCGACACCAAAGAAATCCGTCAGCAATTGGCGGAAGCTTTGGCAGATTCCAAATTTCAGTGGGATGCCAAAGAACTTCTCAAGAAAATCAAAATGGGTAAATTGCAGCTTGAAAGCATTCATCCCGTGAAAGCCAGTGTTCTGATTCACAGATTGCAATCTCTTCCAGTGAAAGTGAGTTGGGTGCAAAATGTCTATTCGTGATATTTCCATCAGTCTTTCAGCATTTCTCATGGCGACCGGCCTGTTTTTAACTGAGGCCCGAGCCAATAGCACCCCCGAGAAGTCAGAGGGCTCGCATGAGGCTGCGCCGGCGGAAAAATCAGAGGGAGAATCGGGGAAAACAGAAGAGAAAAGCTCTCTCAGTCCCTGGATGCCGATTGAAAACAAAATCATTGAACTGGAAGGCAAGATCAAATCGAAAAGAGAAAATATCACCAGCCTGATTCAACACAAGAACAGCCTTCCTCCCAACTCGCCTGAGCTCAAGGGACTGATCAAAGAAATCGTCAAGCAGCACAAGGAATTCCGCGAAATGACGGAAGAGTTGGAAAAGAAACTGACCATTCTCAAGTACCGCTATCCGGAGAGAAACTCGAAGAGAAAACAAGTTTATCAGCGTGTCGAAGTGAAGTCTGTTGAAGACATGGAAGAAGTTCTGGGTGTCGATGGCAAATTGAATCGGAATATGAAGCGAATGAGAAGTCATTTCAAGCCCGAGGAAAAGCAAGCGGCGGCACCAGAAAGCGCCAAGCAGCAAGAGGCCGTGGCTCCAGTCAACAAAGAGCCTTCCATTGAAGAAGCGGGCTCCATTTTAATTAAAAAGTAATTCGGATCTTACTGAACGGGTTCGAACTGAGGAACGTAGCGAACAGCATCTTCGCCCTTGGCTCGAGTTTCGAAATCAGAATAGGCTTTTTGTGTCTCAGCTTTTTGAGTTTGAGCCATGGCTTCGACTTCTTGATTGGAAGCTTCGTTTCGAGCGTCTTGTTCAGCAGCCGAAACTTCAGGCTTAAAGACTTCGCCGACATAATCGGCTTTGCCTTCCAGGAAGTGCACTTCTTTTTCCAGGCGAGTATTTTCATCGTAGAAAACATAAGTCCAACGGTCTTTTCCCTGCCACCGTTGAGTTCGTTGCGGAGAATCCATCAACATCAGGACATCGTTTTTCTCCATGCCGATTTTGACTTGTTCAAATTGACGGCGCTGGTTGGTGGCGCAACCGAAGAGAAAAATAGCTGAAATATAAAGAAGAAAAAGGTTTCTCATGAAACTGTTTTTATTTTCCCCTGTCCCAGCCGCCGAAACAAGTCTCTTAGGAGAATGTCTTATTTTGAGACAATTCCAATTCGCTAAGCTTGCGCTTCAGGATTTTGCCGCTGTCGCCTTTGGGGAGTTCCGGAAGAAATTGAAAATACTTGGGAACTTTGAATTTAGCGAGGTTCTGAAGGCAGTGCTGTTGCAACAGAGATTCGGAAATGGCTGAGCCGCTTTCGACTGCGACAAAAGCCTTGCCCACTTCGCCCCATTTGCTGTCGGGAATGCCAATGACGGCGACTTCGCGAATCCCCGGCATACTGCGAATGACCTTTTCCAGTTCGGCGGGATAAACATTTTCGCCGCCACTTTTGAACATGTCTTTTTTGCGACCGACTACATAGTAATAGCCATCTTCGTCTCGGCGAACCAGATCACCTGTGTGCAGCCAGCCATTGACGATCGTTTCTTCCGTGGCTTTGTTGTTTTTCCAGTAGCCACTCATGCACATGGGGCCTCGAAGACAGAGCTCGCCAATCTGATTGGCGCCGAGCTCTTCGCCACTTTCGCCAAGAATTTTTGCTTCACAATAAAAATTTGGGAATCCAATTGAGCCAATTTTGCGAATGGCATCTTGTTCATTGAGCGAGAAGACATTGGGTCCAAATTCGGTCAGGCCATAGCCCTGGCGAATCGGAATTCCTTTATGATGCCAAGTTTGAATCAGTTCCACTGGCATGGGTTCGCCACCGACAATGGCGTATCGCAGGGAACTTAAATCCACCTGCTTGAAAGTTTCTGAGCGCGCCATCATGTCCATGGTGGTGGGGACTCCGAACAGCAGGGTGGCTTTTTCTTTTTCACTCAAATGCAGGATCTGTTCGCCATCGAATTTCTTGAGAAGAATAATTTTTGCGCCTCGATGTAAAAACGGGGTCGTCAGAACATTCCATCCGCCGGTGTGAAAGAAGGGGAGGAAAATCACTGTGCAATCTGATTGCGAAATGTTCAGGCGCAAAGTTGTGTTAACGGAATTCCAGAAAATCATCTCATGAGAAATCAGGGCTCCTTTGGGGGCTCCTGTGGTTCCCGATGTGTAAATGATCATCGCCGGAGACTCGGGCTGGGCGTCAAATTCCAGGTACGGCGTACCCGAAGAAAACGGCAGGTCCTGCAGGAGCAGGTGAGGGCATTTCCAGGTCAGAGTTTCGATCAGAGCCGAGTACTCGGCTTGATGCACGATCAGTTTTGGCTGGCAGTCCGAAACGATGTGCTCCACTTCACGGGAAGTCAGACGGAAATTGATGGGAACCAAAATGGCTCCCAGTCTTTGAGCTGCAAAAAATAAGAAAATGTATTCCAGCTCATTCATGGAGAGAACAGCGATTCGATCTCCAGCTTTGATCTCAAATTGTTTTTTGAGAAAGTCGGCGCCGCAAATCGCCGCTTGAAAAAATTGCTGATAGGTGAACTCGCGCCCCGTGTCCCCATCTTTCAGGGCGACACTTTGAGGAGCAAACTGATTCCATTTTTTCAACCAATCGAGTTCAAATTGCATGCGGACCTCTTTATGTATCGTAAGACCACTCCATGGCAAGTGCTGCCATCGACAATCCGCCGCCAGATCCCAGCAGAATCACGAGATCACCTTTTTTCAAACGATGGGCGCGAGCGGCATCCGCCAAACACATGCCCACGGCGGCAGATCCCGTGTAGCCAAAACGGTCCATAATATTGTGGGAGAGGTTTCGAGGCAGCTTCAAATTGTCCAAAGCCTCGTTGATTGAATTGATATTGATCTGTGTAAGGAAGAACATTTTGACGTCTTCCGGCTTTTTGCCAATGCGGTCGAGTAGAGTGTGAGTCAGGCGTGGCCAATGAGTGCCATTGGTTTCAATCGGAATCTTCTTGGCAAAGTTGAGCAAGTGTCCGCGATTTTCAATCACTTGATGAGTCACTGGCATGTGTGTGCCGCCAGCGTATACTCCCATATAGTCGTGATATTGTCCGTCCGTATAAAGTTCTGAAGCCAGAATCCCCGAATTGTCCTTTGATGGTTGCACAACAGCGGCACTCGCTCCGTCTGCAAACAATGTCGCAATTTTAAAATCATCAAAGTTCAGGTACTTGCTCATGCCATAGGCCCCAACGACGAGCATGTTCTCGTAGCGTCGATCGGCGACAATGTATTTCGAAGCCAAATCCAAAGCGGTCACAAAACCTGCACAAGCCGAATTGATATCAAAAGTTCCCGCGCGAGTGGCTTGCAGCTTGTGCTGAACAACGGCTGCCGTTGAAGGAGAAAGATAATCAGGAGTGTCGGTCGCCACCACGATCAAATCGAGATCTCGAGCACTGATGCCAGCGTTCTTCAAAGCTTCTTCAGCTGCTGGGAGAATCAAGTCAGAAGTCGCTTGCTCAGGACTCATCCAGCGGCGTTCAAAAATATTTCGCTGCTCACGAAGAAATGTATCAATGTCTTTTTTGTACATTTCGTTGAAAAATTGGTTCTTCACGATTTTCTCGGGAACGTAAATTCCTGTGCCGGCGACAGTGGCTTTGCGAATTGTGGGCTGCATTCTAACTCCTTGATCTACCAAGTCTTTGGACAAAAATATCAGACGAGGCAAGGGAAAAAAATAGTGCTCTTACTCTAGATCTTGCGCTATCGAACAAAAGAATTTTGACTTGAGTGATGGCTCTATGAAACAACGACTTGGTTGATGGCACGAAGCCATCTGCAGGAGGAAATTTCCATGTCCAATCTGAGCTTTCATTTTCAAAATAAAAACGTCGTTGTCACTGGTGGTGCGCAAGGGATCGGTTTTCAGATTGTGCAGCAGTTTCTGCAGTCGGGTGCGAAAGTTTCGATTTGGGATTACAGCGAACAAGCCCTTGAGAGTGCTAAAAAAGAACTGTCGAATTTCGCTTCTCAACTGCACACCGCCAAGGTCGACGTCACTTCCAAGGACTCTGTCAATGCAGCAGCTGCGAGCTTGCCTTGGGCGGTGGATGTATTGATCAACAATGCTGGCATCACTCGCGATAAGTCTTTTGCAAAAATGTCTCATGACGATTGGGATGCGGTGATTGCAACAAATTTGACAGGTCTCTTCAATGTGACCAAATCTTTGTTTGAAAAATTCAATGCGGCTTCAGCTCACAAACGCATTATCAATATTTCCAGTGTCGTCGGTTTGTATGGCAATTTTGGACAGACGAATTATGCCGCAGCCAAATCCGGAGTCATCGGAATGACGAAGACATGGGGAAAGGAATTGGGTCGCAAAGGATGGACCGTGAATGCCATAGCACCCGGCTTCATCACCACGGCGATGACCAAGCAAATGCCGAAAGAAGTGATCGATGGAATGGTGGCCAAAGTGCCAGTGGCGCGTATGGGAGAAACTTCGGATATTGCCAATGCTTGTCTGTTCCTGGCCAGTGAGCAAGCTTCTTACATCAATGCGACTGTGATCAGCGTTGATGGGGGAATCGTTTTATGATTCGAATTCTTTTATGGATTTGTTTGTTTCCGATTTTTGCCAGTGCTCAAGCTCAAGATCACTTTCAGGGCTTTGTGCAAATTGGAGTGGATCGTGAACTCTATGTTGATTGGAAAAAAGCGCAGGCGGGTCAGCCAACTGTGGTGCTCCTCAATGGCCTGACCTACTCAACGAAAGATTGGGAGCGTTTCGCCGAAGCTTTGACTCAAAAAGGAGTCGGAGTTCTTCGCTATGATCCATTGGGAATGGGGCAGACGCTTCTCAAGTATGCGCCGGTGACCACGGTCATTCCGATTGAAAGTCAGGTTTTGGATCTTCGCCGACTGTTGCAAGTTCTGAAATTGGAAAAGAAAGTGAATTTGGTCGGACTTTCTTATGGCGGTGGTTTGAGTTTGCTCTATGCGACCACTTATCCTGAAGATGTTGGTCAGATCATTGCCATGGCTCCCTACACGGAACCTTTGGCAGCTCAAGATCAGTGGATTCAGTCGCAGATTTGGTACACTCGCCAAGTGCAGCCTTGGAATAAAGCGAGCGACGATGAGCTCTATGCTTATTTTTTCCGACAAATTGTCTACACGACTTATCCGACGGTCGAGCCATCGATCCTGGAAAATCCTTTCAAACTGGAAGCTGTCACGCATTTGGGACTGGGCATTCGCAAATTCCGAGCGGGCGAACATGCCAAAGCTTTGCCGAAACATTCTTTGCATCTATTGATTGCAGGGGCGGATCAGTACATTGCGCGTGAGGTTTTGGATCGTTATTGGGAGCAAGTGCCTGATGAAGCTCGGGCCAGTCGGATTGTGATTGCCAATTCGGAGCACAAAATTCCCGAAGCTCTGCCCAAGTTCTCGGCCGCACTGGTTCGTGAAATTGTGAAAAACCCGTCTTTCTTTTCTGGCGGACAGTCGATCGAAGCCGATCCCTACAGTGGCGAAGTGATTAAAAAAGACGAGAAGCTCAAGCTTCCGAAGGAGTATTAAAATGCCCATGTTTGCTGTGAATGATGGCACTGATTTTCAGATGAATTATGAAGTGATTCCTGGAATTTTGCCTGAGAACACGATTTTCATTCATGGCAATTTGGCCTCCAACCGCTGGTGGTATCCCAGTGAGCAAGAGTGGACTCGAAAGTCCAAGGGCAAAAATCTCAAAGGCGCAATGATTTTAGCTGAGTTCCGTGGTTGCGGAAAAAGCTCAGCTCCAAAGGGTCAAAGCGAGATTGATATGCATTTGTTCGCAAAAGATTTCATTGCTCTGATTGAAGCTCAGAATTTAGGACCTGTGAATGTCGTTGGACACTCGACGGGCGCCTTGATCGCCGCCTTGATGATGGCGATGGCTCCTCAGCATTTCCGCAAAGGGGTTTTCTTGGATCCAGTCGGTGCGACAGGGGTTCAATTTGACGATTCGATGAATGCGGCCTTCGAACAAATGAAAGCCAGCAAAGAATTGGTGGCAATGGTTCTGGGCTCGACCATCCATAATAACAATCCCGTTTCCGATTTTTTCCGCCAAATCGTGGTGGAAGATGCCTTTCATGCCGTTCACACGGTGGGCGCTGGAGTTCTGAAAGCCCTCAATGGTTTGGATGTTCGCCAAGAATGCTCAAAGATCGGGCATCCTGTCTTGGTGTTGCATGGAGAGCATGATCGTCTTTTGCCGATGTCAGACTCTCAAGACATGGCAGCTTTGATGAAAAATGCTCGTTTTGAAGTTGTTAAAGATCACGGTCACTGCTTGAACGCTGAGAACCCGGGCTTGTTCACTGATCTTGTGGATTCTTTCGCATTTAGTCATTGATCTCGGCAAGATTCCTCATCCTTGCCGAACTTTTCATTTTCTATTAATGATGGAAAGGCTCGGTAAAGAATTAAACACTTCCAGTGTCGGCAATCCTGCTGACGTGTCAGTGTCCGTGTGAGGAGTCCTTTCATCTATGTCTGAGAATCGCGACCAATACAATCATGGTGGGATGTTGGCCTTTTTGTTTTCAATGGCCTTTGTTTTTGCTTTCTTCATTTATATCGTGGCTATTCACCCCGGTGTGGATTTGGGAGAAAACATTCAAGAGCCGCAAGCTCAAGGCGCTGGCCAACTGGCAGAAGCCGCTGTTGATGTCTCCAAAGTAACGGAGCCATGGGTGACCAATGCAGACATGGTCAAGCACGGAGCCAAGCTCTATGCACAAAACTGCGCCATGTGCCACGGTGCCACTGGCTTGGGTGATGGAGCTGCTGGGCAGGCCCTCAATCCTAAACCAAGAAATTTGGTGGAAGGTCCTTGGAAAAAGGGCGGCGGATATATTGGTCTTTACACTGTTTTGACCGAAGGTATCGCGGGCAGCTCAATGGCTTCTTACGCACACTTCAAGCCCGTTGATCGTTGGGCTCTGGTTCAATTCATCGATTCGATCACTAAAGCCAAAGTCAAAGAAGATTCGGCTAAAGTTGCGGAATTTGCGAAAACAGCGAAATGATAAAATCTCTGTCCCAGTCTTCTTATATGCGAATCACATTGGCGGCCTTTTTGGCTGCTGGTGTTGCTTTGATGGCGCATGCAGCTCCTCCGCCCAGCGAAGGACCTGGAATGACGGCGACAGAAATGCCCAAAGAGTTTAAGGATGTCGGCATCCAGGAAAAGCTGAGCACGACTCCAGATCCTTCTCTTTTGTTCAAAAATGAAAAAGGCGAAACTGTCACTTTGGGCAGTTTCTATGATGGCGAACATCCAGTGGTGATCAGCCCCATCTATTATTCTTGCCCTGGTCTCTGCAATTTCCATCTCAATGGTGTCATTGATTCGATTAAAAACATCGATTGGACCGTGGGGAAGCAGTTCAAATATGTGGTGGTCAGCTTTGACTCGACCGAGACCCCTGAGTTGGCCCGACAGAAAAAAGAAACTTATCTCAAATCTTATGGCCGACCCGAATCTGCTGATGGTTGGCATTTTCTGACGGCCGACGCGGAGACTATTCAAAAGCTGACTCAGCAATTGGGATTTTCATTCAAATGGAATGAAGAGACCAAAGAGTGGGCGCATGCTTCGGCGGCGATAGTGACGACTCCGGACGGAAAAATTTCTCGCTATCTGCATGGAATTATTTTCGACGAAAAGAATTTCAAATTGGCTTTGAGTGAAGCGACTCAAGGCAAGATCGGCAATTTGGTCGATCGCATGATCTGGTATTGTTTCAAGTACGATCCCCATCAAAGCAAATACACAATCTACGCGGCCAACATCATGAAGGCGGGCGGGGTCGTGATCATTTTGGTGTTAACGGCTGTGATTTTGCCGGTGTGGATTCGTTCTCGAAGAGAACAAGTATAGTTTGGTGCTCGTAAACTGAGTGAGGAGAATTGCTCAATGAAGTGGATGATGTTTTTAGCCGAAAAAGCAATGGCGCAGCAGGGGGGAGCATTTATGCCTCCAGCCGCCACTCAAATCGCCGGAGAAGTGGATAATCTTTATTCCTTCTTGCTCTGGTCGAGTCTCGTATCATGCCTGATCTTGATTGGTGGCATGATTTACTTTGTCGTGAAGTACAAGCGTAAGAGCGCTTCCGACAAAACTCCGTACATCAGCCACAACACTTTCCTCGAGTTCTTGTGGTCTTTCATTCCATTGGTTTTCTTCCTCGGCTTCTTTGCTTGGGGCTGGTGGATTTATCATGAAATGAGAAAGATGCCTGAGAACGCTCTGGAAGTGCATGTTTTCGGTCGTCAATGGTCATGGGAATTTGTTTACAAAAGCGGCAAGTCTGCGGGTAACGAATTTGTCGTGCCAGTAAACACTCCAGTGAAATTGATCATGACTTCTCGTGATGTTCTTCACTCTTTTTATATCCCTTCCATGCGTATTAAGCAGGACGTGATCCCCGGTCGCTACACCAACTTGTGGTTTGAATCCAACAAGCTTGGCGATTTCCACGTTTTCTGTACTGAGTACTGTGGAACTTCTCACTCGGGAATGTTGGCAAAAGTCAAAGTCGTCTCTCAGGCTGACTATGAAAAGTGGATTCAGGAAAATGATGAAGGTCTGACTTTGGCGCAAAAAGGCCAGAAACTTTATACTGATAAGGGTTGCGTGGCCTGCCACTCGACCGATGGATCTCCGAAAGTTGGTCCAAGTTGGAAAGGCATTTTCGGTCAATCTGCACATGAAATGGCAGACGGACAGAAAGTCGCTGTTGACGAAAATTATATTCGCGAATCGATCCTCAATCCCAATGCCAAAGTCGTGAAAGGTTTCCCAGCTGGCGTGATGCCGGCTTATCAGGGTCAGCTTTCAGAAGATCAAGTGAATGCATTGGTCGAATTTATCAAGAGCTTGAAGTAGGAGACGCACGGTGGGTAACACTTCGACTGGAAAAAACTATATCAATGAATTTGCTGGTATCAAATCTTGGCTGACGAGCTTGGATCACAAGCGCATCGGTCTTTTGTACATGATTTCCGTTCTGACATTCTTCTTTGTCGGTGGAATCATGGCGCTTCTGATTCGTCTGGAGCTGTTTTCACCAGGACAAACTCTTTTCGGACCAGACGCTTACAATCAAGTGATGACTTATCACGGGGCGATCATGGTGTTCATGGTCATCATTCCCGGAATTCCAGCCATCCTTGGAAACTTCTTCCTGCCGCTTCATATCGGAGCGAAAGACGTGGCTTTCCCTCGATTGAACTTGGCCAGCTGGTACATTTTCATGTTGGGTGCCGCTTTGGCGATCAGCACTTTCTTCACTCAGAAGATTGATACGGGTTGGACTTTCTATACGCCTTACTCGATCAAAACCGGAACTGCTGTTGTCACCATGGTTTTGGCGGCCTTTATCATGGGAATGTCTTCAATTCTGACTGGATTGAACTTTATTGTCACAGTTCACAAATTGCGTGCGCCGGGCATGACGATGTCTCGCATTCCGCTGTTTGTTTGGGCGGTCTATTCGACAGCAATTTTGCAAGTTTTGGCGACTCCGGTTCTTGGAATCACTTTGTTGTTGCTGGCAGCTGAGCGCTTGTTCGGTGTCGGTATCTTCAATCCTGAACTCGGTGGCGACCCGGTCCTGTTCCAGCATTTCTTCTGGTTCTACTCTCACCCTGCGGTTTACATCATGATCTTGCCAGCGATGGGAATCATCTCTGAAACGATCACGGCTTTCTCTCGCAAGACGATTTTCGGTTACACTGCGATTGCTTTCTCTTCATTGGGGATTGCCGCAGTTTCCTTCTTCGTTTGGGGACACCATATGTTCGTTTCCGGTCAGTCTGAGATTGCCGGCGTTTTGTTCTCTTTCTTGACGATGCTGGTTGGTGTTCCAACGGCGATCAAAATGTTCAATTGGTTGGCGACTTTGTACCGTGGCTCCATCGTTTTCTCGGCGTCTTTGCTGTACGCTCTGGGATTCTTGTTCTTGTTCGCCATTGGTGGTGTGACTGGAATTATGCTGGCAACCATCGGTATTGATGTTCACTTCCACGACACTTACTTTGTCGTCGCTCACTTCCACTATGTGATGGTGGGTGGAACATTGATGGCCTTGATGGCTGGCTTCTACTACTGGCTGCCAAAAATGTTCGGGAAAATGTACAACGAAGGCCTGGCGCGCTTGTCTTTCGTTTTCACTTTCATCGGCTTCAACGTGACGTTCTTCCCTCAGTTTGTCCTGGGAGCGATGGGAATGCCTCGCCGTTACTTTGATTACATTCCGGCTTACGAATCTCTGAACAAGATTTCGACTATGGGATCTTGGTTGATCCTGACCGGATTCTTGATTTCTCTGTACGTTATCGTGCAGTCAATTTGGAAAGGCGAAAAAGCGCCTGCCAATCCTTGGGGAGCTAAAACTTTGGAGTGGACGGTCGCGTCTCCTCCTCCACATCACAACTTTGATGTCGATCCAGTCGTCACAGCGGGGCCATATGAGTACAGGTAATCAAACAACTACTGCAGGACATAAGCACCATTTTGCACATCACTTCACGAGCGCCATGCATGAATTCATGGCCTCGAAAGAGGGCATCTGGTTGTTCATGGTGACGGAAATCTTGATGTTCGGCGGACTTTTCGTCGGCTACTTCTTGATGCACGCACTTTATCCAAACACTTTCGCAGAAGGCGCCAGCCATCTCGATTGGAAATTGGGAACGCTGAACACATTCGTTCTGATCGGCAGCTCTTGGACAATGGCTTTGGCCATTCACTTTATCCAAGTAGGTAAAAACAGCCGTGCGACTTTGTGTTTGATCACGACAATCCTTTGCGGATTTATCTTCTTGGCTGTGAAGTACGTCGAGTATTCGCACAAGTTCCATGATGGTCTGTTGCCTGGAAAGTACTTTGCTGCGGAATCCGTGGCTCAGCACATGGGATTGTACTTTGGCTTCTATTTCACGATGACGGGCCTGCACGGGATCCACGTGATCATGGGTATGAGCTTGATCGGTTGGGTTTTGTTCCGCCACTTGCGCGGCGATTTCGATCCACATTATTTCACAGCCGTCGAAGGTGTAGGAATTTTCTGGCACATCGTCGACTTGATCTGGATCTTCCTCTTCCCACTTCTTTATTTGATCGGCTAGGAGAGCAACATGGCACAACAAAATAAATTTGATCACAATCACAACCATGAAGAGCACCACATCATTCCTTTCGCCGTTCTGTCGAAAGTGTGCGGCGTTCTTCTCGTATTGACGGTTCTCACTGTGGCCACGGCTCAGATGAAATTGGGCGTTTTGGCAGCACCAGTTGCCTTCCTGATTGCGGGTGTAAAAGCCTTCCTGGTCATGGGATTCTTCATGGGCTTGAAATACGATGCCAAATCCAACCGAGCGATTTTTGCGACGGGCTTTGCCTTCCTGGCACTGCTGTTCTTCTTCTGTGCTTTGGACATCTGGACTCGATTGGCTCAAACCTCGACTCTTTGATCGGTTGAGCTCAAGCTGTTTTTCAAAAAAGCCACCTTCCAAACGGGGTGGCTTTTTTATTTCTTTCTGTTATACCAGCGGCATGTTTAAGGTTTATGCCGATCTCACCAAATTCGGAATCGTGATCTTTGTCGTCTTGAGCGGACTGGCCGGTTATGCCACTAGTTTTGCCATCGAGAATACTTTCAATTGGATGCACTTGCTGGATTTGGCAGGCGGCTTGTTTTTTCTGAGCTCGGGAAGTCTCGCTCTCAACCAACTTCAAGAACACAAAATCGACATCAAAATGCCTCGCACAGCGAAGCGTCCAATTCCTTCCGGGAGAATCAAGCCGGCAGCGGCTGGGATTTTGGCTGGATCTTTCCTTTTGATCGGCTCTGATCTTTTGTTTCAAGCTTCGGAATTGGCAGGCCTCTTGGGTTGGGCCACAGTTTTTCTTTACAACGGAGTTTATACTTACTGGTGGAAACCCAAGTGGATTTTCGCGGCCATTCCGGGAGCACTTCCGGGTGCCTTGCCAGTGACGATTGGTTATGCGGCCAACAGTTCAGCACTTTTGAGTTTGGATTCGGTCTACCTGTTTTTGATTTTGTTCCTTTGGCAAATGCCGCACTTCTGGGCTTTGGCGATTCGATTCAAAGATGATTACCAAGCGGGTGGAGTTCCGACATTGCCGGCGGCCTTGGGAATTCAAAAGACCCTCTATCACATGGGTCTTTGGACTTTCTTTTATGTGGTCGTGGCTGTGGCTTCGCCTTGGTTTGTGCAGGCGAGCTGGGTCTACTTGCTCTTAGTGATTCCGTTTTCCTTTAAAGTCATGCAGGAATTCTATCGTTTCTTTAAAAGTGAAGGACAAAAGCGCTGGCTCGCCTTTTTCATGTGGGTGAATTTGAGCGTGCTGGTCTATCTCTTTGTTCCAGTGATCGACAAGTGGAGCTTCTTGATTCTGCCGCGAGTTTGACCTCGCGACGTCGACTTTGAAATAACGAATTTGAACTTAAGCCTTCCGCAATTCGGCGGGTGTGTCTGGCTGAGCAAAAGGATGCGCTTTTTGGAAAGCTTCCAGCTTTTGGCAATTCTCTTCAATTTTGGAAATCAAAGGGAACTTTTTGGAGTCGACTCCGAAACGGTTGGCAGCGAACAACTGCGGAATCAAAAAGAGATCGGCTGCTGTCACCTGATCGCCGAAACAATATGTTCCAGCAGAACTTTCTAGGAGCTTTTCCGAGCTTTCCAAATTCCGGCCCATCCAATGTTGAAGCCAAAGATCTTTTTGCGTTTGATCGAACTGGTAGTTTTTCTCCAAGAACTGCAAAGTGCGCAAGTTTTGATAAGGCTGAGTGCAATTGATGCCCTCACAGAATTGAATCACTTTGGCTTTGGCAAAAGAGTCTTTGGGAAAAAGTGGCTTGGCCGGAAAGACTTCGTCCAAATAAAGAAGGATCGCCATGCTTTGACTCAAGTGCTGACCCTGGTGAATCAAGGTTGGCACTTCGGCTGCGGGATTGAGAGATTTGTATTGCGCCGTGTTCTGTTCTCCGCCTTGATTGAGCAAGTGAACAGCCTCGTAACGGAAGGGAAGCCCCTTTAAATGCAGGCCAATACGGACTCGATAGGAAGCCGAGCTGCGAAAATAGCCGTAGAGCGCTAAGTCAGACATAGAACCCTCCCAAGAGTGAAGGTAGTTTCATTGAGTGCATTTTGAGAAACATAAAACGAAAGGTGGATCCATGAAAGCATTAATCACTGTCGTCATCACTTCTCTGATCGGATTCAGCGCCTTGGCGAATGATTTCGCAGCGGTGCTCGGCATGCGCTCCAACAGTGCCGATTTGGTGAATTCCACCGGCGGCCTTTCTGTGGCGACCAAAACTGGAATTGGCGCTGGCGTTTTGGGCTTCTTTGACATGGGAGATGGAATGCAAGTGCGCAGTGGTTTTATGTACAACCAGCGCAATATCGGAATTGATTCTCCACTGGGCGAAATCGATGCGAATTTGGCCTATGTTGATATCCCAGTGACAGCGATGTTCAAATTTGCAGATTATGCGGGTGCTTTTGTAGGTCCGGTTTTGGGTTTGCTGGCTTCCAAAGAATGCAAAATCTCAAATGGCACTTGCACTCTCACGAAGGATCCAGAGTCGATGATTTTGGCTTTGCAGTTCGGTGCGAGCTTTAAGTTTGCTCCACAAATGGGAGCTGAACTTTATTACGAAATGATTCCTTCCGAGTACTGGAAAGATGGATTTAAAAATGGCCGCACAGTGGGCGTGAACTTGCTGCTGACATTCGAATAAAATGAAATTTCTATTCGTCCTCTTCCTCAGTTTATTTTCGCTGTCGGCTTCAGCTCAGATCGAGTTCGGCGTCACAGCGGGTTTTCGTTCCGGTGAAATCGAAACAGATATTCAATACGCCACAACCAGTGGGCGCACGGGAATTCATGCGGGTGTGTTGGCCTATTTGCCGATTCAGGACAATTGGGGACTGCGAAGCGGATTCCTGTACACTCGCCGTCCCGCAATGATCGACAACACTTTGTCGGGCCAAGTGGACATTCAGTATGCCTACTTCGATGTGCCCGCAACCGTGTTGATCAAGTTTGCGGATTATGCGGGGGCTTTTGCCGGACCTGTGATTGCTTTCAATCAGTCTCGTGAAGTGTCTTGTTCGCTGACCAACTGTTCAGCTCAAGATGTGCAAGCCGTGGTCATGCCTTGGCAGCTTGGCTTGAATTTCCGTTTTCTGCCTTCGGTGGGAGCGGAAATGTTTTACGAGTATTTGCCGGGCGAGCTTTCGGCCAGTGTTTCCAACATGAGAACAGTTGGAGCCAGTGTGATTTTTTATTTGGAATAGTGAGAAGGGTGGAGAGAAGTGAAGCTTGGAACTTTGAAATCAAAGACCAGTCGTGATGGTGAATTGTGCGTGATCAGCCGGGATTTGAAAAAGGCCGTGAAGGTTGGTGCCATGGCTCCTTCCTTGCGAGAAGCTTTGGAAAATTGGTCGCAAGTCTCTGCTCATTTGGAAAAACTTTCTCAAGATTTGAACCAAGGAAAAGCTGCGGACGCTTTTGAAGTGAAGCCGGAGCAATTTCATTCGGCATTGCCTCGCACTTGGTTATTTGCCGATGGTTCGGCTTTCATTCACCACATCAAATTGGTGCGCAAAGCTCGCAATGCGGAATTGCCAGAGACTTTGATGACAGTTCCTTTGATGTATCAAGCGGAAGCAGGACACTTCCTGGCTCCGACCGACAACATTCCTCAGCGTGATTTCTCTCATGGCACCGATTTCGAAGCGGAAGTCGGAGTGATCGTCGACGAAGTTCCGATGGGGACCACACCGGAAGAGGCGCTGAAAAAAATTCGCTTGGTGGTTTTGATCAACGACGTTTCTCTGCGCGGATTGATTCCGGCTGAGCTGGCTCAAGGCTTTGGATTCTTCCAGAGCAAACCCGCCAAAGCGCTTTCGCCCTTTGCTCTGACGATCGACGAATTGGGGGAGGCTTGGAAAGAGGGCCGAGTGCATTTGCCTTTGCACGTGCGTTTGAACAACGAATTCTTCGGCAAAGCCAATGCCGGGGAGATGCATTTCCACTTTGGGCAATTGATCGCTCATGCGGCCAAGACTCGCAATCTGGTGGCTGGAACCCTGATCGGCAGCGGCACTGTGGCCAACGAAGACTCGACTGTGGGATCGAGCTGTTTGGCTGAGAAGCGCACTTTGGAGCAGATCCAGACGGGCGCTGCCAAGACTCCGTTTATGAAGGTGGGGGACAGTGTGGAAATCTGGATGGAAAACGCCCAAGGCCAGGATCTTTTCGGCCATATCCAGCAAAAAGTGGTTTCCCACCCTTAATCCGAGCCCCTTCCGGCAAGAACCAACTTGATTGTCGGGGGGGAATTCGATAGATCTTTCGTTCCATTCCAAGGTCTCGCGGAGAGATGGGAGAGTGGCTGAATCCGCTCGCTTGGAAAGCGAGTTTACCCGTCAAAAGGTAACGCGAGTTCGAATCTCGCTCTCTCCGCCAAGTTTCTATGACCTTCAAAAAACAGCTGTCAGTTGCCCCTTAAATTGTTCTCAGGCATCTATCTGAAATTAACAGCTTCCAGGTTGTTGGATTTTTGTTTGTTTTGGACAGAGAGCCACTGTGAAACCTCATCTCCGAGCATTCTTTCATTTACATGGGAATACCTGTTTGTCGTGTTGAGATCCCGATGCCCCATAATCTGAGCGACTATTCGTCGATTCAAACCTCTGGAATCAAGATAACTGCAAAACGAATGTCTGAGCTCATGAAACTTGATCCTAGGGAGCTGGGGAAGTTCTTTCAATGTGCTCTGAAGTTGCCTATTAAAGTGAGAACTGTCGAGCGCCTCATTCCCTCCAAAGACGAACTCACCCGAGGAAGTGTCTTTCAATCGAACCAAAACTTCGTGTACTTCAGGAAGAACTGGAATGTATCTATCATCCCCATTCTTAGTGTGCTCCTGAATGCTCCGTGTTTTTTGATTGTAAGACCGTTTTACATGAATGAATCCTTTGTGGGGACCTAGGAATCTTTCCAAGTGAACGCATTCCCATTTTAGACCGGCTAGTTCTCCAGCTCTCATTCCAGTAAACAAAGCAATCGTCCAAAGATCATTTAGATGATGTTCATTGGTCGCATTCAAAAAGAACCTCACTTGGGGTTGATCCCAAAATACCGGCTTCTTGCTTTTGTGTTTTGGAGTTTTAACCTGGAGGATTCCTTTTACGGAAATAACATCATCTGATTCCGCTCTCTTGATGATCGATTTGAATACATCGACTGCATACTCAAGTGAGGCTGACTTAACCCCATTTTTTGAAGAATCCTCAATGAAATTCTTCAAGTGATATTTCTCAATCTCGCTCATTCTGAAGGGACCAAAGTAAGGATTCAGCCGAATCTTGATTTCATCCTCGTATCTAAGAGCAGAAGCTTCCGAAAGATTCTCGCGACGTTTTGACTCGAGCCATATTTTGGCATATTCCTCAAAAGTCAGTTTCGAAGCACTAAGAGGCTTTGTGCCTTTTGCAGTTGTGAGGACTCTCAAATACTCCAGCCTCGCAAAGGCTTTGGCATCAGTTTCCTCGATGAATCCTTGCTTCCGAATTTGGCCACCATGACCATCTGGGACAGACACCTTCCAAAAGATTCCTTTGGAATTCCTGTATGATGAAACGAATTTTGCGATTTGCTTATCTATTTTCGCCATGATTTCTCCTTTCTTAGGAAAAACCAAGCCCAACCCGTATTCAATTTTCAAAGAACACGGGGAGCTTTTACTTCTTTTGGGTTCAAGTGTTCAAGGATTATCGGAATTTAATGTCTCTCTGGAGTTGCTTTAGAACCTCTTCTGGATCGAAGCTGTAAACACGTCCAAACTTTGCGGAAGGTTTAATGCGGCCTTTCCTCAAATGATAGCGGAGAGAATTTTCTGTTCTACCAAGAATTTGACTCAGAGTTTTGATATCGACTAGTCTCTGACTGTAAGGCATTCGGAATC
>JACCDW011287109.1_pt1 | contig 26779 bp, 30 predicted proteins | sample 7449781 | NCBI WGS metagenome assembly JACCDW01 (sample SAMN15323449, study PRJNA562643) | freshwater metagenome | isolation source: river surface water | place: USA:Blue River Watershed | collected 2017-08-18
CAGGTAACTGTAGAACAAATCAAAGAAAAATACGGCGGTCTTCGATTTTATTACAGCGGTGGTGATGCTACAGTAGACGGAATGGTTCGTATGGCAGAAAGCTGGGCTAGCCGCAGTTGTGAAGAGTGTGGTAACATCGGTATATCTCGCAGTGGCGGATGGATTAAAACTTTGTGTAATGAGCACGAAGAAAAAAGGCAAGAAAAGATTAAAGGAAGATTCAAGGCATGATTGATTGTCTAATCATAGGAGATAGCATAGCAGTGGGTACAGCAATGGCTCGACCAGAATGCGTATCTTATTCTAAAGGTGGTTGGAACAGTTGGCAGTGGAACAAGGATTATCTATCAAAAGCTTCGGCACAGCCTGCTAGAACTGTAATCATCAGTCTCGGTGCAAATGATCACAAAGGTGTAAAGACTGAACAAGAACTGCGTAAAATGCGTGAAGCAATAAAAGGTGATAGAGTGTTTTGGATCAGTCCTGGTGCAGAACGTAAACCCGTTCCTCAAGCGGCCATTGAGAGTATTGCTCGTGACTACGGTGACATTATTTTATCAAGGCCCGAAAAACATATGAGCGCCGATGGGATTCATCCTACAGGCCGAGGTTACAAAGAACTAGCGGAGAAAACAAAATGAAAATCGGATTGAGTTACAGTCGTTGCGTTCGTGACATTGTCGAAGGCAAAGTTGACATTAGGGATGTGTTGGTTATCATTGCCCGCACAGACTTTGATCCCCATGATGACAAACAATGGGAAGGTATTTGGCTCGGTTATGCAGGTGGTAGCAATCGAGGAAGCATGGTTAGAATGTTTGCCGGTTCAAATCCCGAATGGGCTGGTTACGGAGACGAGGACGAAGATCTATTTCGTTCAGTGAGCATTGAACTCTGGGAATCAGGTAAGTTCCACCAGCCTCGTAAGTTTGGAGCACACCCTAGCCGTATGCCCTACTACTGGCTCGAAGTTAGCCTGCCAGCAGAAGAACTTGATAACAATCCTGCTGTTAAAAAGGCCTGGGAGCAGTTTCAGATTGTTGCGGGACTTGCCGCACCTAATAAGATTTTAAAGGATGATTTCTAATATGTTAGTACCAATGGTGGTCGAAAAGACCGGTCAAGGCGAACGAGCCTTTGATATTTTTAGTCGCTTGCTCAATGAGCGTATTGTGTTTCTAAACGGGCCAGTCGATGACCACAGTAGCAATCTTATTGTAGCACAGATTCTACACCTAGAATCTTCTGACAGCGAAAAGGACATTCACTTCTACATCAACAGCCCGGGCGGTGTTATCACTGCCGGTATGGCTATCTACGATGTCATGCAGTTTGTCAAACCCGATGTAGCGACCTACGTCATGGGCCAGGCCTGCTCTATGGGATCGTTTTTGGCACAGGCAGGCACTCCGGGCAAACGCTATATGTTGCCACACGCACGACATATGATTCACCAGCCCAGTGGTGGCGCACGTGGTATGCAGAGTGACATTGCGATTCAGTACAAAGAGATTACCTATCTCAAAGAGTTGCTAACCAAGCTCTATGTAAAACACAATACAGCAGGTAAGACCTACGAGGACTTCGAAAAGGATATGGATCGAGATACATTCATGAGCGCAGAAGAAGCACTGGCCTACGGTCTATGTGATAAGATTGTAGAACAGCGATAATAAACTGCTGATAAATGTGTCCTTAGAAGAATATTAAATATTTTTCTAAGGCACATATAATCATGAATATAAAACAAAAAGAATTAGTAATAAAATTTAGGCAAGATATTGAACAAATAAACCGTCAGAGAAGAATCTGGTTAGTATTGAGTTCATTGGTATTTGTATCTATTATTTTTGTTATTTTTAGTTGGAATTTTATACAAGAATCTCACATTTGGTGGTTAGTAGGATCTATTGGTTTAATTATTGCCATGAATTGGTGGTATTGGACCATGACTCTAATCCGTCGTCTTCTTTGTCATCAATCTCATATGGTCGATGTTCTAGAAGAGATAAGTAAAGAAGTAAATGGTATTAGGATAGATTTATTTGTTCCGACTAATAAAAAGGTTGACAAATAAATTTAAAACCTTTAAATTAAACTCATCGGTCTTCAGGCATTCATCCCGATTCATAAATTCTGCATGTCATCAAACTTGCTCAACTATAAGGAGACTAGAGATGGCAAATTTACAACCAGTACTTTATAAGTACACATCAACAAAAGAGTATCATGACGCATTTCCCTGTGCCTACAGACAGTGGCGTGCTGATAGTCACTGTAATCTAATTCACGGTTACAGTTTTTCAATGAAGTTCTATTTCGGTACTAACGATTTAGACGTCCGTAACTGGGCGGCTGACTACGGTGGTTTAAAAGAACTTAAAAAGATTCTAGAAGATCAATTCGATCATACACTTATTGTAGCAGCCGATGATCCAGAAATGGAAACATTTAAAATGCTACAAGAAAAGAATATGGCTAAGATTGTAGTACTACCTAAACTAGGCTGCGAAGGACTTAGTGATATGCTTTACAAGTATGTCAACGGCGTTTACATTCCGGAAATGTGGGGACCTAGTGAAGCGGCTCGCTTATGGTGTTATCGTGTAGAAGTACGTGAAACACAAAGCAATATGGCTTTCCGTGAAGGCCATCGTGAATGGAATGAGGATCTGTTTGCATGAAATATAGTGTATGTGATATCGGAGGCGAAATTGTCAAAGATAACGAAACCTATGTTCTCAAAGATAATAAGACTTTAAAAAACCTAGTTTTGAGTTCTACTAACTTAAAACCTGGACAACAAACTAGAGGACATACTCACCCTGGGCAAGAAGAAGTATATCATTTTGTTTCAGGGAAAGGTGCTATTCAAATTGACAACGATTTATATGAAGCGGTTGCTGGAGATGTATTTTTAATACCTGATGGAGCATTTCATAAGGTCTTCAACAAATCCGATACAGAACATTGTTATTTTGTTTGTGTCTTCGATGGAAAAAGAAACCACTAAAATTTGGAGACTTTGGGCTAAAGCCCTAGGCGAAAAAGCAGGCAGTACGGACAAAGAAGCAGACCGTATTGCTTGCATTCGTACATTGATAGTGCTATCATATATCATAACAAACATTTTTATTATTGCAGGCGTTATTAGACATTGGTAATATCATGATCATGACAGACAAAGATTGGTTAGAAAGAGTAACCATCGCATATAAAGCATACCCTTATCCTAGCAAAGATATCGAAGCATTTGTTCAATGGATGTACAAACAATACGGAATAGTACAACCTAAAGAGGATAAGAATGGCAGGTAAGATGTTGCGCGGCCTAGAAGTTATTAGGCATACTAAACACAGGGACGAGCGCGGAGATTTTTGTGAGCTATGGAAAATTTCTCAAGACGGAATGCGAGGAAATTTCCGTCAATTGAATCTAGCTTCGTCTAAGTTTAATGTGTTGAGAGGTATGCATAGGCAAGATCAAACTAAACTTGTTATGCCCGTAGTTGGAACTATTTTTGATGTAGCACTCAATCCGGAGACGAGTGAATGGTTTGGCATTCATTTAGATGTTGATACTGCATTACTCATTCCTCCAGAGTATGCTCACGGATACTTAGTTACTTCGGAAACAGCCGTGGTTCAGTATGTTGTTGATGCTCCTTACAACAAATCACAAGAAGAAAATTTTAATTGGAATATGTATGGAATAGAGTGGCCTACTTCCAACACTCCTATTTTATCAGCAAAGGATGCAAAATGAAAAAAGTATTAGTAACAGGTGGTGCTGGCTTCTTAGGAAGTCACCTCTGTGATAAATTGGTAAATCAAGGACATCATGTCCTGTGCGTTGACAACTACTTTACAGGTAGTAAGAAGAACATTGAACATTTACTAGATTATAAAAATTTCGAAGTTATTCGACAGGATGTATGCTTTCCGCTGTATGTAGAAGTAGATGAGATTTATAATCTAGCCTGCCCTGCAAGTCCATTCTACTATCAATGGGATCCTATTCAAACAATGAAAACCAGTGTGCTAGGTGCCTACAATATGCTAGGACTTGCTAAACGTACTGGTGCAAAGATCCTACAGGCTAGTACCAGTGAATGCTATGGTGATCCCACAGTGCATCCACAACCTGAAGAATATTGGGGTAATGTAAACCCGATTGGCATCCGTAGTTGTTACGACGAAGGCAAACGTGCCGCAGAAACATTGTTCATGGATTACTTCCGTGTACACAACGTAGATGTTCGTATTGTGCGTATCTTTAATACCTATGGTCCTAGAATGGCACAGAATGATGGGCGAGTAGTCAGTAACTTCATTGTACAGGCTCTGCAGGGTAAAGATATCACTGTTTACGGAAGCGGAGAACAAACTCGTAGTTTTTGCTATGTTGATGACCTAATTGACGGTATGATGAAGTACATGGCTATAGAAAGTGAACGAGGAGTTCCAGGGCCTATCAATTTAGGTAATCCAGGAGAGTTTACAATGAATGAATTGGCAGAAAAAGTTATCGCCCTTACAGGAACAACTAGTCAAGTTCTTAAAAAACCTTTGCCACAAGATGATCCTAAACAACGTCGTCCGGACATAAGCAAGGCTAAATCTATTCTATCGTGGGAACCTAAGATTAGTCTTGACGAAGGGCTTGTCAAGACTGTAGACTATTTTAAAAATATTGTAGGAAAATAAAATGGAAGAAGTTATTCTAACAGATAGCCAGCTAGATCAAGAAGGTAGATTTACCGTAGTTTACGATCTATTACAAAAAGGTCGTTGTTTAATAGAATTTACCAAGGTTGACGGCACAGATCGTCAAATGATGTGTACATTAAACGAATCTTTAATGGATACAGCTAACAGAGTAATCAGCGAAGATGTTACAGATGTTCCAAAAAATTCTAACATTATCACTGTTTGGTGTTTAGAAAACTCTGCATGGCGTGCTATGCGTATTATGAATATAAAGACAGTTAAATTATTGCCCGAATCATGGACCATTACAGTAGAAGAAGATCCCGAAACTGGCGAAATACTACTACCTCTTCCGGAAGATCTACTTAAAATCCAAGGATGGAAGACTGGTGACACCTTCGAATGGGAAGATAACGAGGATGGCAGTTGGTCACTTAAAAAAGTATGAAAATCGGATTTAACTGTAGTTCGTTTGATTTATTCCATGCAGGGCATGTTACTATGCTCAAAATGGAGAAGGAATTGTGTGACTACCTAAAAGTTGCGTTACAAGTAGATCCAACTATAGATAGGCCGGGCTTGAAGAATAAGCCAGTACAGACAGTCTATGAACGTTATGTACAGTTACAAGGTTGCAAATACGTAGACGAAATATTGGTCTACGAAACTGAAAAAGATCTATTAAATCTGATTCAAACTCAAACAATACATATTAGATTCTTGAGTGAAGAATATTTAAACAGAGATTTTACAGGAAAACAATATTGTTTAGATAACGATATTGAATTATTTTACCATAAACGTCAACATCAATATAGCAGTAGCGAACTCCGTAATAGAGTTTATCAAACAGAGTTGACAAAAATGCAGGAATCAAGTACAATAAATATTCCACAACATAGTACTAACATCCTTGAAAAATACAACTCGTAAAATTGGTTTTGCTTGCAAATGGATTGATCGTCCAGATCAAGTAAATGGTATTGGCCCAAAAGATGATGCCAAAAAATACAATACCGGCTCTACAACTGTAGCTTGGTTAAATAGACAAAGTAAGTCAGTAGCGGAGGAAAAACTATGGAATCTTATGAAAGATAACATAGAATCAACTCGGTTACTAGTTGAAAGAGTTGGAGGACTTGATGAAAATCTTAGAATGGTACGACTCAGTAGCGATATACTGCCTGTTTATACTGAGCCAAGTTGGAGCTGGTTTTGGAGGCTTCCCGATACACGAGCCTATTGCGAAAGAGCATTTAGAGCCGTGGGAGATCTGGCTCGCAAGAACGGTGTTCGGTTGTCTATGCATCCTGGTCAGTTCACTGTCTTGGCTAGTGATAATCCCGATATTGTAAATCGTAGTATAGAGGAGTTTGAATATCATGCGGATATGGCACGTTTCATGGGCTACGGCAAGTCATTCCAGGACTTTAAAATCAATGTCCACATCTCGGGTCGAGCCGGTCCCGAAGGTATTAGACAAGCCTATAAGAGACTCAGTCCAGAGGCTCGAAATTGCATTACTATCGAAAACGAGGAAATAAGTTATGGATTGGATGATTGCCTTACCATTAGTGATATTGTGCCTATCGTACTTGATGTACACCACCACTGGGTCCGTGAAGGAACGTATCTTGACAATAATGATGGGCGTGTTAAAAGGGTGTTGGACAGTTGGCGTAACGTTCGTCCTACTATGCATTATTCTATATCTAGGGAAGATTATCTTGTCGGTCACGCCACTGATAGACATCCCTCCTACAATACGCTAATCGAATCCGGACATAAAAAACAGAAACTCAGAGCACATTCAGATTTCTACTGGAATACAGCAGTAAACGAATGGGCACTGAGTTTCTTAGATCGATTCGATATTATGTGCGAATCAAAAGGTAAAAACTTAGCCAGCTTTGAATTACATAGGCAGGCTAAAGATTTAAACCTTCTTTGACTTAGCAGCGACCTTTTTAGGAGCAGCCTTCTTAGCAGGGGCTGCTTTTTTTGCGGTCTTGTCAGCGGCTTTAGCTGTCTTGGCAGCAGTTTCTCCAACTTTAGGAGTACGAGGTTTACGAGTCTTTTTAGCAGGAGCAGTTTCTGCAACAGCTTCTGTAACTGCCGGTACTTCGGCAGCTGAAACGGGGGCAGATTCGACTACTGGAGTCGGAGTCTCAACCTTGTAAGGTGCTGATGAGGCAGCAGGAGCGTGTTGTTCTTCTTTGTTACGGAAGAAAAGAAAATATCCTGCCGCAGCTAAGACGATCAAACCAATTACTAATTCCATGATAGAATTCCTTTAAAAAATGTACATATATTTAACTGTCGATAAATACCATTGTAGAGAAAATGAATATGCATTAAAGCATACGTTATCTACTTTTAAATCTGGAGGGCATCTGATTTCATCTTTGGTCACAGATCCATCATTCTGTAAAACTCGCATTTAACGGAGTAAAAAATGCCCAATAATATAACCCCAGCTGAAATAATTGAAGTAGAAGACTACGAAAGTGATGAATACGGTCCTGACGATTTTGCCTTTGTTATAGGACCAGACGGAGAATTAAAATCTTTTAGTGTCCCTGGACATTTAATGGACGAACCCCCTGAAGAAATTAAAATGATTCTTGCCTTATTCGGTATTGAAAATATACACGAATTAGATCAAAGAACACTGCATTAAAGTATATGAGTTATTTTAGGTAAATACCCATATAGTATTTTCTAGAATAACTCATGTTACAAGCTAACCAACAAGTTTCCGGCTTTACCCTTATACAGGGGTCATTTTTTCCTGCGTTTGTACCTGTTATAGGCGCAAATGGAACGACCCCATACACCTATTCGATTAGTCCGGCTCTTCCTGCTGGCCTGACCTACGATACAAATAGCGGTGAAATAGGTGGTTCTCCTAGTGCAACCTCTACGTTTATAACATATTCTGTAACTATTACAGATCAGGTACCTAATATATCAACTGGTACCTTTACAATGGCTGTTATTGCTCAGGGTCTACTGACTACAAGGGTAACAGCATTTAAAGCCCTAGTTAAAGACCAGGCATTTACACCATTTACACCTGTAACAGCTTCAGGTGGTTATGGAACATACACATTTGTTGTAAATATTCCCTTGCCGGGAGGAGTTAGTATCAATCAAAGTACAGGACAACTTTCAGGAACTCCTGGTACCGTTTCGCCTTTACAAACCTATACAATAACGGTAGAAGACGAAGCTAACAATGCTAGTTCTAAGACAGTTGACATGGTAGTTTCTTTACCAATGGTACTGACCTTAGCACTACCAACAGTGTCTGTGCCCACAAATGAAGGTGTGGGATCTATTGTACCTGTTACAGTTGCAGGCGGATACACAAATAAAAGTTATTCTATAACACCAAGTTTACCAACTGGGTTATCTTTTAATACTTCCACAGGTGTTATCAGTGGAACTCCTACTGTAACTCTAGCTGAAACAAGTTTTACAATAACAGTAAATGATGGCGGATCTCAAACAGATTCTAAAACTTTTGCGCTAACTGTAACCTTAAATCCTGTAGTAACAACTTTAGAAATATCTGATAAAGAACTTACAGTAGGTGTTGACCTAGGTGCATTTACACCTGTTACAGCAACAGGAGGAGGCGGAGACATTACTTATAGTGTTAGCCCTTCTCTCCCCGCTGGACTTACATTCAATACGTCAACTGCTCAAATATCAGGCATACCCACAGTCGATATCAGTGAAACGGTCTACACCATAACAGCAACTGATGCATATTCTCAATCATCGTCTAAATCTTTTAATCTTACCGTTGTAAATCCCACAGGTCTTACAACTAGAGTAGCTTTTGATTCTAAGATTATGACACAGAATGTTACCTATCCTGCATTTGCCACTGTAGTAGCATCAGGGGGCTACGGAACCCTAACATACAGTATCAGTCCAGAATTGCCTGCTGGATTGACTTTTAGCACAACTACAGGAAAAATATCTGGAACTCCTACGGTGCTATCGCCACCTACTTCATATACCATAACAGTAAATGATCAAGCTTCTCAAACATCGATTAGATATATAGCATTGCGTGTATTGGTAGCTCCTGGATTGACATCTTCTAGCCTAATAGGAAATATAACTGTCAATAGATTCTATGACACAATAAACTCCAAACCCGTAAGTGGCACCGGTGGCTATGGTACTCTAACTTATAGTATCAGCCCGGAACTCCCAAGTAACTTAAAATTTAATTCAGCAACTGGATATGTTACAGGTATAGCAGAAACATTGTTGGCCAGAGTTTATACAATTACAGTAAAAGATCAGGCTAGACAATCTACTTCTAAGAATTTTAATTTATATGTCTACGATTTAGCATTATCATCAACTGCTACTGTAGCTTCAAAAGTACTAGAACAATGGTATCCTGCAACTGAATTTACTCCTGTTACAAGAACGGGCGGTGTTCCTTCGATAAGATTTAGTATAAATCCAAATTTACCAACAGGATTATTCTTTAATACTTCTACAGGTGCTATTAGCGGAACTCCTACAGTATCATCTAATACCAGTACCTACACCGTAACTGTAAATGACTTTGTAAGCCATTCTACTAGTTCAAACTTTAGTCTATACGTAAAACCAAAATACCCAGAAGCGGGGTCTAAATGGGTTAGCCCCGCCGGATTATTGTTCACTGTCACAGAACTTGTTTCTACATCTACTTCAATTGCTTTTGCAGAAACAGGGACAACATATACAGTTATTAGCGGAGAATTGCCCGCAGGAATGACATTATCTAGTACAGGAGTTATTTCTGGAACACCTAACGCTGTGATTAGATAATAGGAGCAAATATGTCAACAAGAAGCAGATTTGTAGTACGAGCAACAACTCCAACAGGATTTAGAGATAGAACGTTTTATATTGACGTAGACGGTGCCGACGATCCTTTGTGGAATACCGCTGCGGGATACTTGCCTGTAGGTGTGTTCAACGAAAGTTATGCATTTAATAATCAATATGTAGATTTTCAATTATCAGCAAGTGCTACAGAAGCTCCAGAGAACACAGTATTAAAATATTATATAGCAAACAACGACGGTACATTGCCTCCAGGTCTAACTTTAGATGAAGATGGTAGAATACATGGATTTGTGAGAGATAAGTTGATCTACGACGGATTTATTTCTGAATCTGGAGGTTATGACACTGAAGCCTACGATGGATATACATACGATCATGCAGGTGCTTCTAAAGGCAATGCTCCCGATAAACGCACATCGGGACTTCCTAAATTATATCAATTTAGGGTTACGGTATCAGATGGAGTTAGGAATGTTAAACGAACTTTTAAGATCTTAGTGACCAGTGTAGATATTTTACAATATAACAGTACTTCTATGCCTGTTGATATTGTGTTGCCGGCAACAACTAGTTCTATACAACCGTTGCAGTGGTTAAATGGATCTGATCTAGGAACTATTAGAGCCAACAATAATCAAGATCTAAGAGTTGAAGTTTACGATCCTGCACCATTAGTAGGAACGGTAACGTATACTCTAATAGAGGGACCTGATATCTATACTAAGTTGCCCGAAAACTTATATTTAGATCCCGACAAAGGACATATCTACGGATACACTCCATATCAACCTGCTTATACCAGAGACTATTCTTTAACTGTGCAGGCCGTAAAAACAAATAAACTAACACTTGAAAAGTTTACAGCTACGAATACATTTACACTGGCACTAAAAGGTGAAATTGAAAGTTATATTGAATGGGTATCTGACAGCGATTTAGGAACATTAGACGCTGGACAAATTAGTGAATTGTCGATTCAAGCACAGCAGCTACAGGGAGACTACGAGATCAAATACTCCTTAAAAGATGGCAACTTACCTATGGGAATATCTCTGCAGAGAGATGGTAGCTTGTCAGGAACAGCAGAATACAGCTCTACAGGTACATACACATTTACAGTAGTTGCCAGCGATGTCTATGAACTGGGTGTTATTGAAAGAGATTTTACTTTAACTGTAACACCGTTTAACGATAAACAATATACTTCTATATTTGTTCGTCCGTTCTTACCTCAGAGTAAACGAGATTCATTTAGAGATTTTGTCAGTAACGAGTTCACCTTTGATCCTAAACTAATGTACAGATACTTTGATCCTAATTTCGGAGTACAGTCTAACATAAAGATGCATTTACATTTTGGTATAGAAAAATTAGCACTAAATGAATATGTAAACGCCCTTTGGGAGAATTTTTATCGTAGAAGATTCTATTTTGGAGATGTCAAAGTAGCAAAAGCCAAAGACAGTTCTGGTAATGTTATCTATGAGGTTGTCTATTTAGACATTGTAGATGATATGGTCAACAACGAAGGAAAGAGTGCTAGCAGAATTATCTACTACAATAACGATATCTATTATCCTGGTAGTGTTGATAATATGCGTAAACAATTAGCACTAACAGTTCTTCCAGACGATACCTATGTTGATATAAACGAATTTAGTATGCCTAAGTTTATGCGTACAGCACAAGACGGATATTATGAACCGCCTGGCTATATGCGTGTTGTTCCGTTATGTTATGCATTGCCTGGAGAAGGATCTAGAATAAGAAGTAGAATTAAACTAAGTGGATTTGATTTTAAGCAAATTGACTTCGAAATAGACCGAATTATTGTAGAAAACAGCCTAGATAATACTTCAGCTAAATATCTAATATTCGAAAGACAGGCACTTGGATTCAGAATTACATCAGATTACTATCTATTTGGTACTGATGAAATTCAATTGAGTGCAGAAGATAACCAACCATTGATTAGATATTAAACAATGACGATAATTTATAATTTACCGCCGCTGACCACAGTAACAAATGCAGTTATAGTTCCTGTAGTTGACCCTTCCACAGATCCCCCAATTACTAAACAGATGACCATTGGGCAACTTAAAACAGTTGCCGTTGGTTACGCAGGATCTGCTAGTACGGCTGTAGGTTATACTGGCAGTGCAGGTTATACTGGTAGCGAAGGACAACCTGGTCTTGCTGGCCCCACGGGTCCTACCGGTTCTATTGGACCAAGCGGCTATACTGGTAGCCTAGGTCCTGTTGGACCGTCTGGTTTTGTAGGCAGCACGGGAGAACGAGGATTTGACGGAAGTAGAGGATGGTCCGGGTTTACTGGTAGTGCAGGCAGCACGGGTGGTACTGGTTTCACGGGAAGTCAAGGATTCGTAGGTAGTAGAGGTAGTCCGGGTGTTATTGGTAGTCAAGGTGACTTAGGTTTTACTGGTAGCAAAGGTGACTCTGGATTTACTGGTAGTAGAGGTGGTTTAGGACCATCAGGATACACAGGTAGTCTAGGCCCAACAGGCCCCGATGGAATTCAAGGTTTCACTGGTAGTCAAGGTGATACAGGATTTGTAGGTAGTAGAGGAACACCAGGATTTATTGGCTATACAGGTAGTCGAGGATGGACTGGATACACCGGATCTAGTGGTGAAGTGGGTTTCACTGGTAGTCAAGGTGAAAAGGGCGATGCGGGTGGATACACAGGAAGTCAAGGTGATCAGGGCGAAAAGGGATTCACCGGTAGTAGAGGAAGTGCTGGATTTGTAGGATCTTTTGGATTCACTGGTAGTAGAGGAGAAACTGGTTGGACTGGTAGTACAGGTGGACAGGGACAAATAGGATATACTGGTAGTTTAGGATTTACAGGTTCTCGGGGGCTCGAAGGATTTACAGGAAGTCAAGGTGATCGAGGCTATGTAGGTAGTCGAGGCATAGGTATAATTACCTATGATGTAACTAATAGCGGTGCCGCTGCTTATGTTATAAAAGGTCTAGAAAATCCGGAACTACATTTAGCCAGAGGATTTACCTATCAATTCAACGTAAACACGCCAGGACATCCTTTCTGGATTAAAACTGCGCCTAATACAGGTCTGTCAGATGCATATACTCAAGGAATAACAAACAATGGTATAACATCAGGAACTATTACATTTAACGTTCCCCTAGATGCCCCAGACGAATTATATTATATTTGTCAATATCATGCTATGATGGTGGGCACATTTGTTGTCCGCGACCTCGGAGAATTAGGTTATACAGGTAGCAGAGGCGTTGATGGATATACAGGTAGTCAAGGTGACCTAGGTTATACAGGTAGTCAAGCATATACAGGTAGTCAAGGATACGCAGGTAGTGTAGGCTATTGGGGATCTAGCGGATATGCGGGCAGCGAAGGATATACTGGTAGTTTAGGATACACAGGAAGTAAAGGAGATACTGGCTACGTCGGTTCTGCGAGTACAGAAATTGGTTATACAGGCAGTGAAGGGTATACAGGTAGCCAAGGCGATATCGGTTACACAGGTAGCCAAGGTGATCAAGGTATTTTAGGCTACGCAGGAAGTAAAGGATTTACAGGTAGTATCGGTAACTTAGGTTACACTGGTAGTCGTGGAAACGTAGGATGGACTGGTAGTCGTGGCGACATTGGTTATTTTGGTAGCCGCGGTGATCAAGGGTATTCAGGTAGTCAGGGTTATACAGGAAGTCTAGGTACAGACGGCTATTGGGGTAGCACAGGTTACACTGGTAGTGTTGGGTTTACAGGTAGCAAAGGATCTGATGGAACTAGTGTAAGTATTTTAGGAAGTTATCTAGATCTCACTTCATTGCAGGCTGCTCATCCTTCTGGATCTCTTGGAGATGCTTATATCCTTACAGGCAACGGTCACCTTGCAGTATGGTCAGGTAGCGCATGGTCAGATGTGGGACAAATTCAAGGTCCTGCAGGGGAGATTGGTTTTACTGGCAGTGTTGGTATTATAGGTTATGCAGGTAGTGTTGGTCTTATAGGTTATGCAGGTAGTGTTGGCTATGTAGGTAGTGCCGGCTCTTTAGGTTATACAGGTAGTCGTGCTTATACAGGTAGTACAGGGTATACAGGTAGTACAGGTTATAATGGAAGTGTTGGATATACTGGATCGTCGGGATATTATGGTTCAGTGGGCTACACCGGTAGTCAAGCCTACACTGGCAGTGCAGGATATACTGGTAGCCGAGGTGACCCAGGCGGTTACACCGGTAGTGTCGGTGATGTAGGTTATACCGGAAGTCAGGGCGATGCAGGTAGTGCAGGATTTACTGGTAGTGTAGGATTTACTGGAAGTCAAGGTGACGTAGGCGACCAAGGGCCGGTGGGAGATGCAGGGCCCCAAGGACCTATAGGCTTTACAGGAAGTCAAGGTGATCAAGGTTATACAGGTAGCAGAGGATCCGACGGAACAAGTTTTACAGTAGTAGGTACGGTTTCAGATTCTGGAAATTTACCATTACCTTATATAGGAGCAGTTGGAGATGCTTACCTAGTTAGCAACTCGGGACATCTATGGATTTGGACAGGCACTGCGTGGGTTGATGGTGGTCAGATAACAGGCTATACAGGTAGCAAAGGTGATCCTGGAGGATATACAGGAAGTGCAAGTAATGTACCCGGCCCTTCCGGCCCTTCCGGCCCACAAGGGCCTAGAGGATTTACTGGTAGCGCAGGCAATACCGGTGCAAGAGGTTATACAGGAAGTATAGGAGGCACCGGTTACACAGGCAGTAATACACCACTAACTCCTGTTGTTATTAAAACAACCAGCTATCAACCAACTGCATTAGATCATGGTCTTATGATCGAAATGGACAGCAGTGTATCTGTGGATTTTACACTAGTTGCTGATTCAGTGGAGGCAATACCAATTGGCACAACATACATTGTTGGCCGTATGGGAACAGGGGCTGTCAATATTGTTGCAGGTGCAGGAGCTACAGTTTATGCACCGGACGGATTGATTATTGCAAGACAATGGGGTAAAATTGCTGTATTTAAAACCGGTATAAACACCTGGGAAATACAGGGTTACACTGATTTTATTGATGGTGGTTTCTCTGGACTTGCTGAAAAAGGCGAACCAGGTTATACAGGTAGTCTAGGAGGACTAGGTTATACTGGTAGCCAAGGCTACGTCGGAAGTTCAGGTTATACTGGTAGCCAAGGTTACTGGGGATCAGTCGGTTATACTGGATCTATGGGCTACTACGGAAGTGTAGGTTTTACTGGTAGTCAAGGCTTTGCAGGTAGTATGGGCTACTGGGGTAGTGCAGGTTATTGGGGTTCAGTAGGCTATACTGGTAGTGCAGGTTATTGGGGTTCAGTAGGCTATACTGGTAGTCAAGCATACACAGGTAGTCAAGGCTTTGCAGGTAGTATGGGCTACTGGGGTAGTGCAGGCTATTATGGAAGTGTCGGATACACCGGTAGTCAAGGTTATTGGGGTTCAGTGGGCTATACCGGTAGTCAAGCATATACTGGATCTATGGGCTATTACGGAAGCGTGGGATTTAGTGGTAGCAGAGGTTATACAGGTAGCCAAGGTTATGCAGGTAGTCAGGGATATACTGGTAGTTTGGGTTACACCGGAAGTGTAGGATATACTGGATCTAGAGGTTATGCAGGTAGTCAAGGATATTGGGGAAGTAAAGGAGATACAGGACCACAAGGACCTGACGGATTTACTGGCAGTGTAGGGTATTGGGGTAGCCGCGGATACACCGGATCTGCTAGTACTGCCGTCGGACCTCAGGGCCCTTCCGGACCTTCCGGACCACAAGGGCCTAAAGGAGATACAGGACCTCAAGGCCCAGTAGGTTATACAGGAAGTGCAGGTATTTTAGGTTATTCGGGTAGTAAAGGTTACACCGGATCTGCTAGTTCTCTTGCAGGACCACAAGGACCACAAGGCTACTCGGGCAGTCGAGGCGATGTAGATACCATCTACAACATGGGCAACATTAGCGGCTCTATTACCCCAGACAGAGCAAACGGCACAGTTCAAAAGGCAACGCTTATAGGAAATATCACATTGAATGCTCCTACAGGACTTGCAGTAGGACAAAGTTTAACATTGATCTTTACACAAGATGCAACTGGTCTAAGAACTATGACTCCGAACGCTAGTTACAAGTTTGCTAGTGGATATAAGATTTTAAGTACTACAGCTAATGCTATAGATATGTTAAACTTGTTCTACGATGGAACAACTTATTATACTACATTGACCACGGGGTACTACTAATGCCTGTACATGCTGGTAGATTGGGCTTTTGGTTTCGCCCACAGGATCGTGCTCAGATTGTTAAAGATCCCCCGGATACAGTTCCGGACGTGCTGGTATTCTACGACCCTTTAACTAACAAGGCAGGGAACACAAACTACTATTTTACCATAATTGGTTATTATGGAACGACTGATGTACAGCCCGTAAGAGACGTTTGGCCAATTATCAAGGCTAGAGAAGAGGCTCTAGGATTTAGAGTAACTTTAATTCAGAGCTATGAACAGTTACCTAGTGATCTTTCTAAGTATGTACATATCTGGGACATAGGTTATGCCAGTCCGTATGTAGGGCATCCTTTTGATCCAACAACGAAATTATCAAACTACCTAAAACAAGGCGGAGCTATGTTCTTGCTAGGTGAAAACGTTGCATTCGGTAATAGAGACGATGCAATCGAAACCTTTGTAACTGCCATGGGCGGCGGAAACATAACAACATACGATGCAGATTATGCATATTACACTAATATCACTTCAACTGTACAACCAGAGTTCTTATTGGCCAATAACAGCAACTCGATTACATTTGGTGCTCCTAACGTTTTTACTAATTGGGGCACTGGAACTCCTATAGCTACAGCAGGAACCACATTACCCACTGCGGTTGTATGGAAAACTGGCAGTTTGTCAAATGCTCGAGCAGGAGCAATCGTATCAGTATTAGACATCAACTTCTTTGGCGGGTCATTTGCCCCTGGTTATTATAATCCTAATTTTATTGCTAATCTTAGTATCATTATGAACAAGAAGTAAAGATAAATATTAAAAATAAGGAATAACAAATGGCGCTTTTTCACCCTAACCTAGTTCGCCTAATGCGAGAGAAGATATTTACAGATTATAATACTCTCGCCGCCTATCAAAATAATACAATAAGTACCGGTAAACTTGTAAGTTTTCATAGTGGGGATCAACCTACTGCAAATGAAGTAGTTGCAGGATGGAGTTCAACTTACAATTCAACTAAAGATTCATTTTTGGCATTGACTAGTGCTATTACTTTTATAGAAACTAAAAGCGGAACAGGAACAGATTATTCGTATACCTTAAATTCAGTTGTTTCGAACAATGTAGCTATTCGACCCGGAACTGCAACTTGGGCGATTATATACGAAGAAAATTTTACACAGTCGATAACTTCTGCTACACTTACTGCAACTTCGATAGTTCCTGTCAGCATAGGTTTAATGGTTGTTCCTGTGAGCGATGTAACAACCAGTACAGGAGTTTTCAAGCTCTTAGATAATAATCTTGTAAGTGGAGGGACATTTACCATTACAGATTTTACACTAACATTCGATGTAGCCTAAGGAACAACCTATGCCTCAAATTTCAATTTCAAATAAACTAGCATATAACGCTTTATATATGTCCTTTGTTCAAAGAGATGCTACAGCCTATATACAATATTCAGGAAACGAGTACTATAATCTCGGTGATAGTCCCGAAGTTGTTGCATATAACTACGGTGGATATGCTGCATACCTAGGATCAATCCCAGTTTATCAGTATCTTCGTTTAATGAAGGGCACGGTACCGACTGATTTTTCTGGTTTAACTGGTCTAAGTTCTAGAAGCTCTGATGTATTAGTACAATGGGAAACTAAAGATCAAACTGGATGGTTAAACGATGGCGTAAAAACTTTTTGGATGACCGGAACCGACTTAGTCTATGCTACTACAGGCGGTACAGCAACCTGGTTATGGTGGCTCAGCGCTCACAGTAACAGTGCAACTGTGCATCATCAGGCAGTATTTACAGTTGGTACTTTAGGTTCTGGATCGGATTTTGAATTACTCAATACAACTGTAATTTCGGGAAATGGTTACAGACTTGTCAATGGACCTAGGGTAACTATGGGAACCGAGTGGAACTACTAAAATGACAGTGTTCAGTACGTTGGGCCTTTATTACAAACGGTCAGTGCAACGTATGAGGCCAATAGAGGCTTCAGTTAGTTTAAAAAAAGGAAGCACTGAAATTCTACTAGGACAATCTGTCACAGTAGTTCCTATTGCGTTGTCCCTTCCAGCTGCTAGCCCTATTTTTGAGATTTCTAGTCTCAAAGAAATACCTATTTTACTTAGAAAAGGCAATACTGAAATTGTTCTAGGCATAACCACTAATGATATAGGTTCTAAGTTTACTATAGAAAAAGGTAGTAATGAGATTGTCCTGGGTGTAACTACCCATGATATAGGTTCTAAGTTTAACATTAGAAAAGGCACTAATGAGATTCTACAAGGTAAGCAAGCAACTCTAGTTCCTATTACTTTTTTTAATGCTCCGTTATTTGAAGGTTATTATACAACTCCGAATGAATCTTCAACTTATTATTGGGAAGTCCCGTTAGGAGTAACCAGCATCAACGCAGTTGCTATCGGCGGTGGAGGGGGAGGCGCCAACGGTGACGGTGCAGCCGGCGGCGGCGGGGGAGGGTTAGCTTGGAAAAATAATATACCGGTCACTCCTGGAGAAATTCTAACAATATACGTCGGCGCTGGAGGTTCCGGAGCCGTAGGTTTAGGCCAAACTGGCGGCAATGGCGGAACTACCACCATTTCAAGAGGTGCTTCAGTACTACTACAAGCCACTGGGGGTAGTGGAGGGTCTAGCTACGGTGGCGGCGGAGTTGGCGGTACCCCGGGCCCAACTGCGGATGGTGGTGGTAATGGCGGTACTGGAGGTAATGGTGTTTACGGCGGAGACGCTGGTGGTGGTGGGGCCGGTGGTTGGACAGGAAATGGCGGTTTTGGAGCTGGTGCAATAATAGCTGGCCCTTATGACGGCAGCGATGGTGCCGGTGGTGGTGGCGGTGGTGGTGGAACGATTTTCCCGGGAGGCGGCGCTTCACTCGGTGGCGGAGGAACAAATCCTCAAGGGCAAGGCCCGGGCGGCAGATTTGGCGAAATTGGCAGTGTATCATACGATCCAGTAATGGCAGGTAAAGGCGGAAGCGCCTTTGGTTCTACAGATTTTGATGCACCGATTACCGGTGTGGGAGGATATCCAGGTGGCGGTGGTGGCGATACTAATAACGGAGCCAATGGCGCAGTGAATATTATTTGGGGGCCGGAAGCTAGTTTTCCTCGAGGCAATCCTCCTACATCCGCTCTCACTTATCAAATATACGACACACACGGAACTTACTACTGGCGTGCTCCTGCAGGAGTAACTTCTGTAAATGTAGCTTGCGTCGGTGGTGGAGGCGGAGGCGGCGGTTCGAAAGACGGCGGCGCCGGCGGAGGATTAGGTTGGAAAAATAATATACCAGTGACACCGGGTCAAGACTATTTGGTAGTAGTTGGTTCAGCCGGGCAACCAAATTTTTATATTGACGACGGTGGAGATAGCTACTTTATCGACTCAACAACTGTAAAAGGTGGTGGCGGAGGTAGCGGCAGCATCTCCATAGGCGGCGATTGGGCAGGGGATGGCGGTTATAGTGGCGGTCGCGGCGGTAACGGTAATCTTTTTCTAAATGGAAATGCCGGCGGAGGCTCAGCAGCAACATTTTCGGGTCCGGGAGCCGACGGAACTAGTCAAACAGGCAACCAAAACTATGGTCCAGGAACGGCTGTGAGCCTTCGGGGGGTTTCGGGTCCAGAAAATAGTGATACCCAAAGAGCTGGTAGATTTGGAGCAGGTGCCCGAGGCAACGACACTAGTACTGACTATCTTGGTTCGGGAGGATCCGGTGGCGTTTGGATCGATTGGACTCCGGGCGGAAGCTTCCCTAGTCTAGGAATATAAAGAACAGTTATTTCATATCTACTACTAACGTCTAAACTACTAAATACACTATCACGATTGATAGGTACCTGAAATAATGACTACTAGACCAGATCTTACTGAATTACCAGTTTTAACCACGCCTACAGAAGGCGAAACCTTGTTTATTGTACAAGATTCGGGCGTAAATCAAAGCCTTACCGTAGCTAGGGCTAGAACATTACTAAACACCCGAGGTGATACCGGACCACAAGGACCTACAGGTTACTCGGGCAGTGCCGGTACAGTAGGTGGGGCAGGCTTCACGGGAAGTGTAGGCGGTCCAGGTCCAGAAGGTCCAACTGGCTATACAGGATCTAGAGGTTATACAGGTAGTGCAGGAGAACCTAGCACTGTTCCAGGTTATACAGGTAGCCGCGGATTTACAGGTAGTGCAGGTGTAGGATACACAGGATCTGCTAGCGATATTGCAGGTCCGTCTGGACCACAAGGGCCTAGAGGGTTTACAGGATCTAAGGGAGATAATGGACCGCAGGGTCCTACAGGATTTGCAGGTAGTAAGGGAGATGCTGGAGGCTATACAGGAAGCCAGGGATTCTCAGGCAGTCAAGGATATTGGGGTAGTATTGGTAATCAAGGATTTGACGGAAGCCAAGGATATACCGGAAGCCGAGGATATACTGGTTCTGCTAGTGAAGTTCCAGGATTTTCTGGTAGTCAGGGCTATACAGGTAGTAGAGGACCACAGGGACCTGTTGGAAATATTGGATTTACAGGTAGTAGAGGCTATACAGGTAGCCAAGGGGATACTGGATTTGTTGGAAGTCGAGGAGACACCGGCTTCACAGGTAGCCAAGGCAACATAGGGTATTATGGAAGTGAAGGTTATACTGGAAGCCAAGGCTATGCGGGCAGTCAAGGATACACAGGAAGCCAGGGTGATATAGGCCCACAAGGTCCTACAGGTTATACAGGTAGCATAGGACAAGGTATTACTGTTAAAGGTTCAGTTGCAAGTTATGCTAACTTGCCAGGTTTCCCAGAAATAGGTGATGCTTGGATTACACTCGACACTGGACACCTATGGATATGGAACGGATTGTCATGGGTGGACGGCGGAGTAATTCAAGGACCACAAGGACCACAAGGCTATACAGGTAGCATAGGAGGTGGAGGTTATTGGGGTAGTGTAGGATACACTGGAAGCCAAGGCTATGCCGGTAGTGAAGGATACACTGGAAGTCAAGGAGTAGGATATTCAGGCAGCGTAGGATATACAGGAAGCCAAGGTGCTGATAGCACTGTTCCAGGTCCTCAAGGCCCGCAGGGACCAAGCGGGCCACAAGGTCCTCAAGGATTCTCGGGTAGTGTAGGTTATACTGGTAGCATAGGATATGCAGGTAGCGTAGGTTACACAGGTAGCAGGGGCGATATAGGATGGACTGGCAGTAGAGGCTATGATGGATCGGCTAGTCAAATTGCAGGACCACAAGGGCCTGCAGGTTATACAGGCAGTGCAGGCTATGCCGGAAGTAACGGATATACAGGTAGTGTAGGCTATTTTGGAAGTACAGGATTTACTGGTAGTAGAGGTACGCAGGGATTTGACGGACCCCAAGGACCCCAAGGACCTACAGGATTTACTGGTTCAGCAAGTTCGGCAGCAGGTCCACAAGGCCCAAGTGGTCCAACCGGACCTCAAGGACCATCAGGATACACAGGTAGTCAAGGCGATCAGGGATTCTTTGGCTACGGTGTTAGTTCTACCGCTACACCGAGTGCAGTAGCAGAAGCAGCAAATATAAGATCTCTAAGTTTTACATTTGAAGCGGGGAAATATTATCTAATTAGAGGGTCGTTTAATCATGCAGATTTCACTAGTGCATTTGGAGGAACATTTCTATCTAGTGGCCAACATTACTGGATTTCAGGATCCTTAAATGGACTGCCCGCAGGTGCTGGCGGTATCAATGGAGTAAATCATCAGAGCTACATTCATTATGAAGCTACTTATGTAAATTCTGGACCGAGACAGATAAACATCGAATGCCATTTTGTTCCATCTTCTACATCAACAGTAACAGTTACTCTAAAATTAGAAAATGCTAAGATTAGAAGTGACAGTACCGGAGCAACGATAGCAACTGGATTATGGATATATAACTCAGCACTAACTATTTTACAATTAGACTAAGAGATTGAATATGCTAGCATACTTACTATTTTCAGAATCAACAGGCGTTTATATGGGAACACACGTTTCTAACGTTGTTCCTACCTATGAACCAGGAGTTATTACTAAAGTATTTCAAGAGCTTCCAGAAATTGATAATAATAATCAAACTTACAGACTTGTAAATAACGAAATTACTATAATCACTCTAGAAGAAGCACATAATTTATCGAATCCCTCATGAGGATTGAATGAAATCTTTCGAAATACTGCCGGTTAAATTTGACATAGACGCAATAAAGAATACAGTCTTAGAATATGTTAAACAATTAGGAAATCCTATCTTCCAAGGTGAGCAGTACGGGTTTAACGATTTTGGTGGATATAGCCTATTATCAACTACAGGAAGATGGCAAGATGGCTGGGAAGTAGGCGGCACTGGCACACCGGGAGAAACTGTGTTCACTCCTGGTCAAGTAAATTATAAAGCTGCAAAGTACCTAGGTCTTACACATGCATTCGAAAATAGCGTTCCCACAGAAGCCTGTGTAGGACCCATTAAAGATGCTATTGATAAAATATCTGATCTAGGATTTTATCCTAGAAAGGCTCGGATTAGTATGTTAAAAGCGGGAACAAAAACAATCCTGCACTCAGATGCTCCTAGAAACAAGTATTCTGCACGTATACACATCCCTGTTATCACTACACCAGAATGTATACATTCCAGCGACGGTGACTGCTTTCATATGCCTGCAGATGGTTCTGCCTACATAATATGGGTAAACGTTCCCCATCAAGTATTCAATAATAGCAGCATCGATAGATATCATATAATTATGGATGCTTGGGATACTAAAGGTATTACAGAAAATTTTAAATTTATAGATAACATTGAAAACATTGAGAAAGAAAGCAATAACTTTAGACAACAATTAAATAATACTATTATCAACAGTCAAGAACAACAAGCATTTGATATAGTTAAAGGTAAATTTGTAAAAGAGATTAAAAGGAGATTATTAGATGGACATAGCTGATCTAATTGGAAAATATGGATTCCCCGTTATTGCTGCTGCCGGAATGGGATATTTTGTATACTATGTATGGACATGGGTAACTTCAGAAATTAAACCTGTTATTGGTGCTGCCAACGGTACACTAATCGCCCTTATCGATCGCATACGTATGCTAGACAATGATTTAATTCGTTTAAACCAAAAAGTAGAGACTGTGTTACAGCTACGAGGAAAAACAATTGAAAAAGAACGTATGCTTGCTGAAGCAGATATCAACGTAGATCCAATTAAAAAACGTCGAGAAGAAGAAGCAAAGAAGGCGGCGGAAATAGGTCCTAAAGGACGTAAAGCTACCTCGCAAGAAATTAAAGATGCAGCAGGAGATGACTAATGAAAAAAATAATTCTAGCATGTAGTATTCTATTACTAACAGGCTGTTCTACCATCAAAGAATATTGGCCTAGGCCACATGATCCGGAAATGTTTGGTATGTTAGTAGACACAGACATTGCCTTCGAGCGTGTCAATTGTGAAAAGGCTGATTGGACACAGGCCGTTGATTTGTCTACTAAATTAGCACGATACAGCGAATGGCGAGGTGATCCTCAACGTACTAATCTAAAGAGTCTCCAAGCTCATGCCGAACGTATGAGCAAGGGCGGTTCTAAAACATTTTGTGAATTAGGTAAGAAAACTGCTAAACAAAGAATTGAAGCAGCTAAATCTGCATGGGAGGGTAGATAAATGCATCCGTTAGAACAAGAAATACAGGCTATCGCTGAACAATGCCAATTAGGTAATATTAGCGAAGAAGAACGTAACTATCTTCTACAAGAAATACGAGATATACGTGCCGCTCAAGAATGTGCCGGAAATGAAGTGTTATTTAGATATGTTGTTCAGGCCTGCAACATAGCAATGAAACTAGTTTAACGAGCACACATAGGCTTAAAGGGCATACGCATTAGGTCTGTCCAATTGTCGGCATTTCCTGCTACGAATGCTGGCCAATAATACATCTTGAGTGCAGTATCTACGTAGATATCAAACCAGTAGCACATAAAATTATCAAAGACCACAAACCCCGGAGTATATTGTATTGCTTGTATCCAGGGATTATTTTGAGGTTGCATTGATTTAGCAGTTGCAAGGTACTTACTTGCTCACGGCATGGAAAACCCCGTCCCAATCTTTGGCTAGGTTTCTAGTACGCATATCGGCAATACGTTCGATCCACAACTCATAGTAATGATCCATTTTGCCATCAAATTTGCCCGTTAGTTCATTGCACATAGAAATAGCATTATCCCACTTTTGAGCACGATATTGTGCTAACATTTCTTTATGTTTTTCTCGGGCAGCATTCCAAGCATCGGCAACAGTTTCATCTGGCATATAGAATACTGTGAAAATATTGACACCTACTGTTTTACCTTTAACAGCAATACAATCTAAAGGAATAGTAAAGTAAGCGTCATTGACACGCTTCTCTGTAAACTCGGAAATGATAATCAGCTGTCCGTAGTTTTTAGTTTGACTTTCTAGACGTGCAGTTAAACTGACACTATCACCGAGTACGTCATAGCCGAAGCGATCTTTACTGCCAATGTTACCAATTAGTGTAGGACCGGTGTTGATTCCTAGTCCCATACCTACTTTAGGTTTACCTTCCTTTTCTAACTCTACATTAAACAGATCTACCGCATGAATCATTTCTAATCCTGTACGAACCGCAGCATGTGCATGATCTGGATCTTGTTCTTCTTGAATAGGAGCCCCGTGAACGTGTAAACTTGCATCGCCGATGAATTTAATTAAACAGCCGTTGTTGCGTAGGATAGGTTCGGCAATGGCAGTCATATAACGGTTCATTGTGTTAGTAAATGCCACAACATCATCACCGTAGGTTTCACCTAGTCCTGTGAAGTTACGCATATCACTCATAATAATTGTAAGATCTTTTTTCTCACCACCTAGTTTAATAAAGCTAGGATCTTTTTGTAAACGTTCAACAATAACAGGATTTACATAACCACCAAACTGTTTCTTGATCTGTTGTTTTTGTAAGAATTCGCTTAGGAATTTTAGACTGTAAGCATGTACATAAACTAAGGTAGCGCCTACAATAAACCAGGTTGCATCAAACAGATATTTGTATTCAGCATAAGCGTAAGACAGGGCAAAATGAGTGCTGCCAAGGACTGCAATTACAGGAATAAATGCGTATGTCCATCTTGATAAGAATAAAACTAAAATACCTGCAACCAATAATGCGGCAATTTCGGCGTCATCTGCCCAACCTGGGCGCTGTATAGTTGTTCCGCTAATCATAGTACCTAACGCTGCTGCTTGTAGATCTTGCGGCCATATTTCGCCTCGACTGGTTGCAACTGGCTGAACTAGACCGGCTGCACTTAGGCCCACTATGACAATCTCGCCATTAAAATCTTTAGGTAAATTTACAAGGCTGTGTTGTTTCGGTTGTTGACTCCAATCGATCCATACTCTACTTAAACTGTCTGTGGTAATTTTTCCAAACTTAGGAACACGCAGGGCTTCTACTCCTAACTCTCCTATTTTAACTTGGAAATTAGGATCCCCTGCTGCTACTCTCAGTGTCTCTAATGCTAGGCTAGGGTACAGGTGTCCTTGGCTATAAATTACCAATGGTGTTCTACGAACGACACCGTCAACCTCAGGAAAGGTGTTGACCATACCCACCCCTGCTGCACGTTCATCTAAAATTGGTACGTTACTAATAATTCCTGGATACTCAACAACTCGGCCTTCGGGGTCTTTCCCTATTACCGCTGCCGGTGCACCATGTGGTGTATTTTTATCTTTTAAACTTCCTAATATAGGTAAAACAACTCTACGTTTTTCTAATTCTTTAGCCAATACATGGTCTTGATTAAAACGATCTTTTTCAGGTAAAATTACATTGAATACAACAAGCCCTGCGTTACGTTTATACAGGTCTTCTATGATTTGAGCATAAATGTCTCGACTAAAAGGAAACTGACCGTACTTGTCTAGTGTGTCCTCGTCAATGTTTACTGTGTGTACTGGAATGTCCTTAGCAGGTTGGCTTGTAACTAGCTGGTCAAAATAACGGAGTCTTACAGACTCTACAAAACTAGGATCCCAAAAGCGAATCAAAACCATCAAGGTTAGTGTGACTAATGCAGTCCACGGATTTAATAATATTTTTTTCATATCAAATTCTCAGTTTACTTTAGGATTACCAAATACAGTTTCGGTAACTTCTTGTCCATTGGGTAATTTTCTTGTATAGGTATCTTGATCTACCATACGAAGATTAGGATCGTTAAACAACTTCTGTAATACGGCTTGATCTGTAACAGCGGGGGCATTTAACTTCTTTAGAATATGTTGCATAGCATCGCTGCTTTCAATCCACCAACCAGGAAGTCCCAGTAACTCTCTAGTTTTAGCAATAGCTTTATCTTTACTAGTGCGTGTACCGTCATGCCCTAGTCCTTGTATCTTATGTCCTTGCCATTTTTCATTAGCTCTTGGTCCGCGATAGAATAAACAAGCATCTACATCAGGATCGTGATCCCAATCTATTACATTCCAATCACTAGGAATAACATCTTTGATTGAGTTTACAAAGCTGCCCTGAGGGGTATTACTGTAGGCATTTTGTACAAGTCCCACTAAATCTTGTCCTACTTCAGATTTGTCTGAATTAGACATAATAACTTCCCATTGATTCTTAGGAAGTTCAAACTCTTCTAAGCTACCGCCACCTTCCATTATGGCCCATTCTACGGCAGTAAACTTAGGTGCAGGTTTTACTGCTAGTTCCTGTCGGAGTTTAGCTTCTAAACTTTCTTTATAGGTCAACGGACGTTGTTTTACAGGTCGTTTGATTAGATCATCGAATCGCATCAAGTATTTATTGACCTTGTGTGACGTTTACACTACAA
>JACCDW010431826.1_pt1 | contig 26776 bp, 24 predicted proteins | sample 7449781 | NCBI WGS metagenome assembly JACCDW01 (sample SAMN15323449, study PRJNA562643) | freshwater metagenome | isolation source: river surface water | place: USA:Blue River Watershed | collected 2017-08-18
AATCACCTGACAATTTATTGTCAGGTGAGGACCTGAATTGTGCATAGCATAATTCAGGTTAAAGACATGCCTCTATTAACTAGTCTGATACACCGGTGTATCAGACAAGGTGAATAGAGGTTAAAGAATAACTCCTAATGATAAATTTGAGAAGATCCTTTTATATTTTTATATGCCATTGCCGTTTTATTTTGTATAGGCTGAATTGTTCTATTTTGAGTTCTTATCAAAGGTTTTGCGGGGAAACTAGGAGTTATACCATTTGTTTTTAATGCACGTTTTTTTGCTGGAGCTACTGCACCTCCTGCTCGTACTCGAGTTATTGCGTCACGAACTGTATTTGTCTGAACTGTATTTGTAAAACTAGTCGGTATTTTATTTGCATTTAATGTTCCTAAACCGACTTCATTAACTCTTCTATTTCTAATTACCTCAGATGCATCTCTATTTCCAAAAAATTTTTTATTTGTTTGAATAGCTAATGGCACATTTTGAGTTTGTAATGTGTTCATATAAACATATCTATCTTTTGCAAAACTATCTGTACCATCAGATGTTAAATCTTTTTGTGGCATACATTTTATTACACTTGATATACCATTATTTATTATATTCATCATATAATCTCTACGAAATGAAGACATTTTATATTATATTATATATAATATAAATAAAATAATTATCTGCGTCTAACAGCCATTAAAGGAACATAAGAACCATTATGTTGATCACCTCCATTTGATAAGTCATTATAATTTTTATTAACTGCCATTTGTTTTTTAAATTTAATGTAATCAGAAGAATCTGCTACAAATTTAACATTACAAGAAGAAGCAGGTACGCCACTGCCATCGCAATTATTAAACATATTACGAATATTTACACCTCTTTTATGGCGATCAGGAGTAACTGGGGTAGGTCCACCACAAACGTAGTTTTTACGAGATAAAAAATCTCCGGAATTATTTATAGCACGAAAAGGAGTAATAATTCGGGATTTATTGTTATATTTTCCTGTAGCATATGCGGTATTCCACGCACTACGTAAAACTTTGCGCATCATAACATTTTCACTGCTTTTAAAATTTGTAAGAGTTTGTTGAGGAGAATATCCATTGAATGGTCCACCACCTAACGTATTTGACATTATCTGTTATATAAATATAATATATATTTATTTTTTCAATATATAGTATTATTTATAAGTAATGCTAAAATAATAATATATAAATATTATATATTTATAATGAGTTTGCAATACTCAGATTCCGACAATTCTGAAAATACGCTATTTAGTAAAAATAGTTCTATAAGTTCAGCATCTTCAGAAGATATTGGGTCTGTTGATTCATTTGACACTGAAGGAAAAGTAAAAAAATTTATTAATAATAAATCATTAAAAGATCTTAATAAAATGTTAATTGCTGAAAATATTGTTACACATGATTCTGATTGTATTCGGAAAAATTCTAATTCTGGATCTACTTCAAAAGATTATCTATTTGAATCTATACATTTTAAACCAAAAAAATTACTAAATAATGTTAAAGATTTTTCACCTAAATTAAATGCATTGCTTGAAAAAATTAAAAAATTAGACGATTCTGATATGAAAACCCACGGAAAAAAATTTAAACATTTTATATTTTCAGATGTGAAAAGTATTAATCACGGAGTTAAACTAATATCATCTGCTCTTATTGCTAGTGGATTACAGTTAGCATATGGAGCAGATTTTGTTAATCCAGAAATTAAAAATGAAATGTCTATATCTGATGATAATTCATATAATTATAATTCTAGTTTATCTTTAAAAAAATATAGTAGTGATCGTGATAATAATATTTACAGTAGTGATTATAGTGAAAGTGATGATAGCTATACCTCTAGTAGTGAAAATTCCGAACCAATTGCTAATAAAAAAAAGGGAAAAACTTCTAATAAGAAAATTTATAAAAAAATAGAGATATTATCTGATGAAAAATTAAAACAAAATTCTGGAAATAATTTTATTTTACTTGCATCAACAACCGTTTTCCAACAACCTTTATCTGTATCTGCAAAAAAATCACTATTATCTATGTTTAACTCACGTCCAAATAACGTGTACGGAGATTATGCTAGAATTATTGTAATGGACGGCGGATTTAAAGAAGGAATTGATTTATTTGATATAAAATATATTCATATATTTGAACCACAAACTAGTATGGCTGATCAAAAACAGGTTATTGGTAGAGGTACTAGAACGTGTGGACAAAAAGGTCTAGTTTTTCATCCAACAAAAGGATGGCCATTATATGTTTTCAATTATGATCTTACTTTTGATGAAAAAATAGGAGAATATTTTATGAATTCAAAGAGTGCTATTGAATATTATTTAAAATCAATAAATATAGATTTTAGATTGTATGCATTTATTGAAGATTTGGAGAAAACATGTATTAAAGGTTCTGTTGATTATGAATTAAATAAAAGTATTCATAATTTTGCGATTGATAATAACGATGAAATTTTGGGAGGTGGTCCAAAAAAGAAAGTATTAAAAATAGTTGATAATCTTCCCGAAATTCCACAATTGCAAATCGCGGTTCAAACTCCAGAGAAGTTCACACATGATAGTATGAAACAATATATTAATGAAAATTTTTCCGACTATGCATGGAAAGATGTAAAAATGGAGAATTTATGTGGATATGATGGCCCAGACGATATAAAAAAAGGCGGAGGAACAATTATGAAATATACTCCAACTCAGGCATTTGTTAGCCATTATTTTACACCTCAATTACCATTAAAAGGTATGTTATTATGGCATTCAGTTGGTACTGGAAAAACTTGTACTGCAATTGCAACTGCATCTTCTCTATTTGAATCTATGGGATATACTATTTTATGGGTTACTCGAACAACACTTAAAAATGATATTTGGAAAAATATGTTTGACCAAATATGTAATGAATCTATTAAAAATAAACAGTTATCTGGAATTGAAATTCCTTCAAAACAATCGGAAAGAATGCGTATGCTATCAAAATCCTGGAGTATTCGTCCAATGTCCTATAAACAATTTAGTAATTTGGTTTTAAAGAAAAATAAATTTTATAAAGATTTGGTAAAAAAAAATGGAGAAGTTGATCCATTGCGAAAAACTCTTTTAATAATTGATGAGGCTCATAAATTATATGGTGGCGGAGATTTATCTTCTATTGAGAAACCAGATATGGATGCTCTTTATGCTTCTCTAATGCATTCTTATATAACATCTGGAGAAGATTCCGTTAAGTTATTACTTATGACTGCAACTCCTATTACACAAAGTCCTATGGAATTAATAAAACTAATAAATTTATTTAAAATGCCTCAAGAACAATTACCAGTTGAATTTACTAAATTTTCAGATAATTATTTAGATGACGTTGGAAATTTTACTAAATCTGGAGAAGATTCATTTTTAGATAGTATTGCTGGACATATAAGTTATTTAAATAGAGAAAAGGATGCAAGACAATTTTCACAGCCTATTATTAGAAATGTTAATGTTCCTATTATAAATAAAAAAATGCAAAAAATGGCAGATGCATTCGATAATGCAAATGAATTAATTGTTGAACGACAAATTTTAAATACTGTAGAATATTTGGAAAATAAAGAAAAAGATATTGATGTTGAATTGGAATCATTTAATAGAAATAAATTATTGTATTTATTAGATAAATGTGATAATTTAGAACAACCGTCAAAAATCAAAACCTGTAAAAAAGAAGTTAGAGGTGTAATTAAACGCATTTTAAATACTGTTAAAAATCAAATTGCTGATAAAAAACAGGAAATTAAAAACATGAAAATTGATGTAAGGAACATAAAAAAAATAAATCCGTCGATTAGGCGAAAAATCGGTAAAATGAAAAAATCGAACGATAGCATTTTTAAAAATACATATAAGAATACTCCTTATTCTAAATTAAAAACTACATGTAGACACAGTATTAAAAATAATAAAGAAATTATGGAATTAGTTAATCAACAACCAATTATAAATGAATATAGAGAAGAATATGAAGAAAAACTTCGAGAATTGAATGAATTAAAACTTCGTACTAAGAATGAATTAAAAGCTATAATTATGAATATTAGACAATTAAATTCAACCAAAACAAAAAATAAGAATAAATTATCTGAAGAAGAAATTAAATTAATAGATAATGGAATAAATAATTATAAAAAATTAGCGGATGAATATAGAACTAAAACTAAAATTGAAATACAAAATGCGAATAAAACTTTAAAAATTAGACATTTAAGGCTACATTCTGAAAAAAAATACATTTCTAGGGAAATAGAATCTAGAATAAAAAAGACAAAAAAATTACTACTTAAAAAAAATAAGGACGAACAAAAATTATTAATTCGGCTGAATAAGGCAATAAAATATGATGAAGAATCCCATGAAATTATTAATGAAAACTTAAAAACCATAGTTTCTGAGGAAAAAAATAATATAGATAGGCTAGTTGAAGATTTAAGAAATCAGCCATCCAAAGAAGAATTAAAAATAATTGAAAAACAAAGAAAGAATGAAGAAAAAGAACGGATCAAACAAGAGAAGAAAGAAGAGAAAGAAAGACAAAAAGAAATTAAAGCCACTCAAAAAATGCGTGAAAAAGAAGAGAAGAACGCGGAGAAAGAAAGACAAAAAGAAATTAAAGCCACTCAAAAATTGCGTGAAAAAGAAGAGAAGAAAGCAGAGAAATTGAGAGAAAAAGAAGAGAAGAAAGCAAAAAAATAGCTGAAAAAGAGCATCAAAAAATTAAAAAATAAATAATGTTTGACAAAATCATTTTATTATATTTATAAATTATATAATATAATAAAACAAAAAATATGAGTAATTCGGATGAATCTTCTCTATCATTTGATTTGAAAAGTATTTTTAGTAGAAATACTCTATATTTTTTAATGCTATTAGTAATAATATATGTAGTAATATATTCAGTTTTATATTTATTTTTTAACTCATGGTTTGATACAAAAGAACATATGGTTGTGATGACAATTGATATATTTATTACAGCAATTGCAGTATTATATTTAATATATTTTTTTAGTGAAATGACATCGGACGATTTTAAAAAACCATTTACATTTATATGCCGACAATTGAAAAATGAATTTAATAATCCAATGAGTCTAATATACATGATAATGTATTTATTTTTTATTTATATGGCAATATTTTTCTTCAATATTCCAAAAATTAATGGAGAATTACCTACTTCTATTCATATATTGGAATTAAAATCATGGTATTTCTTTATATTATTATTAGCAATAAATATCATAAAATATGGGTTTGGAATTCAGATTGTAGATATTATATATAATTTTATTGCAGATATATTTAATTGGGCAACTAATGGATTAAAAATACCGAAATATGGAGAAGATGTAAATTCTGAAAAATCTTCTCCCCCTCCTCCTCCAAAAATTCCGGAAGTTTTTAATATTTCTGATAATAAATATTCTTATGATGATGCACGAGCAATTTGCAAGATATATGGTGGTCGTATGGCAACATATAAAGAAGTTGAAGATGCATATAAAGATGGAGGAGAATGGTGTAATTACGGATGGTCAGATGGACAAATGGCTATTTTTCCTACTCAGAAATCAACATGGATAAATTTACAGAAAAATGAAAAAACCAAAAATAATTGTGGGCGCCCAGGAATAAATGGTGGATATATTAGTGATTCTAATGCAAAATACGGTGTAAATTGTATGGGTATTAAACCAAATATAAATGATATGTCAAAAAAATTGATGGAAAATACAAAATCTATTATAAATCCACCTTCTCCAAAAGAATTGGAATCAAATCCATGGAAAGATAAACAATCGCAATTAGTTATTTCATCATGGAATAATAATAAATGGTCAGAATACTAGATTTCGCAAATAAAAAATATTTTTATTTTATTTTTATTTTTTATTTTATTTTTATTTTTTATTTATTGTATTAGATTATTATGTTATGATATATACAATATTTACAATTATAATGATACTAGAACTACGCACTAATACTAGCTACTAATTTATTATAATATTTTTCATAAAATTTATCTATAGAATTATCGCCAAATCCTATAGACATTTTTTTAATATGATTACGGATTTCTTCTGCACATTTAGTGTTATTTGCTAAGTTTGTTAAAGCTATAATAGCAGGTAATCTATATTCATTTGGACTATCGATTGCATCAATCAACATAGAAATGCAATTATTCTGTAATACATATGGATGCATTTCATTATCATAGGATACTTCACACATTAAATTAAATCCCATATTTTTGGTATATTCATTATTATTTTTCATAAATTCAATAATTGGACTTAACATATCATTAGCAATTTCTTCATTAATGGAAGTTTTCATATTATCCGGAACTTTTAAAACACTGAAAGGAGATTCCGTTAGATTTGTTCCTATAACCGCATTACTTATTTTATTGAATAAAATACGAAATTCATTCGCATTTTCTCCTTTTAATTTATTACATTCAAATATATAAGTATTAATATCTCGAAAAATATTTATTTCACATTTTGTTATACATCCATTTTTAATGTCACATATTAATATATTCCATTTGATCCCATTAAATTCGCTATTTATATTTGGATCTTTTTGTAGAATAGTATGGATAGTTTGTACAGCAGTATTAAGATCGCCAGTAAATTTAAAATTTGTTGGCATAAGATAGGTAGGACGTCTTGGAATAGAGGAATTCATTATTAAAATAGAGAAGTTTTATTTATAGAGGAAAAGATATGAAATAATTTAAATAGTATTTAATATATTATTGAATAAATTATATTAAATACTTATATCAATAAGTATTTCAAAAATATTTCAATTTTTTACGTTTTATTTCATTTTTTTATAGTTTATAAATAAATATAAAAATCTTCTCAAATATATATTATAAAAACAATAATGAGTAATAAATTATCAGAAATAGATGCTTTAAGTTTACAACTTATGTGTAGCAAAGGTAAATATAATAAATATTTATCTAAGGAAAATCCTAAAGAATATTTGGAGAAGAAATCCCATTCAGACAAAATTAAAAAGTATTCAAATAAAATTTTAAAAATTATAAATAAATATTTATTGGAAGAAAATCCTCAAATAACAAATGATTTAGATGATGCATTTGAATATTTTTCAAAAGAATGTATTAAATATATTGAAATAGAGAAGATAAACAAGGAAACAAATGGTGGATGTTACGAGGAAGATTACCAAGAAGAAGTTTTATTTCAAGAACCTAGAGAAGATTCGGAAAATAGCAATTCTGATGGGAATGAAGAAGAATCTTCTCAATCAATGTTTTCAAATTCTAGAAATTATTCGAGAACTGCATATGATTGGAGTATTAATCCATCACTTTCTGAATATATAAATTATAGTAAAAAAAATAAAAAATAAGTATTTGTATTTTTCTAATTATATTATAGATAAAATATAATATAATCATGAATATATTTACGTCAAGTTTTGGTTTAGGCAAATCAAAACTTAATATTACTCGAAATGTAAAACAAAAAGGAGAAAAAAATAAAAAAACAAAGAAATCTTTCAAAAAAATGAATTGTAGTCCTATGGTAGATGAAACAAAGGCAACTGAAAATACATGTTATACAAAAGATATTTTATTTCAAATTAGAGATGAATATAATAAAGGACATTCAGATAATCCTATAATGGCTCAAGATGCAAATGATGTTTGGAATGAATTAAAAACTAGATTAAGTAATTGCGATAGAGAAGATTGCTGGTTAGAAGAGATTAAAGATTCTAAAATGAGGAAAAATATAGATGATTATGTTTTCTCTCCTGATCATCCACCAGAATGGAGTAATGCTGGAGATATTAAAAATCGGTGGCTTTCCAATTTTGATATATTGAATGTTTTTCGTCAATATGAGAGAAGATTTAAATGTTTTAAATTTATTGGACCAACCGCAATAGATTTCGACGCAAAACCGGCATCTTATTCTGGAAAATGTGTTGAGCGCGAAATGTGTGAATTTTCTTTAGAGAAGATGATATCTAATAAAAAATATAAAATAGGAATTGTGTTTAATTTAGATAAACATGATGAACCTGGTTCTCATTGGGTTTCTATGTTTATTGATATAAGAAATAATTACATATTTTTTATGGAAAGCCAAAAACAAGATGTTAAGGAAGATGTTCCTGATGAAATAAAAGTATTTAAAGATAGAGTTATAGATCAGGGTAAGAAATTAAAGAAGCCGATTGATTTTAAGTTTTATACGACAAATGTAAGACATCAAGATGGAGATACCGAATGTGGAATGTATTCTTTATATTTTATTATTACGATGCTTACAGAGAAGATTAATGGAAAACATGTGTCGTTGGAAAAAAGATTGAATATGTTTAGAAATAAAAAAATTCCGGATAAATATATTGAACAATATAGGAAAATTTATTTTAATGAAAAATAATGTATGTATATTATAGAATACAATTTTGAATAATAATAAATATGTCTGGTGCTCCTAATAATGTTAATATATTTGAAGAACAATTAAAAGATATAGTTAAACAAATTTTGGAGAAAGAAAAAACAATTCCTGCTAGTCCTGTTCCTGTTAATAATACTGGTAGTAATACATCTGTAGATTTTTCTAGTATAACTACTGAAGATGAATTTAAAACACAAATAAATAATTTTGTTGAACAAATTTTTAAAAATATTTCTGATGAAATGTCTTCATTAACTGTAAAAAAAAGGATTCCTAATGAAACAAATATTGATTATATAATGAAAAATATTAATGAAATTAAAAATAATATTAATAATATTAATATTAAAGTAGGTAATAATATTGATGATGCAATTTCCATAATGTTTAACGCAATAATGAAAAAATATGGAGAAATAAACACTAATGGAATATACATTGATGTTAAAGATACAGTTATTAAACAAGATGGATGTTCAAATGATGTTATATGTGATATACAAGATTATTATGATTCAATTACTTTAAATTTATCTGATTTATTTAATCTTTCATTAAATAACTCCCAAAATTCCAATCAAGATGCAGAAAAAAAAATATTAAAAGTATTAAGAAAAGAAATCACACATTTCTATTCAAACATCATAAATAATAAATATAGACTTTTAAATTTGTGGTCTTTATATAATATGCCAAAAAAAATGTTTACAGAAAAATTCAAATTATTAAATTCTCCAGACCATAAGAAAACTTCAAAAATAAACATGAATATTTCAAAATATCATGTCACAAAAGACGAAGATGGAAAGTCTATTATGCGTCCAATTAACGTATCGCACTCAGGTAAAAATGCATCTAAATTTATGGATATTGATGAACAATTTTTTAGAATTAAGAAAAAAGGAAAAGGAAATCCAATAACTGATAAAAAAAAAGAAATTATTGAAATAGACTCATAAAATATATAAAAGCAATACATTATATCTATAAATAAATATAATGTCTTATAATAAAAACCTCTATGTACATCCAGAAAATCAAGAATTACTATGGAGAAATATCAATAAAATTCCCATGTTTCAAATGATGGGGCAAGGCATTCCAAATTATAAAGAGCAATGGTTCAAAACAATTATCGAAAATTTCTATGAAAAATATCCTATTGTTGATAACAAAGAACTTCTCCAAAAAATTAACAAAGATACATTAGGTTATATGATAGAAGTATTAAAATCTAATTCCGTATCTCAACAAAATTCCCGTGTGAATATTCCTCAAAAAAATATGGGTTCCGCAAATGTTGTTCCCAATATAAATGGATTTCAAGAGGCAAATTATTTGGGAAAAGATGCTGAAAAGGCTCAAAAACAGGAATTTTATAATCAAGCTTTTGGAGAGCGTCAAAAACAATATGAACAGTTATTTGCAAAACCTCCAGCACCTGACATTGATTTTTCAATAAAAATGGAAGATCGCCCTATTTCAAATATGGATGAATTAATAGAAAGACATAAAAAAGAAAGGGAAGCAGAATTAAATAAATTTTCCCCATTAAATAATTTTTTGCCGCCGCCAACTCAATTAAATAACACGCCCCTTCCTCCTAGTATTCCCATAAATAAACCCGGACAACCCATCCCTCCTCCTTCTTCTTTTTCAAATTCAGCGCAATCTTCTCAACAAGATAATATAAACATTTCGTTTGTGGAAAAATCTTCTCCCCAAGTTCAAAATAATTCCCCATCAGAATATAGTTTTCAAAAAATATTGGAAGAACATACAAATATATTGCAATTGATAGCTAGAGATATTGGTGATATAAAACAAAAATACAACGTTTTATTGGAGAAGATCGAGAAGATTGAATCGGAAAAAAAAGTTCCAGAATCTCTCTCAGAATTGGATTTGGAAAAATTATTAGTTGAAAAAGATATTTCTCCTGAAAACATATAAATAGATTATTGTATTTTAGTTTATTATATTATATAATAATAATATCTAAAAAATGAATTTTCAAGATAATAAAATTGCTCTATGCATCTTAACGCGTTATTTTAATCAATATTGGATAGATTTTTTAAACCAATTTTCTTCTCATGATGTATATTTGGTAATTGATGATAATGAAACAAAATATCCTTATAAAATTGGCAATGTAAATATTGTTCAAATAAGCGATGAAGAATGTTTAAAATCTAATTATTATAAGAGTTCTTCATGGTCAAATTTGAAGGATATTGTTTCCTGGGATAGAGCCCTTTATTATTTTAATAGAATAAATCCAAAATATGAACATATTTGGTTTATGGAAGATGACGTATTTTTTGCTTCGGAAAAAGTAATTGAAGAAATTAATAGAAAATATTCGACTAGCGATTTACTTTGTGCTTTTAATGAAATAAATCCTACTGGAGATATACATCACGGATGGAATCATTGGGTAAATGTTATACATCGAATTGGAACACCATGGGCTCATAGTTTAATTTCTGCATGTCGTTTATCAAAAAGACTTCTCAAAGAAGTTGATAATTATGTGAGTGATCGACATTTAATGTTCATCGAGGCTCTTTTTAATACATTAGCAGTTCATCGCGGATTTATAATAGATAATCCAGTAGAAATGTCTGAAACTATTTCCTATGATAAAAAATGGGATAGAGATTTTATTGATTTGGCGAAAATATATCATCCATTTAAAAAAATAGATGATCATCAATATATTAGAGAAAGATATTTATCTTTTTTGAAAAAATAAACATAAAAACATGAAGTTCTATTATATTATATTTATAACATAATAGAAATGGCTGGATTATCACTACTAGAAAATACTCTTTATATTAATTTGGAAGAAAGAACTGACAGATTAGTTCATGTTATTTCTGAATTAAAAAAAATCGGCATAACTGGCGAAAGATTCAATGCAAAACGTACACAAAAAGGTGCTGTGGGATGCACTCTCAGTCATATAGCATGTTTAGAGTTAGCAAAAAAACGAAATTATTCTCAGGTTTTTATTTGCGAAGATGATATTACTTTTACAAAACCTGAAGTTTTTTTAGATAGTTTGGAGAAGTTTTCGCAGACACCCGAATTTTCAAATTTTGATGTATTAATAATTGGAGGAAATAATGCTCCGCCATATGAAAAACTAAGCGAATCTCACATTAAAATATCAAATTGTCAGACAACTACTGGTTATGTTGTAAAATCACATTATTATGACAAATTAATTTTAAATTTTAGAGAAAGTGTTAGCAATTTATTAAAATATCCTCAACAAGAAAACAAATATGCTCTTGATATGTATTGGAAACGTTTGCAACATACTGATAATTGGTATATGATTATTCCAGCAACTGTAACGCAATGTGCTGGATATAGCGATATTGAAGGGCATGATGTAGATTATAATTTTCTTATGACAGATATTGAAAAAAAATGGTTACAGAATACTGCTGAATATATTCGTCCTCCATCAAATAGAAGACAACCTGCACCTCAATTTCGTAATATGTTCTATGTAAATAAAGCTAGTACATAATACTGAATTTATATTCTATTAGGTATATTATCTAAACGTAAAAATTGTGATATTACATTTTTATTTTTTTTCTCATACGATTCAATATTTTGCAAAGATTGTCTCTGTTTTTCTGCCATCTGTTGTCTATATAAAAATTCTTGCTGTCGCAATATATTATCCGCCTCTACTTTTCCCATTGGAGTTAAATTATCATTTCCTCTTACTCGATTATATTCATCGACATTCCTATATGTAGTCATACTATTAAAATCGCGTTCACTGACTGCAAAAACAGTTTGATCTTTATGAACCTTTCTTAAATCATCGTATTTTAATTTACTGAAAGGGTCACTTGTAATGTAATCATTTTGAGAAGTTTCATCGTCAACATCATCATAAAAATTTGAACCACCACTAGAAGTGAATGATTTAACTCCATTATATTTTACGATACTTTTAGTTTGTTCTTTTATTCTGTCTAATTCATCCGACATTCCACTTTTATTTATATTTTTATCAATATTGTAAAGAGGACCTTCTTCTGTAAACCATTGATTTCGATTGACAACTTCTTTTGCCATATTTTTTTCGAAGGTTTGATTGAATATTTTCTGGAAATCTTCGGCTTTTATTTCATTAATACTTTTCTGTATGACTTTATATTCTGGAGTATTAATAGTTTCTTTAAATATTTGAGTATAATTTAGTTTTGGATCAGTTCTTTGTTGTTGTTTAGAATAGTCATGATAATAATTTAATAAAATATCGAATGCTTTTTTATAAAAAAGAAAATATTCTGGAGGAAGTTTTGATTTATCCGGATGAAACATTAATACTTTTTTCTTCGCATTTTTCATTTGTTCTTCACTTATATCATAGGTTAAATCAAAAAGCCCTAATATATCACCAAAAGAATACATATTTATATTTAAATTATGAGTTACTTTCGACATTTTTAATTATATAAAAAATCCTAAGAAAGTATTTATATTCTTTTTCCGATATTTTCGTACTAAATAAATATATATTATATTTATTTAGAATATATTATGTATAAAAATCCTAACATTATTTACACGGATTTAACTGCTGACCAATATATTAATATTATAAAGCAAAATAAGGGTATTGTTTTATTTAAATTGGGCGCAACTTGGTGTGGTCCATGTCAGCAAATTTTACCTTTATTAAATAACGCTCTTCCGCAAATGCCAGATTCAGTTACTTCTTATATAATTGATATTGATAAATCTCCTGAAGTTTTTTCATTATTTAAACGTCGTAAGCTTTCTACTGGAGTTCCTGTTGTATGCTGTTATTATAAAGATAATAAAGAGATTTATCCTGATGATATGGTAATTGGTGCAGATAATGGTAAACTAAATGATTTTTTTAAGAGAACTTTTGATAAAGCAAAAATAATGTAATTTATTTAGATTTACTCGTTCTATTTTTTCGCGATTTTCTTGATTTATTTCGATGAGTTTTATTTTTCCGAGATTTTCCAGTTTTTTTGCCTCCTATAGTAGTAGTATCAGTTTTATTTTCTTCTTCCTCTGGTTCAGGGTTTTCTTCTTCTGATTCTGAAGAATTAAAAGGCGATAATTTTGTTAAAGAATCTTTAATTCCTTCTACAGTGGGCAATTTACTTATCATTGATTCGTCTTCATTATCTTCTTCGTCATTATCATCAACTTCACTAGAATCTAATATTGTGTATGATGCTAAAATAACAGTTGTAATTCCTATTAATCCATATGTAAATACTGGAATTCCACTTATGCTTAATTTATCCAAATTAGAGTATTGTATTGCGGATGCTCTAGAATTAATATCACTAAAAAAATTACGTATCTTTCCTATAATTAAACTCATTAATATTTTTTTTTGTATACTTATATTTTATATATAAAAAATTTACATATAAAATATTCTATTTTATTTTTCTATTTTACAATTGTTTTCTTTTGAGAAGATTCTAATTCTTGTCTTCTGTCTCTTTCGTATGTCATTTTTGATTTCCATGTTTCTAGATCTTTTTCAGAAAGTTTTACTCTAAACAAATATTCATATTCATTCGGAGTTTCAAAAAATAAAATGCACGGATTTCTTGACCCTGTATTTCCGACACTATAACATACTGTAAAAAATAAATCCTCTGCGGAAGAACCAACTCTATATTCCGAATATCTTTCTCCGGTAACTGCATTTCTTATCATATTTCCGGGAGTCATTGCAGTTTCGTAAAAAGAAATTCGAAATCTCTGATTTTTACTTCTCTGAATAATGACTGAATGATAACCTTTATCTACCTGCTTGTAATCATTATGAAGATTTTTTTTATATGATGAATCCATTGAATACGTACTAACTGTATCAAATCCAAAATAATATTCATTTCCGCGTTCTTCATCTCCGATAGATTCTAAAAATTCATCGGAACCGTTGTTGTATGATGCATTACTTTCTGTGTCCATTTTAAGAAAATTTAATCTGCGAGAGATATTCAGAAGATTTACTATATATATGAATATAAGTATTATAACTATAAATAGTTATAATCCTTTATATTATTTTATTTGTATATTTATTTAGCGTTTACATTTTTTGTAAAATATAAATATATATTATAAATGTCTGAAATAAAAAATAAATCAATTTCATCAATTTCAAAAACTTCAGAAATGTCTTCTTCTCCAAATAAATCAATAACTTCTCCAATAGACACCACATCAAATTTATCATTTAATACCGCACTAGATTCTTCTCCAAATAGTTTATCTCTAACTAAAATTCCAACTCCAATTCATACCCCAACTCCAGTATTAACTTCAACTTCAAGTATAATCCCTGAAACGATTACAACTGATTTTATAAAAATGCCGTATAAATATATAGATGATGATCAATTAAGTAAAAATTTTACATTTTGTGAAATTCCAAATGATAATATATTAAACGTACATTTTTGTCTATTTTCAATAAATACTGAATGTTTTATTGAAGGGGATATTAAACAAAGTATGGATGAATACGGAGAAGAACCAATTCTTAGATATAATGAAGTATATCCTTTTTTACAATTTATTACAGAGAAGAAAGAGGATTTTTATGATTTTCCGTCAATGGAATATGAATGTATAATTCCAAATCAAACTCATGAAATTAAAGGAGGGTTTGATGAAGAAAATGGAGAAGATATTGATATTAAAACCGATGAACATAAAACTCAGGATGTTATTCATTTTGAAAATGAATGTTTCAAAAAAATTCTATCATTTTTAAAAGATGAAAATGTGATTCATAAAAAAAATATAAAATTATCCGATTTATACAAAGGATTTTTTGAATATAGTACTAAAGAAATATTTGTTTTTATAGATATTACAGAATTATCTAGCGAATTTAGAGAAGATTACATATTTGCAGTAATTGATGAAGTTTTATATAAAAGAGATATTTATGGTTTTAATGTGAATCCTTTAATATGTAATATGTTCTGTAAAAATAGACAATTTACTAAAATTCGTAACCTAGAAAATGAGGAATATCCAACTCCTTTACAAGTTTTTTTATGTGAATATAGAGAAGATGAATATATGAATATACATAAAGATAATATACATCCATATAAAACAATGGACCATACTATGTTTTCTAGAGGATATTATTTTTCCGGAGATTATATTGGAGAAGATGCATTTTTATTAAAAAGATTTTGTTGTTTTATTGTAAATTGTCTATATATTGAAGATGATATAATTACGGAACTTAAAGATGAAGACGAAAAACAAAGTATTCGAGAAAAATCAGTTTCTGCATCAACAATTTATTTTAAGGAAGATAATATTCAATTATGGGCTGTAAAAAATATATTGCATTTTACTGAAATATAATTCATCATAACACTAAGAATATATTGAATATTACACCATATTATGCGGATCCTCTAATGTATATTTTTCTAAATAACGGCTTAAAACTTCTATTGAAACTTCTTCTCTCATATTATCCGAAATTTCATCCGTTAATGGATTTCTTCCATGTAATTCTTTAAAAGAATGAACGTAATCATCGATTTTTTTTGTTTGCAATTTGAAATTTTTCATTACTTCTAATGCATTTTTTTGAAATACATTTTTTAACTCTTCTTTTTGCTTCTCTTTCTTCTTCTCCTCTAATTCTTTTAAATAAAGCATTCTTTCTTTTTCTTGAACTTCTTCTACTTTTTCTGTTAAAATTTTCTCCTTCAAATGAATGTCAAAATCCACATTTCCTTCATTTAAATCTTGTGCCGAATTTAGCATATCTTTATACCATCCATGTCTATATTCATTTGCACTTATAATAATATTGCATATATCCGGTTTTTTAAGTTCTTCAAATCGCTTTCTTTCTATTGAACCCGGTTTTCCTATAAATGTTTTTTGAAATTTATAGGCAATACTTCCAGAAATAGTTGGACTTGTTTCCATTAAACGATCATATTCTTGGCGACTTAATTTAAGAAAATGTCCCGCATCCATTCTTTCAATTGGTGCTTTTGATAATTCTATGCGAATATTTCGAGAAAATTTATCCCAGGCAATTACTGAAACTCTATGTGCTTCATTTAATTCTGCGATTTTTAAATATTGCTGTATGGTTGTTAAAATTCCCACAAAAATATTCACCGCACCTATCATTGCCGGAAAATAATTTTGCATACTTTCTGGAACACTACCTTGTGCAAAAGATGCAGTTCCACTTATAGTTGATAATACAATTGCTGGTATTGTAAACCATGCCAATATATATTTATATTGACAATGTGCCTCATTATTCATCCACTTATAACATTGGGCAACATCACACCACTCGACTAAAATTGCCTCATTTTCGGGTGACCATTCTATTGGTTTTGTTGATGTATTACTAGTGCTAACAACACTTTTTGAATCTTCATTTTGTTGACCAGATGTAGGTAATTCTATATTTAACGCATTTAGATTTAAATTTTTATTTATATTGGATTTTTTATCCATTATATATTATTTTATATTATATATAATGCAAATATAATTTATTACTTTTTATAAGTTTTTTTATATTTATTAAATTTATATTTTTTCATAGTTTTTCTTTTTGTAGCTAGACGATTTCCTCCAAAATACATATTTTTGAATACTCCGGCATTTTCTAAATTTTCAGCCTCTGTTTTTATCATTTCTTCTATTTGATCATTATATAAATCTTCTTCGGTATATCTGTTTTTCATAAAATTAATGTAATGATTTTTCAAAAAGTTATTTCGAGAAGTTAATGATTTTCTTCTCGCACTTCCCTCATTCAAATTATTTTCAGTAAGAAAGTCTGAATTTTCAAGAAACTCTTCATTCCATTTTTGGGTTAATTCATTTTTATCTAATCCAGACATTTTTTTTACATTTATATTGAAAGCTTTAAATAATATTTTTTTGTATTCTTTTGTACAAGCTTCTTCTGAATTTAAACAATTCAATATTAATGCAGTTTTTAATGACATAAATAATCGTTCAATTATACCTTTAACGCAACTTATATTACTTTCATCAATTGCATTTGTTCTTATTTTTAATGCATTACCATATGCAGTTTGACATTCTTCCACAAATACTTCAACATATAATTCTATGATGGTGATGGGTTGCATAAATATATAATCAATTGTATTTCCTAAATAAATTTTCATTTCATCAGTTGAATACTGTGATTCTGCACTAGCCTTTTTTATTATATTATTTAATGCTGACAAATATTCCTCTTTATTTTCCTTAAAATTGGTTGTTATAATTTTCTTCATTTTGTTTTTGAAATTATATGTAAGGTAATTCCAATCTATTATTGTGTATGTATTATCCGATTTATGTACAATTGGTTTTATTATTTTCATCAGTTCTTTAATTTTTACATTTTTAAATTCATTATGTACATGGTGTGCATTTGCACGTCGTTCTTCTTGTGTATTATTTTGATATAATGCCATTGCTCTATTATACCATATTGGCAATTCTATGATTCCAGTACCATTAAACATATTATTAATATTTGTTCCAGGTGAAAGATTCCATGAATTAAAATCCGAATTTAAACTAGTACAACCTTCAAACATTTGTGACATGTTTCTTACATTTGAAACGTTCCAATTATTAAAAAATTGATTTAAAGTTATTGCACCCTTAAACATTCTTTCCATAGATACTACATTTGATACATCCCAATCATTCAATGATTCATTGAAATTTTGCGCATTTTCAAAAAGACTTGACATATCAGTAACATTTTTAACATTCCATTTTCCTATATTTTTTTTCTGTAAATCTTTCGGTAATTTTGATGTGTTACCTGATAAATATAATTTTACGAATATATGAATATTTTCATCCGTTATTTTAGTTCTAAAAATACTTTTTATATTTTTAAATGTAGTTTTAAATTTATCCATATTATATTTATAGTATATATATTATAAATATACATTTTTTATTCTTCTGTTGTCACTGCTGATATATGCGTAGAAACTGAATTTGTTGGAGAACGATTAACTAATTCCTCTTTTTCTGGCTCTATACCAATATCTAATGTTAAATAATCATTTGTTTGAAGGTTATCTACTTTCAGTTTTGTATAAATAGTGGATTGATCTTTAAATGTAGAGTCTGTTGGTGTACAAAAAGATATATTATTGTTATGATTTGCATATAATATATTTGGGCGATTAATCATTATGTCTTCCTCTATTTCTTTTTTAAATCCAGTCATTTTATTTAATATTTTTGTTAAATGTTCTTTTTGAGTATTATGAAAAAATGTTACATAATTAAAATATAATGTCATCTGTTCACGAAGTAAAGAATTTTCATATTCTAATGTATTTATAAAATTAATAATGGAATTTCCTATTTTATTGGTATCATTATAATTATGAATTTTTGTTTCTTTTGTAATATAATATCTATGTAATTCATCGATTATTTTTAATATATCATTATGAATATCTACAATATTTTCCATTTCATATTCATAAAATGGTTCTAAATCTTTATATATTGGATGTTTTTTACCAGTATTAAAAAGATTTAATATATCAGGTGTTCTTTCTTTTATTTGCAATATCATTATATTATATAATTTGTAATAATCTCCATACATACGATTATTTATCAAATTAATAAAACTTGATATGTTTTTCATTTCAATATCTAATAACTTATACTGAAAATAAAATGAATCTAAACAAAAAAGAAAGATTTTCTTATTATTTGTTTTTATTAATTCATTATATATTGTTTTTAATGTCGCTAATTTTTCTGTTAGTAATTCTTTCTTATCTAGTACATCAGTATGTAGAGAAACAATTGTTTGAAAATCTCCCTTTAAACTGTCAATATTGAAAGAGTGAATAAATGTATTTGTCATATATGAATAAATATTTATATTATATATTTATTCATAATAATATACAAAAAAAATAATTCTAATATAAAAAATATAATAAAATTGAAAAATATTAGAATAATATATTTATATTCTGATATTTTCGTAGTACATACTTAAAGTTACTATATAATTTATAATTTATTTCTCTAATATAAAATGGAATCGTCTTATAGAGATTACTCTTACTACAATACTATAATGGCTTATTATTACGCTAATAAGAATACTAATACAATTAATTATTTACAAAATATTCATAAGATATATCCGGAAACTACAAATAAATATTTAGAAAATCAAACTACAGAAAATGATGAAGATCATGAAGAAATACTAAATGATAATGGTTTTGATTTGTCATTATATAAAAATTCATTTGATAATAATATTAGTGCATCTGTAAATCAAAATAATTATGATTCTGACTATAGCGATTATAATACAGAACGTATGGAGAATTCAGATGATGATTTATCTACAATATTAGATGATTTCATAGCAGATTTTCATGATTTAGATTTAGAAAATTTTGATTCAGAATTAGAATTCGATTTTGATTCTAATATAAATTTACAAATAACACAAAATTTATATGGTAATTAGAAAATATTTTTATAAATTATCTAGCGTTATATTATACTTAATATGGAAAAGAATAAACGTAAAAATACTCAAAAATATAAGAAAAAAAAACAGGGAGGATACGGAATAAAAACAAAAAAATCAGCAAAATCTATAAAAAAAACAAATAAACCATCTCAAATCAAAATAACTAATGATAATATTAAAGAATTTGTTAGATATTATATAGACAATAAAAAAGATGAATTGCCTTTTAATTTACAAAATGTTCCAATATCAAGATGGGATGTTTCTAATGTAACTGATATGAGAGAGGTATTTATGAATACACGATTTAATGAAGACATATCAAAATGGAATGTTTCTAATGTTACAAATATGTCACATATGTTCCATAATGTAACAGGATTTAATCAAAATTTATCTAAATGGATTGTTTCTAATGTCACTAATATGTCATTTATGTTTTATCATTCTGATGATTTTAATGGAGATATTTCTAAATGGGATGTTTCTAATGTCACTAATATGATGAATATGTTTAATGGCGCAACTAATTTTAAAGGCGATATTTCCAAATGGGATGTTTCTAATGTTACTAATATGAAAAATATGTTTGATTCTGCAACTAAGTTTAATAGCGATATTTCTAAATGGGAGGTTTCTAATGTTACCGATATGTCAAATATGTTTATAGATGCAGTACATTTTTCACAGAATTTAAATTTATGGGACATATCAAAAGTTCAAAATATGTCACATATGTTCTTAAGGACAAAAATGAAACCGGAATATATTAATAGATGGGAATTTACTTTTGCTACTAGTGAACATGACATTAAGTACAGATATAATGGTCCATTACTTTTAAATGCTGCTCATAGATATATGAGTCTTAGTGTGGAAGAAAAAAATAGATTATCTAAAGAAAATAAAGAAGAAAGATTACGTCGTAAAACATTTGAAACTCGAAAAGAATATGTGAAATTTATTGAACATGTTGAAGAAGAATATAATAATGAAAAAGAAATATCATCGAAACCTAAAATCAATGAATTTTTATTAAATCCAGATTGGGTTAAAGAATTAGCAGAATATGAGCAAGCATAATTTTTTATTTTAGCATAATATACTATATAAAATTGATATAATAATATTATATTATATTATTATATCAATTTTAGCATAATATACTATATAAAATTGATATAATAATATTATATTATATTATTATATAATGACTATAAAGAAATCACAAAATAAAAATACTAAAAAATATAAAAAAAAAATGATGTTTCTCGCCGGAACTAAGACAACCGCAAAAATGGAAGAAGATAACATTATAATTAATAATAAAAATTTTAGAACATTTGTTTATTATTATTTAGTTAAAGATAAACATAAATTACCTGCTAATTTAAGAAATCTGCCAATAGGAAAATGGGATGTTTCCAGTATAACAAGCATGAGTCAATTATTTAAAGATTCCAATTTTAATGAAGATATTTCTGAATGGGATGTTTCTAATGTTACAAATATGGAATCTATGTTTAGTGGTGCAAAGGCATTTAATCAAGATATTTCTAAGTGGGATGTTTCTAATGTAACTAATATGTCAAATATGTTTAATCATGCAGGAAAATTTAATCAAGATATTTCTGAATGGGATGTTACTAATGTTACTAGTATGGCACACATGTTTGAGTTGGCAATAGAATTTGACCAAGATATTTCTAAATGGAATGTTATTAATGTTACTAATATGTCAGATATGTTTCATAGTGCGAAAAAATTTAATCAAGACATTTCTAAATGGAATGTTTCTAATGTTACTAATATGTCAAATATGTTTATGAATGCGAAGGAATTTGATCAAGACATTTCAAAATGGAATGTTTCTAAGGTTACTAATATGACACATATGTTTATGGATGCAATAAAATTCGATCAAGATATTTCAAACTGGAAGGTTTCTAATGTTACTGAAATGATAGGAATGTTTATGTTTGCTGATAATTTTAATCAAGATATTTCTAGTTGGGATGTTTCTAATGTTACTGATATGGCACATGTGTTTAATGGTGCAACAAAATTTAATCAAGATATTTCTGAATGGGATGTTTCTAATGTTACAAATATGTCCTATATGTTCTATAATGCAAGAAAATTTAATCAAAATCTAAATTTATGGGATGTTTCTAAAGTTGCAAATATGAGAGATATATTTGAAAATTCTCCGATGAATATTAACTCTATATCTAGATGGGAATTTCCTTTAGCTAAAACTCATAACGTGCGTGGTTATTTTACTGGAAAAATAATATCGGATGCAGTAAGACATTATTTGAGTCTTACAGAAGAAGAACAACATAAGTTACATAAAGATAATAAAAAACTACGAAACTTTGCAAAAAGAAAAGAATTTATAAAAGTAATTGAGCATATGGAAAAAATCAATAAAAAAAATGAAACTAAAAAAAGTAAAGGAAAACACAAAAGAAAAAAAAATGAACAACCCTCGCAAATTGATGAAAATGATGGTTTATCATCAGATCCTATAATTAATCGGTTTTTAGGAAATGAAGATTGGAATAAAGAATTACTAGAATATATAAATATCTCTCCTAAGAATTAATCTCTATTTACCAAGTATATTCTAATATCTTATCTGGAATTTTATATTATTTATTATATAAAATAATATTATTATTATATTATATAATATAATGGCAATAAAGAAATCACGAAATAAAAAAACTAAAAAATATAAAAGAAAAATAACTTTTTTTGCTGGAACTAAAATAACTGCAAAAATAGGGGGAAATAATATATTAATTACTGATGAAAATATTAATCAATTAGTTTCTGATTATATAGTTAAGGAGAATAATTATAAATTACCTGATAATTTAAGAAATCTACCAATAGGCAAATGGGATGTTTCTCTTGTAACAAATATGAATAATTTATTTAAAAATAGATTGTTCAATGAAGATATTTCAGAATGGAATGTTTCTAACGTAACTAATATGTCATATATGTTTTCAAATGCAGGTAATTTTAATCAAGATATTTCTAAATGGGATGTTTCTAAAGTAACTAATATGTCAGGTATGTTTAGGAGTACAGGAAGTTTCAGAAAAGATATTTCTAATTGGGACGTTTCTAGTGTAACCGATATGAGTAAGTTATTTGAGAATACAAGTTTTTACAATCCAGATATTTCCAAATGGAATGTTTCTAAAGTTACTGATATGTCATATATGTTTTATGATGCAGAAGATTTTAATTCAGACATTTCAGAATGGAATGTTTCTAATGTCACTAATATGTCACATATGTTTTTTAGTGCAAAAAAATTTAATAAAGATATTTCTAAATGGAAGGTTTCTAATGTGAATGATATGTCATATATGTTTTACTACGCATCAGAATTTAATTCAGATATTTCTGAATGGAAGGTTTCTAATGTGAATGATATGTCATATATGTTTTCCTACGCATCAAAATTTAATTCAGATATTTCTGAATGGGATGTTTCTAAAGTTACTAATATGTCATATATGTTTAATGGTGCAAAAAAATTTAATCAAGATATTTCTAAATGGGATGTTTCTAAAGTTACTACCATGTCACATATGTTTAATAATGCAGAAAACTTTAATCAAGATATTTCCAAATGGAAGGTTTCAAATGTAACTACTATGGAAAATATGTTTAATAATGCAGAAAACTTTAATCAAGATATTTCAAAATGGAAGGTTTCAAATGTAACTAATATGGAATATATGTTCTCCGGTGCAAAAAAATTTAATCAAGATATTTCTAAATGGGATGTTTCTAATGTTACCAATATGGCAGGTATGTTTAGTGATACAGAAAACTTTAATCAGGATATTTCTGAGTGGGATGTTTCTAATGTTAACAAGATGAATTCTATGTTTACTGATGCAAAGAAATTTAATCAGAATCTGAACCTATGGGATGTTACTAACGTCGGAAATATGAATATGATATTTGATGGTTCTCCTATGCGTTTTAAATCTATATCTAAGTGGGAATTTCCTTATACTGCACCAGGTATAAGTTCTAGATCTTATGATGGAAAACTAATATCAAAAGCAACAGATATCTATTCAGATCTTGGTCCAGGTGAGATAGAGGAGTTAGCTGAAGAAAATAAAAAAATGCGAAACTTTGCAAAAAGAAAAGAATTTATAAAAGTAATTGAACATTTAGAAAAAATTAAGAAAAAGAATGAAAGTAAAAATAGTAAAGGAAAGCGAAAAAGCAAAAAAAATGAGGAACCTCCACAAACAGATGAAAGCGATGGTCTCTCGTCAGATCCTACAATTAATAGGTTTTTAGGAAATGAAGATTGGAGTAAAGAATTACTAGAATATATAAATGTTCCTTCTAAGAATTAATCTTTAATTTATCAGGTATATTCTAATATCTTATCTGGAATTGTATTTTATTTATTATATAATAATATTATTATATAATATTATTATATAATATTATATAATGGCATTAAAGAAATCGCAAAATAAAAAAACTAAAAAATATAAAAGAAAAATAAATTTTTTTGCTGGAACTAAAACTACCGCAAAAAAAGAAGAAGAAAAAGAAGAAGAAGAAATCGTTATAATTACAGATGATAATATTAAACAATTTATTAACATTTATTTATCAGAAACAAAAGATAAATTGCCATCTAATTTAAGAAATTTGCCTATAGGAAAATGGGATGTTTCTCATGTAACAAATATGGATAATTTATTTGCAAAGACAACTTTTAATGAAGATATATCTGAATGGGATGTTTCTAATGTTACTAGTATGGCATACATGTTTAGTGGTACATGGAAGTTTAATTCAGATATTTCAGAATGGAATGTTTCTAATGTTACTAATATGTCATATATGTTTAATAGTGCCTTTTTTTTTAATAAAGATATTTCGAGATGGGTTGTTTCTAATGTTACTAATATGTCATATATGTTTATTTATGCAGAAAACTTTAATCAGGACATTTCCAAATGGAATGTTTCTAAGGTTACTGATATGACACATATGTTTCATAATGCAAAAAAATTTAATCAGGATATTTTGGAATGGAATGTTTCTAATGTTACTGATATGTCATATATGTTCTATAATGCAGTAAATTTTAATGGAGATATTTCAAAATGGAAGGTTTCTAATGTTACCAATATGGAATTTATGTTTAGTAATGCTAATGATTTTAATGGAGATATTTCAGAATGGAATGTTTCTAACGTTACTAATATGCAATATATGTTTCAAAATGCATTAAATTTTAATCAAGATATTTCAGAATGGGATGTTTCTAATGTCACTAATATGCATGGTATGTTTACTTATGCTATTAATTTTAATCAAGATATTTCTATGTGGGATATATCTAATGTTACCGATATGATTTTTATGTTTGGATACGCAAAAAAATTTAAACAAAATCTAAACTTATGGGACGTTTCTAAAGTTTTAAAAATGGAGCATATGTTTGAACGTTCTTCAATGGATAATATTGAATTTATATCTAGATGGGAATTTCCTTTAGCTAAACATGCAAGTAATCGAAAATATTTTACTGGAACATTAATTTTGGATGCAGTAAGACATTATTTGAGGCTTACAGAAGAAGAACAACATAAGTTACATAAAGATAATAAAAAAATGCGAAACTTTGCAAAAAGAAAAGAATTTATAAAAGTAATTGAATATATGGAAAAAATCAAGAAAAATAATGAAAATAAAAAGAATAAAGGAAACCACAAAAGCAAAAAAAATGAGGAACCTCCACAAAGTGATGAAAATGATGGTCTCTCGTCAGATCCTACAATTAATAGGTTTTTAGGAAATGAAGATTGGAATAAAGAATTATTGGAATATATAAATTTCTCCTCTAAACATTAACCTTTACTCTACTGACAATTAATTGTCAGTAGAGTCACTGAATTATGCAATGCAAAATTCAGTTTAAAGATATGCCTTATTCTATATATCTGATACGCTGTGGTATCAGACCAGCAGAATAGATTTTAATCTTTAATCTTTAATCACCTGACAATAAATTGTAAGGTGAGGATCTGAATTGTGCATAGCATAATTCAGGTTAAAGACATGCCTCTATTAACTAGTCTGATACACCGGTGTATCAGACCAGGTGAATAGAGGTTAATCTACTTATAAAATAAAACGAGCATCTTTTTTTATCTTCTCCGCAACATCATATAATTCATATTCTAAAGCTAATTCATATGGATTAGTATAATGATTTTTATAATTTGTTCTACATATTTTAACAAAATCCTTATCTAATAGTTTTAGACAGAAATCATTCCATTTTTGTTTTATACAAATCATAAGAATATCATCATTCGTATAATGAATGAATTTGTCCCAAACATCATATTCATAATTGCATAAAATATCGCATAAGTCACAATTTTTATCACTAATAATTCCTTTTTTATGTAAAAATTCTCTTAACCTATCATCATTATCTTTTTTATGTAGGGATATTGTTTCTGGAAATTCTATTAGATCTAACATTTCAATTGCAAATTCCTGATAATAATCATTTATCATCATCCATAATACATCATGATCCTC
>JACCDW010152901.1_pt1 | contig 26753 bp, 27 predicted proteins | sample 7449781 | NCBI WGS metagenome assembly JACCDW01 (sample SAMN15323449, study PRJNA562643) | freshwater metagenome | isolation source: river surface water | place: USA:Blue River Watershed | collected 2017-08-18
AGCCAGCACCATGTCCGCGCCGCCGCAAGATTTCGGTCATATCCTCTGTGGTCTTGATTTTGAGTATTGCGGGGTCCCGGAATTCCTCCAGCCCGCCTCCACTATACGCCCTACGAGTCTGCAGGCGATCCAGCGCCAGCCGTTTTTTCAGTGTTTTCCGTTTGGTATTCCCGTCGAGGTCGGCCATCTCGCTTTACTATTAGGGGTGTTTTGTTGGCCGCGCACGCTAGTCCGGGCCCGAAATACGCACATCTTCGGTCTGCTCGTCCTCATTCCCCTCGGCCCACTGAATCCCATCACATATGTCGAGTGGGTTTTTACACTCAGCCTCGCCTACGGCCTATGTCTGAAGGCCCACGAAGAAATCCGCGAAGCAAATAGAGTCCTGCAACAATGAACCCCCACGTCGCCCTCAGTCTATTCCATATTCTCCTAATTGCCCCCTTCTTCTTCTATGTGGCGTTCCAGCGCTCGGCCCTCCCACAGGCCGTCTATTATGTACTATTAGGGCTCGGTCTGCTCCTCCTCCTGTATCACGGCTTCAAGGCAGTCGCCCGGCTTCGCACAAATTCTCCATATGCGTGGGTCAATATGATTCACGCGCTCCTTGTTGCGCCCCTCCTGTTGTATATTGGCGCGAAGCAGCGGGACACCCCACGTGCGGCCTACGAGATGATGGCGATGCTCGGCTTTGCCGTCTTCGGATACCATATGTACAGCCTCGTTATTTCCATTAATTCGGACTCTGCATAATATGCACCAATCGCAGGTATAATAGCGCCTAAAATTGGGATACTATGAGTTAGAAATGGAACGGGGATATGCGCCCTATAAACCGCCGACGGCGCAGCCAGCCGGCGCGCCTACATATAGAAAACCACCACTGGCCTTGCCAACAGCTGCACGCCAACAGTGGGAAGAAGAGAGCGACGAAGACGATTACACCACAGACACGGAGTCTTACACAACCGATGAGACAACAAGTGAGGAGGACGGGTCTGCATCTGAGGCCGAGTCTGAGGGTTTCCAGGATTTACTGCCAGACCCCCTAACACTCCAGACGGCCCCGCTCGTCCTCGCAAATACGATGCCGACCTTCGCTGACAACCCTGAAACATCCTTTGCCGAAATTACGACGTCAGGTGCGCAAGACCAGGCCAACCAATTCACGACCCTCAAAACGACAAATACGAGCCAGACGAGCTTGATTTCCATTAACAGTGGTGACCGTGACCACAACGTATTTCCACAGCCAACGAATTTCACGCTGTATTTACCGAAGATTTACCGCAACGTCACAACATTCCAATTCACGCAAATCAAGCTCCTCAGTGCCTTCTTCTACTTCCGTAATAGCAAATACAACACCTGGTTTGATGTTGCTGAAGAGGGCCGCCGCAATGCTGCCGGCACTCAGCTCATAAATCGCGTACAAATCCGTGAGGGTTCCTATGATATCAATGGACTCCTTAATGAGCTTATGATTCAAATGAACACAACGCCAACTTTCTATTATTACCCGAACGGCTTCGCGGATTTCGTCCCCCTCTTTTCGACAACCGGCGACTTTGCGTACAATTTCAACAAGCCAGGAGATTACTATTATGACTCGGCGCTGAATAAATACATTCCTAGTCCGACTGCACTTTATATCATTACGCGCTATTTCCCTAGCCGTTATGGTGGTTTGACGAGCTATACACTTAATCAAATGTTAGTGGCGTACTATTACCCAGTGTTGAAGGAGGCATTCTTAGAACCAGCAGATTTGGCGATGCTAAATATTGACGTGTCAGGGTATGCAGCACATCAAATCTATGACCGTGTTGTGTATAATTTCGAAGGCTTGAATGACCAGGTAGTCTTGGCACTTATTAATCAGAACTTGGCCACACTCGACACTTATCGCACCGCCCATACGTTCTATAATCATCTTATCAACAAATATGTGTGGGGTCTCGACTCGATGACAAACAAAGTATTTGTAAATTCGTCAAACCTAAATCCATCCATTGTCGCTGATATTGCGACCCAGTCGAATATTATCCTAAGCAATACACTGACCTATGACTATGGACTGTCATTAGCCCAATATCAAAACTTGAGCAACGTGATTCAGGCCGATTCACTCATTGTGAATTCTCTACTGAATTACTATCAGGTCGGCTTGGCGAACTATTATGGAGTCAATTATGGGTCCTACACACTTGACCAGCTCGTCAATCCATCGACACTAATGTATTTGCAGAATGGGTCCAATGTCAGCGGCGTCTATAATGCATACACACTGCCTTATATTGAGGCACGCGGCGCAGGCCTCATTCAAGACCTCCCTGATTTCAACACGGCCCCATCGTCGCTCATAACAACGTGGTCCAACTACATCAGCACGGCCCCTACATTCAACTTCAGTACGCTCAACCAGTCAGACCGCGGCGTCCCCTACGAGTATTCGATGTCGAATTTCCTGGAGACGACGCCAATGGTAAATGCTAGTAGTATCCTATATACAAACCCCAAGAAGCAGTCACTCAATGTTCTTACACATATTTCGGCCGGCCAATATTCGCTCTTCCGTTTCCGCTCTGATGTCCGCCAGACCTTGCAAGTAGAGACGATTTACAAACCCTTCTTCTACCGCTACCCTGAATATATGTACGCATTCGGTAATAACTTGCCCACGATTTTTAACAAAGACTATACTTGGGCACCCGCGCCCTTCAGCAATGTAGGCCAAGTTATTCAAGACTGGGGCACTATACCATTTGGCCTTGATATGACAAGTAGTGTGAGTCAGTATTTCTCGACGGCCTACTTGCTCAAATCATCGAACAATACATACCACTACAAATTCACGGCGCCCCCTCCAAATGTACTTAGCCCCTCGGCCATCACCTACAAGTATCCAATGAACATTGGTCTCTGGGCAAGCACACTATCAACTTTCACAACACCCGTAAATGTGTCCCTCTACCAGGACGATGCCGGCTTCTATTCAGACTCCGCAAATGGTACAGAGCAAATGTACAACTACAGCGCGTTTTCTACACTAGGGCTCAGTACAAATACAGGTGGTGTATCATACGATGTGATAACGGGCAACACCTATTATGTGACTATTAGGGTGCCGACTACATCCTTCGGTGATATTCCGTTCTTCTTCACTGCCTACACGGGCAACACGCCGACGGTGATTCCACTCGAAAATCCCGATATTCCTATCACATCGCTCAATAATCCTGCATTCTTTGACCCTGTGGCAAACTTGAGCTCGAACCCACAGAACATTAATTTCAATAAGACAAACGATCCTGCGTGGACGCACTTGAACGCGGCCTCAACGCTTATGTTGCGCGACCCGAGTTTCCAGGGGTTCAATGTTGTCTTCCCGTCGGCCGCGCCTGTATTAGGCTACGATGACAACAATGTGAGTACGGACTTCACGGACTATAAGGGGTGGGTGGATAGCCAGTTGAGCAACGCACCTTATGCGCAGTATCGTAAGGACCCTCTCAATGGTTATCAGCTCATCTCTAATAGTCCCTACAACGTAAGCGCACAGCAGTACTTTTATACAGGGTCGTCGAACTCGCTGCAGAGTTCAAATGGGAACCTGCCATACACACCACAATTTTCTACGGTGACAAAGCGTGAATACAAAATCGTTCATTGGTACGATGACACATACATTGCTCCTCAGACGTTTGACGGTGCATATTCGACGCTGGCGGGTATGAGTTCGCTCAGTACGCGCGTGCCTTACAACGCATCAACCCTAACTGTCGGCGGCTACACATATGTGGCCGATTCTAATTATGGGAATCTCTCGACGCTGCAATTAGGATATGGTGTGAGTGGCTTCTCGTTCCTACCGACAAATGGTGCGTGGGACTGCGACCGTTTTATGTTCAAGTCGGCCTATGCGGGCGAGGGTTCGCCCAATTCCGAGATTGCCTATGTCGGCATCTTCGACACGTTGTCCGTAAAAGACATTGATAAATCCGCGGTATGTCTGTGTGATGCCATTGCTATTCTCAGCTCCTCGCGCACGGCGGTCTATTCGAGCTTCACACAGGCGGCACTGAACGACGGCTTCGACCCTAGCTTGGGGTCCTATTATGAGTATGTGCGCTTGCCGTGGCAAGAATATCCTACAGCCTACAGGCGCCACGACAAAGCATATGCGGGGCTCTCGGGCTACACGCAGCTCCCATCGACGATTATTACAAAGGAGGAGGCATATTATTCTGTGCTCCCATTCAAGGCCGATGGGACTCTGACGACCTTCTTTATGCCAACCGGTTCAACCGTCCCTTATCCAGACAATTCAGTACCGCTTGTCAGTACGAACTACCTCGGCTCCAATATTCCCACGGACGCCGGCCCACGCCAGGCGGTTATTCCTAGTACAAGTGTGGCGACACTGTCGAACTACGTGTATAATCTGTATTCATCCAAATACGAGCAATCGCTGCCAATTAATGGCCAAATCGTACATTACCAGGAGGACCTTGACATTCTCGACCAGGCAAACGGTATGAAATACTACAATCCCTGGCACGGTATGGTGGCGGATACGAGTCTAATCTTGAAATCGGGCAATTACAGAATTGGTGCCGAACGCTACTTGCTCTTCTCGCCGCCGGTCCTGAACTTCGGCAGTCCTGCGAGCAACTATTATGCGGATGTGAGTACGCCGCGCTATGTGACTGGCGGGGATGCGTATTTAGTGCGCAATGCCGGCCAAGATGGGCGAGACACGGTATGGGTCAATTCGTTTGACTTCGCGGCACTGGCACCAGCAGGCGAGCAGGTTGTCCAGTGGGCTGCGTCAAGTAACGTGCCATACATCTTAACAGTCAGCACAGGGAACCAGACGATGAAAGTATATCCTGTTTCAGGGGCGCTCAGCAACGACATCTTCACACTCGGACCAATGATGACATCATTCAAACCCTACATTAGCACGGCGACTTACACGGACTACCTGAACGTCAGCAGTGCGCAATTTACAATAACTGCAACAAGTAATTTCTATTACACGGACTTGGCTGCAGGAGACTCTAATATGCGTGGTGTGTTAATTCATAATATGAGTGCGGGTGTGAGCTTGTACGGGGGATTCTTTGTCAGCTCGGCGGATTTCCTGGAGGTGACGGCGAATGTTGGCGAGGCGCAGCACCATACGCTCTTGACGTATGCGCCTAGTAGTAGCACAAAGATTTTGGAAGGTGATTTCACGGTGTCAGGGGCGGCCTTTAATGGGGGCGTGGGGATGAATTTGGGCCAGCTGACACTCAGTAATTTGATTTTACCCGCTCAGTATGGGTCCAATGCATTTAGCATCCGCTCAGATTCACTCACGAATTGCCAGCTTTTCTCGTCTAATTTCACGGACCGTTGGCTCGGTGTCTATAAGGACCCTGCAGTACTACCTGTGGGAAGTAATTTGGACGTATTTTTGGAGGCCAAGGCGCCGACGTTCTACAATCCCAGCAATGGATTTGCAAATGTCACCTGGATAATTGGCGACGACGACTCATATTGGATTAAGGTGACGGCCGATTCGTATTTCTCGCAAGACCCGTGGCTCATTTACGGAAATACGCGCGTGGGTGGCGACCTCGGCTACGCCCTGAAATCCGCGTGGCAAATCTTCTACCCCACGATGAAAATCACGTTGTCCAAACGGGCAAATATGTACAACGACATAACAAATACTGTTGATACAAATTATTTCAGCAACTACGGAGATTTCTACACGACGCCGGCAAATTACCCCGAGTATGGCCACACAAATATGTTCTTCTACTCAAATTATGACTCCCTTATGGCCGATATGAGTACAGTGAGCGCTGCTACTACACTCTACAAGTGGGGTCAGGAGTCGAACTATTACAAGGCCGACACCGAATTCCAGGGGTATGGATTTAACTCCTATATTTACAATATAACACTCAAACCATCGGGTACAATAACAGGTTCCAATTCATATTACTACTTGGCCGTGCGTGGCTATTCGCCGACAGAAGATTTCCAGACGGTCGTCCGCTTTTCCCTGACCAACCGCTATGATTTCGGATTTATTTCTGCAAATGATTTGTTTTCCGAAATCACGACCATAAATACTGGCAACGTCAGCAACTATAACCCAGAGTACGTGGCCTCGACGGCGGCATTTGATGCGTATTTCAGCACAAATACGGTCGCGATGAATATTTTCGTAAATCCTACGCTCACCTTTACTGGATTTCAGTCATTCCATAGTACATTTAGGGCCTATTACCAGTCGTATAATTCAACGCTCGCTACCTACAGCAGTATTCAATCTACGCTAACTGGTAAGCTGCAGGTGTATTTGTCGAACTATTACGGACCAATTATGCCGCCTGATTATTTCACGCGGGCGAAATTCACGGACTCAATTCGATTTGACCTGTTGTTCAAATCATCCGTCTATACGACGCTCTCGAACGCAGACCAGTTCTGGGGTCTTGGCTACAATCTTGGCTTTCCCAAGGCGGATATGAGCAATAACACGCCGGCCACGCCTGAAGGGACGACGCCTATTGTAGGTCAAGGCACATACTATAACGCGGAGAGTTTCTACAAAATTTTGGACGACTACATCTACTTGCGTCTAAATGACGAATACTCGTTGAATCGTGTGGATACTTCAGGTCCCGAGGATCTGACCTTAACACAGGAGACAAATGGTGCGACGAAGCAGTATTACGCCAAGCTCCTACTTGCGAATTTCGGCAGTTATACACAGTCGATGATCCAGAATCCTGTGGCGTTGAACCCACCGATTGCCAAGATTGACCGCATTAGGTTCCAGTGGATAGACCAATTAGGGAATATTATAGATAATAATGACTGTGAATGGTCTGGTATTTTACAAGTCACAGAGTCGGTGAATATAGTAAATGCGGAATCGCTCATTGAGCGTCCCCCGCCGGTCGCATAAATAGTACTAGTAGGATAGTAGAGTATGTCATTCGGACGGCAATTTAGCGCAGCGGCCTCTTCGTTAGAGGCCGAATATCCATTCGAAACTTCGACGACAACACCGTTCTTCCCTCCTGTTTGTCTGACGTCGCACTGGAATCCGACAAACATTTACAAGCGGACCGTGCCAGACCAGAAAGTCGCCCTTCCATTGGATTTCCGTCCTTATGCGAAGATTTGTCTAGAGTACCGTACAACAGGTCCAGAAGAGGCTCTACCTGCGACCCCGGCGGACCTAGTGTTTCCTATGGGCGGCGAGTTCTATCCCCCGAACCGCTATAGTGAGGCAATTGACAATGAATCTGCCCTACGCCGCCTGGACCGGCCCCTGCGACTCCCTGAGCGCGACGACTATGTACCGGCCCTTGATAGTGACATGTACAATCGCGAGAAGATGGCTCCTGCACGTACAAATCCTACATCTCGTATGGTCCAGGAGCTCGCGATGCCCCAGGCACTCCTCCGAATCGGCGCCTATGATTGCCGCGATGCCGAGGACAAGAAGGCCCAGGCCGCTGAGTCGAAACCATTTAATAATCCCACGAAAATGGCCAAATTCAACGGGAAGACATTTGTCAATTAAATGGCCGCTGCGCCTGCGGCCGAAACGGCCCTAAACAAGTAGGCCCACACAGTAATGAAGTGGTCCGTGGATGATTTTGTGGCATATTTGAAGACCCCACCTACAAGCGAGTTGGACGCCTTCAAACGGCAAAATACAGTGTATGCAGTATTTATTTTACTCGAGGCCCTATCTGTCGGCGAGGCAATGTTTCGTGAGGGTATTCTTACAATAGACGATGTCCATTATGATTGTAAAGACCATCTGCCTATTACAGCAGTATCTACGTATGGTTTTGGCGGGATTCCAGGCGAGGCCTATGACGAGACGGTTGGACGGGGCGTTGTGGGACTATTAGAGGGTATTTATCTCCTGCGCGCCGAGGGGACAGTGGAGGCACTGGAGGACGCATTTGCCGCTATTTGTTCTGGGACCGAGGCGCGTCTTGACTGGAACTATTATGGCGCGTTTGTTGGAAATGATGCGACGATGCCAGCGGAATGGGCTGAGCGTGCGGCTGCACTGTTTGTTCCGCCAGTGGCAGCCGTAGCTGCAGAGGCCGAGTCTGTGGCAAAGCCCTCACGTTTCTTCGCGCGAGGCCAGACCCGTCGTATGCACGGTAAGCGCGCCCTGTCGCCTATTCGGCGCACCCGTGCTACGGCCACCACCCGCCGCCGCAAACATACTAACGCGCCTTAATAGTAGAATGTTGGAGAAGAACCACGAGCCTATTGGTCGCTTTATGTATAAGTCCAGCGAAATGCACAAGGACATTCTCAATGGCAAGCATCAGGCTCATATGAACATTATTGAAATTAAGAACGGGGAAGGTAAGAAGACCGTGGTGGATATTTTACCATCAGGGAAGAAGCGTAAGACTGTGAAGAAGTTGAATAAGAAAGAAGTGGAGGCAATCCGGCGACGCCAGTTTGTCCCAGACCTTTTCAAGGGGATGTTATTCAATCTTCGCAATGCAGTTGGCGAGATGGGTGCGGCGCCCGTGCGTAAGACTATTAAGAAGAAGAAGGGTCGCAAACAGTAAGGAGTCTTTCATATGCTAACTGCAATATTAATCATATGTATAATCATATTTCTTGGCGCTGTGTTCTATAAGCAGACAGTTCAAGAATACAAACTGAATCAGATTGAGTGGTCGCAGCGTGAGCGCATACCAGAACTATTAGAGGAAGGTACGCCGTTTGTCGTGCGGTCCGTGCCTGCCTGCCCTGTGTGGAATGCGACCGATGTGGGGGCTCGGGCAGTTTTCACAGACCTCGCCGCGTGGGTCCAGGCCGCACCGCCGACGGCCAAGATGCCGTGGCACCGGCGAATGTCCCTGCAGTACGGCAAGGATGCCGTGCTTGCACCGTGGCTCGAGGAGACGTGGCTGCCACATACAGGGACGGCGCGGGCGACGGTACCTGCCCTATTTCCACAAGAAATTCAAGCGTGGGTCGGCGGGCGTGGCTTGTACCCCGTAAAAGCAATGTGGACTGTGATATTTCCCACAGAAGGCGAAATCGTGGTGACACTTATGAGTGCCAAGGAGGACAAGTATTTGCCGACGCAGTACTTAGGCAAGGCGCCACACGAATTCACCATTGCCGACACACCATACGTCGGCAAGCTCAAGTATTTAGACGTGAAGCTGCGACCTGGTGTGGCACTTCTTGTGCCGGCCCACTGGAAGGTGGCCTGGGCCGCCGAAGAGGACGCGGAGCGAATCCCATTTGTTTGTATATATTCTCTACACACCCCTATCAGCAAATTGGCAACCCTACTCTCGCCGGTTTAAGCTGGCAGTGCAGTGTATATATAATGGAGCGGAACACAGAGCCGTCTTTGAAAGACATACAGAGTACAATTCAAGCCCTGGAGGGACAATTAGGGAGTGTGCGGGCTGCTGCGACGGAGTTGGAGCGGCGCGTCGAGGCGGAGGCGGCCGAGTACAGGCCCGTGATGTTTCGGCGACCGTTGGCCGAAGGCTGGGAGCAGGACGCGTGGGATGCGGCGGAGTTGGCGGCCGAGGGCGGGGTAGATGGACGAGAGGTTATTGCAGCCCTTGGGAGGTATGTGGAGTTGCCTGAAGAGCTATCGTGGATTGAGTTCCTTGTAGGGGTCTTGAAGGCGGCACAAGATGGGTGTTGAAGGGAGTATAAAAGTTGATAGAGACATACTATATAAGTACTATGTCTCTATATACACCACTTGACCAAGCTGACCCTGAACTTGCAGCCCTAATTGGACAAGAGAAGGAGCGCCAACGGGCGTCGATTGAGCTTATTGCATCTGAGAACTATACCTCAGCGGCCGTACTGGAGTGTCTCGGATCCGTGCTGACGAATAAATACAGCGAGGGTTATCCTGGTGCGCGCTATTATGGTGGGAATGGTGTCATTGACAAGATTGAGCGGCTGGCCCAGGAGCGCGCATTGGCAGCCTTTGGTCTGGACGCAGGGGTCTGGGCCGTAAATGTGCAGCCTTATTCAGGGTCGCCGGCAAATTTTGCGGTTTATACGGCCCTCTTGAAGCCCCACGACCGCATTATGGGTCTCGACCTGCCATCAGGCGGACACTTGACGCACGGGTTTATGACAGCCAAGAAGCGCGTGTCAGCGACATCGGTGTATTTCGAATCGATGCCCTACAAGGTCGGCGCGGATGGCCTGATTGACTATGACGGGCTGGCAGCGGCAGCTCTTGCATTCAAACCACGTCTCCTAATTGTAGGTGCATCAGCATATTCACGTGATTTCGACTATGCGCGATTCAGGGCTGTGGCGGACAGTGTGGGTGCGTACCTTATGGCGGACATTGCGCACATTGCAGGGTTCGTTGCGACGGGGCTAATGAATTCCCCATTCGACTACTGCGATGTGGTCACCACGACGACACACAAGACCTTGCGCGGACCACGCGCAGGTATGATTTTCTGTCGGCGTGAGCACGAGCAGGCGATTAAGGATGCAGTATTCCCAGGGCTCCAAGGTGGCCCACACGAGCATCAGGTGGCTGCTATTGCGACCCAGATGCGCGAAGTTGCCACGCTCGAGTATAAGCAATATATGGAAATTGTACGGGAAAATGCGCGTGCGCTTGCGCGAGCTTTCATTGGCCTAGGCTATAAGGTGGTGACAGGAGGCACGGACAATCATCAATTCTTGCTCGACGTGAGTGCGCGTGGGCTCAATGGGGCCGAAGCGGAAGCCGCTCTGGACGCAGTGGGAATTTCCGTGAATAAGAACGCCATTCCTGGCGACAAGTCCGTCCTGAAGCCGTCAGGGATTCGCATTGGGACATCTGCTATTACAACACGTGGTGTGCGCCCAGAGCATATGGCCGCCGTGGCAGGAATGATTGATGAGGCCCTGAATTCACGTGCGAGCCCTGAGTCTCTCAAATACATCGGTGTAAAAGTCCGTAATTGGACTTCGGGACTTAACTATTATGAGTAGTTATGTGTAATTTACTCTAATGTAGTTGCTAACTCCGCGTACTGTTGTAAGACCGTTGTATGTTCTTCAAGATGTTTGCGTTGTGTAAAAAATGCAAAATGCGCACATAGTGGCGTATTTACAATTAAATTTGGAGTTTTAAAGAGTTTTGGTATTGTAACCGCTATACTCTCCTCTTCATCGCCCCGCGGGATTAAATGAAATATTTTTGCCATAACACTACCAAACCACGCAATAGAATTAATAGACACCCGTGTGTAATCTATAGGCACGTGTGTTGTAAAACTAGCTTTCCAGTTATCGACTTTATTAGTTTTAATAGAATCTATAAATGCTGCGTGAATTGCTTCAGAAAATTCTCCACTTTTCCATCCGTGATTATCTAAACAAGCATAGCCTGGAACACCAGTTGAATACGCAATTAAGTTATTTTTGTAATGCAAATGACTAATTATAGCATTATTTATAATGTTTGGATACACAAATAGTGGTTCTTTATGAAGTAATCGCTGAGTATATAACGTGCGTATAAAATCGGGTTCTAAATACACAACATCATCATCTAGTCGTATGTAGATTGTATCTGGTGTAATTGTATGGCGGAAAAAAAATCCAATTGAATAATTACCAATAATGGGCCATTGTGCCTTTATGCATTTTATCCAACTATTTTCACGTTCTAACATGCGCATATACTCAATATCTTCTTTTACAGTGGTATTTAGCCATAATTGCCATGTATTAAATTGCGTACGCTGTGATTTCAAATAACGATACAAGATTTCGATGTATCGCCGCCGACCAGCGGGTGTAACAACTACACATTTATATGATAATTGTGGTTCTGATTCCATTATACTAATAAAATAGATGATAAGTATTTAATAGGTCATAAAATTGATACAGACGTGTGGTTGTGGTTGTGGTACCCATTTACATACCTACTATGGACCAGTTGAACATAAAACAACGGGAAGCCTTTGCTGCGATTCTGTCGGGGGCCAACACGTTTGTGACAGGCCCTGGTGGAACTGGCAAAACGTATTTAATCCAAGCCTTGATGACGGCCTTGGCGCCGACCCTAAAAGTTGCTATTACAGCCCTAACAGGATGTGCTGCACTGCTATTAGGGACACATCCGCGGGGCAAGAGTGTAGTGCGAGCGAAGACATTGCACTCGTGGGCGGGAATTGGACTGGGCAAGGAGCCAGTGGCGGAGTTGGTGAAGCGCGTGAAGAAGAATCGCCACGGCGCGACGAATTGGACGAAGACGGATATACTGATTGTGGATGAAGTGAGTATGATGACGGCGGAGCTGTTGGAGAAGCTCGATATGATCGGCCAACATATGCGGGGGAATGGGCGGCCATTTGGTGGAATGCAGGTGGTCTTTCTGGGTGATTTCTACCAGCTACCGCCAGTTGTACGGAGCTCAGAGGACGTGGGGAAGCACTTTGCTTTCGCATCACCGCGCTGGACCGCTATTATTGAGCACACAGTACAATTAGAGGATATTGTGCGTCAGAAAGACCCTGTCTTTCAGGATTTGCTGAATGCTGTACGCAGGGGAGCTCTGTCTGACGAGCACTTGGCGATTCTGGAGTCCCGTAAAGGGTTGTCGTGGAAGGACAAGGAGATTCGGCCGACGCTTCTGTTCTCGCGGCGGGCGGAGGTCGATACGATTAATGATGCAAATCTGAAGGCACTGGAGGGCCAGCGTGTGTCTTATAAGGCACGAACAGTCGTTGCAGAGGAAGGGGCAGCTGGAAAACAACGGACGATTGACTTAGGAGACACTGACCTACTGCGAGTGATTGAGACGATGGACCGCGAATCGGCGTATGAGCCTGAGCTGACGTTGGCAGTAGGCGCACAGGTGATGTTGGTGACAAACTTGGAGCAGGAGAGCGGACTCGTCAATGGATCGCGCGGAGTTGTAGTGCGATTCACAGGACCCGATGCACACCCATATCCGGTTGTGCGGTTCTTGAATGGACACGAACAGGTTATTATGGAGGCTGGGTGGGAAGTAGAGGGATTCAAAGACGTGAAGCGGGCGCAGATTCCGTTGCGCCTGGCATATGCAGTGACGATTCACAAGGCACAAGGGGCGACGTTGGATTGTGCGCTAATTGACATTGGTATGCGGACCTTCGAGTATGGCCAGGCGTACGTGGCACTGTCTCGTGTGCGCTCACTGGATTCTCTGTATGTGTGGGACGTAAATCCGAAGGCGGTCAAGGCGCACCCGCGTGTTCGTGAATTCTATGCTGGCCTAGGGGCTGTGTAAATGTTCTAGGGGTAGAGTATAAATGTCTGTATCAGGCGAGCCGTGGTCGAAGTATTTGACGGCATATGGAGTACCACAGGGGTTGTGGCAAGGGTTTTATGGGAACTTTGGATACTATTATACGCCAACACTGGATGTGAATATTCGTAAGCGGGCTTTTTATTGGCTGCAGGCCAATGGCACACAGAAGCCTGCAGGGGGACAAAATTGAAGCGACTATTAGGGTGTGGTGTAGGGCACCAAGCCACACACATGTCAAATACACGCCTTACAAACGGTCTAGAACTTGAACAAATCGCCGCTATGAATCCTCACGACCTCCATATGTTTATTGGGTCTATTGTGGAGCAAGTGCGCAATATTCCGCCGCGCGTTAGCTTTCCTGTTTATATTGAAGACAATGAAACCCCTTTCACAATGGAGTCGTGTCTGTACAGGGATGGAACAGATGAATCACAGTATCGCCTCTACCAGTTCATTACAGACCTGGAGGCGTTTGCCCGCTTTGCGCGCCTTATTGACCCGATGCACACGGTAGGCAATCCTATTGTATCGGATAACCAGATTACATACAAGATTATCGAGCGGCCTAATAATCGGATTAGCTAAGGGGAGGGGGACGTTCCGTCCGCTGAAAGCGTTGGGGCTCACACTTGTGTGAGCCGCTACCCCCTATACCCCCTCCCTTGAATAAAAGCTCTGCGCAGAGCGCGTTGGGCCCTACGGGCACTACCGCATTGAAGAGTATAGGATGTAAGTGGCTATTAGAGATGGATAAGCGCTAGGGGGTAGGGGGGAGCACAGCTCCCCCTAAAATTGAACTTTTTTCTCAGCGCACAGTTAAGGGTGCCGAGAAGTAATTCTACTAGAGCAAACCAAGCCAATGTCTGAACTAATTGACCGCAAGCAAGACATCTTACGCCTCCTGGGAATCCTGGAGCGCAGCGACACATTCCACGGGCACACGTTCCAGGCCCGTGCGTATTCCAAAGTGATGACACAAGTGAAGGAGCTACCCGCCGTGAGGACTATTAGTGATGTGGCGGGGGTCAAAGGTGTGGGAAAGGAGATTAAACTGAAGATTGAGACGATTCTGGCCACGGGCACACTGCCGTCGGCCGAGCAGGCGGCAGCCAATCCGCAATTCGCAGCCTACGATGCACTCCTAAAAGTATATGGTGTGGGACCGGTGAAGGCGCGGGCACTGATTGAGGCGGGCATTCTGACCGTGGAGGCGCTGCGAGCAGCGGCTGCGCGCGACCCGAAGCTCCTGACGGCGGCTCAGAAGCTCGGTCTGCAGTATTACGAGGATACGCTGGAGCGCATTCCACGGGTAGAGATGCAGGCACATGAAGATGTCCTGAGGCGAGCATTTACAGGCGCTGGTCTGACAATGCAAGTCGTGGGCTCGTATAGGCGCGGTCTGGCTAGCTCGGGCGATATTGACTGCCTCGTGAGCAGTGCCGATGCGACGATGTCACAGGCTGCGATGAGGGCGGCTTTTAAGGGTGTTGTGGAGAGGCTTATTGCCGGCGGATATATTGTAGGCGTGCTGGCCAAGGGAGAGACAAAGACACTGGCGTATGCAATGGCTACCCCTGGTGGTAAAGCTCGCCGCCTCGACCTCCTCCTAACTGCCCCTGAGGAGTATCCGTATGCTATTCTCTACTTCACTGGGTCTGACCTCTTCAATATCGCTATGCGTGGTTGGGCCCTGGAGCGCGGATATACAATGAATGAACATGCGATGACGCCGACCAGCCCTGATAAGCCGGTTGCGCCTGTTATGCGGTCTGAGGAGGACATCTTTGCCTTCCTCGGGCTGCAATATGTGGCGCCGACTGCGCGAGTGAATGGAGAACAAATACGAGGGGGTGCCTCACCGGCTATCACTCCCCCTACAGCAACTCCTGTAAAGAAAATTAAGTTAAAGCTAAAGAAATCAACTGAATAAATAAAGAGAGGGGTCTAAGGGGACGCTTGCGTCCCCTTCTAACGGCAGAGTAATTTATCCCACCAAGATTTTTTATGAGCGACTGGTACGGGTGCCACGGGTCCAGTCTCACGAACAAGTCTAGGGGTCGTCGTGGGCGGACGGAACTCCAGTGTAGGCTGGGTCTGAGCTTGGGTTTCCTCCCCAACACCGCGCAAAAATGCCGCTGCGCATTCACCGCTATCCTGCCAGCGGTCGATTAGGCTGTATTTGATGCGGTCCCATACTTCAAGGACCGGTCCAGGCAGCACGCGCACACCTAGCTCGGCCGACAACGCATCGCACATCCACGGATAAATCTGTGCGGCCTCCCCATATTGAAACACCATTTCCACAAGAGTGTTCCATAACGGACTCTCTTGTGGGATACTCATCGGACCCTGAATAGCCTGGTCGCAAGCACAAGCAAGGACACGTAGGAGTTGTGGCAAGCGGTCAGGTTCGAAGTAATCAAAAAACCGCAGCTCCAGGCCGTGTTTATAGTGTTTATTAAAGTTAATATCCGTACCGACCTCAGCCAATTCTCTATATGCATTTTCGCGCCCGTAAAGTACCATCCAACCATTGTCCTGTGCAACGCGTGCATCGGCTCGTGGAATGGTGTTGAGTTTCCCATTCTGCATCTGCGTCGTGTCATAACTCCCCACGCCTGTATAACGACTAACGGCGGCTCGCTGGCTCGCCGCGGAAAAGCGGTGTCCCAATAATGGTGATTTAGCCAGCGGGTCAGGCGTTCCATAGGCAACTAGTAGGAATGGTTCGAGCCACTGAATATAGCGGGCAACGCGACGATGGCGCTCGAGGAACGCCGGCCAGTCCGCAATGCGTTTGCGACTGTCTAGACGAGTAGGGAGTGTCAGGTTGATGTGGTACGTACCATTGTTAAATATTGCCACATTACGCGGATTACTTGCCAGGACAGCCCAAGGATGATTCGCCGTCATCCAACGCAGTGGCTGGTAGGCCGGCGCCAAACCAGCGGCGGTCCAGGCCGCGTTCAGCTCGCGCACAAATTCGGCCCGCAACTCGCCAAATTCAGCACACACATCCCTAATAGTCGCTTTATAGAAATCTGCTGTGGCAATTTCTATAGAATCACCGTCAAATATGAATTTCTCCGCCTGTACGCCAGGATTTCCGCTCAAGTCGGCGGGGATATCGAAATACCGTGTATGAGCTTGTAGGGCGGCAAGGATGGTCGTCCCACCGAATTTCGGATTGGGTATAATATCCCATACATGTCCTTGACCGTCGGGTAGCATACGTTTCTTAAAAGCTGTCGTATGCTCGCCACTTGCGTCTGTGCGCTGAAAACTGTGGGCATTTAGGAGAAGTGGTAGTGTATATGTTCCACTCGGGTCTATTATCCCTTTCAGGCCGTCATTGTATGTAGTAGGCTTGTAGGAGTCGTAATAGCGCACCGAATAACGTTCGGGAGCCTGGCGGCTCGTAAAATGCGTACCAGGGACTTGCGGATGGACAGCTGGGGCGGCCTCTATGTACGCTTCGCATTCAATTCCAAGGCCCCAAAATATATCATTTGACTTGTAGGCGGATTCGTAGCGCTTATGTTTTTCGTGTATTTCGGGTTTCGGAGGAGTCGTGGTCTCCATTGCTTATTTAGACGCGACGTTTCTTCCGTGTTGCGCGACGTTTTCCACCTTTTGTCGCCGTTTGGTCTTTTAATTGTTGTTCTATACTTGAATACATTGGTCCGTAATTTTCGGAGGTACTGTTAATACCCATATTGGCTAATGTTGATTTTACGCGCGCATTTAGATTATTGGCCGTCTTTCGTGTGGCTGTTGTACCTGTACGTTTTACAGGTTCAGGAATGGGCTTTGATGGATGGTCTTCGATACCATCCGAACTCGCCATAAATAACTCAGCACGTCTATAAAATACTTTCTTGGACTTCGGTGCAAGCCCTTCAAGCAATTTCATATGTTTTTCATATATAGTCGGAGTGACTAAGAAATTATAGTGTTCCCCATCACTGTCTAGTATAACATAAAGCGCCCTAAACCCAGCTGGAATTATAACCTCTCGCGGACCAGACGTACTAAGAGGATGAACGACGAGTTTGCACGGTGCTAATACAGTATTTATAATATATATATCAATTTCCGCAGTAAATTCATTTTCATTTCCTATAACACACGCAATTCGTTCGGCATATTCACCGCGTGAATTCGGAAAATACAAAATATTGCCAAATATTTCACGGTGTTTGCTAGGCATTTCAATCAAATATGTATCCCACGACTCCTGAATAGAGTTGCGGAGATTCTCGGGTAACGTCGAAATACGTAAATCTTGACGCAAATACGGAATTATTTTGGCCGCAGTTAGAGGCGCGGCATTTTCAGTATTAGAACCCTCTGTATCGCCTACTAGGGCTTCCATAGCACGTAGTATGCCAGTTTGGAGACCGCGCTGTACTTCTTCGGGAATAGACGGGACAAAATACGACATACATACACGAAATAGCGTGTCGGTCAGCTCTTCACCTTCGTTCGGCTTAATCTTATCATTTACAACATCATCAATTAAATTTGTATAGAAATTATCGAGTGATTCAAATACACCCTGTATGAGAAATTGTATATATTCACGATTGACCGTGTATGGTGAGCGCACGCCTCCAGCTAGTCGGTCTAATATTTCACCGCTATTTGTGCGAAGGACATTTGTTATAATCATACGTCCAATTTTACAAAATCCATCCTCTTCCTCTCTTGCATCTTTGGCAGTTTGTGTAGCAGGATTTGTATTACTGCCGTTATTTTCAATATCAACACCAAAACATTCTAATAGCTGATTTAGCACTTTAGGGTCAGTATGAAACTTTGCGGCCTCATACAAGGACCGAAAAAAGCAGTTGCCGTCCCCCTTTACATTTACTCGGGCCCAATCGTATGTTCGCGACGACTCTGCTGCGACTGCTGACATTTACTATGTGGCTACATTTTTGGTAGGCTAGAATTATCCCCGTATTTCCCAATAGGGCAAGAAAAATTGACAATCGGCGCGGGCGCGACGAAAATCACCACCCAGCCTAAATTCTCCGGACACTGTATTAGTTAGCCAAGCCAATGACTTCAATCGAATCCTCTACAGTCTCTCTACAAAAACTCAAAGATTCACTTCGAATGCCCTTCAACTCTCCACTTTGGTCCGATGCGGCAGTGGGCGGTTCATCGACGGACCTGCCAGCTCTACTATTAGAGAGTGCGCGTGAAGCCGACGCAGGGGCTGAGCACTGGGTAGAGCCGATTCTCGCCGAAAATGCCGACCGTTTCTCGCTCTTCCCGATTCAGAAGCCTGTTCTCTACGCAAAATACAAGCAGCACGTGGCCGTTTTCTGGACGCCCGAGGAGGTGGATCTGAGCAAGGACGTGAAGCAGTGGAAGGCCCTGGACGCCAAGAAGCAGCATTTCATCAAGTATGTTCTTGGGTTCTTCCACGGGAGCGATGGGATTGTTATGGAGAACCTGTCCCTACGGTTCTCAAATGAGGTCCAGCTCCCCGAGGCGCGGGCCTTCTACGCCATTCAGAATGCAATGGAGTCGATTCATAGCGAAACCTACGCACTCCTAATTGATACATACATTGAGGACCCCGAGGAGAAGCTCGAAATCCAGCGGGCCATTCAGACGATTCCGTGTGTGCAGATGAAGGCCGAGTGGGCCCAGCGGTGGATTTCTACGACCGACGAGGATTTCGCCACACGACTTGTAGGGTTCGCGGCGGTGGAAGGCATCTTCTTCTCAGGGTCCTTCTGTGCCATCTTCTGGCTCAAGGAGCAAGGAATTATGCCTGGCCTGACGACAAGCAATGAGTTTATTGCGCGCGACGAGGCGCTGCACACGGAGTTCGCGTGTGAGCTCTTTAAGGAGATTGTGCGCAAGCCTAGCCAAGAGAAGGTCCATCAGATTCTGCGCGAGGCCGTGAAGATTGAGAAGCATTTCATTACGAAGGCGTTGCCGTGCGACCTAATTGGAATGAACGCACGCTTGATGTCGCAGTACATCGAATATTGCGCGGACCGGTTGGCGGTACAATTAGGGTATGCGCGGATATTTAATGTGGCAAATCCGTTCGAGTTTATGGAGCGGATTTCACTCGAGGGTAAGGACAACTTCTTCGAGAAGCGCGTGACGAGCTACGCCAAGACGGGTGTGGGGGTTGCACGGGAGGAGATGAAGTTCTCTCTAGATGCTGACTTTTAAGGGGACGCGGAGCGTCCCCTTAGACCCCTCCCCTCTGAAAAGCTCCACGCTTTGCGTGTTGGGCTCTCCGAGCACTACCACCTGCTGACATTATGCATATTTACAATATAAAATACTTTACAAATATCCCAAATCTTAAAAATTACAATTACAGCGTATGTAATTTTTAAGATGTGCCAGAAATACAGTTATGGAAGCAAATCAAAAATCCTGCGTCTCACTCGTAAATAATACGGTCGGTTGTGGCGGCAGCGGGGTCGTCGTCTGGAAGGACGCGCTAACAAATAAGTCCTACGTTGCAACCGCATTTCACGTTGTCGAAGGTATGACCGACGGGTCTGTAATAGACTCTTCTTATAAGAAATATAAGCAAATCACTCCCGTCATACTAGACAAGACCTATGATTTTGCACTATTAGAGGTGCAGGGGCTTCCCAAAGATGTGCCTGCCGCGAAAATCGTGCCCCCTTCGCGCCCTATAACTGCAGGCGCTGATGTGTATGTAATAGGCTGGCCCGAGTTATTTGACCACAACAGTATTTCCGTCGGCTGCATACGTAGTAAATTTTGGAATTTGAGTGGAGCTATGAACCAAATCTTGATTTCGGCTCCTGTATTTGGCGGAAATTCTGGCGGTGGAGTATTTTTGAAGGCCACAAATGAACTATTAGGGCTCGTGAGCTGGGGGCTTGGAAGCGATGAAACATATAATGGAATAATCCCTTACAACGTCATCTACGAGGGCTTGCTGTATTTTATGTATAGGCCGACGCTGAGCGTACCGAGCCGTGTGTATTGCGAAGGCTACTATTTTGGTGCTCGCACATATGCTTGCGACCCTTTCACTCTCGAGAGTATGATAACTACGTCGCACCCTGTGATTTCGACATATGCGGCGGCTGGTATGCTCGTATGTGATGTGACAGCCGGCTCGCCTGCGGCGACTGCGGATTTCAAGCCCATACAAGTAGGGGCGGGTGGCTACACATTTGATGTTGTGTGGGCCGTTTCACGGGCGGGGAAAGATCAATGGACCTATATAACAGAGGAGGCCGCATTTGATACAATACTGTGGAAGTATGCATACACATTGGCCCACGGGCGGCGTACGCTGATGACAACACGGGCAAAAGCCGGCGATCCCAAGACGGCAGGATTGGACGTGGTACTTCCCGCAACACTCGAGATTGATGTACTTGTATCGCGTGTTGTAAATAGTGTGCATGATAACAACTTTGTGACCCGTCGTGTCGTCCTCGTAAAACGCGATGATTTCTACGCGGCCCACGGCGGCGACGCCAGTACATTTAGCAACGAGTTTATGTATGGGAATCGGCGCGACCTCGGGAAGGCCATTGCTTCCAAGCGGATGCCTATTAAGGAGGCGTGTGGTGCGTTGCTCGAGAATCTTGCAGGGGCTGTATAATCAACTGCTTAAAATATTTCCCAACACATACAACTATGTCTTCTGCCATCAACATCAAGCTGACGATCGACGCTGATTCTAGTCCCACTTCTATGACCCCCGCCGAATTTCGCGAGTTCGTAAAGGGCAGTGAGGATTTTGCCGTGGCCCGTATAATACAAGAGGGTATTCGCGGTGTAGTCAGCAATATGTACGTTAATATTACACGTGCGGCCGATAACACATACATTTGTATCATTGACGGCACGGGCTTCAGTGGCCGCCGCCGTGTCAAACGTGCAGACCTGTGGGCGACTCTTATGGACGGCTATGGTCTTTGGGCGCTGAACGCATAATAATTTCACACATATACATTAAAATAAACCGGTTTGTTTGTATTTGGTTGATGGGATACTATTAGGGCGCGTGCGTGTCGATATTACATATTATCATATAGGAATGCGTTCATATACTCGACATAGCCACGCTGGCCTTCGTGGGGCGCGTAGGGGTCGATTTCACGCTGATGGTCGACGAGCCATCTACGTGGCTCCATATATCCTGAGGTGCAGTGGCGAAACCCAATCATCCAGAGTTCATCGTCGGCCCCGAGGACGAACTTGACGCGCTTAGGGATGATTCCTGTGTCCAGGAGGCGACGGTGTGCGCTACCCATTGTAGCTGCGAGGGATTCAATGCTGTGCCGCGAGTGTTTGAATGAGAGATGGCGTTCGAGTGTATCCACGGTGGGAAAGAAGCCACTCGGCATATACTGGTCATCATCCAGGTCGAGGCCGAGAGGGACGTGAAGTTGAAGACCGTCAATCTCTACGTGTCCTGGAACGGGGTCCATATAGATGCCGGCGATGTAATCACAGTTTTCAAACTCGTAGGGGCGGCGCGTCACGGTATGGACAGCGGGGACTCGTAGGATATTGCAAATGTCGCGACAGGCGGCGGCTTGTAGGGAGCCTTCGCGGAGGATGGAGGCCTCATCAGCCGGCGCGTTGTATAGTTTGAGGGCGTGGTTGTAGCTGGCGACGACGACTCCAGAGGAGCCGTATCCGAGGGCTGAGTAGGCGTGCATTGTTTGGCTTGTAGGTGGCGGGGTGCTGGTCTGCACGGTCGTCGTCGGCATCAATTTTTCTTTGCCTACATATTCTAGGGTAATAGTTAAGCAAGTAGATGAGCGGCACACATAAAATGTGTGTGTGTAAATATCGGCCTAAACTGTTAGGCGATAATATGATAATTAGAATGGAGTTTGTAGAGTTTCGTGGAAAGCGTTATCCGAAGTTCCAGGCAGAAGGGAATGCATCACAGTTTGCGATTCCATTTGCAAAGCACTTCTGTAAGGGGACTGGGTATGATATTGGCTATAGCCGCGAGGAGTGGAAGTTCCCAGGAGCGCGCGGAATTGACGAGGTGCTAAATGACGGGTTTCACGCGATGAATCTTCCTGGGGCGGGGGTTGATTACATCTTTTCGAGCCATTGTCTGGAGCACGTAGATGACTGGGTGGCGACGCTGGAATATTGGCTCAAGACGATTCGTCCAGATGGTGTGCTGTGCCTATATTTGCCTGATATTTCTCAGTCATATTGGCGCCCGTGGCATAATCGCAAGCATCGGCACGTATTCACGCCCGAGATTCTGAAGACATTCCTCGAGGACCACGAATGTACGAATATTATGGTGAGCGGTATTGATTTGAATAATAGCTTTATGGTTGTGTGTAATACTCCAAGACCTCTTACTCGCTAAAATTGAGACATATGTGGGCGTGCCTATGATAGGCACCAATGCCAGACTACAAGCTATATTTCGACGGGGCGTCGCGCGGAAATCCTGGAGCGGCCGGTGCAGGGGCGGTGATTTATGAGGGGACGGTGGAGAAGTACGCCGTCACGGCGTATGTAGGAGACAACGCAACGAACAATGAGGCCGAATATTACGGACTTATTATTGGTTTGCAGACGTGTTTGGACGAGCGGCTCGTGGGGACTCTTAAGGTGTATGGGGATAGCCAGCTGGTGATTCGGCAGATGAAAGGGATGTATGCGGTCAAACATCCGCGGCTTGTGGGCTTGTACGCGGCGGCGTGCGAACTCGTAAGGAAGGTGGTGGGTGGGGGATGTAGCGTATCATACGAACATTTGCTGCGGGGCGCAAACCGGCGGGCTGATGAGCTCAGTAATGCGGCGATTGATTGTAAAGAGTAATCTCTGGGGCTATTACGATAGCTCTAGAGATGGTACTAGAGGCCGGACTCGAACCGGCGACGGGTTTCCCCACAGGCTCTTAAGGCCTGCCGCTTAACCAACTCGCTGCACTCTAGTTAGGTGTGCCTTTCAGCACAATTTGTTATTGTGTATGTTGTTTAGGTACCTTTTTCCAAAGATACCCGTGGGTAGTTCCCTCACCAGATGTAACAGCTTTAATTAATGTACTTCGTGGAATATTATTTATTTTAGATGCTTCTGATATACTATCATATTGTCTTATTATATTACCAGATGAATCATATTGCTGCAATTTGTGACCTAATTTTTCAGTATTAGTGTTTATTATATTATTTTCATAATATAATTTGAGGCTATTTTTAATTTTAGTTCGTGTAGCATCAGATACTTTACCCTCTTTGTGTGCCCTTGCACCAACACGCCCTTCTTTTAAAGCAGCTTTCCATTTTTCAGATTTGTTCATATATTCTCTAATGTCCGTATTTTGCATTTGTAATTTAGTACGTTCAGATAGTCTTTGTATATAAGACGGGTTATTTTTAACAAATGTTTTAAACGAATTGCTGATTTTTTGTTTTGTTTCTGGAGAATGCAATTTACCTTGAAAACCTCCACCAATACCACCTTCTAATATATTATATCCATGTGGTGCTTGTGTATTATATTTTTTAATATATTCTTTCTCATAATAGCCCAAATCTGAATCAAAACATATTATAATCAATGTCATTTTAAAATTTTCAATTCCATACTTTTTTATTGCTGCGCCCAATATAGGACACCCTTTATCTTTTGAAATTGCATATAAATGATTTTGCATACGTTTTTCTAACGATTGAGATGTTAAACCAATATATGATTTATTATTTACTATGTTTGTTATTTTGTATATGAAACCCATAATACTAATATAATAGATGCAAGCTTTAGTATAGCCGATGCAAAAATTGAACATATACTACAAGTACAGACACAGTACCGACCTACAATGCCAGACATTTATGTATTACAATTAGAGGGTGGTAAATACTACGTTGGAAAATCAGATGATGTACAACAGCGTATTGAAGATCATATGTCAAGTGGCGGTTCAGCCTGGACCCGCAAATACAAACCCCTAAAAGTCGTTCAAACAATATCCAATGCATCAATATTTGACGAAGATAAATACACAAAAATATATATGAATAAATATGGAGTAGATAATGTCCGAGGAGGTTCATACGTATCAGAACATTTAGATGAAATTCAGTTAGAGGCCATTTATACGGAAATATGGGCGGCAAATGACTGCTGTACGCGCTGCGGACGGAAAGGGCATTTCATAAAAGACTGCTTTGCAGCAACAGATGTATTAGGAAATACGTTTGTTGATGAAGACGACGACGATGAAGAAGTAATTGAGGTATTTATATGTGGAAATTGTGATGCAGAATTTGAAACTGAGCGTGCGTGTGATAGACACGTAGAGGGTTGCAAAAAGAAATACAAAAAAACGGCCGCAAAAGCCCCAGTGCAACAAAAATACCCAGCTGCCCCTACATGTTATCGTTGTGGGCGCAAAGGGCACTATTCTCCTGACTGTTATGCACGTTCAACAGTTCATGGAGAATACCTTGATAGCGACTCTGACTATTAGAGTGGCGTGTGCGCCTAAATTATAATATCGCACACATAAGTATGAGCAACATCCCACTAATCCCGCTCGGATTTCATTGTAATATAACATTTTTACAACAAGACCTGGGTATAAAACGTGAAACCGGCCTATTTGAATGGCTCGAAAGTACCAAGCTACAATATTTAACAGATATCGTATCAGTCATATCACGTGAGATTGACACCCGTATTATTTATGGTGTCAATAAAAACATACGTGTCCTCCATAACCAGGTTTTTACTTACCATTATGGCGTCGAGGAATACAAGGAAATATTTACCCGCCGCGCACGCCGCTTTTTAGAAGTCGTCCGCAACTCAGAGTCGCTCATATTTGCACGCATTAATCCTATTAACCAAACCACAAGTGAAGCCGAAATTGCCAAATTTTGCAACGCCATTCATTTCATAAATCCAAACGTCCATATTAAATTTTTAATCATCCATACGGTGGCCACGCCCGAGGACTATAAGGAGCTGGACGTGTCGCAAATTCAAAATGCCACGGTGATGCAGAAATACTTCCTGCACGCCGACTGCCCTGACGTGTATTTACGGGATAATGCGACCATTCAAGCACAATTTATGGGATTTTTAGAAGCCCTCGGATATAGTGCTGAGAAAATCTCTACAACATACACGGACAAAGACTAGATAATTCGAGGTAGGGCGTAAAATTTGAACGCGGTGGTGCAAACCCCTTAAAGCACCCAAGCCAATATGAATTATGAGCGAATCATTCTTTCTGGAATCCCTGTCCTCCGCGCCGACAACGGCACCATCTTCGCCTGGCAGCCAGAGTCAAGCAAGCCTATTCGCCTTGGAACCACAGACGCCACAGGCGAGCTTGTGCTTGACGATGGCTGGCGGGAGCGTGCCAGCGTTCCCCTTGCTGAGTGGCGCGCCAACCAACACACCCGCAGCCGCGCCGAGCTTCGTATTCCAGCCAGCGAGTAATCCAGCACTGTGTACTCCCCTAACAGCCGACACAATTAGCGAGCGGCGGATGACACCGAAGGTCTTACAAGTAAAGCCCGAGGACATCGCCGCGTTCAAAGAAGTTCTGAAGGAGTACCAGACTCAGAACTACTTTGCTGCGAAAGCGGCAGTCGCTAAAAATCCACACGAGAAAGACGCACACGCGGCCGTTGCGACCTTTACACGAGGCCGTTAAACAGCCCTATTAGCATACGTGGCCTTCTATTGGGGGACATTCTGTTCGCCGAAGGCGTTGGGCCCTACGGGCGCAACCCCCATACCGCCGAAGGCGTTGGGGTTCGCACAAGTGCGAACCGCTACCCCCTCCCTTGAATGAATGCTTCGCATTATAATCTTTATACAGCTGTAATAATTAAACAGCCCTATTAGCATACGTGGCCTTCTTATACGCTAAATACTCATCATACGACCGAAACTGATACTTTGGGCCAGACCCAGCGGCCGCATTAAATGTGCTGACTGCATAAAATGTATTTTGATTAATGCGCGAATCCGTATTCATAAACGATGTTACAACGGTGGATGGTGTCTGTCCTTGTAAGAGCGTCGGGTAAATCCCATTGCGACTAGGCGGAGTTGTATCAATGAAACTCATATGCTTCTACTATTAGTGGTGTTGCCTTTTTAATTAGGGCTTCTTTGATTGTATAAATGTTTTCCCTGTCGCTGTACCAGCTGCCAATGGATTGACATCCTCGAAGAGCATTACATTGGTTGCAGCTCCGCGGCGCTGGGCCTCGGCCTTCAAGCCCAGTTTTTCCCTGCCCCAAGCATACGTGTCCTTAATTTTCCGTGCCGTCATCGGAGTCTTATATACACGGAAATCAAACATCGACCCCTTAAACAGCTCATCCTGGTTCTCATACTGCGACGTCACAGCAACCCAGTTTGATTTCCCGAGGTA
>JACCDW011717633.1_pt1 | contig 26753 bp, 2 predicted proteins | sample 7449781 | NCBI WGS metagenome assembly JACCDW01 (sample SAMN15323449, study PRJNA562643) | freshwater metagenome | isolation source: river surface water | place: USA:Blue River Watershed | collected 2017-08-18
TAGTTGGACATATCCCTATCAAGACTGGTAATTCTCCTAGTGATCACATTGGATGTATTGGATGAATTAATAAATAGCATGTTAGATGCACTAAAAACATAGTTGGACGTATCACTTTCAAGTTTCCTTATGTCCCCAACAAATGTATTAGATGTAGTCCACAAACTGCCTGTATACAAATTAGAGGTGATTCTCATGTAGTTTGAATTGTCAGTATACATCTTTCCAAGTCTTGTATTCAACACATCAGATATATTAGACGTCTTACTAGCAAGCTGATTAGATGCACTCAGACTGTAATTAGAAGTATTATTCAGCATGTTCCTCAGCTGTACAGAAGTAACTGAAGTGAGTCCCTTAACATATGCCAACTGATTGCTACTGATATCATTGATGTTAGATGAGAATTTAACAGACCCAGATCCCATAACATCTAAGACCTCAACAGGATCAGTACCACTATTACCTACTCTTACTCTACCTGTTGTGTTTATCATTAAGGCCTTTGTTATCACATTGTTAGTAAAGTCAGCTACAGTCTGAGTACCTTGCTGAGTCACCTTGATAGCTGTATTCACAGAATCAGATGCTATTTCAATATCATCTGTTTGGTAAATAGCAGTCTTGATGTTAGCTGTAACACCAGATACTATCAGATTAGAAGCAGTTATCTTGGCATTGACAAGAAGATTCTCATCATACACATTGCTTGTTATGACTTCATAACCAGTCTGAGTTGCAGTCAATTGATCAGCTGATAGTTTGCTGATGTAACCTGTAAGTATGTCTCCCACATTCCCAATATAGTTGGATGCTTCTAGATTTGAAGCAATGATGATAGCTGCTGCATTTGAAGATTTATAGAAGAAGTTTGAAGCCCTGCTTTCAGTGACATCATCCAATGTCTTATTTGATAGCTGGACTGCATCTCCAGTTGAAGTTGAAGCAGAAACAGAAATACCTTGTTGACCTGCAGGTTGCACGCCTATCAAGACACCAGTGCTATCCAATAAATTTAACTTAGATGCCATCAATTCAACAAAGTTATTTTCTGATGTTAGAGACATAGCATCATCAAGCATGGACATTTTAGTCTCACCAAGATAGATTGAACTAGATACATAAAGATCCTTCCAATTCATAGTCTCATGTCCCAAGTTATACATATTGCAGCTCTTTGGGATCACATGACCAACAGTCACAAGATTGCTCACAGTTAAAATGTTTTGTGTATACATATTATTTTTAAAATATTCATTAGAAGATGAAGTTTTATGATGAATATAATCCAAGTTCAGGTTTGAAATATTGGAAGATAACACAGTTTCAGTGATGCTCAAATAAGAAAATAAATTATTAGATTGGTCATCAATATACTGTTTATAATCTTTTAGCTTGAAATTAGAAGACGTATTCAGATGTTTTATGATATTATTTGACGTAGTTGATATTCTATCCAAGACAGTCTGATTTACCTCAAATATATTGCAACTCAATGTATTGGACGTGATCTCCATGGTTTGAATAATAATATTTGATATATTTCTAAAATGACTAATATTGGATGAATACATGATGTTAAAATAGTTACTCATATTGTTCATATCTGTAGCAAGTTGTAGTATGGAATTAGTACTTAAATTTTGCATATTTGACATGTCATCATACTTTTGTAATATATTGCTCTGAAGATTATTTGATGTATGTGTCTGTATGTCATACAGATCATATAAATAATCATCAGTTATCTCAAAATAATCACTGCTAGGTATAATCAGCATATTTGATGCATTCAATAAGTCCGAATGTATGACATCAGATACATCCAATAAATATCTTGAAACAGAACTCTTAAAATCTTGCTCTTTTTCATCATACAATGTATTCACAACATTTGAGGCTGAAACAAGATAGTTTGACGCATATGTATGCAAGTCTTGAAGATTTATGTCTTCTGATATATGTCTTAACTGATCAATCATGTCATTTGAAGTTCCACTAAAGTCTATAGATACAACCTCATCGCTTCCTCCCACATTCAATACAGATAATACATTAAACAAATTTTCAATTGTGAAATACATATTGGAACCTTCGCTGAAGCTGGATGTTGATACATTACGTGTGTTAAATGTACTTATCAGGTTATCACGAGAATCATATGAAGATATTTGATCTCTTGATAATGTGCTATAATATCCTTCAATATTCTTCACTTTTATGTGACTTGCAATTAAAGGCAATTTGCTTTCATCATTATCAACAAACAGTAGGTTACTCTCTACATCATCAAATGCAATCCTAAAATCATGCATCCTTAAATCATCCGCCATATGGACATCACTCCATGCTACAATATCATTGCAAGAAATTGAATATATGTCAGAATAGATCATGGTATCTCTGTTCAAGCCAATATGGGCATCACTGAAATATATCAATATATTTGAATGATGGTCCATACTAAAATACATAGCATCTGGATCATCCTGATTGACATAGTTTCCTATATAGACAGTATTACTATTGGCATGATTAAGTCTAGATGTCAATGAGGTATAAGAATTGGAAGATCTAGACAATATCTTGACAATAGGTGGAAATATGGTATTGACTCTATATTCAACCCAATTGCAGTTATTTGCAGATCTAGCCCACATTCTGGCTCTGATTGCATTCATTTTGTCAATTATTGCCTGCTGTACAGAGGACATTCTAATTAGATATATGATTTATTTTCATGTCATATCATGTGTGTGATATAATTAAAAATAAACAAAAAATTTATATCAAGCCTCTGATTCTTGATTGCAAACCTTTGATCTTTTCAGACAAGGTCTGTGTTGCACAAACATTGAGTGTATATACATAGGTCTTATCCAGGACATGGAAATCCTGTACATAAGATCCATAAACAAATACATTGGATGTGTCAAGAGGTTTATCCAATGTCATAGAGTTTGTTGAAGGATCAGTGCTGACAACATGATACATGCCATGCTGTTCATTCATGTCAATGATTTCAAGTGTATCACCCATTGCTAGATGAATTGAATCCATAGACTTCAAGATAATCTTATCACCTTGAGCTGATGCATATCTATAGATATCTGGGATAACATCAGACTGTGTTCTAACTGCCTCTGGAATGACTTCATTGACCTGTTGTGCGATAAAGCCATGGACTATATTGGATCCTCTACAGACCTGATCAATGTACTCATAGGTCTTTGGTTGTATGGACACAATTTTCTGCAAGGCCGAATCATCATTGATGTCTGTGATACCAGTCTTAATGCGAAGATCAGATGCTGCAGATACTTTTCCATAGACAAGCAGAGACCCTTCAAATGTAGAACATATATTTGTGATGGATGTTGTGGATGCAGTAGAACCTAAATTATTACCACTTTGGGAAAAATACCTGTATGCAGTTGATCCAGTAGAGCTGATACCATCTCCAACATGTAGTTTTGAGCTTGGAGATGTTGTCTTGTCAATGCCAATGTTTCCATCAGAATATTTAATGTATTTTGGTGTGCTTGCATCAGGTCTATCAGCCCATCTTTTTATCTGATAGTTTGATGTGATGTCATATGATGTTGTAAAAGGAACATCTGGATATACACTTGATGGTAGAATGGCTGTACTTGAAGTAACTATGCTAGTCAATGAACTATTAATCAAATTATTGATTGATGCTGTAGCAGCATTATATCCCAAATATTTCAAAAAGCTTATTTCATTAGTTGATAATGCAGATGGAAAAATACGAAAATCTTGTATATATGTTTTAGAAGCATCTTCAATTGGTGTTTGATCATATCTACCTATGTAATATACAAGGTTCAATGTATTTGTTATAATGAATGTATTTTTGTAGTTTCCAAATGTTGATCCTTTTAGAATACCATCAACATACACATATAAATTCATTATATTGGATTGAGAAATATTGCATATAATATCTACATTCAAATATGTGTCCAAATCTAATTTAGAACTTATTACTGTTGCATATGTAGCACCATTGGGTACTCTTTCAAGACCTACATCACATACAAGATTATTACTAGAATTTAAAAAAACACGAATACAATAAAAACTTGTTAAAGTTCCTATAAAAAATATCTCTGACCTATTAAGATTAGTTGAATTTATTTTTAATAAAAAATGGATTGAAAATCCCTTATTATCATGAAATATTTGGAGCAATCTTTGAATTCTTGTTTCAGTTGTTGTAGTGCTTGTTGCAGAATACATGAGATAAACATTATCACTGCTAAAGGATTTATTACCATCCCATAATAAAGCATTGTCATAAGGATAATTGACTTTACCTTTTCTTTTTTCTACTATAAAACCTATTATGCTCATTATTTCTGCTAGCGTCAGAACTCTGTTATAAAATCTAAAATCATCAATCAGAGAATTAGCTAGTAAGTTTCTAGTGGTTGATGCAGTATCAGCACCAATTCTAAAATTGGTGATATGTACTGCATTACTATATGTTAATGATGTGATTGTAGTTGTTAACACACCATCTACATATATGATAGCAGTACTACTACTTTTGTTCATTGTCACAGCTAGATGTTTCCATGCTGCTGTCGATGTGACAAATGGTGAACTTAAGGAAGATGTGTTTCCAGCATTTTGATTGGTACCACCATTTTCAACTGCAAATACAAGATTAGCACTGGATGTACCACCATATAAATGCAATGACCATCCATACCAATTTGTAGATTGACCTCTACATGATGCAATGGTTTGATATGTTGTATTAGTAGATCCTGGTAGCAATTTACACCAACAGCATATTGTAAAATTATCTGGTGAAAATGTGCCAGATGTATTTGCAATGTTAAAATAACTGTTACCATTTTGAAATAGAGCACATGCTGATCCACGTTTATAGTCAGTTGTTTCTGCACTTATTGTGTTTGTAGCAGTTAATGTTCTTGAATTACCTGAAGAATCAGTTGTCAATTCATCATTGTTGAATTGATACCATGCTACAGGTGTACTGCTGTTCAGATCATATGAAAATATATTTGTCTGATTAAATTTTAATTTGTTGTTCATAACAGTAAGATTGAATGTATAGTTACTAGTTAGAACATTCAAGGCACTACTATCAGATATTATAGATGTAGTTGTTGGGTCCTCTGCAAATTGATACCAAATTAATGGCTCAGTGTAATTTAGTATTGATGTCTTTAAAATAGAAACATCAGATGATGTCATAGGCCTTGCATATACTCGAAAATCTTGTAAAGTAATTGGAGCAGCATCAAAATTAGTAGATCCTGATCGATATTTACCTATTTGCAATATAGTTGATGTTACAGTAGATAGATATGTTCCATCATATGAAAGATTGCCAGATGAAGTAATCAAAATACCATTCAAATAAACATACAAATTTATAGTATTTGTTTCTGTAATATTACATACAAGTGTAATTATATACTGTGTAGATAGTTTGATATTTGAAACTTGCAATGATATAATAGGATCAGAAGCACTGTTATTAAATCCTGAAGGTGCAGTTCCATACCTCACATTCAGAAAAAGTGTCTTTGTTGATGAATTTTGTAAAGTAGTATTCTGAATATAGATTCTGATTATATTTTCTAAAGAACTTCCAATGTAAAATATTTCTGAAGGAACAATAGTTGTTGGTGTGTCTATATCTGCACTATGTGTTTTCATCAGAAAATTTATTGTAAAACCATTATTAGTATTGAACAATTTCAAAAGATTTTGAATATTGATAGCTCTAGTAGCACTGTCATCTGTTCCTGTGGCTTGATTATAATTTACTAGGTATTGCAGTGATGTAGGATTTGCATTTCCCGTATTTTTATTTGTATTATTCCAGAAGTATGCTTTATCATATAGATATCCTGCTGTCGAAAATCCTGTGACACTTGTAATGGTAGATCCTAATATTGTCAAATTGTATTTAATATTATTGATTATTGGGTTTTTGTCATTAATAATACCAAAATTAACAGGAGTTGTATTATCAAATTGATACCAAATAACAGGTGTCCATACCAATGAGCCTTGTGATGTCACTGAGCCTTTATTTTGTTTTTTAGTATTTACATTGACCACATTTAAATTGCTGTTAAAAATAGTTAGACTGTTTCCAGCTATTGATATGTTTGATCCTATAACAACATTAGATGTAATATATATATTAGCTGTACTAGATACATTGTTCCATTTGTTTTCAACTGATGGTAAGTTCTGTATTCTCCTCAAAAGGATATTTGAACTAGTCACTATATTTGTATGCGTCATGTTGCTTGCATTTCTTACAAAATTTGACATATTTGTATTCAATAGACTGACTGACTGCATGAGTGTATTGGATGAATTCACAGAATGTGATGAAAACATATTTGACATGTTTCTGATGTAATTAGATCCATTCAACCCCAAATCATTTATCTGTGACTGAATACCTGATCTTATATTGGTCATCTTTATCAATTCATTGCTGGTGGTATTATTGAGTTTTCCTGTAAACTGAGTGTTACCCAATACATCAAGTCTTTCAGCCAGTTGTGATGTACCAATGCCTACATTGCTTGTCACAAATAAATTATTTCCAGTTGCAGTTTGTTGCCATCCAGTTGAATTAAAAAGATTGATTGATTGATTGATATCATTTGATGTAGATTGTAAGTATGTATTAACATTGTTGGAAGAAACAGATATATAATTTGAAATATTTGCATGATGATCTACATGTTTGTTTATCATATTTGATGTATTTCTGATGTCATAAGAGAGCAGATTAGATATATTTGATATGTAATCATGGATTGGTGCTCCTATAGGTCCGATAACAGCTGTTACATCTTTTACCAATACATTAGATGTTGACCATAATCTATCTATATTCAGATTTGCTATAGTTGTCATATAGTTTGAATTGTCATGGAATTCATACAATCTGCTTGTTAATCTGTTATATGCCTGATTAGATGTATAAAAAACATAATTAGATGAATTATTCATCATCAATGTGAGCTGTATCTGAACATTAGCAGATATCCCTTTGAGAAACTGTAGTTGATTACTTGTGACATGATTGATATTATACAAGAATCTTACTGATCCTATCAAATCAACTGTTTCAGAAGGATCAATAGATGTGTTCCCTATGCCTACTCTTCCTGTCTGATTTATTATCAATGCTCTAGTCATTTGATTGTTTGAGAATTCAGAGACAGAGTAATTTTTATTCTGTACAACCTTGAGTGTAGAACCAATCTCAATGTTCTCAGTATTATGAATATATGTCTTAATGCTAGTAAAAGAACCTGAAACATAAAGATTGGATGTTGTTATGGTGCCTCTAACATCTACATCATGATGAAATTTATTATACTGTTTGAATTGATCAGCTGATAATCTGTTGATCTCATTCAAGAGAAGTGTGGTTGAGTTGCTCACATAATTTGATGCATAGATATTGGATGCATCTATGATAGCAGCTGCCCGTGATGGTTTATAAAACAAGTTTGTAGTCAAACTTTCTTCAAAATCATCCAAGGTTTTGTCTAAATCTGAAACTCTTACCTGTTCTCCAGTGATAGTTGTATATGAAATATTGATATAGCCATCTCCTATAGATTGAAAGGCAGTCAGATAACCTGAAACACTATCAAACAATCGCAATTTAGAGGTATATATATTAACAATTTGATCATTTGATTTGACTGCAATATCATTACTTTCATCCAGTGAAAGATTTGTGTCACCAAGATAGATAGATGACTTTGATACATGAATATCTTTCCATGACATATCAGCTGATCCTAAATTAAGTAAGTTACAGTTAGATGGCATGATATGTCCTATTGTTGTGACATTGCTTGTAGATAGATTATTACCACTGTAAACATGATTTGTGATATATGCTGTTGTTGATGACATGTCAATATCATCTAACATAAGTCTTGAGATTTGTGTGCTAAGTGCATTCGAAGTTTTAGTTGATTGGCTTATTACTGTATTTGATGTAAATTTTATGCTGTCTGTATATCTGTCATAGTTGATATTATCTTGAATCCATGCATATATATTATTTGAAGAGTTGTTCAATGCAGAAATCACATTATTTGATGTGAGTGCCATTCTGCCACCAACATTAAGTTCTACTTTCCTTATATCATCCAATAGAATGTCAGAGGTGTCTGATGTTATTTTACAGAGGACATTACAAGTACTCACTAAATATTCCAACAAATTGCAGGTGTAAGCTATGTTAAAATAGGAAAAAATGTCATTAGAACCATCTGTGACAAGTTGTGACAAATATGTTGTTATTTTATCTTGCATATTGCTCATGTCCATAAAATTTATATTCATGGTATCCATGATGTCATTGTATGTCATTGTGATACTTTCTACATGTTGATTGGATGCATCATTTGTAATATTCTGATATTTCTTTGATGATGTTGAAAGAGTATTTGAAACATATGCAATATGATCATATATCAGATTTGAAGATGTTAGGAGGTAATTGTAGAAAATGGAACTAATCTGTTGTTTTAAATTATCATAATGTTTTTGTGGCATATCTGATACATTTGTAAGGCCTTGCAATGCATATATTGATTCATTAGATGTGTTCGTCAGCTGCAAGGACAATCCCGTGTAATCTGAATAATTGTTATCCAATAATAATTTTGTAATGTTCTGATATGACAAATATAAATTACATCCTTCAGAAAATGTTGAGGTTGTTGCATTGAGAATATTAAATGTATTCATTATGTTATTGTCACGATCATATGAAGTGATAGTCGAATTTGGTGACACAGTTGAATAAAAGCCTTCATCATTCTTGACCTTAATTTTGTTTGCATTCATATTTAAAAAGCCATGATCTTTGTCATGAAATTCAAGTTGATTGTTTATGTCATCAAAGCCTATGTTGATGAGATCATGAGTTAAATAAGCATCATTGAATGATGCAATATCATGACAAGATCTTGAAGATATATTAGAATGGACATAGAGGTCTCTATTCAATCCAATCTTTGTATTACTGAAATCTATCAAGATATTGCTATGATTATCCATGCAGAGGTGTAAATTATCTGGATCACATCCAATGTATGATATATTACAATTAGGATGTCTGCATTTTGCTGTCAGCTCTGAGTATAAATTGTAAGATTTTGACAACATCTTTAGAACTCTTGGAGTGATTGAATTTACTCTGTATTCTGTCAAATTAGATGCAGACCTGGCTAGTAGACTAGCTCTGACAGCATTCTTCATAGCAATTTTTTCCTGCAAAAAAGAGGACATTCTATTTAGATATATGATTTATTTTGGTACTTATTTTTGGCATTTTTCATAATGTATAGCATATGTGTCATATTATATGACAAAATATAAAAAATATTACATAAACTTCTTGATTCTTGATTGCAAACCTTTGATCTTTTCAGACAAGACCTGTGTAGCACATACATTGAGTGTATACACATAGGTCTTATCCAGGACATGGAAATCCTGTACATAAGATCCATAAACAAATACATTGGATGTGTCAAGAGGTTTATCCAACGTCATAGAGTTTGTTGAGGGATCAGTGCTGACAATATGATACATACCATGCTGTTCATTCATGTCAATGACTTTAATCTTAGTGCCAGATGCTGTAGTTAGGCTTGATAATGCGCTATTTGATTCAAATGTGATCTTATCACCTTGAGCTGATGCATATTTATAGATATCTGGGATCACATCAGACTGTATTCTAACTGCCTCTGGAATGACATCATTGACCTGTTGTGCGATAAAGCCGTAGACTATATTGGATCCTCTAGATATCTGATCAATGTACTCATAGGTCTTTGGTTGTATGGATATGATTTTAATCAAGGCTGAATCATCATTGATGTCTGTGATGCCAGTCTTAATGCGAAGATCAGAGGCAGCAGATACTTTTCCATAGACAAGCATTGAAGAATCAAATATTGAACAGACATTGGGAATTTTTGAGGAGGTCAATACAGAATTAGTTGTAGCGTTAAAATATTTGAATTTATTATCACTGTAGGCCTTTTTGAGGTCATCTCCAACATGTAATCTGGTAACTGGATCTGATTTGTCTATCCCCACATTACCATCATTATATGTAATACATTTAATGATAGGTGTATCCATCCATCTTTTTATCTGATAATTTGATGTAATATCATATGATATGAAGCTTGATGATACCTGAAATGAACTTGATGGTAAAATAGAAGAACTTGTTGTAACTGTAGTTGTTATAGGACTGTTCATCAAATTATTGGTTGATGGAGTTGTTGCATACATGAGAAAGTTGATTTCAGTTGCTGATAAAGCTGAGGGGAATATTCTGAAATCTTGTATATATGAACTGGATGCATCATTGGTGTTTCCATTATATTTGCCTATATAATATACCAATTGTTCACTATTTGCATCTGATACAACAAAAGAATTATTGTATGAACCTGCAGTGGCAGTAGTTTGTTCTATATTATTTATGTATAATTTTAATGACATTGTGCTGGAAAAAATATTACAAACAAGATCAATAATATAATTTGTAGCCACTACAAATGTACTTGATGATGATTTTGATAAAATTTGCACAGGTGATGCAGAATCTCTACATACTACACAACACAGTTTATTATCACTTGCTAAATAGATTCTGATCAGATCAGTTGAAGGTAATCCTACAAAAAATAGTTCTGATGTATATGATGCTGTGTTGAGAGAATTCAGAGTTAATACAAAATGAATTGTAAAAGCTTGGCTATCATGTAAACTCTGTAACAATTTTTGTATTCTTGTTCCTGTAATGGATGTGCTGGTTTTATAATAAGTTAGATATAAATTATCAGTATTATTAGTTTGATCACTTGCAAAAAGATATGCATTTGGATAAGGATATGGTGATGACTTGCCTATCCTTTTGGCTAGAACAAATCCTATTATCTTTTGTATTTCTAGTACAGACAATACAGTATTGAAAAATCTAAAATCATCAATCAACGAATCTTTTTGTATATGTCTATCATTAGAAGCAGCATTGGCTCCAATCCTGAAATTAGTTGGAGAAACTGAATTATTGTATTGAAGGTATCTAGTGCGCATCAAAATTCCATTAATATATAATTGAACTGCTCCACCAGCTTGTGGATATTGTATTCCCAAATAATATTTCACAAATGTCAATGAAATATGATTCCATTTTGTAATATCAATTTCATATGATACAAAATTAGATGATTCTGTTGATTCTCCATTTTCAACTGAAAAGGCTATCATATGTTTATTTAATAAAGAATCAAAATATATGAATAATGACCATCCATACCATTTTGATGATGATTGAAATCTGCATGAAGCAATAGTTTGATTTAATTGAATAGGATTAGGATACAGAAAACACCAACAGCAGATGGTAAAATTATCAGGTGAAAAAACACCATTGTTATTAGCATTTGCATATTGATAATAACTAGAACTTCCAAATTTAGCACATGCATTTCCCCTCATGAAGTTATTTGTTTCAGGTGTTATAGTACCAGATACTGTCAATGTTTTAGTACTAGAAGAATCTGTTGTAAGTGCATTGTTATTGAATTGATACCATGCAACAGGTGTAGTACTTGAAGATGAAAAGACTGTATCTTTGCTCAATTTGACTGCATGAATGTTGAAATTACACAAAGCTGTTACTTCTTCATCAGTTATGATTTTGTTATAAAATCGAAAATCATCTAGTAAAGAATTATTTACTAAATAATATATATAATTAGAATTAATCATTGAAGCACCAATTGTAAGATATGTTGGTGATACAGAATTTTCATATGACAAACCTGTAAGTATATTTGCTAAAGAACCATTGATGTATATTTTGGCAATGCCTTCATTTTTATTCATTGTAACTGCAACATGTTTCCATGATGCAATAGATGTGACAAAATCACTAACTGAACTTGATTTAAATCCGGACGAATTCTGTGTAGATGATCCATTTTCCACAGCAAAAACTAGATTGTGGGTAGTACCTGAACCAGCATAAACATGCAATGACCAACCATACCAATATCCATCTTTATTAAATCTACATGAAGCGATTGTATTATATATATCACTAGATACAAATGTATTTTTTATAATTTTGCACCAAAAACATATACTGAAATTATTTGGTGAAAAAGTACCATTATTAGCTATTTGGAAATAGGATTGAGTTATGAAATTAGCACATCCATTACCTTGTACATAGTCAGAACTATTTATAGTAGCTTTGGATCTAGTCAATGTTCTCAAATTTCCAGAACTGTCTATACAAAGATCATCGTGATTAGTAGTGCTATTGATATAATTGAATTTCCACCAAGCTGACATATCAGATGTATTATCATAGAAATAATTAAAATTTGATGTTTTTGAATTATTATAGACAGTTAGATCATGACTATAGCCTCTGACAGTGCTTGACAATGTACTGCTATCAGTCAAGATCTTATTTGTCAGAGGATCTTCATTGAACCTATACCAGACCAGGGCTTCAGAATAATTCAAAATTGAAGCCTTCAAAAGAGACACATCCAGTGGTGTCAAATGTCGCAGATAGACACGCATGTCCTGTAAGGTCAAGGGAGCAGCATCAAAACTACCAGCTTTGCCTATTTGCAACATGATGGCATCTGTTTGCAGTAAGTATTTACCATCATATGTCAGAGCAGCAGATGATGCCATCAAAATGCCATTCAGATATATATATAGATTCATGGTATTGACTTCAATTTTGCAGATCATAGTGACAATGTACTGTGTTGATAATTTGATATTTGGTACTGATAAAGTTGTATCATTTTCTGATCCATACCTTACATAGAAATTTAATCTTTTAGTGGTGGGATCCTGTCTTATATCATTTTGGACGTATACTCTGATTATGTCTTTTAAACTTTCTCCTATATAGAAAATTTCAGACGAGACCTTGACTGATGCTGTATCTGTGTCTGCTGTATGTGTTTTCATAAGAAAGTTGATTGTAAACCCATTATTGTCATGAAAATATTTCAAGAGCCTTTGTATGTTTGCTGCTCTGGTATCAATGTCATCTGATGAGCTGAATGCATCATAATTTACTAGATACATTAGATTTGTCAGACTCGTATTATTCCAGTAATATGCATTAGTATATGTATAGCCTGCTGTTGTAAATCCAGTGACCCTTGTTAAACCTGTCCCAATCATGGTCATATCATATTTTATACCATCATTAACATTGTTTTTGTCACGCAATACTGCTAAGTTTTGTGGGACCTGGTCGAACTGATACCATATTACAGGTGTCCATGATAAGTTACTAGATATATATGTACCATACTGTCTTTTCTTGGCAGTTGCATCCATGATATTTAAATCATTGTCATAGACTGTTAACCTACTGTTTGTAACAGCCACCAGATTAGAACCAATGACAATATTAGAAGTTATATATAAGTTATTTGGTGCTGTGACATTCCATCTCTCTATCATGGCGTTTTTAAATCTAGTTTCAATGACATTTATATTGCTGTTGAAGATGTTTGAATGATTTCTTATCAAATTTGACATATCATTATTCCATGATACTACTGTTTGTATCAAGGTATTTGAAGTATTTAGCAATGATATGAATATCTGATTAGATGTACTTCTGACATAATTGGATGTGTTGTTGATAAGATTATTTATCTGTGTCTGGACTGGTGCTTGCAAATTAAGAAGATTGCTGACTTCTTGTGTATTGATATTCTGCAAACTTCCTGTGAACTGAATACTTCCTGATACTTCTAATGCATCATTTGATTCAGTGTTCACTTGTACTGGATTTATCTGTACATTACTATATATATATGTATTATGTTCAGATGTTGGTAAAACCCATCCAGTTGTGAAAAATGTATTGATATGATCGTCAAAAACAGTGTATGTGTCATCAAGATATCTGAGAAAACTGTTTGAAGTTGTCAGTACATTGTTTGACATGTCACTATTTAAGTCTAGTAGATATCTAGTTGTAGCATTAGATGTAGATGGTATGCTAGTGAGCAAGAAATTAGATATGTTGTGTACATAATTGGATGTGTCACTTTGCAGACTGAAGACATTATTTGAAATAGCATCATGCATGAATGTTATGTTTGGCAATTTGGTATCATATATATCAGTCATATAATTGGAAGTGTATGCATGTGACAGCAGAAGATTGCTATTAATTTGATATGATACAGCTGATATTTGTGTCACATGCAAATCAGATCTTATTTTAATGTCATCTGAAAGGCTAGTAAATGTGTTTCTCAGCTGATATTGAAGATTGCTGTTGAGACCTTGTATATATTGAAATTTTAACCATGATATATTATTTATATTACATGAGAAAGTAATATTCTCATGGATGTCAACATTTTCAAGCGGGTCTGAAGTTGTATTTCCAATGCTTATATTTCCTGATTTGTTGATGAATAATGATCTAATATATTCATTGTTTGTCATCTTTAAGAGATTCTGATTGGCATCTTGGATGATCTTGAATGCAGGTCCTGATTTTATGTCACTAACTATTTCTATATTTTCAGTAGTGTAAATGGAAGAATTGATTTGTGTCTTCAAACCTTGTACATATAAATTTGAAGTAATCAGCAAGCCTTTTATTTGTAAGTCATGATCATACTGATGATTTAATATGATGGTATGTCTTGATGTTATCTGAGGGATATTGATTTGATCTAAAGTCAAAGCATCAATTCTTTGATCCATCCTATCTTTATACTGGTCAGTGTAACTGAAGACGTGGGTATTTGATGCAGCAATGATTGAAGCTGCAAGCTCAGGCTTGTAAAAGATATTAGAGGTTCCTTCTTGCACTTGAGCAGTATTTATTTTGTATATTCTTTCTCCTGATAATGTCATGGACCACTGAGAAACACCACCAGCTACACATTCAAAGCCTGTAAATAAAGAATTGCCTTGATCCAATACATACATTTTTGACAGCAACATGTCAGCCATCTCATTGTCAGTGTCTGTTTTGATGACTATAGAATCAGAATAATTATTTGCTGATATAGTGATATTATCAAGATAAATGGAAGACTTATATATATATATATCTTTCCACTTTCCATGTATTGATCCAAGAGTATATAAGCTATTGTTTGATGGTACTATATTTCCCATGGTAATTATGTTACTTGTTGTAAGAAGACTTTGTAGAAACTTGTTACTGGTTATGTATTGGTTCGATTTGTTTGATGCTGATACAAGATCTAATGTCAGATTTGAAAGAGTAAAATATAGATTATTGGAGGTCTCTGGTATTTGGCTTATTAGAAAATTGCAAGTGTTTGTAATGTACTGTCTTTGATTGCTGCCTTGTGTAATCAGCAAGTCATGTATCTCATTTGCAGAAATTTTGAGAAAATTGCTAATGTTTGATGACATACTATCATAAGATGTAGGAGGTTTGTACAGCAGATCATTTGATGTTTCTTGTATTTGTTGAATGAAAGCATTAGAAGCATTTTCAAGATAATCCAATTTATTCCAATTGTCAAATGACAAGACCAGATAATCTTGTAATTGTAGCATAAAGTTGGACATGTTGTTGTAAGAAAATGCTATTGCATTATTTAGATTTTGAACGTCATGTATACTGGCAAAGTGATTATTGCTCATGGTGATAGTAAAATCATATGCAAAATGACTTGATAGATTGTACAGACCATGTATGTTCTGCTGAAGAATATTACTACTTAATCTGAAGTATGACTGTGATGAGAAGGATGGAATATTATCAGGTAGTATTACGTTCAGATTGTTCAGAGGCAGAATGAAGTCATTTGAAGTCTGATTAACACAATCTATTATTAATTCATTTTTGATAGTCTGGAAATTAAGAGTTGGTATGAGACTTACAATGTACTCTTCATTCCAGTACATATTTGATCCTTGTGTAAAATCTGATGTTGACATGGCAGTGCTGATAGTGTTGATAAGATTGTTTTCAGGTGTATAACTAGAAATTGCTTCACCAGATAAAACAGAAGAATAGCCATCTTGGCTTTTTATTTTTATTGCTTTTGCATTGATGATGTTATCTTGCAAAAGATAGGTGTTGTTACCTAGTCTGATGTTCATGATTTCAGGTGAATCTAGATATAATGTACTGAATGTGTGTATATTTGTATTATTTGATGATATGCAAGATCCTGTGATATACGTATTGTTTTTGAGATCAATGTTATGGGCTGTACACGTGACTATTCTATTAGAATGTGAGCCAGTGCTCAGATAAAGTTCAGAATCAGCACCTATGTAGATTGAATTGTTTGAAGCAGCTGAAGCATCTGAAGCAGCTTTTAACATAAGGGAAGTATCTATAAATTTTGCTATGGATTTGAAGATAGATTTTACAATGAATTCTGAGAGGTTGGAGTTATTGCTCCAAGGGGTCCCTGCAAGATAAGCTGCTATAATGGCATTTGATCGATCTATGAGTTCCTGAAGAGAGGACATTCTATTTAGATATTTGATATATATTTTTATGGTTGTGTTGTGTCTTGAGTAGTGGTTGTGGTTGATTGTTGCAATGTTTGTATGGTTGCAGTCAAGTTGCCTATGATGCCATACAGTTCTTGCATGGAATTAGTCAATGTATTCACCTTCTCTGACAGGACTTGAGTAGCACATACATTCAGTGTATAAATGTATGATTTATCCAGAGTATGGAAATCATCTACTTGTGTTCCATAGACAAAGACTTGATCACCAACAAGCTCCTTATCAATTATAACAGAGTTTGTATTTGTGTCTACATCCGTTATGGTATATGTATCTCTCTTTCCTGTGAGGTCTATTAAATTGAGCTTGGAATTCTTAATTGACTGATTTATAATAATATTTGGTGTGAATGTAATTGTATTAGCAGAACAGCTGGCAGTAGTGAATATGTTAGGTATCAGTTCTGTTTGTGTCTGCACAGCCTCTGGAATTACTTCCTTAATTTGCTGTGCAATGAATCCATAGACTTTGCTTTCACTCTTTGCTGGATCAATATAGTTGTATGTCTTTGGTTGTATAGACATGATCTTCTCAAGAGCAGAATCATCATTTATATCAGCTATATTCTTTTTGATTCTTTCATCAGATGAAGACCCAATAAAAGATTTGACCCATATTGAACTGTCAAAGACTGCTGCTACATCTGAGAATGAATGTGAAGCAGTAGCTGTTTCTGGTACAGAATAGCTGAAATATCTGAGATTTTGAGTGCCTGTTGCATATGTGCCTGTTCCTACATGCAGCTTGGTGACAGGGTTGCTAGTGCCTATTCCAACATTACCATCAGTATACGATATAAACTTAGAGGTAGATGTAACATATCCAGTGCTGTCATTCCAACGCTGCATGCCATAATTTTCAGTGAAAGTGCTTGATAGTACTGGTGCTGTGTAGCGGATGATGACTATGCCTGATCCACCTGATCCTGATGTTCCTTGATTTCCAGCACCGCCACCTCCACCAGAACCTGTATTTGTTGTTGCACTACCAGCTGATTTTGAAGTGAGATTATTTCCATCACCTTTCCTACCAGTTCCTCCTCCACCAAGTCCACCAGTTACATTGAATCCTGATGTATTAGCACTTAAACCATTACCACCTCCAGAGCCACCACCTCCAATATAAGAATTGCCACTATTACTAACTCCAAATGCTGAGTTAGGGCTAAAATAGCTCTTAAAATTATAAGTTGTTTCATTAATTTGTACATAATATGCACCATTACCTCCAGTTCCTGGCCCTATTTCATTTATATCAGCTGTACCACTTTCACCAACTTCTCCAATGCCACCTCCACCACCTGCATTCATTCTATCACCTGCAGTGTTCCATGCAACACTATTTCCTCCTTTTGTACCTAATACAATGTAGTTTTGCCCTGATACAGTTAATGTACCAGCTGTTCCAACACTTCTAATTATTCCATTTACAATATTTGTTGTTGCAGCATTAGCAGCACTGACTGGGCCAGGTCCACCTGCACCTCCAGAACATCCTCCAACACTACTAGCTGCATTAAAACCACCACCACCACCACCACCTATAGCTTGAAAAATTGTAACACTGTTTTTAATTATTGTGCTATCGGATCCATTTTCTCCATTAACAGCTGATCCAGCAGTAGTTGATACAGCATTACCACCTCTACCAACATTGACTGTATATGTACCTGTAAATGATTCTCCAATACTGACAATACAAGCACCTGCACCACCACCTCCACCAACATTAAAGCCACCACTTCCACCACCACCAATCATCAAAATATCACATTTTGTAGCTTGATCAAATGTTATAGTATTAGTAACTGATGTATTAGTAAATGCAAAATAATAGTCATTTCCTGAGATCCATGTTGCTGTCTGTCTGACATTATTTACAGTGATAGTGGGATGTACATATGTATTGTCACCATATTGCAATGATAAGACATTGGATAATGGTAGTGCAGCTGCATATATTCTGAAATCTTGCAAAGTGACAGGAGTTGCATCATTTGTGTCTGTATATCTTCCTATATAATATACTAAACCTGTTGTACTAACATTGAGTAATAATGTTGAATATGCAACTGATGTGCTTGTTGCTACACTGACATTATTAACATACAATGTCAATGACATGTTGCCACCAATGACATAGGTACAGACAGCATCTACAACATAATTAGTATTGGCAGCAATTGTGTATGAAGCTGTAGCTGTACCTACTTTGAATGTGAGTGATGCATTCGTCACATAAACTCTTATAAGATCTCCTGGTGTTGTATTGCCAATGTATAAAATTTGTGATGTAGATGTTATATTAGCAGTTTTGAATACAAAATGGATGCTAAATCCTAGACTAGCATGGAATGAATTTAATAAAGTTTGTATCTTTGCAGCTCCACCACCATAAGATAAATAGACATTATCACTTGATGAGGCAGTGTTACCATTCCACAAATATGCATTTTGATATAGGTAGTTGTTGTCTGTGTAGCCTGTGGTTTTGAGAATAGCTGTTCCATAAAGTTCCCATTCATCAAAATTTAAAAATCCTGAATTGCCATATACTTTACTTACTACAAAAGCAAATGTACTATATGCTACAGATGTTGATATATTTTGTGTATGAAAATGAGTATTACCACTATTTAATGTTGTTGTATCATAAGTTGCATTAGTAACAGTCACCAATTCAGTCCAAGTGGATCTATTTGTAGAACCATATATTTTATAATTTATAGGATATCGATGAATACTATATCTACCAAAAAATTTAATTTGAGTTAAATATATTGCTTGTGGTAAAGTAATAACTGCCCATTCACCTTTGTAATTAGATAATATATATGAGTTCTTTGAGGCTGTAATATAATTACCAGTTGAATCATATTCAGTACCTTCAGAAAAATATCCTCCACCAGTAGCACTATTTCTGACTCCATCAAATAATTCTTTAACTGAACCAGCTTCAACTGATACTGAAATATAGTATGTACCATTTCCATAACTTTGTCCAGACATAGTGTAACTGTATGTCTTGATATTAGTACTTACTGTAGAATTTGCAGTTATTGCAAGAGTATTTGTTGACCAACTAGCTAATGCTACAGTAGTAGGAGGCCATTTTAAGACACTGCCACTAACAGTCATATTATACTTCTCACCACCTGCAATAGAATTACTATCATTCAAAGTACCAGATAATGCAGGTGTCTCATTAAACTGATACCATACAACTGGTGAATATGTAGTAGCTCCTATAGTAGTCTTCTTCACATTTCCATATGTTATGTTGAAATCTCCTCCATATACTTCTAATTCATTTCCAGATCCAAATGCAGTAGTTCCTATTCCAACATTACCTGTAGTATAATAAATATTGCTGCTGCTTGTAGTCCATTGTGATGAAACTCCTCCTCCACCACTACCACCAGTTACAGCACGTGTGCTTACATAGTTGGACATGTTACTATCAAGAGTAGTAATTCTACTGTTGATAGTGCTTGAAGTTGTTGACACATAATTAGACATGTTACTGCTCAGCGCTGATATGTCAATATCATCTGTTGCTGTACCTGTAGCATTGTATGATACCAAAGACACTTTGTTATTGACATTCTTTATTTCAGCATATGCAGCAGATCCTGGATTTCTGATCTTGATGCTTGCAGCAGTGACATCTACTAAATTATTACTATCATCCTTGACTACAAGTCCTTTAGTTGTAGCATCTGAAGATATTCTGGTATTATTCAGATAGATTGTATTTCCTGACATATACAGATCACGCCATTTGTTTGTAGATGAGCCCAAATCATATGTCACATCAGTTCCTGGCAATATATGTCCATGGGTTGTAAGATTATTATTGTATGCATTATTTACAATAAATTGTTTTGTTGATCCATTGGCAATCTGATCAGCAGTAAGACTAGTAATTCTTGAACTTATGGTATTTGAAGTTGCAGTTATTGTATTTAACTGTGTCTGGATTGGGCTAGTAACACCTATTAAGAATTCAATTTCATTGCTAGATGTATTGTTGATGCTGCCTGAGACAGCAATGTTACCAATTATATCTAATTTTTGTGTTGGTACTGTACTGCCTATGCCTACATTGCCTCCATTCTTGATGGTAACAACATTGGTCTCACTGTCATAGAACTCTGCTACATTCATGATGCCATTTTGAGTGACCTTGAAAGCAGGTCCGTCCAGAGCCTCACTTACAACCTCCATGTTCTCAGTCTGGTATGTGGTGGTGTTGATAGTGGTTGTGGTGCCTACAACATTGAGGTTGGAAGCAGACAGAGTGCCTGTGACAAACATGTCTCTGTCATATATATCATCTACAATAAACCTCTTAGAAGCAGGACCATCAGCTATCTGATCAGCAGTGAGGTTAGTGATTCTACTATTAGTTTGTGTAAGCTCAGTGTCAACTCTGTCCACATAGTTGGACATATTGGCATCAAGCATACTTGATGCATCAAGTTGTGCTTGAATTGGACTAGTTACACCTTTCAAGAACTCAATTTCATTGCTAGTTGTATTATTGATGCTACCAGATACTTTCAGATTACCCAATATATCTAATTTGTATGCAGTATCAGGATTTGTAGTGCCAATACCCAACGACTCAGATATGTTGAGACTTCCAGCAACATATGTTGTGGGTTGATATAATTCTTGTTCAATGCTATTTGTCATAGGAATAGTCAAGATCTTATAGTCAGATATGTATAAATCACCATTATTGGCAGCATTACCTAAAGTATTCATATAATTTGCATGAACCAATGATTTTTCATTAAAAAATATTTTGGAAGATCCATTGATAATTACAGAACTCTGAGATGATGTGCTGTTCTTTATATTCCATATCAAATGATTCCATGTATCATTTAATTCATATGATGTTTGATATATATCATTATTATCAATTTTGAAGCATAATTGATTATTATTTTTGGAAATAGATATATTGTATTCAATATTGGAATTTGCGTATGCATAAAAATTATTTGCTGTGTTACCATGATTGATATTGTAATAATATTTATTCACCACAACTGATCCACTTTCAGGTCCTCCGCCAGTTACATATACACAATGATCCACAGATGCATACATTTGTGTCACATTTGACAAAGGTAATTCTGATGCAACTTGAACCCATCCAAGTGCTGAATTAGTTGGAGTATTTTCTATACCTAATTGTCTGTTACCATTGTTTCCAAATCCATAAACTTTACCATTGTTTTTTAAACATAAGAATGTACTGTTTTTTAGAGATATATCAATAATACCAGTTAGATTTGGAACTTGTGTAGGTGTGGTTATTTCCCAACTAGGATTGTTTATACCTAATTCATTATACATATTTGTTCCACAAACATATACAGTGCCATCACTTTTTAAGAATAATGATCTATAGTTACCAGCTTGTACTTTCACAATGTTTGATAAGGTTGGAAGCAAAACTGGATTATGATAATCATTACCAGCTGTTCCTATTCCTAAACATCCATATGCATTTGTTCCTGTTCCATATACAGTTCCATTGCTTTTTAGGAAAAATGCATAATTTGCTCCTGCAGCTATATCAATAACATCAGATACAACTGCTAATGTAGGAACACCAGTACCTTGTATAGAAGTATTATTGATGCCTAATTCTCCTGCATAATTTCTACCACATGCATATACTGTTCCATCGCTTTTCAAAAAATATGAAGAATAATATGAAGCAGCTATTTTAACAATATTGGATAAACCACCATTTATAATAGTAATTGTAGTGGTTCTATCAGATGGAGCAGAAAACCCTCCCACAGCTCTACCTACTCCATATACTGTACCATTCTTTTTCAAGAATAGAGTATGTTGGTATCCTGCTGCAACTTGTGCCACATCAGTTATTGGAATTTGCACAAAAGTTACTGGGTTTGGTGCTCCTCTTTCAGGTATACCTAATTCTCCCCAATCATTCCATCCTGTACCATAGACAAGTCCAGTATTTGTTAAAGCAAATGTTGTGGCTTCACCACATGTTACTTGTTTAATTACACCAGGTACACTTGTTATTTCTGTAGGAACACTCTTATTTAATCCATCACTGAAACCTAAATTATAGTTTGTATTTTTTCCTGCTCCATAAAATTGTGTTAAACCATAATTATATGTTGATTGATTACTAGTTGATGTTAAACTATAGTTGTTAAGATAAAACTTATCATTCAGTATTGCAAGATTTTGTTTATAACTTTCATTGAGTGTATTAAAAGGCATATAAGCAATATTATTTATACTTGCAATATTATAATAACTTCCTGACCATTCTGTTGAAAAATACATTTTAGGTAAAAAGTACTTGTTATTCTGATTGGACCTGGTTCTCAACATTCTAAGATAGAATCTGTAATAACCATCAATTGCGTATATTGGATACATGCTGATCTTATTGTTAGCATTATTGATGTCACACGATGGATTATTGAGCAAATTACTATTATAATAATTTGCAACATTCATGTACTGATCAATGCTGCTATTCCCATAGTTTCCAATCAATAGATCAGTAGTGATTTCATTCTGAAGATCTAATGCAAAGTAGTAGTAACCTGTTTGTAATTTAATATTTGTAAAAACTTCAGTTAATACAAAATTAATATTATTGGATGTCCTATTACCAATTTGCAGTCTAGCATCAGAATTATTATAGAAATTGGAATTCAATACATTCACATCATCAATTGTATCAGAATATTGATAATCTATATTACTTGCACTATAAGAAGAATTTATAAGTGTATTGAAACTTGAATAACTATGTGCAGATGTTCTGAGAATAGGTAGTACTGAACCTGACAAATAAGCATTGCTTGAGAAATAGGTATTGGTATAAACAGCACCTCTATTATAGGATCTATTATCCCATGGTTGCATGTGTGAAAAATTAAACAGGTCATCATTATTGGCAAAGTTTGTGGTTTTGAACATTGCTGATATAGTAAGATCATTAAATGAGTTCCAGTTTTGTGCTGCAAATGATGCAGAACTACCAGCATTAAAATATATGCTATTTTTATCATCATTAAAAGCATATACTCCTCCATTATTAGTTAGTGCATTAGCATTTTGAGTACTATCAGCAGTTAGAGAAGATGCTGATTTGAAAGAATAGGATGCAAAACTTTCTATGCCTTGTGAATATATATTTGCTATTGAGCCATTATCTGCAACTGATTTATTCAATGTCAATAAATTATTATTGATTCTCGCATCAATGTAGTTGGAAATATTTGTATTTAATGACTGAATTGAAGTAGTCACACTTGTATTTGTGTTCTTTATATTAGTGATTAGTGTATTAGATGTGCTTGTAATATTACTAATGAGTGTATTAGATGTATTAACGATATTAGTACTATTAGCATTTAATTGTGCTTGAACTGCACTTGTTATGTCACTTAAATATCCCAACTGAGTGTTAGTAATATCATTAACTCCACCTGATATCTTGAGATTACCATTTATATCTAATTTTTGTGATGGCAATGTACTACCTATACCAACATTACCTCCATCTCTGATAACCATGACATTAGTACCTCCATCATTGAATTGAGCAATATCTTGAGTGCCATTTTGTGTGATCTTGAGTCCACCAGCAACATCAAGTAAATATCCAGTAGTTGGATTGGTAGTTCCAATGCCTACAGCACCATCATTATATGCAATGAATTTTCTGCCTCCAACATCATAATAAGTAGTGCTATCAGTCCATCTCTCAAATTGAAGATTCTCAACTACATTATTCAATGTAAATCTAATGATGACTATACCTGAACCACCAGCACCACCATTGTTTACTTGATTGCCACTGTAGTTGAATGCACCACCACCGCCACCTGATCCTGTTCCATTTGTTCCATTGTGTTTTATGGCCTGAACTGCAAGACCTTCAGATACTATGTAATTTCCATTACCTCCTATACCATTGCCTCCAGATCCACCTTGTCCAGTGCCATCATTGATAACACCACCACCACCACCAGCTGCATACCATTGATTTACACCTGTGATGGCGATTTGCACACCAGAGCCACCATTCTTGCTCTCACCTCCACCATCTCCAGCACCACCACCACCACCTGCTATAAAGGCAGTACCTACAACTGTGCTGCTTCTACCACTATTGCCACCAGCATTTGTACTATTTGTGTTGCCTTGTGATGCATTGCCTCCAGTATTTTGCAAGTTGTTACCTGGTGATCCACCACCACCTGATGCACCTGATCTACCTAGTCCTCCAGCACCATTATTATAGTTACCTCCACCACCACCTCCTTTACCTTCATAAGCAACTCCATTGAGGGTCAATGTAGAATTGTTGTAAATGATTCTTGAGGAGCCACCATCATTACCATTGACTGCATTGATGCTTCCTGGTGCAGTAGCTGGAATTGCAGCACCTCCTTCTCCAACTTGAATCTTATAAGTGCCTGCTTGTAGTGTCACACCAGTCTTGTAAACAACTCCTCCTGCACCTCCACCACCTCCAACATCACCTCCGCCACTACCTCCTCCACCAATAATAAGAATGTCACATGTTGTATTCTCAGTAAGAGTAATACTATTACTGGATCCTACAGTAGTAAATGCATAATAATAGTTGCTGGTAGAGATATTAGTGGGACTTTCTTTAGAGTTGCCAACATTTATAGTAGGCACATCTTTTGTGAAGAATGACATGGAAGTCTTCTTATTATTTACATTGCGCAATTCAGTATATGCAGAAGAATTTGGATTGCGCAATTTTATGTTGGCTGAAATCACATCAATTAACTCATCCTTATCATTCTTGACAACAAGTCCTTTGGTATGTGGATCAGCTGATATCTTGGTATTATTGAGATAGATAGTATCACCCGAGAGATATAAGTCACGCCATTTATTAGTAGATGATCCAAGATCATATGTCACATCAGCAGAGGGCACAATATTGCCAGCTACCTTGATATTGCCAACAACATCAAGTTTCTCAGCTGGGCTGTTGGTGCCAAAGCCAACATTGCCAAGGTTATAATAAATACTTGAATCATTATTTTCCCATTGTGATCCTTTCCATTCAATACTATTTGATGTGATATTGAATGTATCTTTTATGTAGTTAGATGCAACATTTTCAATGTATGTCACTAAATCAGTGTTAATTACTTGTCCTTGTGATTCATATACTTGGTCAAAATCTAATATTTTAAGTTGTGATACAGTGAGTGTTCCTGTTACAGTAAAATCATGTTGCCATACATTGTCCCTGACAAATCTATGGAATGTACCATCTGCTATATCATCTGCACTTAAATTAGTAATTCTAGTATTTATGTCAGATCTAGTAGTTGTCACAAAATTTGACATATTGCTATCAAATGTGATGGACTGTGTATTAAGCACATTGGAAGTCTCTTCTAATCTTACATTGACCACATTTTGGATATAGTTGGTAAGAACGTTGGAAGTTTCAGTTATTTTCTCAGTTAGCACATTGGAAGTCTCTTCTAACCTTACATTGACAACATTTTGTATATAGCTGGTAAGCACATTAGAAGTTTCAGTTATTTTCTCAGTCAGCACATTGGAAGTCTCTTCTAATCTTACATTGACAACATTTTGGATATAGCTGGTAAGCACATTAGAAGTTTCAGTTATTTTCTCAGTCAGCACATTGGAAGTCTCTTCTAACCTTACATTGACCACATTTTGGATGTAGCTGGTAAGCACATTTGAAGTTTCAGTTATTTTATCAGTCAGCACATTGGAAGTCTCCTCTAACCTTACATTGACCACATTTTGGATATAGCTGGTAAGAACATTGGAAGTTTCAGTTATTTGCTCAGTAAGCACATTGGAAGTCTCTTCTAACCTTACATTGACCACATTTTGGATATAGCTGGTAAGCATATTAGAAGTTTCAGTTATTTTATCAGTCAGCTCAGTATCCACTCTATCCACATAGTTGGACATATTGGTATCAAGGTTTGTGATCCTGATGTTAGTATCAGTCAGATCTTGTGTCAGCTCAGTGTCAACTCTGTCCACATAGTTTGA
>JACCDW010016088.1_pt1 | contig 26741 bp, 22 predicted proteins | sample 7449781 | NCBI WGS metagenome assembly JACCDW01 (sample SAMN15323449, study PRJNA562643) | freshwater metagenome | isolation source: river surface water | place: USA:Blue River Watershed | collected 2017-08-18
ATTTCGTGGCACCGCTATCGGCGATAATGTAATTCTTGCGCATAACTTAAGACTTGTGTGTGAAAATAACCTTTTTAGTGTAATTTTAGCCGATAGAATATGAACATGCAAGAAAATAACAAAACCAGTTGGCTCAAACCTATTTCTTATGCCATAGTACTTATTTTAGGTATAGGATTGGGTTTCTTTTTTAAAGGGAATGGTAGTTTAGCTAGCCTATCTTTTGGGGGTGCAAGCCCAGTGCAAGAAATCATTGATTTAGTGAAGTCGAAATATGTAGAGGAGGTAGCTAGTGATAGTGCAAATGCTAAAATTGCAGATTTTTATTTGTCTCAATTGGATCCGCATTCTGTTTACATTCCGCCTAGTGAATTGAATGAGGTGAATGAGCAACTCATGTCCAATTTCAAAGGCATTGGAATTGAATTTCAACAACACCGAGATAGTGTTTTTGTTTCTTATGTTATGAAAGATGGGCCTGCAAGTAAAGCAGGATTAAAATTAGGAGACATCTTATTAATGGCCGATGATAGTATAAAAATTTCCGGAAAAAAATGGGATAGTGAAGCCTTGAGATCCAAGCTGAAAGGGCCTGCAGATAGCCAACTAAAATTAAAAGTGCTTTCAGGTAAATCGCAAAAAACAATTGTTATTGAAAGGGGTAATGTACCCGTATCTTCTATTGATGCAGCTTATCAAATTAAGCCAGGGGTGGGGTACATTCGAATCAATAAATTTGCAGATAGAACTTATGAGGCTTTTATGCAAGCTTTAGAGCCTTTTATTAAAGACAGCGTTAAATCCCTGATTATTGACTTAAGAGGAAATGGAGGCGGATTACTCTCAGAGGCGGTTGCAATCGCGGACGAATTAATCCCAGGCAATAAATTACTTGTATACACGCAAGGTGCGCATGCACCCAGGGTAGATTATTATAGTAAAAGAGAAGGTTTATATGAAGATGGTGCGTTAACGGTTTGGATGGATGAGTCATCTGCTTCTGCAAGTGAGGTATTAGCAGGTGCCTTGCAGGATTGGGATAGAGCTACCATTGTTGGTACAAGGTCCTTTGGTAAAGGGTTGGTACAACAACAATTTAGATTATCCAATGGGGGGGCTTTAAGATTAACGACTGCAAAATATTACACCCCCTTGGGCAGAAATATTCAAAGGTCTTATGAAAAAGGAAAGCTGGCCTATGAGCATGATTATATCAATCGTATTCAAGAAGAGGCTTCGGGTAAACAAGATTCAACCGTAAAAGGAAAGTCCTTTAAGACACCGAAAGGTAAATTAGTTTATGGAGGTGGAGGTATTTATCCTGATAAGTGGGTGGCAGATAATACTTTTCCTGTAGATAGTAATTATAATGCCCTATGGGAGCAAAATTTATTCAATGATTTTGTATTGCATTGGTATTTGAAAGAACAAGTGCAAATGAAAGGGTTTAAAAATACGGCTGCATTTTTAAGTGCATACCAAAAAGTAGACCTATGGCAGGCATTAAACAACTATGCAACAGCCTCTCAAAAAATTACACTTAAGTCCTTGGACTCGCATAAAAAGTATATTCAAAATCAATTACTCGCTTCCTTAGCAAGGATGCAATGGTATAAACAAGGTTATTATGAGGTTCAAAATAGTCTGAATCCTAAATTGCCCTTCCTATTTCCATAGTTTTATCCATGAGCTACTGAGTTTTGTCACTTAAAAACATGACTTAACTCATCCCCTTTGTGCCCAATCGGACGGAATTTTACATTTCGTATGACAAAAGAACATTGTTACCATTGTGGCGCTGACTGTGAGGTACATATCCAAGTGGAGGATAAATTCTTTTGCTGTGATGGTTGTAAAATGGTGTTTCAGTTATTGGATGAAAATGGGATGTGTAAGTATTATGATTTATCTGAAATGCCGGGCTTGTCAGCAAAAGGGAAATTTGCATCTGAAAAATATAATTATTTAGACAGTATTGCGATACAAGATCAATTGATTCAGTTCAAGTTGGATGATCAAGCACATGTCGTATTTTATTTACCACAAATACATTGTGTAAGTTGTGTATGGTTACTGGAAAATTTGAACAAAATTAATCCTGGCATTCTGCATTCTCAAACTCATTTCGAGAAAAAGGAAATTAAAATTGTTTACAATACAAGTAAGATTACATTAAGAGAGGTGGTTCAATTGTTGGCTTTTGTGGGGTATGAACCTATGATACATTTAGGCGGGAGTGAATGGCTGAAAAAAAAGAAGGTCAATAAAAAACAATTGTTTAAAATTGGAATTGCAGGCTTTTGTTTTAGCAATATCATGATGCTTAGTTTTCCGGATTATTTGGCTACGAGTATAGGTGACTTAGGTGAATTAAGGGGTTTCTTTGTTTATTTGAATTTACTCTTATCCTTGCCCGTTTTGTTGTATAGTGCAAGTGGCTTCTTTGTTTCTGCCTATACGGGATTAAGACAAAGATGGTTGAATATTGATGCGCCAATTGCATTGGCCATTCTTGTTACCTTTAGCAGAAGCGTTTATGAAATACTAACCCAAACGGGTGGCGGTTATTTGGATAGTATGAGTGGGATTGTTTTTTTTATGTTGGTGGGAAGATGGTTCCAGGATAAATCTTATGATTCCTTTTCATTTGACAGAGATTATACTTCTTTTTTCCCTTTAGGGGTGACTGTGTTAATAGAGGAAAAAGAAGTCAATAAACCTTTGTCAGTAATTGAAAAAGGAGAAAGACTATTAATCCGAACCGATGAAATGATTGCGGCCGATGCGACATTATTAACTGAAGGTGCTTTCATTGATTATAGTTTTGTAACGGGGGAGAATGCACCCATTGAAGTTGCAAAAGGAGCTACTGTCTTTGCCGGTGGGGTTCAAAAAGGCAGGGCGATTCAAGTAGAGGTATTGAAAACAGTTGGACAAAGTTATATTACTGAGTTATGGAATAGTCCCTTGTTGAATACAGATAAAAATGTAGAAAAATCCTTTGTACATCCCTGGAGCCAATATTTTACCTATGTTTTATTTAGTATTGCTTTAATTAGTGGTTTGTATTGGTGGTGGGTAAATCCGGCAAATATATTGCCAGCGATCACATCGGTTTTAATTGTAGCTTGTCCATGTTCTTTATTGCTCACGGTGACATTTACGTATGGAAATGTATTGAGGTATTTGGGCAAACATAAAATGTATTGTAAAAACAGTTCAGTACTAGAGGCCTTTGAGAAAATAGATACCATTGTATTTGATAAAACAGGAACATTGACCAATCATGAAGACACTCATTTAATTTATGAAGGTCAACAATTAGAGGTTGATATTGAATCGGCAATATATTCCGTAACAAGAGAGTCGCTTCATCCTTTAAGTCAGTTAATTGCCAGTTATTATGCACAAAAGGGATATATGGTTAAAAAGGTAGACCATATTGAGCATTATATTGGAAAGGGGACTAAGGCTATTTATGATGGTAGAATAATATGGATAGGTTCGGCGCAATTTTTAACAGAAAATAATATTTCTGTACCTAAGCAACTATCGGGTGTCTATGTTGCTATTGATCATTCCTTTCAAGGCGTATTTACTGTTAATCATGTGTATAGAAAGGGAGTTAAAGAAATGATTACAAAACTGAAGTCAAAAGGCTACCATATTCATTTATTAAGTGGTGATCATCCTACTGAAAAAAACAACCTCATTCAAATATTAGGCGCCGATACGCCGATGCTTTTTGAGCAAAATCCCAATGATAAATTGGTATATATCCAAGAATTGCAAAATAAAGGGCAAAGTGTTATGATGGTAGGGGATGGTTTGAATGACGCAGGGGCGCTTAAAAAAAGCAATTTAGGGATTGCAGTGACCGATCAAACCCATCTTTTTACCCCTGCAAGTGACGCTATTTTAGAAGGCAATAAGGTCCCTAATTTAGATCAATTAATGGACTTTGCGTTAAAAGGGAAGCCCATCATTATTGCTATTTTTATTCTTTCCATTATTTATAATCTGGTTGGGATGTATTTTGCTACCCGTGCACAATTGTCTCCGATGGTGGCGGCCATTTTAATGCCTATAAGTTCAATTAGTATTGTGGCACTCTCTGCCTTGTTGAGTTATTCTTTTTCAAAAAACTTGACTAAAGAATAACTGATATAAATCATATCCTCCTTGACCTAAGTCACATTTTTTGCATTCATGGATTTCTATTTTTGTTCGAAATAGGCCATCATGAGTGTTCTCGTATTATTAATCCTTATTAGCGTTTTTGTGGCAGGAGGATTCCTGATTGCCTTTTTGTGGTCCGTTAAAACGGGGCAGATGGATGATGATTATACCCCATCAGTAAGAATGCTTTTTGATGATGAAGTAAAATCAAAAAAAGTAGCTCCTTAAAATGTATAAGCCCTTGTTAATTATCTCTGTTTAAATCTAAAATCAAAATACATCTCAAACATTTTAAATTATCCTTATGCAATTAGAAAGTTTTCAGTACGATAATAAAACGGTAAGGAATTTTGCAATTGCTACCATTATATGGGGCGTTGTAGGAATGCTTGTTGGTTTAATTGTTGCTTTACAATTAGTATATCCTACCATTCTAAATTTTCAACCCTATTTAAATTTTGGTCGTCTTAGACCTTTGCATACCAATGCAGTGATTTTTGCTTTTGTGGGGAATGGTATATTTATGGGGGTGTATTATTCCTTGCAACGTCTTTTAAAATCGAGAATGTTTAGTGATACGCTCAGTAAAATCCATTTCTGGGGTTGGCAGCTTATTATTGTTGCTGCAGCAATTACCTTGCCTTTGGGAATTACAACAGGTAAAGAGTATGCTGAATTAGAATGGCCTATTGACATTGCAATTACTTTAATATGGGTGGTATTTGGATTGAATATGTTTGCTACCATTATTAAAAGAAGAGAGCGTCATTTGTATGTAGCGGTATGGTTTTATATTGCCACTTTTGTTACGGTGGCGGTATTGCATTTAGTAAACTCTTTTGAGTTACCTATTTCCTTGTTTAAAAGTTATAGCTGGTATGCTGGGGTGCAAGATGCCTTAGTGCAGTGGTGGTATGGACATAATGCCGTGGCTTTTTTCTTAACAACCCCTTATTTAGGTTTGATGTATTATTTTATGCCGAAGGCGGCTAATCGCCCTGTGTTCTCATATAAATTATCCATCATTCACTTTTGGGCGCTCATTTTTTTATACATCTGGGCGGGGCCTCACCACTTATTATATACTGCATTGCCAAACTGGGCACAAAGTATTGGAATCGTATTTAGCTTCATGTTAATTTTTCCAAGTTGGGGTGGTATGATCAATGGATTATTAACCTTACGTGGTGCTTGGGATAGAGTAAGAGAGGATGTTATTTTGAAATTTATGGTGGTAGCCGTAACTGCATATGGTATGTCTACTTTTGAAGGTCCAATGCTTTCATTAAAAAGTATTAATGCAGTAGCACACTTTACCGATTGGATCATAGCTCATGTGCATGTGGGGGGCTTGGGGTGGAACGGTATGTTAACCTTTGGAATTTTATATTGGTTGATCCCAAGAATGTATAAGACAGAATTGTATTCTAAAAAATTAGCAAATATCCATTTTTGGTTAGCAACATTAGGTATTTTATTTTATGCAATCCCAATGTATTGGGCAGGTTGGCAACAAGCGAGTATGTGGAAGCAATTCACTGAAAGCGGTCAATTAAAATACCAGTTCTTAGAAACAGTAACTTACATGGCTCCATTTTATGCTATGAGAGCGTTGGGAGGTGTATTGTATTTAACAGGTGCAATCATATCCATGATTAATATTTTTAAAACTATTGGTAAGGGAACATTGGTTGCCAATGAGGATGCAGAAGCGCCAGCTTTAGAGAAAGAATACACAAAACATGCAGGAGAACATTGGCACCGTTGGATTGAAAGAAAGCCAACACCTTTATTGGTTTTTTCTTTAGTAGTGATATTAATTGGAGGAATGGTGGAAATTATACCCACATTTTTAGTGAAATCAAATATTCCGACTATTTCAAGTGTAAAACCATACACTCCACTTGAGCTTCAAGGACGTGATATTTATGTAAGAGAAGGTTGTTATACCTGTCACTCCCAAATGATACGCCCTTTTAGAAGTGAAACTGAGCGTTATGGGGAGTACAGTAAAGCGGGTGAGTTTGTTTATGATCATCCATTCCAATGGGGTAGTAAGCGAACTGGGCCAGACTTGGCAAGAGAAGGTTCTGGTAATTTGAAAAAATCAAATACTTGGCAATACAACCACTTGGAAGAACCTAGTGCCATTAGTACCGGTTCTGTAATGCCCTCCTATGCGTTTTTAATTGAACATGATTTAGATACCGCAACGACTCCTTCAAAAATTAATGCAATGCGCACTTTGGGTGTTCCATATGATGCCGATTTTGCTCCAAAAGCCAACGCGGCATTAATGGCGCAAGCAAATGAAATTGCGGCTAGCTTGAAAAAAGATGGCATTGATGTTCCGGCAACTAAAGAAATTATTGCAATGATCGCTTATTTGCAAAGATTAGGGACAGATATCAACAAAAAATAGCGCTTAAAAATTAAATTAAAAGAACATGTTCAGCTTTATTAAAAAATATACCGAAACGATGCAGGATATTCAATTCTATCCCATTTTTTCATTGTTTGTATTTGTTGCCTTTTTTATAGGCGTATTATGGTATGTAAAAGTGATGGATCAAAAGGAAGTGAATGAAATTAAAAATCTACCACTTGAACAATAATATTAAATTTAAAATCAGACAATATGTTTAAATATAAAAATACTTATTTGGTTGTGATGGCAATGTTGATGACTGTTACGAGTGTGGCTCAGACAGCTTCTTCAAATAGTTCATCTTCAGCTACATCTACTAATTATTTAGAGTTATTAATGGTGACCATTGCGGGTTTATTGGCAGTTGTCATATTTGCATTATCCAATGTACTTTCTATGATTGCAAAAAAAGCAGTTGAGGTTACAAAGTCAGGCAATAAAGTAATGATGATTGGCTTTATTGTAATGGGTAATTTATTTGCCAATGGGGCAAGCGCGCAAGCAGCCATTTCAGATACAACTATGAAAGCGACTGTTGTAAATCATTATGGTGGACTTTCAGCTACCACTTTTTGGACTTTATCAAGTGTTTTAGCCTTAGAATTGCTAGTTGTTTTTTTAATGGTTTTATTTATTAAAAATCTTTGGAAGGTAGTCAATCCCGCTGCAATTGTTGTTAAAGAAATGGACAAGGTTACCTCCTCGTGGATTGTACGCACTTGGAATACATTAGATAAAAAATTCTTTACCAAGGCTGCTCCTTTAGAAAAAGAGGCTGATATTTTATTAGATCATGATTACGATGGAATTAAAGAATTAGACAATGCATTGCCCCCATGGTGGAAATATGGTTTTTATATTACCATTTTTATTGCAGTACTCTATTTATTGAAATATGAGATTTGGCATAATGGACCAAATCCTACAGAGGAGTATAATTCGGAGATGATATCTGCCAAAGAGCAAGTGGATGCTTATTTAGCTTCTATGAAAAACAATGTGGATGAAAAATCGGTAACCATGTCCGATGCGGCTGGTATTGCTGCTGGACAAATTTCTTACACTAAAACTTGTATGGCTTGTCATGGTGCTAAAGGGGAAGGGGGTGTAGGTCCTAATTTAACCGATAATTATTGGTTGCATGGTGGTGCGGTAACAGATGTATTTAAAACCATTAAATATGGTTATCCCGATAAAGGTATGCAGTCTTGGCAATCCACCTTTTCTCCAGTTCAAATGCAAGAGTTGGCTAGTTATGTAAAATCATTAAAAGGTACTAATCCGCCAAATGCAAAAGCGCCACAAGGAGATTTATTCAATGAAATCATTACTAGTATAGATAGTACAAATCTAAGTTCTAAACAAGATTCGGTGGCTGAAGTAAAATAAATAGAATGAGTAATCAAGATTCAGAGGGGTTGGCAAATTTTAAAAAGGAAATGTTAGATCAGTCCTTTAGGGATTCTGTTGCCACCATTAGTAAAGAAGGCAATCGTAATTACATTCATCCACAAAAGCCAAAGGGTAGGTTGTATAATTTGAGATCTTATTTTAGTTATTTTTATTTGGTCTTATTTTTCACCTTGCCTTTTTTGAAAATTGGGGGAGAACCTGTTTTTTTAATTAATGTATTAGAGCGTAAGTTTATCTTATTTGGTAAAATATTTTGGCCACAGGATTTTTTTATTTTTGCCATTGGATTACTTACCTTTTTAGTATTCGTTATTTTATTCACTGTTGCATTTGGAAGAATATGGTGTGGCTGGGCTTGCCCACAAACTATATTTATGGAAATGGTGTTTAGAAAAATCGAATTTTTTATTGAGGGGAATGTGTCCCAACAAAAAAGACTCAATGATATGCCTTGGAACGGCGAGAAAATTTTAAAGAAAGGTTTCAAATTATGGATTTTCTTTATGCTCTCTTTTTTGATCGCCAATTTTTTCTTAGGGTATATTATTGGTATCGATGAGGTAGGAAAGTTGGTTAAAGAAGGAATATTTGTTCACTTTGGTACTTTTAGCGCATTGGTATTATTTACCTTGGTATTCTTTTTTGTATATATCTGGTTTAGGGAGCAGGCCTGTATTATCGTTTGTCCTTATGGTCGCCTACAAGGGGTTCTATTGGATAAGAATTCTATTCTAGTTGCTTATGATTATGTTCGAGGGGAGCCAAGGGGTAAAGCCACTGAGCAAGGAAATGGAGATTGTGTAAATTGTCATGCTTGTGTACGTGTTTGTCCAACAGGAATAGATATTAGAAATGGCACTCAGTTGGAGTGTGTAAACTGTACGGCATGTATCGATGCATGTAATGAAATTATGGATCATGTGGGAAAACCAAAAGGGCTCATTAGGTATGCATCTGAAAACAATATTGCATTAAAAGAAAAAACATCCTATACCTGGCGATTAAAGATGTATACTATTGTGCTAACTGCCTTAATTGCTTTTTTAGCTACGTTGTTAATTACCAGAGCAGATGTATCAGCTAGGATTATCAAAACGCCTGGTCAAACCTATCAAAAATTAGATAGTAACACAATAAGCAATTTGTATAATATTAAACTTGCGAATAAAACTAGAAGGCTAATTCACCTGGATTTGAAATTGGAAAATATAGATGGGGAGATCAAATTAATAAGTCCAGTAGATGTGCCTAAAGAGTCCTATTTTCAAACTAGTTTTTTTGTTGTTCTAAAAAAAGCAAAGGTTCACAGTAGAAAAACTAAAATTAAAGTTGGCATCTATGAAAATGGCAATTGCATTCAAACAGCGACTGCTACTTTTCTAGGTCCCACAATATAAATACAAGTATATGAAATTCAATTGGGGGTATAAAATTTTATTGGTTTATGCTTTATTTGTAATAGGGATTATGTTCCTTGTATTTAAATCAACCCAACAAAAGTATGACTTAGTTCAGAAGGACTATTATGCGGACGAATTAAAATATCAGCAAGTAATTGATGCTAGTCAAAAGGCAAAAGACCTTGGAGGAGAGATAAGAGTGGAACGTAGAGGAGGATATTTAATTGTTTCCTTGCCAGAAGCTTTTCATAAAACAACAGTAAAAGGGACTGCCCATTTGTATTATGCAGCAGATGATAAACGTGATATTTCAAAAGAGTTTGTTTCGGCCAATGGTGAGTTTTATATGGAATTACTAACCATTATGGGTGGAGCTTATACTTTGAAGTTAAATGTGGAAAAGGATGGAGTGGCATATTATTATGAACACAAATTATTTTTTTAACAATGCATTTGAGTAGTGTTTTTGAGATTGGGTTTTTGGTGGGTCTACTAGGGAGTGTCCATTGCATAGGAATGTGTGGACCTTTGGTAATGGCACTCCCTATTTCCCAAAAAAGCAATTTTCAAAAAATAACTGCTATTTCTTTATATCACTTTGGGAAAATAACTAGCTATGCCTTTTTAGGTGTGGTATTTGGTTTGTTTGGGAGTCAATTACCCCTATTTGGATTACAACAAAACCTTTCTATTGTAATAGGTGTAAGCATGTTGATTTATGTTTTATATGTGTTTGTTTTAAAACCAAGTTGGATTCAATTTGGTAGATTTAATTATTTAAATGAGCTCATCGTGAAGGGGCTAGGGTATTATTTTAAAAGTAAATCACCTATCTCTTTTTTGTGGATTGGAATGCTGAACGGGGTGCTTCCCTGTGGCATGATTTATTTAGCCCTAACATCTGCACTAGCGACACAGAATTTAATAGAAGGTGGGTTGTTGATGGCTTTCTTTGGTTTAGGTACCATGCCTGCTTTAATGATGGCAACTATAGGGGGGCAGTTTTTGAATTTAAATTATAGAAGAAGAATACAAAAATTATTACCTGTTTTTATTTTAGGAATGGGCTTATTGTTGATTTTGAGAGGCCTTAATTTAGGCATTCCATATATAAGTCCCATTGGAGGAATAGGAACTGAGGTGATTTCATGTCATAACTAATATTGAATGAACAAAGAAGTCATATTTCAAGAAATAGAATCACTGATTCGCACTTTGGATTTTATTCAAGAGGAGCAATCATTTATCAAAAGTAAACTAAGCAGTTTACTAGATAAGTCGTTATTAAATGAGGATATTGTTTGGGCGGAAGCATTAAGTCAAGTAATATTAAATAGGGAAACTGCTATTCAACTATTGAAGAGTGATATATTAACACTCCGAAATCAGGTAAAAGCTAAGCGCGCTATAAATAATATTATTGATCCAAGCTCAGCAAGTGATTTTAAGAAGTACAAACAACAGGTTGGTTATATTGAAGCGGAATTTTTCACTTGGAAACAAAATTTCAATGAAAAGTTTGAAATGGAGATTTATTAATTAAATAAATGCAATAATTTTCGCTCATCTAAGATGGTAATTTTACCTTCTTTTATTTCAATTAATTTTTCGGTTTTAAAATCGCTAAGGGTTCTAATTAAACTTTCAGTTGCGGTACCTGCAATATTTGCTAAATCCTCTCTAGAGATGGCAATGGAAAAGTTTTCTTCGTTATTATTGGCGTATTTCTTTTTTAAGGTTAATAGTGCATCTGCTACTCTTTTTCTAAGACTGTGATAAGCGAGAGCAACTAGCTGATTTTCTTTTTCTGCGATATTATTGGCCAATAACTTAATGACTTTAAGTGCAATTTCTTGATTGGTGGTAAGTAATTCTTCAAATTCTTTTCTAGGTATTACACGAATAGATGATGCTTCTAAAGTTTCTGCGAATTCGTCGTATACTACATTTTCAATAAGTGGAATATGTCCAAAAAAGTCCCCGCTAGAAAGTAAGCCAGTAATTAATTCTTTTCCAACATCACTGGTTTTAAATATTTTCACTTTGCCAGCCTCAATGTAATAGAGTTTATTAGGGTGTTGGCCTTCAGAATAAATGGTTTGTTTCTTTTTGTACTCAATTATATCATGAGATTCTAGTCTTTTATGCATTTCGTCTTTATTCCCTAAATCTGACACAATTTGATACCAGGTTTCAATTGCTTTTCCTCCTTGATTTTGTTGAATTTTCACCTTCTCAAGTCTTGCTCGTATTGCATTAATTAATTCCGAATCAGTGAAGGGTTTTGTAATATAATCATCAGCACCCATCTCCATTCCTTTTCTTAAATCTGTTCGTTCGCTTTTTGCACTCAAAAATATAAAAGGGATATGTGCTAAGTCATTATGCTTGCTAATGATTTGGTAAACACCATATCCATCTAAAACAGGCATCATTATATCACATATAATTAAATCAGGAGGGTTGGCAATTGCCTTTTCTACTCCAATTTTCCCATTTTCAGCAGTAGTTATTTCATAATTAGCCAAAGCAAGTATTTCAGCAGTATTTTCTCTTAAAGCCTCGTTGTCTTCAATTAATAAAATCTTTTCCATGGGTGTATTTTTCTTTAATGAAAATCAGTTTCCATTCCACTTGGATATTGGATTGTAAAACTACTTCCTTTTTCAAGTTCGCTATTATATTGGATACTTCCATTTAATAATTCCACATACCTTCCTACGATATGAAGGCCTAGTCCTGTACCTTGAATATTTGTTACATTGGTTGCTCTAAAAAATCTTTCAAATAAATGCACTTGATCTGCCATAGGAATCCCAATTCCTTGATCCGTAATTTTTAAGTTAGTATGTGTCTGATCAATATTACTTGCAATCTGGATAACTGAATTTTCGGGAGAAAATTTTATGGCATTGGAAAGTAAATTAACAATTACATGCTTAAGTAAATTGCTATCAGAGTAGGTGAATGGGTTACCTGTATGCGTATACTCAATGTTTTGATTTTCTTTGAGCAGCACGTTCATTTCATTTATGATTCCTTGTATAAATTCAGTTAAATCGAAAGTATCAGGTTTGACATCTACTTTTCCTTCCTCAATTCTGCCTAATGATAAAAATTCATTCAATATATCGGTGAGCGATTTTACAGATGACTTTATTCTGTCAATGTGTTTATCTCTTTTTGGTTGATCTTCGCTGGTACTATATTTTGCTAATAGAGAAATGGAGGATAGGATGGTGCTCAAGGGTGTTCTAAATTCATGAGACGCCATGGATACAAATCTAGATTTTAGATCGTTCACCTCTTTTTCTTTTTCCAAGGAGAGGGTTAATTCTTCTTTAGAGGCCTCCAATGCTCTTAATGTATTTTGTAAAGCTATGGTGCGTTCATTAACGGTTGCTTCCAAATTGGCATTTAACTTTTTCATTGCCTTGTTAATTGCTTCTAAGTCGGCCTGTTGTAGAATTATCTTTTCTTCATTTTGCTTTCGTTTTGTAATATCTGCGATATATGCGATTACAAATTGTTCGTTATTTGTTTCAAAATGCCCAAGGCTAACTTCCACTGGAAACTCTGTACCATCTTTTCTAATTGCAGATAAAGACATGCCAATTCCCATTCCCCTAGCTTTTGGATCTCGCTCATATCCTTCTCTATATCCTACATGTTTATGATGATACCTTTGTGGAATTAAGGTTTCTAAAACCAGTCCCTCTAAGGAATGTGCCGGATAACCGAATAGATTGTTCGCAAAATGATTTGACATTATAATAATGCCTTGTTTGTTCACCACAATGATGCCCATTGAGGCGGAGTTAAATAATGCCTCAAAACGAATATCCTGATTGATTGAACTTTTTGGTCCCTGCATGCACAAATGGATTAAATCCCCCTAAGTAGAGAATAGATTAAAGTTACAAAAAATTGTAAACAGGGATTGATATTGAATGGGTTATCTCAAGTCCATCCTTTAATGAACCGACACAAGCATCCCATTAACCTACCAATAGGGTATAGTTACATGATATGCATGAAATCTTATACTAAACAAATTATTAAAATTTAAATATGAATAAAATATTCAAAAAAAGATAAATTATTCATAAATTAGCAATATTATTAAATATGTAATTAAATTACAATAAGAACAAAAATTAATGTAAAATCAAATAAGTAATTGATTTAGAATGAGATATAAATTATTTTCATAATTTTTCAATAAATTACTTGGTTTTGATACTTGTCAATTTTTAAAATTATAGATGATAATATACATATTAAAAAATAAACAATATAATAAACCACCCCTATATGAATAAAATTTTCCTCATCCCAATTGTTTTTTGTGTTTCATTTTTTCGAGCTAATGCCCAGTCAGATACCACAATAAAAGCTGCATCAGTGAATACTACCACGTTTACAACTTATATTGATGGCTACTACCGTTCTGATTTTGGGGGTACTAAAGCAAATAATAAAACTAGTTTTACCAATTCACATAACGAGTTTCAATTAGGAATGGCATCTTTTAAAGTAGATCAGACATTGGGAAAGTTTTCGGGTACTTTGGATTTAGGGGTTGGTAAAAGGGCAGAGGAATTTTCTTATAATGAACATGGTTTGGCTGCAGATGTGAAACAAGCGTATATAAGTTATGCTCCAAGCAATAAATTAAAGTTTACAGTCGGTAAATGGGCTACCCATGTTGGATATGAATTAGTGGATGCGTATTCAAATAGAAATTATAGTATGAGCTATGGATTTTCCTATGGTCCTTTCTTTCATACGGGTGTAAAAGCAGATATTTCCCTAGGGGGTAAATCTGCAATGATGGTGGGTGTAGCAGAACCAACCGATGTGACCAGTGCAAAAGTGGAGGCCCGCATGGTTGTTGCACAGTTTAGTACTGCCACTAAAGACGATAAATTAAAAGCCTATTTAAACTACCAAGGAGGTATGGATAAAACCCAATTTGATCTGGTACTCAATGGAGTAGTGACAAGTAAATTTGGCATTAACTATGATGGAACCATTTGCCATATTGCAGAGGCAAGTTGGACAAGCAACGCATTGTATTTTAATTATGATTATTCTTCAAAAATCGGATTTACATTAAGATCTGAATATTTTGATGACAGCAAAACAGTGGCGGGTGTAGGGGCTTCTATTTTACAAAATACATTTTCAATGAATGTACGCTTCAAAAAATTAACAATTATTCCAGAATTCAGAATCGATAATGCCAGTGAAAACATTTTCTTGACAAATGCCCAGTCGGCGACTGGAAGTGCAGGAAGTTTCTTGGTAGCAGCGGTATATAAATTTTAAAAGCAATCCACTATTGGCAATAGTATATTGGTTTATTAAGCAAGCAATCAATAAACGGACCCCATTTCTATGGGGTCCTATTTTTTTAGCCTATATTTAGGTAACTAAATAATTAAGTTATGTTCCTATTCATATTGGGTTTAATTCTATTTTTTGCAACTAGGCTTTTACAAAATGTAAATATTTCTATTCCACAGTATAACGGGGTTATTCGTGGAGTGGGAATTATTGTGATGGTGCTTGGTATATCCACCGCATGTATTAAGCAAATTGATGCTGGTGAAATAGGGGTGCAATCCCTTTTTGGAAAAGTGCAGGATGAAGTATTAACCAGTGGATTAAATTTCGTTAATCCCTTAATGGAAGTAAGAACCATAGATGTGCGTACTCAAAATTATACAATGAGTGGGGTGCACAACGAAGGAGAAGTTGCAGGGGATGATGCGATTAGAGTTTTAACCGCAGATGGATTAGAAGTGGTGATTGATCTTACCGTTTTGTACAGAGTGCAGTCCAATCAAGCGCCAAAAATTGTAAGAGAAATTGGGTACGATTTTAAAAATGTGGTGGTAAGGCCCATAACAAGAACTAAAATTAGAGACAATGCTGTTTATTATACGGCAGTAGATTTATATTCTTTAAAAAGAGACGAGTTTCAAACGCGTATTTTTAAAACCATTGAAGAAAATTTAAAAGCAAGGGGATTGGTATTAGAGCAGTTGTTGGTTAGAAATATCGCCTTGCCTACTTCTGTAAAAGGGTCGATCGAAGAAAAGATTAAGGCCGAGCAAGATGCGCAAAAAATGCAATACGTTTTACAAAAAGAAAAACAAGAAGCAGAACGAAAAAGAGTAGAGGCGCAGGGTATTGCGGATTATCAAAGAATTATTAGCATGGGATTAGGAGATAAGCAATTACAATATGAACAAATTCAAGCCATGAAAGGCTTAATGACTTCTCCCAATGCAAAAGTGATTATTATGGGTGGTGGAAAAACACCTGTTATATTGGATAGTAAAGGAAATTAATTTTACAACTAGAAAAAATTGAATCAGATGAAAAAGTGGATACTTGGATTGTGCACTATCGTATTGGTACAATCTGCTATTGCGCAAACTATTGTAAATAGGGATGCTGAAATTGAATCCATGCTTAAGGAAGTAAGTGCAGATTCTTTGAAAATGAATATGTATAAATTGGTTTCATTCGGAACCCGAAATACATTGAGTACTCAAGGAAATCCTCAACGAGGCATTGGTGCTGCAAGAAATTGGATACTGAGTAAGTTTAATGAATACTCCAAACAATCTCAGGGTAGACTCACCGCTTTTATTGATACCGTAACTTATTTGCCAGATGGGAAAAGAGTGAATAGGCCCATTATTTTGGGAAATGTAGTGGCTACTTTAAAAGGAACAGACCCCAATGACAAGCGCATTTTTATCATCAGTGGTCATATGGACAATATGCGTAGTAATGTGATGGATAGTGTGGGGGATGCGCCAGGTGCAGATGATGACGGTAGTGGTACAGTAGCTGTAATGGAATGTGCACGCGTAATGAGTAAGCATGCATTTCCTGCAACCATTATTTTTGTGACCGTAGCGGGAGAAGAGCAAGGTTTGATAGGAGCTTATTATATGGCGAAAAAAGCTAAGAAAGAAGGTTGGGCTATTGAAGCAGTCTTGAACAATGATATAATGGGGAGTAACAATAGCAACGAGACCCAAATTATTGAAAATACAAAACTCAGAGTATTTAGTGAAGGCTTATCCGTTTTAGATACGGGTAAGGCTGCGCAACAAATTAGAAGTTTGGGTTTGGAAAATGATGGACGTTCCAGACAATTGGCGAGATATATCAAAGAAATTGGAGAACGTTATATTGACAATATGCAAATCGTAATGGTGTATAGGAATGATCGTTTTTTAAGAGGAGGAGATCATACCCCTTTTGTAGAAAATGGGTATGCTGCAGTTCGATTTACCGAGATGAATGAAAATTACACACGTCAACATCAGGACGTACGTACTGAAAATGGTATCGCATATGGTGATTTACCCGAACACATTGATTTTGAATATTTGAGGAAAAATACCGGTGTAAATCTTGCCAATTTGGCCAATCTTGCCAAAGCGCCTGCCGTTCCTGAAGAGGTCAAAGTAGATGTAAAAAAACTAAGTAATACCACTTTTTTGTACTGGAAAGCGCCAAAATCTGGCCGTGCTAAAGGGTATTATATTCTTATGAGAGAAACGACAAGCCCCGTATGGCAAAAGAAAATTTACACTGAAAACCAAGAAATTAGATTGCCATATAGCAAGGATAATTATTTCTTTGCCGTTCAAAGTGTTAATGAGTCCGGCAACGAAAGTTTACCAGTGGTTCCAGCTGTTGGTAGATAAATAGGTAAGATTCTATATATTTTTATATATTTACAAGGATTTTAATAAAATACAAGACTATGTCCAAGTTTACATTATTGATTGCAGCGTTATCCCTATTTGCAATTTCTTGTAGTAAGGGTGGTGATAGTGCTCCTACACCTCCTGCTCCAAAGCCTCCTGCACAAGAATCGCAGGTTGCTTTTTCTATCACTCAAGATCCTGGGACTGGAAATATATTAGGAGTAGTGGGTACTTCGCTGCCTATTAACATTAAAGTGAATTCTACTATACCAACTGCTGGTGTAAATATAGATGTAACCGTAAGAAAGGATTCGGACAACTCAGTAGTATTTACAAACACGGCCTCCACTATGGCCACAGACAATACGATTAATATCACAGGATTAATACCTGGTGTGCTTTGTACAGCAACGGTCTCAGTAACATCAAAATCAACAGCAACCAATAATAAATTAGCCACTTTTAAGTTGGCTGCTAAATAAAGGAAATAAAATTCATGAAAACCCCGAAACAGCAAACGCTATTCGGGGTTTTTTATTTTAAATGAGGCTCATTTATGAAAATGATTAATAGGATTCTTCAAATTGTAATTCTTACAACAATTTTTGCTTGTCAAAAAGTTGACTTAAGTACTCAAACTAAGGAAGTATTTACACAACAAGACAGTTTGCCAGAAAACGCCGTTTGGAATGCCGGTGTCAATTTCAGTAAAAAAATTCCTAGTGTATATATTAGTACATTAGGAAATACAATTGTTAATGAGCCAAAAGTGCCAGCTTTAATTCAAATACAAGTGGGAGATACCCTTGTTTTTAAATCAAGAATGGGTATTGAATATAGGGGTTCAACCTCTTTTAGGTTATTTGATCAAAAATCATTTGGATTTGAACTTAGGGATTCTTTAAATCAATCCACTGATAGTGCTATCATGGATTTTCCCAAACAATCTGATTTTATTTTATATGCTCCAGCAAATGACAAATCACTTGTTAGAAATGTTTTGATTTACGACTTGTCCAATCAAATCGGCATGTATGCTACTAGAACAAGATATGTTCAATTGTATCTTAACGGTTCCTATATTGGGCTCTATGCTTTGATGGAAAAAATTAAACGTGATAAAAATAGGGTGAATGTCACTAAAATGTCTAGTAGCGATAATACAGGGGCTGCATTAACTGGGGGTTATATTATTAAGATTGACAAATCGGCGGGTGATAATTTAGTGGAAGGGTGGGATGCGGATGCAATTTATACAAGTGATATCAGTTTTAGGTCCAATTATGATCCACTGGGGAACCGTCTCACCGGCGTTTCATATGGGCCTAAATTAGGTAGTGAGACTTACTTTATGTATGAGTATCCTAAGTCAGAAAACCTAACAGCGGCACAAAGAAGTTATTTACAGACTTATTTTAATGATTTTGAAGACGTGCTTGCAAGTAATAATGCGTTCAATCCAACAACGGGTTATGCAAAGTATATAGATGTAAATAGCTTTATTGACTTCTTTATTTTAAATGAATTTGCTTGTAATCCTGACGCTTATCGGTTGAGTACATTTATGAATAAAGAAAGATCAGGGAAACTAAAAATGGGACCAATATGGGATTTCAATATTGCATTTGGAAATCATGATAATCCAGAGGTGTATAATGGTAAAAAATGGATGTATAAGTATAATTTGATTAATCCATCAGATACCTGGTTGGTAAATTTTTGGTGGAACAAATTAATGGCTGATCCAGTATTTAAAGATAAGCTAAAGGCAAGGTGGCAACAATTAAGGTCAACCAATTTGAGTGAAGCAAATATCATGAATACACTTAATAAACACATTGACTTATTGAAAAACAACAACGGGATCCAGCCTCATTTCGATAGATGGAAATTATTGGGTGTTAGATTGCCATTCAACTCCTTTGTTGGGAATACCCATCAGGAAGAACTCGATTATTTAATCAACTTTATACAAAAAAGGCTTGCTTGGATGGATGCTGAGATTGTAAAGTTGTAGAATAATACTAATTGAATACTTTTTTGAGTAAATCGGTCGTTCTGGCCATTGGATTTTTTCGGATGTCTTTTTCTTGTAAGGCAATCTCACTATAAATGCCTTTCATAGATTTTTCTGTTACATAACCCGCTAAGTCAGGATTTACTTTGCTATTTACAAAAGGGATTGAATTGTATGCACTTGCAATTGCGTTCCAGTGTTTGGTAGCGTCTACTTTATCCAGTGAATTTTTTATGATTGGATTGAAACTTGCTTTTAAATTATCTTGGGTTTTATTTTTAAGATATACAGTCGCTGCGTCATCATTGCCTTTAAGAATGTTCATCCCGTCTGTAATGGTCATTTCTTGGATGGCTTTAATGAAAATAGGGGCAGCGGTTGCACAGGCATCTTCAGCAGCACGGTTCATGCTTAAAATAAAATCGTCCGCAAGTTGGTTCAAGCCAATACTTCTAATTGTGCTCTCTATTTTTTGTGCTTCTGGCGGCATCAATATTTTAAGTGCAGCATTTTTAAAAAAGCCATCTGGTTTAGAGAGGTTAGTACATCCTTTTTCTGCACCTATTTTAAGGGCTTCTTTTAAACCGCTGGCAATATCATCCGAATTTAATCCCTGTTTAGGATTGGATACGATATTGTTTGCCTTTTTTAAAAAGTCTTGAATACTTTGGGCTTGGGCTTGGTAATTAAAGACCAGTAAACTGAATAGTAGAATATATTTCATTAGGTAAAATTGATTGATTTGAATTTGTTGGTGCTATTACTTTTTTTTATGATTATTGAGTAGCATGTATTTTGAAGTCTCATACAAAGCTTCTGTTAACGTTTTTAATTCCGATTTACGCGTTGCATCATCCATTAATTGGGTATTGGCCTTTTGCCTTTCAAAATAATTTTTGGAAGGGCTATTGATTTGAAAATGGAAATAAGCATCATTCGAATACATCCCTGCAGTCTTTAGAAAGTCATCGTATAAAAAGATATTGTTATTTGGAAATTGATTGACTACATCAAATACATTCCTGCCCATAGTAGTGTTTGTGTAGGGGATGTTACAAAGCGAGGCAATGCTTGGCATAACATCTATTTGGGAGACCGGAATATCATATTCCTTATTTTTTAGGATGCCTGGAGCATAAAACAACAAAGGGACATGCATGTAGGTTAAATTTTGTTCTGAAAATAACCTGGGTAGCATATTACCAGCATCTCCTTTTAAGCCATGGTCCCCAACAAAAACAAATAAGGTGTTTTTGAAATAGGGTTCTTTTTTTGCGGTTTCAATAAATTGCTCAATACAATAGTCAGCATATCTAAAGGCATTTAACTCCTCATTGCTCTCAAATCCAAATTTTCGCAAGGAGTCAGTTGGTACATTCCTTAGTTTAAATGCTCCAATGTCTTCTTTAGGAATTGTATAGGGTCTGTGGTTGTCTGCGGTTTGAATAATTGCAAAAAATGGGTCTTTATTTGTGCTTAATTTTTTATTGGCTTCAATAAACAAATTTTTATCACTAATGCCCCAAACGTCAACCTCCCTTGATTGGTATTTTCCTTGTTCAAAAATGGTAAGACCCGTTATATTATTAGAGAGCAATCCTCTGATATTTGCCCAGCTTGTACTTCCACCTAAGAAATAGTATTTATCATGTTTTGTGAAATCATTGAAAATGCTATGTTGATCAACGGCAGCAGGATTTCGGCTTGAAGTTCTTCCCATTTGAACATCTGGTATACCCGTAATGGCCGCCCATACTCCTCTGGCAGTACCATAGGCTGGAGAGAAGGCTCTATTAAAAAAGATTCCTTCTTCACACATTTTTTTAAAGTAAGGGGTGGTATTGAGTGGATTACCAATGATAGAACTTTTATAAGCTGCAAATGATTCACAAATCACCAAAACCACATTTTTAATTTTGGGTGCTGTGGTATCTCCTTGAACAACTTGTACTTTTCTAGTAAAATTAAGCTTATTGACATCTCTTTGTTCCTGCGGAATCATTAAATAATCACTTATTAGCGAATAGTTATCCTTTATTTTTTGAGTATCAATTGTATTAGATCTAAAATCTATGGTACTAAAAAAAGATTGCAGCGGGTTAAGTGAAACATTGGCAATATAATCGCTACCTAAAGCGTAAGCATCACTCCATCTTAAAGGATATTGACCCCCTGAATAAACGATATTCCCAATTGCGGAATAGGAGAGTATAATGATAAAACTCAGATTGCCAATCCACTTATGTTTTACAGGAACACTAAAATTGCCGCGGTCAATTAAATTAAATGTAAACTCAATGTATTTGTAGAAAATAAATAGCAATACACTAGCGCCGAGCAATATGATGATGATCGGATAGGTTTGCCACATCATTTTGGCAGAAATAGCAAAATTCTCAAGATAGCTTAATACGTTGGCGTTGAGTCTTTGTTTTAAATAAGAGAAATGTAAAAAATCGGCGGTATATAAAAAAACAAGTACAAAAGTGAAAAACATCCATATCCCAAAAGCCAACCTTTTTCCTTTTTTTTGTTCAAATGGGTTTAAGGGTTTGATAAGCGCAATTAAAAAGCAAAAAAGGAGAACAATGGCAACATACCTCAGGTCAAATCGAAATCCCAAAATAAAAGCACTTTTCAAGGGTTGATTGGAAGTGTCTGGGGAATTGAATTGGTATACAAATACAATACGTAAAATACTCATTAGGATTAAAAAACTGCTCCCAAGTAGTAGATTCCATAAAATGGATTTGCTCAGCTTGATCTTCTTCATGAATAGATATATTTAAATTAAACCGCTAACGAAGATAGCTAATTTTCAGGGGATAAGGGTATATGAGGTGCCCACAATAATTGGTCACCTATCCTATTTACGGGTGTTAAAATTTATCAATCTTTCCATTTAGTTAGGTTTCTTTTGTAATTTCAATCATCCCCCGAAATTCATTTATAACTATGAAAAAGCTACTCGTTGTATTTGGGGTATTTTCGGTATGGGCTTGTACAAAGTCTGCAGAACAGCCTGTGAATGATATTGGCCCCATCATACCCATTAATCCTGTGACAGCGTATACCATAAATAATTTTTCGGTATCCGGTTTTAGTATACCCAATATTACTGGCAGTCAAATTCAAACAGGCGTAAACGGCAGCATTTCCGGGACCATTGTTTATACCAAGGACAATCTGATTCATATGGTTATTCCTGCAACATTATTTTTCAATTATCCATTAATACCCGCAATTCATTTAGTGAAAACCAACGGGACTTGGAAATTTGAAAATAGTTATACGGATGGTGCTATGGGAGCTGGACGCAATTATGAATGCATTGATACTGTTAATCAAACTTGGGTATATGCGGATCATGGTTTAGAACTTTCATCAGGGACTTGGCCAAATGGTCATATTATCTTGATGAAAAATAATGGCGGTACCTTGTCCTTTAGTAATATTTCTACAGCAAGAAGTTTTTACCATTCAGTGTCTACGGGGGATTTGAATAATGATGGACTAAAAGATGTGGTTGGATTGAATATGGGAACCAAGGGCAATTGGTATGATAATTTACATACCTACATTCAAAATACGGATGGTAGTTTTTCTGAAAATAGAACCATTTTAATGAGTAGTGCTGGTGGCAGGGGAGCAGGAGCGGTGTTGATTAAGAATTTGTTTGGGGATGCAAGGCCTGAAGTGATTCGAGCAGACTATGGGTTTAATCCCACCTATTCGCAACCTTCGGACAGGTATAGTTTTATGATTTACAGTTATAATCCAAGTGCTAATAAATATCAACTAAGTAAAGATCCTGGGCCTTTAGGTGTTTTTTCAAACAATGATCGGGGGGCCACTAGTATTAAAGCAGCTGATTTTAATAAGGATGGAGCATTAGACCTAGCGGTTGCTACTGAGGGGAATAATTTTAATGGGATAGAAATTTGGATGAACGATGGGAATGGAAATTATTCACCCAGCAATCAAAAATTAGAATATAGTTTTGATCAACTTCAATTTAGAGAGTTCGAAGTGTATGATTATAATTTTGACGGCTATCCAGATATTTTTTTAAATCCATGGGCAGGTAAGCGTTTTAGAGAAATGAATCAAGTATACATGGACAATTTGATATGGAAAAACGTATCAGGAACTTTTACTTCTATTTCAAAAGGCATTACAATTTCTGGAATGAGTCCCAGTTATATGAAAGTGTTTTTCATTAACAATAAAATAACTTATTTTGGAATACAAGGAAATGTAGATGGTAGCATTGCCATTAGTGAAATTACGCCTAATTATTAGCCTACCTACTGTATGGCAAGTTCCATCCATTCAATAATATGCAATGCTGATTGAATTAAGTATCTTTGCGGCATGAATCCCTCCAAAAAGCAATCACAGTTCTATCTTATTTTAATTCTTGGACTGATGTCCGCTATCGGACCCCTTTCCATTGACATGTATTTGCCGGCTTTTCCATCCATAGCAAAAGGCTTAAACAGTACTATTGAGCATGTGACGCTTTCTTTATCTTCTTTTTTTATTGGGATATCTATCGGGCAATTAGTGTATGGACCTTTGTTAGAAAGATATGGTCGTAAAATTCCTTTGTATTTTGGACTGGGTTTATATGCGTTCGCTTCTTTTGCTTGTGCATCGGCCATATCTGTTGAAATGTTAATCTTGTTTAGATTCTTTCAAGCATTGGGTGGTTGTGTAGGTATGGTTGCCTCTAGAGCTATGGTGCGTGATTTATTTGATGTAAAAGACAACGCAAAAGTATTTTCGACTTTAATGTTGGTGATTGCCGTCTCTCCAATTATTGCCCCAACATTAGGAGGCTTTATCACAGTTTATCTTGGTTGGAGATATATTTTTGTGATGTTGATTATTGTGATTGCGCTCATTATAACTGGAATTATTTATTTACTTCCAGAAGGGAAGGGGCCTGATGAAACATACTCTTTAAAACCCGCTGCCATTCTATCTAGTTTTGGGAGTATACTCAAACACCCTCAATTTTTATTGTACACTTTTTCTGCTTCAGTGGCCTCTGCAGGGTTGTATGCATTCATAAGTGGGTCCCCTTTTGTATTTATCGAATACTTTACAATTAGTCAACAGTATTATGGTTGGATATTTGCTTTTGTTGCTTCTGGGTTAATTGGATCTAGCCAATTAAATAGTGTGTTATTGAAAAAATTTCATTCGGATCAAATTATAAAAATCGCCTTGTATATTCAAAGTACAGTAGCGGTAATTTTAGTTTCAACCGCCATTTTTGGAGTTGCCAATGTATACTCAACTGTTCTACTCGTCTTTTTATTTTTATGTTGTCAAGGGTTTATCTTCCCTAATGCCTCCGCATTATCGATGGCTCCATTTGGACATAATGCGGGAAATGCTTCTGCTTTAATGGGATTTATTCAAATGAGTGTTGGTGCGTTTATGTCTGCAATGGTAAGTGTCTTTCATAATGACACCATTCTACCCATGACTGGAGTGATGGCAACCTGTTCCATTACAGCAAGTTTGATCTATACCTTGTATAAATCAAAAGCAATAAAGCAACCAAGTGTTGCATTGGTTGAAGAAGAGGAAGTGGAGATGCTGAGTACTATGTAGATTTATTTAACCCTAGTCCATACATCTGTTCTGCCAATTACGCTAAATCCAATATATCCTCTTACGTTAAGGGTATTTTTATCTTTAGCATTAATAGTGCATTTGTATTCTTTACCTGATTTTGGATCATAAATATGTCCATTTTCCCACTTGTTGTCTTTTTCGTTGTAGGAGAAACCCCATAAATTAACTAAGCCTACTAAGGGGCGGGAATGTAATTTACTATCAGGATGTTTGGTGTCTGTTTTTGGTTTGTTAGTTGCTGGATCAATGGGTTCACTTATCCAAATGATTTTACCTTGATAGTTCGCTCCATTTTTATAAATTTCAATTTTTGCCTGACCAGAACCTGTTAGCCAGGTGCCCATAATTAGGTTAGGATCTTGTTGTGCAAGTAAAGCTTGAGTGGTGATTATCAAAGAGAAGAAAAGGAACCATTTTTTCATATACGTTATTTTTATAATTCAAAATACTAAGAATGATTGAAATATGGATATTTTGTTGAATAAAATCGATTAATTTTGAATATATTCTTATGAAAAGCAGTTTTGTTATATTCTTATTTACCATTTTTTCCATGGGTGTTACCCATGCCCAAACAGGTATTGGTACCGCCACACCCAATGCTTCTGCTAAATTGGAAATTGCAGCTACCGATAAAGGATTGTTGATTCCTAGAATGACTAGTACGCAGAGAGGAAATATCACTTCACCAGCCAATGGTTTATTAATTTATCAAACCGATGGAGTCGTTGGTTTTTATGTGAATACGGGTACTGCTGCTTCGCCAACTTGGACCAGAATAAATATAGATTGGGTGAGAACCGGAAATGATATTGCTTACACAGCGGGTAATGTTTCAACAACAGGTACATTAACGGGAGGGAATTCAAGTACTTCCTCCCTATCGGGATTTGGGGCGAATATCAATACTCAATCAGGAACTACCTATACCATTGATGCCACTGATAATGGTAAAGTGATTCAAACAACTGGGGCTTCTGCAATCACCATTACAATTCCTACAGGTTTACCAACAGGGTTTAATTGCACGATTGTACAAATGGGTGCAGGACAAATCACTTTTTCAGGTACCTATTTAAATAGAACAGGTTTTACTAAATCAGCTAGTCAATATTCAGTAATGAGTATTTTAAACTTAGGAACCAATAATTATATTGTTACAGGAGAAATGAGTAATTAACATGAAGCATTTAATTACGTTATTTTCATTTTCATTTTTTTCTTTATTTGCTACTGCTCAATTTGGCCTTCCTGTTCGCCAATCTTTACTACCCAAAAATAATTTAGTGGTAAATTATGATTTTTCAAAATCAACAGGATTCACAAGAGGAGGAACAGCGGTTACCAATTTGGCTGGAACTGCATCGGGTAATGCGACCATGTATAACGCACCCATCTTCATAAATTCATTGGGATATGTTTCATTCAATGGGTCTAATCAATATTTAGCGACACCTAATATTAGAACTTATTTTAAGTCTGCAAATGGAACAGCCCAAAAAAGTTTTACAATGAGCTTTTGGTTTTATCCCACCACGAATACTGGGGTAGTAGTGAGTGAATTGGATTCACATGTACCAAGTGGTGGGTGGCATGCTTCTAATGTTGAAATTATCAATGGTTTTATTAAATATCGGATTTGGAATGGTCCGATCATAACATCTTCAACAGCTGTTAATTTAAATCAATGGCATCATATTGCTTTAGTGTATGATGGCACTTCAGTAAAAGGGTATTTAAACGGAGTTTTGCAAGGCACTCAGGCTGGTGCTAGAGAAATTCCACCAACGAGTCAAAATTATGCGATAGGAGCGGGTGAGACCACCAATATGGGTACTGGGGCTTATGGTAAATTTAATTTAGCCCAATTTAAAATTCATAATTTGCCATTAAGCGATAAAGAAATTGATTTAGAA
>JACCDW010920533.1_pt1 | contig 26740 bp, 29 predicted proteins | sample 7449781 | NCBI WGS metagenome assembly JACCDW01 (sample SAMN15323449, study PRJNA562643) | freshwater metagenome | isolation source: river surface water | place: USA:Blue River Watershed | collected 2017-08-18
CAAACCCCAGAGAATACTCAACTCTTTGAAATTACTGGAACAACCACTTGGGCATTCTCACCACAAACTCCAGAGAATACTCAACTCTTCGAAATTACTGGAACTGGTAAAGAAATCATTCAAAAAGTTTGGGTCGGAACATCTCCAACAGTTCCATTCGAAGCATTTGATGTTGCGTTTGAAAATCTTGAATATGAAGCTCCAATCAAGACCAGACTACAATCCTCAGCAACATTTAAAGAAATTAATTCTAATGTAGGTTCTGGTACAGTTACATTACAATCGGCAACTACTTGGGCATTCTCTCCCCAGACTCCAGAAAATACTCAACTCTTTGAAATTACTGGAACAACCACTTGGGCATTCTCACCACAAACTCCAGAGAATACTCAACTCTTCGCAATTTCTGGAACTAGCAAAGAAAGCGCCAGAGAAGTTTGGGTTGGAACATCCCCAACAGTTCCATTTGAATCCTATGATATTGCGTTTGAAACTTTTGAGTCTGGGGCTCCAATCAAGACTAGAATTACTTCAAGTTCCTTCTATAGTCTCACTCAAGGTGGGGAAATTGGTTCTGGAACAATTGATATTTCTGGAGTATATAGCAGATTACAAGCAACTTATGATAATGTAGGTTCTGGTACAGTTACATTACAATCAGCAACCACTTGGGTATTCTCACCACAAACTCCAGAGAATACTCAACTCTTCACAATTTCTGGAACTAGCAAAGAAAGTGCCAGAGAAGTTTGGGTCGGAACATCCCCAACAGTTCCATTTGAAGCATTTGATGTTGCATTTGAGAATCTTGAGTCTGAAGCTCCAATCAAAACTAGAATTATTTCAAGTTCTGCCTATAGTCTTGTTCAAGGTGGAGAAATTGGTTCTGGAACAATCAACACTTCTGGAGCATATAGCAGACTACAAGCAGCATACGCAAATAATAAAGTTGTTCAAATTGAAGTTTCTGGTTCTGCAAGAACATTACAATCTCCTGCATACGCAGGAACTGGAACAATCACGTTGCAGTCAACGACAACGTATGCATTTAGTGCTCAAAGTCCAGAAAACACTCAACTATTTGAAATTACTGGAACTAAATCAACAGAAAGTTTTGGAAAAGGAACTTATACTGGTTCTGGATTACTTACCAATATTATTGGTGAATATAGTAAATTACAAGCAGCAAAAGCCTGGAGAGGAACAGGAACAGTTTCTATCACTGGAACTGCCAAAGCTCAATATATTTCAATCTTTGATTCTCTTGGATTCTTCCTTGTTGATGGTGTTGCTCTTCATTCATATACTCAAGTCGTTGTTCCTCAACCATCAGGAAACATTGAAATTTCTGGAGAAAGAACAGAAAACTTTAGTAAATCAAATTATATTGGTTCTGGACAAAAAGTTATTACTGGAGCTGCCACCAATATTAAATTTACTTCCAGTGCTGGAGAATCAACTCAATTATTTGAAATTGGTGGAGCGGCAACCAAGATTCAAATTACACCATCCATTGCAGGAACTGGTTCTATTGGAATTATTTCTGGAACTTCATATAATGAAACTTATCAAACTCCAGATGGAACTCAATTATTAAGTATTACTGGAACTGCGAATGAAGCATACAGTCGTTCTCGTTATCTAGGCACAGGAACATTTAAGTTTGTCGGTGGATTGTTCCCAGTATTAACTGGAGAAACAATTACTTATTCTAGAAAATCAACTATTAATTTACAGATTTCTGGAATTGCAAAACAAATTTCTGTTGTATCTAATATATCATCTGGTTCGCTATTTGCAGTATCAGGAGCATCGGAATCCTTTAGCGTTCAAACTTCAGATAATACACAACTGTTTGATATTTCTGGAACATCAACAATTGTATCTACATCACAAAATCTTGGCTCTGGTTCTGTTGATGTTTACAATAGCAAGATTGAAAAAGTTTCCAAATCTAATATTGGATTTGGTTCAATTACAGTATCTGGTGAATCAGCAAATGAACTTTATTTCTCAATCAGATATTACAAAGGTTCTGGTTCACTCTTTGCTGTATCTGGAGCATCTCAATCCTTCAGTGCTCAAACTCCAGAAAATACAAATCTATTCAATATTTCAAGCACAACAGCTTTTGCAAGTTCAATTGCACAAGCTGGTTCGGGTTCACTATTTGCTGTATCTGGAGCATCTCAATCCTTCAGTGCTCAGACTCCAGAAAATGTACAACTCCTAGAAATTTCTGGTAGTAGTAATAATAGTATTTCCACCAAAAATATTGGTATTGGACAAATTGCAATTTCTGGTGGCACAACTCCAATACTCAATGTTTTACATGTTGGTTCGGGTTCACTATTTGCTGTATCTGGAGCATCTCAATCCTTCAATGCTCAAACTCCAGAAAATGTACAACTCCTAGAAATTTCTGGTGTTTCTGAAGTTAAATTTACAACTGGTTCTTATAAAGGAACTGGTAGCTTGTTTAAATCTGGAGGTTCTTCAGAATCAACTGTTAAAGTTATTACTGGAACTGAATTATTTGATATACAAGGAACAAGCAAACAGAAATTTGTCAAATCTAATTATATTGCAACAGGAACAATTGATGTTTCTGGAAATTGCAACGAAAGATTTATCCCAACAACCATCATTGGGTCTGGTTCAACTAATATTAATTCTGGATACAATAATATCAAATCATCTATTAGTGAATTTGGTAGCGGAGATGTTTATATATCAGGAACTGCTACCAATATTCACAGAAAAGATGTTTGGGAAGGTAGTGGTTCAATCTTTACATTTAATTCTGGAACTGTATATGGAATTTATCAATCACCAGAAAATGTACAGATTATTCAAATTTCTGGTTCTTGTGAAGAATCATTTACACCATCTACAGAAATTGGAACTGGAACACAAGAAATTACAGGAGAAGCTGTAAATTCTGTTTCATATGTAAATTATAGTACTGGTGATATTACTATCAATGGTAATGCGGAAGGAATTGCTAAAGCAACTCCTAATACAGGAACTGGAAGAATTAAGATTACAGGATTTGTATCCGATACTTATATTCCTGCGTATAGCCAAGAAAGAATTTTCATTACAATTATTTAAATGATAAATATAAGAAAGCATTTAATTAATTGTAGGGATTTTCCATGGCAAGAAAAATTACTTTTGATAATAACTATATCTTTATTCCAAGCCTCAACACGATTACTTTTGGTGACCCAATTCCCAAAGAAAGATTACTATTAATTACTAATCTTTCAACAAATACGGTCATTTATAATTTTTCTGACCCAAATCTAAGATATTCTAGCTATAATATCACTCAAGATTTACAAACTGCCATTTCTGGTGGTGGGGAAGGTTCTACTAGCGTAAACATTCTAACACCTGGATATACTTGCACCGTAGGTCAAGAAATTACTGGTTATGGTATTCCAGACAAAACTTATGTTGCTAGTGTAGGTTCAGGGGGAGCCATCACTTTAAGTGCTGCAATGACAGCAGCTCCTCAAGGAATTTATAATATTTTTGGTACAGTAGCTGTATTAAATTACAATACCGCTTCAATGTCAGCATCTTCAGTGCTGCAAATTTTTGTTGATGAATATAAAGAGAAAATTGCTCCAGAAGAAACTTTCCTAGACCCCGTATCTAAGCAAAGAGTTTCTACACCACAGTCACTAATTGATACAGACTTTGAATATGGTACACAGCCTACCAAATGGGAAACTGTTCAAACAGTTGCTAACAGACCAACATTTTATATTGACGCAACAAACCCAGTTCGTGCAAGAGATATTACAGTAAGTGGTTCGACCAGAACCGTTCTGGTAAATATGGACCAAACAGCACCTATTGCTGCTGGTGCCGCCGCTGCAACAATCACGTTGGTTTCTGGTAACACATCAATTACTGGTACAAATACTACATTCCTTTCACACTTAGCACCTGGCTCTGTTCTTTACACTATTTCAGGTGTACCATTTGCATCAGTTGCAACTGTAACAGCTGATACTACATTAACACTAAAAACTGCTTCGGCTGGTGCGTTTTCCAACCAACCATATCGTTTTTCAGGAAACGTAACATTCAACCCAACTACTTCTGGTGTATCAACACTGGCAGTTGCTGGTATCTATAGCCCACCTGGATTAATTGCAACAACTTCTGGTAACGCAACTGGAACTGGTTCTGGAGCACAAGGAGATTTCTTTAAAGATATCAACGTAGGCGACCAAATTTACACTTTTGATGGACTTTTTGTTGGTACTGTTAGCGGTGTTACTTCTTCTACTCAATTAATCTTTGGTCCACAGCCAGCTGTAAGAACTCTTTCTGCACAGTCATATGTAGTATCTCAATTTACACCAGGAAGACCATTTTATATTACTGATACTACTGATGTTACCGCAGATGGTAACTGGTTAATCGGTCAAAATGCTTCAAACAATGCTCCTGCTTACAGACTTCCTCAATTTACATATGAAAAATCAGCAGTAGCTAGTGGAACTGCAGCATCAAGTATTTTCAACGTAGATTATACTTATGGATATCTAGGAAACTTCTACACTGGTTCTATTATTCGTTTGAATAATGCTGCTGGTGCTGTTACATATTCTGGTGCTACCGTACCTGTTGTCACGGTAACTACTTCTGGTACTCATGCACTAACAGTAGGAAACCAAATTTATATTGCAAACTCTACTTCCACAACAAACCCACCAAACGGTTCGTGGACTGTTGCATCAATTCCAACACAAAACTCGTTCCAATTTGTAAGCTCTGCTGTTCCTACTGGCGCTATTTCTGGCGTAACTTTATATCCACGACCAACAGGACAAATTGCACATAGACCTGCTGACGGTGGTGTTTCATTTACTACAGGAACTAACTCAAATAACGTAGAAATTATTAGACAAACCAGAAGATTCTTTAGATATCAATCTGGTAAAGGTCTTCAGTTCTCTACAGGAACTATTGTAAGAACTCCATTAAGAGTAGATAGCGTAGTTTCTGATGGCACTCTAGTAACTGTAACTACAAAGTTTGCACACAATTTACTACCTGGAGTTCAAGTAACAGTTTACGGAGCATCTCCAGCAACTTATAATGGAACTTATACCGTAGAATCAATCAATTTAAGTGATAGAACTTTTAGCTATACACCAACAATTGCTCCTTCTGCTGGAACTGCAACTGGATTCCCAATCACGGTTCTTGTTTCGACTTGGGTAAACGCATCAAATCGTATTGGAATGTTTACTCGTCAGAATGGAATGTTCTTTGAATATGATGGACAAAATATGTATTGTGTCAGACGTTCTGCAACTGACAGGTTGGCAGGAAACGTAACTTGTGTTAATGGAAGTGGCGCAATCACTGGTGTTGGAACTTTATTCTCTTCGCAACTCAGAAAAGGTGATGCGGTTGTAATCAGAGGAATGGTTCATAAAGTAGAAAATATTTACAGTGATACATCAATGGATGTAACTCCAGAATATCGTGGTTCTACACTTACTGCACCATCGTTTGCTAATATTACTAAAATTGTAGATTATAGAGTTCCTCAATCACAATGGAATATTGATAAATGTGATGGAACTGGTCCTAGTGGATTTAAGCTAGACCTTAACAGAATTCAAATGCTTTATATTGATTATTCTTGGTATGGTGCTGGTGCGGCTAGATTTGGATTCAAGAATCAAAGAGGTGAAGTAATCTATTGCCATAGAATTCCACACGGTAATAATAAGTTTGAAGCTTATATGCGTTCTGGTAACTTACCTTCACGTTATGAATCAAGCACACATTCATTAGTTGCTAAACTAACATCAAGTTTTGGAGCTTCTGACACTGGAATTGTTGTTGATGACAATAGCGCATTCCCAACTTCAGGTACTGTTCTTATTGATAATGAATATGTTACTTATACTTCCAAGCCAAATACTACCACTTTCAGTGGTATTACAAGAGGTCAAGCAGGTGCTATAATTCAAGCTGTTACAACAACGCTAGGTTCTAATAGAGTAACAACTCCAAGTGGAGTAAGTGGTATTCAAGTCGGACAATACATTTATGGTACAAATATTCCACTAAATGCATTCGTTGTATCTAGTGTTGCAAGTGGTTCTACAAATGTCATTTATCTATCGGATAATGCAACTGGAAGTGGAACAAACAGTGGCTATCAAACTCTTCCATTAGGAACAACTGCAGTAGCACATAACATTACTTCTACTGCACCTAGATTTGCAACATTCCATAGTCCACGTTTTGCTCCTACTATTAGTCACTGGGGCTCATCAGTTATCATGGATGGTAGATTTGATGATGATAAATCAATCGTCTTTACTGCTGGTATGAACACACCTATCTCGGTTAACCAAGGTCAAGGTGTTGCTCTATTGAGTCTTCGTGTTGCTCCTTCCGTTGATAATGGTCGTGCAGGATTAATTGTTGGTGAAAGAGAAATTATTAACACTATGCAATTAACTCTTCGTGAAATTGGTCTCTCTGCACAAGGTCAGTTCCTAATTCGTATGTTCCTAAATGCTAACGTTGGTTCTGGAAACTGGATTCCTGCGGGAGGTTCTAGCTTGGCTCAAATTTGCTATCATACTGCTGGTACTGCAATTTCATCTAATATTGGTGAGCCTATTTACTCGTTCTACACAAACTCGGCAGGTGGTACAAACTATACCGTTACTGGTCAAGAGTTAACGCTAGTTCGTGATTTAGGTAACTCAGTTCTTGGTGGTGGTTACAACAACCAAGTAAGAGGAAATCAATATCCAGATGGTCCTGACGTATTAACGGTAGTTGCTACAAATATTGACACCGCTGCAATTTCAAGAGCAATTGCAGCTCGTATCTCATGGACAGAAGCACAAGCTTGATATTATAAATATACTTTCATAATTATAAATACCTCTAGGAAACTAGGGGTATTTTTTTATGGCGAAGCCAGCTTCGAGAACCGAATTAAAAGATTACTGTCTACGAAGACTTGGATTCCCTGTGGTGGAAATTAATGTAGATGATGACCAAGTAGAAGACTTAATTGATGATGCAATTCAATATTTTCAAGAGAATCATTTTGATGGAACACAAAGAATGTTCCTCAAAATTCAATTAAATGACCCTCTTGTTAAATGGGAAAGAAGTGATTCGTTACAACAGACTATTACTATGTCTGGTGTTTCCGTTAAAACTGTTGCCGCCAGCGGAACCACCACAGCCTCTGGTATTTCTGCTACATATTCTACATTAAATCAAAATAATTATATTGTAATTCCAGACCATATTATAGGAATTAATAGAGTATATGCTCAAGATAATAGCACAGCATCAGTATCAGGAAACATTTTTAGTATTAAATATCAATTATTTTTGAACGATTTTTATAATTTTGGTTCTATGGAAATTTTACATTATTATATGGTTAAAAATTATATGGAAACATTGGATTGGATTATTTCAAATTTTAAACCAATTCGATTTAATAAAAGAGAAGGAAAACTTTATATTGATACAGATTGGAAACAATTAACTAATACTGATTATATTATTATTGATTGTTATAGAGTATTAGACCCAACAGATAATCCAAAAGTCTACAACGATATTTGGTTAAAAAAATATTTGACGGCTTTAATTAAACGTCAATGGGGTCAGAATATGATTAAATTTGATGGTGTAAAACTTCCTGGTGGTGTAACTTTAAATGGAAGACAATTATATGATGATGCAGAAAAAGAAATTGACCAGATAATGAAAGAGTTTATGCTCGCGTGTCAAGAAATGCCTCTCGATATGGTTGGATAATGACAAAAAATCTTTATTTTACCCAAGGAACTTTTGGGGAACAAAATTTAATTAAAGACCTCATAGAAGAACAAATTAAAATCTATGGAGTAGAAGTTTATTACATTCCAAGAAAAATCTATGAAGATAAAGCTTGGCATGATATTTATTATTCTGAATTTAAAGAGAGTTATCTTATTGAGATGTATCTTGAAAATTTTGAAGGTTTTGGCGGAAAGGGAGATTTATTAACAAAATTTGGATTACAAGTTACTGATGAGATTACTCTTACTGTTTCCAGAAGACGTTGGAAAGATTTTGTAGATTTAAGAACTAATAAAATAGTTAAGGGAAGACCCAACGATGGAGATTTAATTTGGTTTCCTCTGAATAAAATGGTATATGAAATTAAATTCGTAGAGAATCAAGCTCCATTCTATCAGTTAAATGATTTATATGTCTATACTTTAACATGTGAAGTATTTGAATATGGAGATAGTATTTTCGATACAGGTATTGAAGAGATTGACAATCTTGAAAAAGAAAGTGGAACATATCCTATTCAAATGTTTTCCGTTGGTGCTCTTGCAAGTGGAAGAGCTTCTTTATCAAGTGGTTCAGTAACGGGAGTAATTATAGATTATGGCGGACTAGGATATTTAAAAACTCCTGTGGTATTATTCTCAAATCCAAATTCTTTAATAACTACAACAAAACCAAATCTTTTTAAATATTCTCAAGTATTTGACGATACTAATTATTGGCAACACAGTGCTTATATGACATTATCAGGAGTTCCTGGAATTTCTGATGCTAATGGAGGAAATTCAACTTATTTGCTTGATTGGGTTGCTGGAGATGGTTATGTATTTCAATATGCTGGTATAGTTGGACTTGAGGTAGGAAAAACATATACTATGTCATTGTACGCCAGAACTGTTACTGGAACAGCGACTATAACGCCATTTGTTCAATGGAACTTTGAGCCAGGAGGTTCCGTAACAGGAACAATGTCATTATTGGGAGGAACTTGGCAAAGATATTCATTGACGTTTACTGTCAATACTGGGAATGTTAGAGCAGACGGAACAGTTGGATTTAAATTACAAAATGATAATGTTTATATCTATGGTGCTCAAATAGTAGAAGCTCCCACAGTAGGAACTTACGCAATATCAACAACATCTGGAAATTTAGGTGTTTCTACAGTTCAAGTATATGGAGGAATTACAGCATCTGGTATTGGTGTTCTAGGCACTGGAGCAACTAAATATTCTATATCAGGAGTAACACTTTTAAATCCTGGAAGCGGATATACATCGGCTCCAATAATTACATTTGCATCTCCAGATGTAGAAACGGTTGGATTGTATAAAGTTGGAGAAGATTTGGTTGGTCTTACTTCAGGTGTTAAAGCTAAAGTTGCATCATGGGATTATGAAACACGAATTCTTGAAGTTGCTTATACAACGGGAGATTTTAAATTTGGAGAAGTAATTCAAGGTTTAGAATCTGGTGCAAAATGGACTGTATTTTCGTATAAAACTATTGAAATGTCAGACCCATATGCAGAGAATAAACCAATTGAAGATGCAGCAGATGACATTCTTGATTTTAGTGAAGGCAATCCTTTTGGTGAATATGGTAATCTAGGAGATTTATTCTAATGTTAAATAACAATTTTTATCACAAAACTATACGAAATACTGTAGTAGCTTTTGGAACTATCTTTAATAATATTAAAATTAATACTAAAGATGAAAATGGGACCATAGTAAAAGTAGAAAAAGTTCCATTAGCATATGGTCCTATTCAAAAGTTTCTAGCTCGTTTAAGACAAACTCCAGATATTGATAGAAATTTTACTATTACTCTTCCAAGAATTTCATTTGAAATGACTGGAATATCTTATGATTCTACCAGAAAAGTTGCCCCAACGCAATACATAAGAGCTAGTGTTAGTGGTGATACAAATGCCACTAAAAAACAATATATGCCAGTTCCATATAATATAGATTTTAGTGTCTCTATTATTTCAAAAAATAATGATGACGTATTACAAATTGTAGAGCAAATATTACCATTCTTTCAACCTAATTTTACGGTTACTATGAATGTTATTCCTGAGATGCAAGAAAAAAGAGATATTCCTATTACATTAACTGGAGTACAATTTAAAGATGAATATGAAGATGATTTATTTACAAGAAGAACTATTATATGGGAATTATCATTCACCGTAAAAACTTATCTATATGGTCCTGTCGATACTGCGGAAATTATTAAAAAAAGTATCGCCAATATTTCTTTGGAAGGACCTACTACTTCTTCTAGGGTTCTTCAATACACAGTTCAACCAAAAGCTATCAGCGACCAAGATGGAGATAATGATGTAGATGCTAATGACACTGCATTATTAACTGCAGATGATGACTTTGGATTTAATGAGGGAATGACTTTCTATGGCAAGTAAATTTGACGAAAACATGAATGATATTTTTAACCTTGCTCCTGTTGAGGTTGAATCTGCTATTGTTGATATAAATTCAGAAAATAAAATATCGGCAGATGCTAATAAAGACTATGAATATAGTAGAGCTACTCTTTATAATTTAATTCAAAAAGGTGAGGAAGCTGTAAACGGAATACTTGATGTAGCTCAAAACACAGACCACCCAAGAGCTTTTGAAGTTGCAGCGTTGACAATTAAAAATGTTGCTGACGTTGCAGAAAAACTTGTAGACCTTCAGAAAAAAATGAAAGACCTTCAACAAGAAGCAAAAACTTCATCTCCAACAACAGTTAATAATACCATGTTTGTTGGTTCTACAGCAGATTTAGCAAAAATGTTAAAACAAGCATCAAAAGACCTCAAGGATAAATAGAATATAAACTAGGTAAAAACTATGCGAGTTAGACTTTTAGGACCAGTCGTAACATTAAGTGGAACCCCAACTAATATTAACAACGCCACAAATGTTAGAGTATATCATAATGACAACAATCAATCTCACACTGTTTTTGTTAGTGGAGTAACGGGGTTTACTTCCACTATAATCGGTCCACAAGCAGAAATAATTATTCTTAAAATTGCAGAAGAAGTAATGTGGACAGATGGAACAGGAATGACCGCAACAAAAGTTGGATACTATGGTGATTAATTATGTCAAAAAAACCAATTCCATCTGAACAAGAAATCGCTAAAACACATGGAGTGTCTGTTGAGTATGTTACTCGTCAGGCAGAAATTGGTTCAACTGTAGAACGTGAACATACCAAATCTCACGAAGATGCTTATGGTATTGCTCTTCAACATATTGCAGAATTTCCAGATTATTATAAGCATTTATTGCCTATGGAAAAACAACTAAAAAAAGAGTGGGAAAAAAAGAAAAAAACTTTCAAAGAGTTCAGAGAAATATCTGAAGGAGCAGCGTGGACACGCAAATCTGGTCAGAACAAAAATGGCGGACTTAACGAAAAAGGTAGAAAATCTTACGAAAGAGAAAATCCTGGAAGCGACCTTAAGGCACCTTCAAAAAAAGTTGGAAATCCCCGCAGGGCGTCATTCTGTGCAAGAATGAGAGGAATGAAACGTAAACTTACATCAAAGAAAACTGCAAGAGACCCAGATTCAAGAATAAATAAATCATTACGTGCTTGGAACTGTTAATGGCTAAATCAAAAAACAAAGGTAGTGGTAGTAATCAAGCCAAAAAGCCTAAACAAAATCAAGGTAATGCTACTGCCAAAAAAGCAAAGAATGGTGGCAAGAAAAAATGATTGACTTGATTGCGTTTATGATTGTTGGTTATGTTGAAATTAGTCCTGGTCAATGCCAGATTGATTATCTTCATTATAATGAAATTCACTCGCTTGTAGTCCCGTGCCAAGAGAATGGAACACCCCAAAGAGGGAGTGTTGGAATGCTCCAATCCATCAAATACTCAAAGCCATAGACAATCACACACGCCTTCGTATGGAGACAGGTGATATGTGGCATGAGGAACAAGCACAAATATTAAGAAAGTATGTAAAAGATTTAAAAGTTTGGATACATAAACAAGAGGGATGGTGGAATGAGTGAATTTCCATGGGGAGTTTTAATAATATTATCATGTGGTTTATGTTTTACACTTTATTGCATTTATTACATATTACGTTTAGCACACAAGGAGATGAAAGATGAAACAACTAGCACTCATTCTATCAGCGACGAGTCTGACAATTAGTGGAGCACTTGCGTATGGTGCTTATATTACATATCAAAAAGCAGAAAAAATCCTAAATAATCCAGAGGAATTTGTTGGAGCAGTTGTTGAAAAGCAAGTTAAAAAAGCTTTTGATAAATTGCCCTTGCCAAAATTATCAACAGAAAAATTTAAATTACCCTTCTAATGAAAGAATTTAAAACCTTTATTTCTGAAGAAAAAGAAGCAGACGGAGATATGGCATTGACCCAACTCCGTATGATTGAAATGTGTTGTTCAGAATTGCAAAAAATAATTACAGATAAAACAGATTTAGAACCGTGGGTTCAAGATAAGCTAAGCGTCGCAACAGATTATATGACCACTGTTTTAGATTATCTAAAATTTAGTGACTGATATGCACACATTTAAAAGTTTTTTGATAGAAGAAATGTATAATCAACAGTTGAATAATATAGTAAAAACTTTTATTCCTTATTGTAGAAAAGAATTAAGAATTAAAAATCTACCTAACATTAAATTTTTAACTGATTTAAAATTTTCATCATCTAAAGGAAGTTTTGGAATGTATGATGATAAAACAAAAACTATTTTTGTTACAGTGAAAAATCGTCAAGCAATGGATATATTAAGAACTTTAGCACATGAACTTGCACACTATAGTTTTCATGTCAGGAAAATAACATATAGTAGAGATAAAAGTGAAGATGAAGCGACAAAACTTGCAGGTATAATTATCAAAACCTTTGCAAATACTCACTCTAATATTTTTAATCTTAAATCATTCTAAAAAAAGTATTAAATAATACTTAAAATGAGACAGGGTGTGCTATAAATATTATATTATATGCTGTATCAGCATGAACAAAATTGTATGCCCCGTTTGTGGTGTAACTATAGAGGATGGTAAAGCTATCTATAGTTACGGAAAGCCTAGCGATTTAGATTTTTTATCTGCTAGAGTTTGTCAATATACAAAAATAAGTGGTAAAAAGGGTTGTATAAACAAAGAATATAATCCCGAAGAAGACTACCCAAATACTTATTTGGATATAGATTTTGGAAAAAAATAATATGGACCATACACAAATTAATCTGCTTTCTGTTCAGAAGCAATTTACATTTGAGCGTCATGCTCGTATTATAGATAGTGTAGACGAAGATACTGCAAAAGAAATTGCAAAATGTTTCTTAAAGCTTTATCTTGCTCAGCAAGAAACACTAGCTATGATAACAATACCAGATGGCAAACAATAAAGTATATAAAGGGTCACCTAACTTAAAAGCTGCAAATGTTCCTATTAGTTTTACTCAGGAACAAGTTCAGGAGTTTATTAAGTGTAAAGATGACCCTGTTTATTTTGCAAAAAATTATATTAAAATTGTTTCTCTTGATGAAGGTTTAGTTCCTTTTGAAATGTATGATTTTCAAGAGGATATGGTAAGAAGATTTCATCAAAATAGATTTAATATTGCTAAACTTCCAAGACAGACAGGTAAATCTACTACAGTTGTTTCATATCTTCTTCACTACGCAATTTTTAATGATAATGTTAATATTGGTATTCTTGCAAATAAACTTTCAACTTCAAGAGAGCTATTAGGAAGATTACAATTAGCATATGAGAATCTACCCACATGGCTTCAACAAGGAATTTTATCGTGGAATAAAGGTTCATTAGAACTTGAGAATGGTTCTAAGGTAATGGCAGCATCTACTTCAAGTTCTGCTGTTCGAGGAATGTCATTCAATATTATTTTCTTGGACGAATTTGCGTTTGTTCCAACTCATATTGCAGAACAATTCTTCTCGTCTGTATATCCTACTATTTCATCTGGTAAATCAACTAAAGTTATTATCATCTCTACGCCAAACGGGATGAATATGTTTTATAAACTTTGGCATGATGCAGAACGAGGTAAAAATGATTATGTAACTACCGAGGTTCATTGGTCTCAAGTTCCTGGTCGTGACGAGAATTGGAAAAAGCAAACTATTGCTAATACATCAGAACGCCAGTTTACACAAGAATTTGAATGTGAATTTTTAGGTTCGGTTGATACTTTAATTGCAGCTTCTAAATTGAGAACTTTGGTATATGAAGACCCATTAAGTTCTTCAGGTGGATTAGATGTATATGAAAAACCAAAAGAAGAACATGATTATATTATGACAGTTGATGTGTCAAGGGGAACTAATAATGATTATTCTGCATTTATTGTTTTTGATATTACTAAATTTCCATATAAAGTTGTAGCAAAATATAGAAACAACGAAATAAAACCTATATTATTTCCTACTATTGTGCATCAAATAGCAACTTCATATAATAAAGCATATGTATTAGTTGAAGTAAATGATATTGGAGACCAAATTGCAAGTATCTTACATTTTGATTTGGAATATGATAATGTTTTGATGTGTGCAATGAGAGGTCGGGCAGGACAAATTGTTGGCACTGGATTTTCTGGAAAGAAAACTCAGTTAGGATTGAAGATGTCAAAAACCGTAAAAAAAGTTGGCTGTTCAAATTTAAAAACATTTATCGAGGATGATAAATTAATAGTCACTGATTACGAAATTATCAGTGAGCTTACCACATTTATTCAAAAAAATAATTCATTTGAAGCTGAAGAAGGTTGTCATGATGACTTGGCAATGTGTTTAGTAATATTTGCTTGGTTAGCAGTTCAAGACTATTTTAAAGAAATGACGGATACTGATGTCCGTAAACGTATTTACGAAGAACAAAAAAATCAAATAGAACAAGACATGGCTCCATTCGGATTTATATCAGATGGAATTAATGATGAAACTCCTAGTTTTGTTGATGTAGAGGGAGACAGATGGTATCTAGATGAATATGGTGATGTTGCAGCTGGAGTTGAGTATATGATGACATACCTCTAAAACATGGTATTTTATAAATATGTTTAGAACAAAAAACTGACTTTTAGGGGTAAAAGATGGCATCTCAATTATCGCCAGGTATCATTGTTCAGGAACGTGACTTCACTAATGCAAGACTACAAGAGCAAGTAACCAATATCGGTGCTATTGCTGGTCCTTTCACAAAAGGTGAAGTTGGCGTTGCTAAACAAATTACAAGTGAAAAAGAATTAGTATCAACTTTTGGTAAACCAACAAATGATAACTTTGAATGGTGGTTTACCGCATCAGAGTTTTTAAACTATGGCGGAAACTTATACGTCGCAAGAATTTCTGATTCTTCCGCAAGTTATTTAACAAACGCAAATTCCACAGGAAGCACAGCAAGTGGGGTTTCAGGAATCAAAATTAACAACTTAGCTGCATACGAAGCTAATGTAGAAAATACTTCTCCCGCATATAACTGGGCAGCAAAGAGTCCAGGCGCATGGGGAAATGCTGTTCAAGTGGCAGTAATCGACTCTGGCGCAGACCAATTAGTAAGTGTTCCTTCAGGACTTTCAACAACTGCTGTAGGAACCGTAGTATCTGGTAGTGCTAGTGGCGCTGTTGGTAAAATTTATGAATATGATTCAGTAACAAAAAAAGTTGCTATCGTTTTAGATTCAACTGCTAAATTTACAACTGCAGATACTATCCAAGGTGCTGGTGTTTCTTCTGTTGCTAATTGGTATGATGAGCAATACGCAGTTGGAAATACTATCAAATGGAATTCCATCGGAGGTCGTCCTGGAACTTCAGCTTTCGTAGCTGATAAAGGAGGAAAAAATGATGAAGTTCATATCATCGTATTTGATGGAGATGGTAGTTTAACTGGAACCAGCGGAACAATCTTAGAAAAAATTCTTTTTGCATCGAAAGCATCAGATGCAAAAACATTAGAAGGAGAAAACAATTTCTACAAAAATATTATTAAAGGACGTTCTGGATATGTATATCTAGGCGCTCACGAAACTTCTTATGCATATTCACCAGCAGGAGCGGTTTCAATTAGTGATACTGGAAAATCAACCTCTACTTATAAACTATTAGGTAACAAAAATTATAAGTTTGCTTCAGGTACTGATTATCAAAATTATAATGTCGGTAATGAGACTCAAACTTATCTAGATGTATTCTCAGATACTGAAAGTCTAAACATTGACTATATTCTTAGCGGACCTACAACTGCATCTAAAGCATCATCCTTAATCGGATTGGCTACAAATAGAAAAGATTCGATGGTCTTTATTTCACCTAGACGCTCAGATGTTCTAGGAAGTGGAGCAGCAACTTCTTCAGCACAAACAATCAACGTAGTAGATTTCTTTGAGAGCATTAGTGATAGCTCTTCGTATGCAGTATTTGATAACAATTACAAGTATCTATATGATAGATTTAACGATACCTATCGTTGGATTCCTTGTAATGCTGATGTTGCTGGACTGATTGTTAGTACATCAAACAATGCGGAGCCTTGGTATTCTCCTGCAGGATTCAACAGAGGAAATCTCCGCAGTGCAATTAAAGTTGCATACAATCCAACTCAATCTCAAAGAGATGAGTTGTATGGAAAGAGAGTAAACCCAATCTCATCATTCCCTGGTCAAGGAATTGTATTGTTTGGTGATAAAACTGCACTACGCAGCCCAAGCGCATTTGATAGAATCAACGTTCGTAAACTATTCTTGGTTATCGAAAGAACTGTCAAACAGTTCTCACAGAACGTTCTCTTTGAATTAAATGATGAATCAACAAGAGCTAACTTTACTGCTCAAGTTGAAGCTTATCTAAGAGATGTTCAGTCAAGAAGAGGAATCGTAGACTTTGCGGTAGTAGCAGATGGTTCAAATAACACTGCTGAAGTAATTGATAGAAACGAATTTGTAGGCGACATTTATATCAAGCCTACTCGTTCAATCAATTACATTACCTTGACATTTGTTGCAACTCGCAGCAATGTAACATTTGATGAAGTAATTGGAAGAGTCTAATTATCTTTTAAACATCATCACGGAGAATTTTACCAATGGCAACAATTCAAGGATTTAGAGGAAGAATTGGTTACGGTATTCGCCCTAACCTATTCCAAGTATCAATTCCAGCAGGACCAACAGGTTTAAGCTTTACTGCACAAACTACTGATTTTAGTTTCTTATGCCGTTCTGCTGGTGTTCCAGCATCTAACTTAGGAACAGTAGAAGTTCCATTCAGAGGTCGTGTTATCAAGCTTCCTGGAGACAGAACATTTGAAGCATGGACTGTAACAGTTTTTGCAGACGTTGATTTAGAAATCAGGTCATATTTTGAAAGCTGGATGGATAAGCTTAATGAGCATAGAAGTGGTGGTGGTGCAACCACTGGTTATACAGCAACTCTTCAAGTTGACCAACTTGCAAGAGGAAATAATAACGCTGTAGATACCGACACCACAAGCCCACATAATATCGTAAAAACTTATCAGTTCTTAAATGCATTCCCAAGTGCAATTTCTCAGATTGATTTAAGCTACGATAATAACAATAGCATTGCTGAATATACAGTTGAATTCCAGTATGATTACTGGACCCTTGCAAACGGCGGAAGCGGAACAGGCGACACTATCAGTGCTTGATAAATATCTTTATAAGATATTTAAAACTATAAAATGGCATCAAATTTATTTGGTTTTTCGTTAGAGCCAAAAGCAAATAAACCAGCAGCGGGGGTTAAATCCCCCGTTGCACCCACCGAGGAAGATGGAGTTATTACCATTTCCGCTGGTGGGTATTATGGTCAGTATGTAGATATTGACGGAATTTCAAAAAACGAATTTGAAATGATTCGTAAATATCGTGAGGTATCGTTACACCCAGAAGTAGATGCTGCAATTGATGAAATTGTAAATGAAGCTATTGTATCAGATTTGAATGATTCTCCTGTAGAAGTAGAATTATCTAATTTAAAAGTAAGCGAGAATATTAAAAATAGAATTAGAGAAGAATTTAATGAGATAAAAAGACTTGTTAAATTTGATAAAAAATGTTATGAAATTTTTAGACGTTGGTATATTGATGGTAGATTATATTACAATAAAGTAATTGATTTAAATAATCCGTCAGAAGGAATTAAAGAAATTAGATATATAGACCCTCTCAAAATTAAAAAAATGAGAGAGGTAAAAAAACCAGACAGACCAGGACCAGCAATTGTAGCGGGTAGTCCTATAACTGCTGATTATGGAGAAGTTACAGAATATTATTTGTTTAATCCAAAAGGATTTTTTACTAGCACATCGACAGTAGCTGGACCTGCAGATAAACAAGGAATTAAAATGTCCAAAGACTCAATTACATTTGTTGGGTCTGGATTAATGGATTTGAATCAAAATATTCCACTTTCATATTTACATAAATCACTCAAAGCAGTAAATCAATTAAGAATGATTGAAGATGCTTTGGTAATTTATCGTTTATCAAGAGCACCAGAACGTCGTATTTTTTACATTGATGTTGGTAATCTTCCTAAGATTAAGGCAGAACAATATTTAAGAGAAACGATGGCTCGTTATCGTAATAAATTAGTATACGATGCCAGCACAGGTGAAATTAAAGATGATAAAAAATTTATGAGTATGCTTGAAGATTTCTGGCTTCCTCGCCGCGAAGGTGGAAGAGGAACAGAAATTACTACTCTTCCTGGTGCTCAAAACCTAGGAGAATTAAAAGATGTAGAATATTTCAAAAAGAAATTATACAAATCTTTAAATCTTCCTCCTTCTAGAGTTAATGAAGAAGATACATTTAGTATTGGTGATACTACAGAAATTTTAAGAGATGAACTTAAGTTTCTTAAATTTATTGGAAGACTTCGCAAAAAGTTTTCTGAATTATTTCATGATATGCTCAGAACCCAATTAATCTTAAAGGGAGTAATTACTCCAGATGATTGGGAAACTATGCAAGAGCATATTCAATATGATTATATGTTTGATAATCATTTCTCAGAATTAAAGGATATCGAAATTATCAATCAGCGAGTAAATGTTGTTAATCAATTAGAAATGTATGTTGGAACTTATTATTCAAGAGAATATGTAAAGAGAAGTATTTTGAGAATGTCGGACTCTCAAATTAAAGAAATGAAAGAGCAAATTGATGCAGAGAAAAAGTCTGGAGAAATTCCAAGTACAACTCAATTAGATATGTTAACAGAACCTCCAGCTCCACCAACACAAAAACCCCCAACATCATCTTCAGACAGTAAACCAAAAGCTGCACCAAAACCAGACTCAGCATCTGGTGTAGGGAGAAAGTCATAATAAATAAATAGTTTTATTCAAATATACAAAAATTATGAACGTTACATCAGATTTAATTGATAATATTATCGATTCAAATAATTCAGAAGCAACTGAAGAAATTTTAAATTTGCTATATGCAAAAGCACAAGCAAAGTTAGATGCTCATAAAAAAGAAGTAGCTTCAACCATGTTCATTTCACCAGAAGAAGAATGAAACTAATCATCGAACACACGGAACAAGTAGAATTTTTAACCGAAGAAAAAGGCGGAAAGGAATTCTCTTATATCAGAGGAGTATTTTTACAAGGTGATATTAAAAATCGTAATGGTCGAGTTTATCCAATGGATGTTCTCGAAAGAGAAGTAAAAAATTATACGGAATCTTATATTCAAAAAGACCGTGCTCTCGGTGAATTAGGACATCCTGATGGACCTACAATTAATCTTGATAGAGTTTCACATAAAATTGTAGAACTTTATAAAGATGGCTCAAACTTCATTGGTAAAGCAAAATTGCTTGAAACTCCAATGGGAAACATTGCCAAGAATCTTCTTCGTGAAGGAGTTCAGCTTGGAGTTTCTTCAAGAGGTGTTGGAAGTCTTCAACAAAGAGAAGGTGCAAATTATGTTCGTGATGATTTTATGTTAACAACCGCAGCAGATATTGTTGCGGACCCATCTGCACCAGATGCGTTTGTACAAGGAATCATGGAAGGAAAAGAGTGGGTGTGGAACAATGGAATTTTAAAAGAAGTTGAAATTTCTCAAATAAAAGAAGAATTAGATAATGCTCCATCACGCAAAGTGCTGGATGAAACAAGTCTCAACGCTTTTAAAAAATTATTGTTTAATTTATAAAATTAATAAATAACTAAAGAATTCGAACAATCCGCAGGGGTAATTTAATGTCTAGTTCGTTACACGAAAAATTTGATGAAATTGTTGCAAATACCGACATTTCAGAAATGGCTAACGCCGTAACTGCAGGTGCTGCTCCAGCAGAAAAATCACACCTTCCAAATGCTTCTGCTCCAGAAGTTGCAGTAGCTAACGTAAAGCCTATGGAGGCTGGTAGTTCTCAAGATTATTCAGGTAAATTTGAGAACTCTGGCTCAAAGGCTGCTGCTCCCGTTGGGAAATCAAAATCTAAAGTAACTCAGGGTGCTGGTGGTGCTGATGGAATGCAGAAATTAAATCCAGGTCATCCTGGTGATATGTCGGGAAAAGTACCTTCCCGTGGTGGCGGGGACGCAATGCCTAAGTTAGGTCTTAAGAAAGAAGAATCTGAAACCGAAGATGAGGCACTAGTAGAAGGTTCATACGAATCTGCAGAAGAAGAAGGTGGTAAGAAAAAATCCAAACTCCGCAAGAGAATGGAAGAAGCTCTTAAGCTAGTAGAGAAAAAATATGAATCTAAAGCTGAAGAGGGAGAAGAGAAGCACGAAGATGAAGCTGAAGATAAAAAGCTTATTAAAAAAATGATGAAGAAAGAAGATATTGATGTATCTTCTGATGTAGATGCTCTTCTTCACGGAGAGGAGTTGTCTGAAGAATTTAAAGAAAAGGCAACTACTATTTTTGAAGCTGCATTAGTTTCAAAACTAGCAGAACATGCTGAGCTTGTCGAAGAGCATTATAAAGCTCTTATGGCAGAGCACCTTGAAGTGATTAAAGAGGAGATGACCGAAAAGGTTGACGCATTCCTCAATTACGTTGTAGAGCAATGGATGGATGATAATAAGCTCGCAGTTGAGCACGGTCTCCGTGCAGAAATTGCCGAAGCTTTCATCTCTGACCTCAGAGATGTATTCATGGAACATAATATTGAAGTTCCTGAAGAAAAATATGATATTGTTGAGGGTATGACTGAAAAACTAGATGAGATGGAACAAAAACTCAACGAACAAATTGAAAAAAATATTGAGCTTAATGCTTCTCTTGGAGAGTTCGTCAAAGAATCAATCATTGCCGAAGTATCACAAGGTTTAGCAGAAACTCAAAAGGAAAAACTCTCTTCTCTTGCAGAAGGTGTTGAGTTTACCAGCGAAGAAGCTTTTAGAGATAAAATTGAGACCATCAAAGAAAATTATTTTCCTAAGTCTCAAGTAACAGAACTAGCAGAAGCATCAGAGCCAGTAATTGAGAAGGAAGTTCCTGCTCATATGGCTGCTTATGTTAATGCCATTTCTCGTTGGTCTTGATAAGTTTCACCATTTATAAATAGTTCTTAGATTTTAACAATCACTTTTTAGGAGTAAACGCAAATGTTCAAGTCCGAGCATCTGCAGGAAAAGTGGGCACCTGTTCTATCTCACGACAGTCTCCCTGAGATTGGCGATAGCTACAAGAAAGCCGTCACTTCAATCCTGCTCGAAAACCAAGAAAAATTCCTCCGTGAGGAAAGAGCAATTCTACACGAAGCTGCTCCAACCAACAGCGGTCCTATCAATACGCCTGTAACTTCTGCTGGTAATGTAGCTGGTTTCGACCCAGTTCTAATCAGCCTAATTCGTCGTTCGATGCCTAACCTCATCGCTTACGATATTGCAGGTGTTCAACCAATGAACGGTCCTACTGGACTTATCTTCGCAATGCGTTCGCGTTATCAGAATCAGACTGGTGCTGAAGCTCTATTCAATGAGCCCAACCAAGCTTGGACTGGCACTCCTTACAACAAGTCTACTGGTTCTGGTGGTACTGCACAAACTGGCACCAACCCTGGTCTTCTCAACGATACCACTGGTGGCGGTCAAACTCAGGCTAACTACACCACTGCAGGTGGTATGACATCATCTCAGGCAGAAGCTCTGGGTGATGCAGACAGCAATCAGTTCCCAGAAATGGCATTCTCAATCGAGAAGATTGCTGTAACCGCTAAGTCAAGAGCACTCAAGGCAGAATACACCATTGAACTTGCTCAAGACCTTAAGGCTATCCATGGTCTAGATGCGGAAACCGAACTAGCAAATATCCTCTCGGCTGAAATCCTTGCTGAAATCAACCGTGAAGTAGTTCGTACCGTATTTAAGTCAGCTAAGTCTGGTGCTTCACAGAATACCGCTAATGCTGGCGTATTCGACATGGATGTTGACTCCAATGGTCGTTGGTCCGTTGAGAAGTTCAAAGGTCTACTTTTCCAAATCGAGCGTGATTGCAACGCAATTGCAAAAGAAACTCGTAGAGGAAAGGGCAATATGCTAATCTGTTCATCAGATATCGCTTCTGCTCTAAGCATGGCTGGCGTACTTGATTACGCTCCTGCTATGAACACCAACCTCAATGTTGATGATACTGGCAATACATTTGTTGGTACTCTCAACGGTCGTATCAAAGTTTATATTGACCCATATTCGGCACTTCCTTCGGAAGCTTCAGGTAACGGTCAGTTCTATATTGTTGGTTATAAGGGCACCTCACCTTACGATGCAGGTCTCTTCTACTGCCCATACGTTCCTCTCCAAATGGTTCGTGCAATTGGTCAGGATACTTTCCAACCCAAGATTGGCTTCAAGACCCGTTATGGCATGGTACTCAATCCATTCGCTAAGGGTTATGATGCTACTCTTTCGGATTCCAGCCCAACTGCAGCAGGAAACCTCGGAACCAACGTTTACTACAGAAGAGTACGTGTTCAGAACCTCATGTGATTCATTCACACAGGTTTTTGGAGGGGCGAAAGCCCCTCTTTTTTTTATCTAAATATTTTTAAAGATTGAGGATTACAATGTCAACATCTAAATGGGTTAGAGAAAATATAGAAAATAAAAATTTTCTTGCCCCTAATGGATTTAAATTATCTCTTAGTATTTTTCCTGAAGTAGCTTTTTATAGCCAATCCGCAAATCTTCCTGGTATTTCAATTCCTGAAATTTCTGTTCCTACTCCTTATAGAGATTTTCCTCTTGCTGGAACTGAAGTTGAATATGAAGATTTAGTTGTTAAATTTTTGATTGATGAAAATTTAGAAAATTATTCATCGTTACATAAATGGTTGAGAAGAACTGGTTTGGCATTTGGACCAGATATTCAAGATGAACCACAAACAAGTTCTGGAGTTTTAGAAGTTTTAAACAGTAATTTTAAATCAAATTTTGTTGTAGAGTTTGATGATTTATTCCCCGTAAGTTTAACAACGTTAGACTTTGATTCTAGCATTAGTGACGTAGAATATCTTTCTGCTGTAGTCACTTTTAAATATACCATATATAGAATTAAGGATAAAAATGGCAAGGTGATTTCTTGATGAATTTTGAAAATTTACAATTGATGTGGCAAGAAGATAGCAAAATTAATGACTTAGAAATTGATATTGCTTCTTTAAACATTCCACAACTTCATTCAAAATATATGAAGTTTTTTTCTGATTATCGATATAAAAGAAAAGAAGCTGAATTAAGATTAAAAGTTTTAAGAAGAGAAAAATTTGAATACTATTCGGGAAAAGCAGACCCAGAAATATATGCTCAAAATCCTTTTGACCTAAAGGTTTTAAAATCAGATATCAATTTATACATTGATTCTGATAAAGAAATAATCAATCTTCAAATGAAAATAGATTCATTTGATATCATCATAGATTATTTGGAAAGCGTACTTAAAATGATAACCAATAGGTCTTTTCAAATTAAGAACGTCATTGAGTGGAGGAAATTTATTGACGGTGTAACTTAATGACAGATATTGTAATCAAAAAGAAAAACGAAGTTTATCTACAAGTAATTTGTGAACCTCATATTAAATACGAATTATCTGAGTATTTTACTTTTGATGTTCCAAATGCAAAGTTTATGCCTCAATTTAAAAATAAAACTTGGGATGGAAAGATACGGTTATTTTCTCCTCACGGAGGAGACCTGTATGTTGGATTGTTAACGCATCTTACGATGTGGGCTGAAGAAATGGGTTATTCGTATGATTGTGAATTTAATCAATATTATGGAGAGCCTAAAGAAGTTAATGAATTAATTAGCCCAGAAGGAATAAAAGATTATGTTGATTATCTAGCTCAAAATTTAAAACCAAGACCATATCAATATCAAGCAGTATATCAAGCATTAAGACATTACAGAAAAGTAATTCTTTCTCCTACTGGTTCTGGCAAATCATTTATGATTTATTGTATAACCAGATATCTTGTAGCAGATAATCAAAGAACGTTAATTGTTGTTCCTTCAATTTCATTGGTGTCTCAATTATATAAAGATTTTATTGACTATGGATGGGACGCAGAAAAACATTGTCATTTAATTTATTCTGGACAAGCAAAAGCAACTAAGTCACCCGTAGTAATTACTACCTGGCAATCAATATATAAACTTCCAAAAAAATATTTTGATAGTTTTACTGCAGTAATTGGTGATGAATGTCATACATTCAAAGCAAAATCTTTGACTAGTATTATGACTAAATTACATGAAGCAAAATATAGAATTGGTTTTACAGGGACCTTAGATGATAGTCAAACTAATAAATTAGTTCTTGAAGGTTTGTTTGGATTGTCGGATAAAATTGTTAGCACATCTGATTTAATCAAGCAAGGACATTTATCAAAACTTAAAATTAAAATTTTACTATTAAAACATCAGTTTATTGAGTTTGAAAGTTACCAAGAAGAAATGGAGTATTTGGTAACTCATGAGAATCGTAACAAGTTTATTCGTAACTTATGTCGAGACATGGAAGGAAATACTCTTTTACTTTTCAACTATGTCGAGAAACACGGAGAGCCATTATATGAACTCATAAATAATAGCATAGGAAGTGAACGAAAAGTATTTTTTGTTCATGGTGGAGTTGAAGCTGAAGAACGGGAGAGAATTCGGTCAATTACCGAAACTCAAAATAACGCAATTATTATAGCTTCTTACGGAACGTTCTCCACAGGAATTAATATCAGAAATCTTCATAACATTGTTTTTGCATCTCCTAGTAAATCTAAAATTAGAAATCTTCAATCTATAGGAAGAGTTCTTAGAAAAGGAGATAACAAATCTCAAGCTGTGCTATATGATATTGCTGATGATATCTCTAAAAATAATAGAGTTAATTTTACATTAAATCATTTAAAAGAAAGAATCAAAATTTACAATGAAGAGAATTTTGATTATGAAATAATCACAGTAAACATTAAAAACCATGGAAGATAACTTTGTAGCTGTTGTTAAACTTATATCAGGTGAAGAACTTTTAGGACCAGTTGAATATTCTGAAGGAGGAATATTAATAAAAAATCCATTAATAATTGAAGAAATTTATCTTGGTCAATTTGGAAAACAAAAAGGTGTTGAGATTAGTAAATGGATTAAATCAAGTACAGATGAATATCATTATATTCCTATGGACTTTATAGTTACTATAGGTGAACTTAAAAATCCTGTATTAAGTTTATATTATAAAACCCTAGAAGATTTAAATAAAAAATCTTTTAAAAAAATAAATAAGGTAAAAAAATATAATGGGTATAGAGAAACTATACATGATGCTAGACTTAAACTAGAAGAGATATTTAAAAAGTATTAATAATATTAATTGTCTTCAACCCTAACATAGTGGATTCTAGCAGTATTCGGGGGGTCTTGTCAAGCCCCCTTATACGTGCTATAATGGTAACAAAGCAAACTAATCCAAGTAGCATGTCGCATGAAAGGCAAAAAAGTACAAGAACATTATGTAAACAATAAAGAGTTTTTAACTGCTCTGATTGAATTTAAACGGAAAGTTATCAATGCTCAAGAGAACGGATTGGTGCGTCCTAGGATTCCCAATTACATAGGAGACTGCTTTTTAAAAATTGCTACTCACCTATCATACAGACCAAATTTTGTCAACTATGTATTTCGTGAAGAAATGATTAGCGATGGAATTGAAAACTGCGTTCAATACATTGATAATTTTGACCCAGATAGGGGAAATCCGTTTGCGTATTTTACACAAATTGTTTACTATGCTTTTTTGCGTCGTATCGCCAAAGAAAAACGACAGCTTGAAATTAAAAGCAAAATTTTAGAGAGGAATGGATTTGATGAAGTTCTTCACATCGATAAAGATAATCCTTTTACAAGCTCTGAACTTAATTCAATTAAAGAAAATTTAGAAGTGAAACTACGCAAGTAATTATGAAAGTAGCTATCATTACCGATACTCACTTTGGTGTTAGGAAAGGAGACCAAGCTTTACATAATCACTTTGAAAATTTTTATAAGAATATTTTCTTTCCTTATCTAAAGAAAAATAATATCACCACAATTCTTCATCTAGGAGATTTGTTTGATGTGCGTAAGAATATCGACTACTGGAGCCTTAAATGGGTGCGTAATGTATTCCTAGACCCAATTAAAGAAATAGGCGCCTCCCTGACCGTTCTAGCGGGGAATCACGACATCTTTTATAAGAATACTAACAATATAAATTCACCAGATTTATTATTAGCTGGATATGATAATATCACAGTTATATCAGAAGCACAGACAAAAACAATTGATAATCTTCCCATCTGTTTTGTTC